>ERZ1066121.2511-NODE-2511-length-11473-cov-7.139517_pt1 | contig 11473 bp, 14 predicted proteins | sample MGYA00382768_ERZ1066121 | MGnify/ENA primary metagenome ERZ1066121 (study PRJEB33369, sample SAMEA5778351) | biofilm metagenome | biome: Industrial cooling water; feature: Water cooling tower basin; material: Biofilm | place: United Arab Emirates | collected... | reverse complement strand
ACGCCGCGTGCCACCCGCAGACCAACATCATTGCTCATTTCGCTTTCCTCGATGTCGCCGCCTGCCAGCGTCTTCATTCCATGCGATAGCAATGACTTCAATGGGGTCGTTCGCAGAATTTCGGCTTTCGGCGAGAAACGGGTTGAAGCTGCCCGGCAGCTTTCGGGGCCTGGCATTGGCCCGGCTCATGGCAGCTAGTGGATGGCTTGGCGAACGGCGGCTTTGGCTCTGGATTCCGGTCCGCCGGTCACGACACTAGGCGGAACATGATCGGTCGATATTCATCGCTCACCAGATCGGTGATGCGGTCAATTCCATCCTTGTCAAACCATCTCACCTCGGAATGTTCGTCGTTCTTGACCTTGGGGTGACTCTCCCATTTAGCCAGCGCCGGGATGGTCAGAAGAGGAAAGCCTTCCCCTGGACCGGAGCCACGGCCTGTCTCCGGCCACCCCTTCAAGCGGGGACACCCCGCAGCGCCCCAGTAGAGAATAGGCATCAAGCGGAGCGGGGCTGATGACGCGCTCTGTCCCGCAGGTCCTTGGGGTCCTGCTCCTGAGGGCGCGGCCTTTCCTGCCTTGGGCACCGCGCGCACTCCGCCTCCGGCTGGCATGGGCAAATGCCCGGCCTGCCCGGCGACAGGGTCCCGCCGGAGCGTCCGGTCCCGGTCATGATGCATGGCCTGCCTGCGGTCGGGGTGCGCATTTCCTGCTGGCCGAGCTCGCTGGTCGCTCGCCGGTCATGACGCATGGCGGGGTCTGCGGACGGCGCGCATGCGCGCCGGCGTTGCTGGTGGAGGCCCTGCGCAAGTGGCGGGGTGGGCGGCGCTCCCGTCTGGGCACGGTCGGGCCAGCCGCAACCCGGCCCTGGCGGGACCGGGTCCTCCATTCCATTGCGGTCCTTGTCGCACAGTCTGGTCAGGCAGCCATGTGCGTCATGCGGATGCGGCTGTCCCGCCCGCGCCTTCCTGGTCGCTGTCACCGCCCACCCCGCCCCTTCCGCCGGGCCGGTGTGCGGGAGTTCGGGCAGTTCGGGAGACGGATGATGGCGCGTGGAAATGGCAAGGACAGTGCGAGGAGCAGGCATGGAAGGGCGACCCCCTGCGCCGCTGGCGCGCGAGAGCCGCACGGGTCGCTCTATGACGAGGTAACCGCAAGCATCATCGCCCAGCTTGAGGAAGGCGTGTTCCCGTGGGTCAGACCGTGGAGCAAGGCGCTCGCCGCCCCCGGCCTGCCGCGCAATGCGGTGACGGGTCGCGCCTATTCGGGGATCAATGTCCTGATCCTGTGGGGCGCAGTGATCGAAAGCGGTTACCCTTCGCAGGACTGGCTGACCTTCCGGCAGGCGCTCGCCGCTGGCGGCAGCGTGCGCAAGGGCGAGCGCGGGCGCACCGTGTTCTATGCCGACCGCTTTGTGCCGAAGGGCGAACGCGAGGGGGGCGTGAGCAGTGAGCACGGCGAGGAGCCGCGCGGGATTGCCTTCCTCAAGCGCTTCACCGTGTTCAATGTCGCGCAGTGCGAGGGCCTGCCCGATGGGCTGGTCAGCGTGCCCGCGCCCCTTCCCGAGCGTGAATTGCACGAGGCTGCCGAGGCGCTGATCGCGGCGACGGGCGCGGATTTCCGGATTGGCGGGGCCGAGGCCTTCTATGCGCCGTCAGCAGATTATGTGCAGGTCCCCCCGCAGCCCGCCTTTCATCACCAGATCGATTACTACCGCACCGCGCTCCATGAGCTCGGCCACTGGACCGGCCACGCCTCGCGGCTGGGCCGCGACCAGACCGGACGGTTCGGTTCGGCAGCCTATGCCCGCGAGGAACTGGTCGCCGAACTGGCATCCGCCTTTCTTTGCGCATCACTCGGCATCCAGCCGACCGTGCGCCATGCCGATTACATTGGCAGCTGGCTGGCGGTGCTGCGCGCTGACAGCCGCGCGATCTTTCGCGCCGCCAGCCAGGCAAGCAGGGCGGCGGAGTTCCTGCTGCAGTTCCAGCCGGTCGGGCAGGAGCAGGCAGCATGAGCGCGCCGCACGAACCCGTCAGTAGCCGCGATGCCGACAACGGGGGCTTCGCCGTCGAGAGCACCGAGGCCGGGCTGCAGACGCTGGTGCCCGGCGTGGTGCCGGTCACCCTCGGCGACCGGCTCGCGGTGCTCGCCGCCGCGCCGCTGGTGCCGAGGAAGCGCCAGCGGCCCGCAGATCACGGGCTGTTCGATGTGAACGCCCGCAACCAGCTCGAGATGTTCTGAAGGAGGCCCCGCGCGATGGACCTGCTGACACCTGCCCTGCGCCAGCGCCTGCTGGCGAATGGCGCAAGCCCCGGCGATCATTTCCCGGTCGTGAAGTTCTTCAATCCGCTGGGCGCAGCGACCTGGCTGATCAGCGAGCTGGATGCCGACGGCGACAGGCTGTTCGGGCTTGCCGACCTTGACTTCGGCTGCCCCGAACTGGGCAGAATGAGCCTTGCCGAACTGGCCTCGGTCCGCCTGCCGCTGGGCCTTGGCATCGAGCGCGACCTTCACTTCGCCGCGCGCCATCCGCTCTCGGTCCATGCGGCGGCAGCGCGGGCGCAGGGCCGAATCACCGAGGACCCGGCGCACCTTGGCCATGCCGCCGCCGTGCTGGCGCGCGCGGCGGCAGCAGGCCGGAGCCGTTCACCGCCGTAACCCCAAACGGCGGATAACCCGTGCGCCCACGTTCCTCGACAGGGCCCGGACCATTCTTGTACGTGTCTGAGGTCCAGGGTACCGAAATGTATGCGGCGGGCACGACCCCTCCGAGGCCTGCGGTACGGCCTTTCGTTGTCCGGGACGCTCATGCCTTCCATGCACAGCGCGCATGTATTGATCGTTGCCCGGCCTGTTCGTCGTTACAGAAGCGGCCGGTCTCCGACCCTGCTCATCCTGTCGCCTGAACCTGTCCCACCGGCTGCCTCGTCAATGGCCTGTCTGGCGGCGAACGGGCTTCGCCCTTGCGGGGCCTTGGGCGCAACGGCGCTGCCTTGCGGCTATTTTCCGCCGGGCGCGACTGCGCCCTTTGCATCGCGAGGCAAAATAGCCGCTGGCCGCTGCCGTCCTCCGCTCCGCTGCGGTCCCTGACGGGATGCGCCGTCCCCGCACAGCCGCCTGTGCATGGCCATCGAGGCTGCGATGGGCGCAGGCTCGAAAGGACAAGGAACTGTACAATGGCCAACATCGGCAACTTCACCCGCACCGCCAGCGGCTTCAAGGGCGAGATCGTCACCATGAGCGTGCAGCAGAAGAATGTGCGCATCATCGCCGAAACCGATCAGACGAGCGAGAACGCTCCCTCGCACCGGGTCTTCGTCGGCCGCGCCGAGATCGGTGCCGCCTGGAGCAAACAGAGCCAGGAGGGCCGCGACTACCTCTCGGTCAAGCTCGACGATCCGAGCTTCTCGGCTCCGATCTACGCCAACCTCTTCGCCGAGGATGACGGCGAGAACTTCAGCCTGGTGTGGACCCGCGCCCGCAAGGCCACCGGCGAGTAAGCCGACGACGCCCCGCCCGGCACCGCCGGGCGGGGCTTTTCCGGCAGGCGCGCCACTCCCCGGTGCTTGAGGCATCGGGCGATCGCCCCGAGCCCGGGGAGAGGGGGGCGACAATCACATCACCTGAATTCTGTCGCTCCTCCCTTCCCGCTCCGATCCGCCATCCCTCTCCGCAGCGAGCGGCCCTGCGCCGCAGTCATCCTCGCCTTGCGGAGATCATCCATGACCGCCATTCCCGCTCCGATCCGCCCACGCTATCTGAGGACGCCCGATGCTGCGGTGCATCTCGGGCTCTCGCCGCGGACGCTTGAGAAGCACCGCTGCTACGGCACGGGGCCCGTTTATCACAAGCTTGGCGGGCGGATCGTCTACCAGATCGACGACCTCGACGACTGGGCGCAGCAGGGCATGCGCCGCTCGACCAGTGATCCGGGCAAGGGCGTCGTTCACCCCGCCAAGCGGATCGACGGCTACACCGCGCCGGTGCGGCGCTGAAGGACCGGGCCGATGCACCGCCGCACCGCCTTCGACCAGGCTTCCCTGCAACTCGACCTGTTTGTCGGGGCCGGCGGCGAGATTGCCGCGCGCGACGCACAGGATCTGATGGCCTGGCCCTTCTTCAGTCTCGCCAAGCGCAAGCGTGTCAGGCCCATCGACTTCCGCATGGGCGAGGTTGCAATCCTCGTCGAGGCCACGGCCGAGCATGGCATGGCGACTATCTGGGATGCCGATGTGCTGATCTGGATCGCCAGCCAGATCGTCGAGGCCCGTGACACCGGACGCCCGACGTCGCGGCTGATCGCGGCAACCCCGCACGAGATTATGCGCTTCACACAGCGCAGCACCGGCAAGGTGGGGTACGAACGGCTCAAGGCCGCGCTTGACCGCCTGCAGTCAACCAGCATCGCCACCTCGATCCGGCAGCCGAGCGCGCGGCGGCGGCACCGCTTCTCCTGGATCAACGAGTGGCGCGAGCGCCTCGATGGCAGGGGTCGCGCGATGGGGATCGAGATGATCATTCCCGACTGGTTCTACGAGGGCGTCCTCGACCGTGCGCTCGTGCTGACCATCGATCCGGCCTATTTCCGGCTGACCGGGGGGCTTGAGCGCTGGCTCTATCGCATCGTGCGCAAGCATGGCGGGCGCCAGAAGAACGGATGGAGCTTCGATATCGAGCACCTCTGGCTGAAGTCAGGTTCGCTCTCTCCACCCAAGCGCTTTGCCTTCGAGATCCGCGACATCGTGCGGCGCCAGTCACTGCCCGGCTACAGCCTGAGCCTTGACCGTCCGCTGGGCCGCGAGCGGCTCAATTTCGTGGCGCTCCCGGTCGACCCCTTCACTGCCGTCATGCGCCGGATCGGCATGCGCCCTGTGGACAAGTCTGTGTGATGTTCGGTCCATCAGGAACCCCGTCACTCGGTCCATCAGGAACCGGAAGTTCGGTCCATCGGGAACCGGAATCGGACACAGCATACTGGAATCACGCCACAAATCCGGCCTGTAACCATCCTAACAGGGAATCCTGCGGATTCCTGCTAACGCCGCAACGCCTGTCGACAGCCGCTGCGCAGCCACCGCCGACCGCGGCACGCCCGGTCACCGATGGCGACCCGCCGCTCACCCATGTCACCCTCCTCTGGCGCGAGGGCGTTGAGGAGGACTGGCTGCGGTTTGGCAAGCCGGTCGCCGAGCGCATCATTGATCGCCGAACGCGCATCGAGAGCTATTCGCCGGGCCACGTCTTCGCCCTCGTGCGCTGGGCTTCCAATGACTACGGCACCCGCCGCTCGGTTCTCATGATCCTGCGCGCCGTCGGTCACGGGGAAGCCTGCAGCACGCTGCCGCAGGTCGATCCGGGCGGCGAAATCCTGCTGTCAGTGCGCGGATGGGTGAAGGTGCGCGCGGCCTTCGGGCTGATCGATGCCATCGAAGAAGCGGGTTTCGATCCCTGCGACATCGCGCCCGATCACTGGCGGCACGTCCACAACCGGCTGTCGGTCGGCATGCCGCCGCGGCCCTATGACCAGCGCCGTCACCGGGCATGGTGTCTGCGCAGGCGGCTGTCATCATGAAGCGGCGCACGATCCTCATCGCTGGCACGGCCGCTGCAGCTGCCCTGTTCAGCGCCGCGCTGCCGGTGTCGCGCGTGCTGGTCTGGAACGCGACGGCGAGCGTGCCGACCGGCCTCTATCACATCCGCGGAACTGCGAGCCTGCATGTCGGCGAGCGGGTGGCGATCGATCCGCCGCCGCATCTTCAGCGCTTCCTTGGGGCGCGCGGCTATCTGCCGGTCGGCATGCCATTGCTGAAAGAGATCGCCGCTCTGCCCGGCGACAGGGTCTGTCGCACAGGGGCCAGCATCACGATCAATGGCGCGCCCGTCGGCACGGCGCGCGTCCGTGACAGCCGGGGGCGCGCGCTGCCGGGGTGGAGCGGCTGCAGGGTCATTGCCGCCGATGAGCTCTTCGTGATGAACCGGCGGGCGCCCGACAGCTTCGACGGGCGCTATTTCGGACCCTTGGCCGCTGCCCGGCTGATCGGTCGTGCAAGCCCGGTCTGGACCGATGAGACGGGCGACGGCGAGCGCGTCTGGTTCGCCCGGCCAACCCTTTCCCAACCTGCCAAACCCGACAAGGAGACCTGGCCATGACCTGTATCGGCACCTTCACGACCACCCGCGACGGCTTTTCAGGGCGTCTGCAGACCCTCACCATTGACCGCGCGCTCACCATCGTGCCGTCCGAGCACGCCGACGCTGACAATGCGCCCGACTACCGCATTCTGGCAGGAAACGGCGATGAGGCTATCGAAGTGGGGGCGGGCTGGAAGCGCACCGGCGACAAGGCGGGAGCCTATGTCGCGGTGCTGATCGATGATCCGGCGCTGCTGCAACCGCTGCGCGCCAACCTGTTCCGCTCGGATCAGGGCGAGCATGTCCTGATGTGGTCGCGTGGGCCCCGCCGCGAAGCACGGGACTGACGCGGTGGCATCGCATCGTCTGGCGACGGCCCTTGGTTGCGCGCTCGCCATCGGGTGGTCCTGCACAGCTCATGCGCAATCCTTTGCGCAAAGCACCATGCCTGTGCGCATTGGCATCGCCGATCATGTGCGCGAGGCCGCGCAGCGCTTCGGCATGCCGGAAGGCTGGATCTATGCTGTAATCCGCATCGAGAGCGCAGGCCGCGTCCGCGCGGTCTCTTCGGCCGGAGCCATGGGACTGATGCAGCTGATGCCCGGGAGGTGGGCAAGCCAGCGCGCGCGCCTGATGCTGGGGAGTGACCCCTTTGACCCGCGCGACAACATCCTGGCGGGCACTGCATACCTGCGCGAAATGTACGACCGCTATGGCCCCGCCGGCTTCCTTGCGGCCTACAATGCGGGGCCAGGCCGCTATGAGGAATGGCGCGACAGGGGCCGTCCCCTGCCGCTCGAAACCCGCCGCTATGTCGCTTCGATTGCAGCGCTGCTGCAAGGCGGGAACGTCACGGTTGCAGCGGCCATGCAGCCTGTGGGGAGTATGCCGCCTACTGCGTTGCGCGATGAACTGTAGCCCCAGCCCGTCTCAGGCGACGGCAACCGGCAGGCCGAGGCAAATCCCTTTGCCCGTCCTGCCGCGCCCGGCCACGACCTGTTTGCGCCCGTTCGGACGGCAGGAGACGAGTGAAATGTCGTCCAGGGCAGGTGCTCCCCGCATGATCGTTTGGCGAGGTCCCGGTGGGCAGGAAGCGGAAGAGGAAGAAAGGCGGGAGGATGGCAAGATTAAAGCACCGCCGCCGCGCGGGGTGCAGGCGGCTGGATTTGTTGAGGAATTTGCGCCATCTGCGACGGCCCGCCGCCATCGCAGCGACTGGATTGTCCCACGAATTCAGCGCCGGATGCGCTGGCAGCAGCACTTCTGAGCCGTGCCGGACGATGAATTCACGATCAGGCCTGGACGTGTCGGCGACCGGGGCGGCGGGGGCTATCGCAAGGCCACAAGCCTTGTCGGACGCGTCCGGCAGATTGCGAGGAAAGGCGGGAATGCCCGGCACGGGGCACGCCATGGGCCGCATCGTGGCTCCGCCCGCCTCGCCCGTGGCGGACGCGTGGGCCTGACAGGGCGGCAGGCGCGCTATAGCCGCCGGGTCATCGTCAAGGCGCGCATTGTCCGGCATCGCGGCACCCGCTTCCGCTCGGCGCCGCTTGCACGGCACATCGCCTATCTAGAGCGCGACGGCGTCACCCGGGACGGAAGCGACGGGATCATGTTCGACGCGCGCGGTGATGCGGCCGACACCGAACGCTTTGCCGGGCGCTGCGAGGCCGACCGGCACCATTTCCGCTTCATGGTCTCCCCTGAGGATGCCGTCGAGCTCGCCGACATCAGGACCTTCACCCGCGAGCTGATGGCTGACATGGCGCGCGACTGCGGCACAGCGCTCGACTGGGTCGCGATCGATCACTGGAACACCGCCAGTCCCCATGTCCACATCCTGGTGCGCGGTGTGGCAGATGACGGCAGCGACCTCGTGATTGATCGCAGCTACATCACGCATGGTCTGCGGGGCCGCGCGCAGGAGCGCGTCACGCTCGAGCTCGGCCCGCGCAGCGAACGTGACATCGATGCCGCGCTGCGCCGCGAGATTGGCGCCGAGCGGTGGACCGGTCTTGATCAGCGGCTGCGGCACATCGGCGGGCCGGACGGATTGCTTGATCTGCGACCCGATGCTGCGGCTTCAGGAACCCGCGACCGGAGCTATCTGATCGCTCGCGCAGAGATGCTGGAACGCATGGGGCTTGCCGAGCCTCAGGGCCCCGCGATGTGGCACCTGTCACCGCGTGCCGAGACAACGCTGCGCGAACTCGGGCAGCGCGGTGACATTATCAGGACCATGCACCGCGCCATGGCGGCGCAGGATCGCGAGCTGGCTCCCGACCGGATGGTGCTCGGCGCCTCGCAGGCCGATGCGACCGGGAGCGGGGCCATCGAGGGGCGGCTGGTCGCGCGCGGGCTGCACGATGAACTCACCGGCGAGGCTTTCGCGATCATCGATGCGACCGATGGACGCACGCATTACCTGCGATTTCCCGATATCGAGCGGACCGGTGATGCGGCGCCTGGCGCGATCGTCGCGCTCGGTCGCTGGACCGACCGGAACGGACGCGCGCAGGAAGGGCTGCTGGTCCGTTCCGATCTTTCCCTTGACCAGCAGATCGGGGCCCGGGGCGCCACCTGGCTCGACCGGCAGATCCTGACACCGCAAAGCGAGGTGTTGGGTGGCGGTTTCGGCGCGGAGGTTGCGGCGGCGATGGTTCAGCGGACCGATTGGCTGGTGGAGGAAGGACTGGCCACGCGGCAGCGCCAGCGGGTGATCTTCGGGCGCAATCTGCTTGGCCGCCTGCGCGAGGACGAGATCGCGCAGGCAACAACCGCGATCGCCGGGCGCTACGGGATCGAACCACGGCCCGCAGCTGAGGGCGGCGTAGTCTCAGGGGTCTATCGCGAACGGATCGCGCTCGCGTCGGGACGGTACGCCGTGGTCGAGGATGGGCGCGGCTTCCAGCTGGTGCCCTGGCGGCAGGATCTCGACCGCCATCTGGGCGAGACGGTCTCGGGACGGATCAACGGGCACGGCGGAGTCGACTGGAGTCTCGGGCGCAAACGGGGACCGGCGCTGTGAGGCATAATGGCGAAACCGGCAAACTTGAATTCGTGTCTTTTGGTGCTTATACTCGCATCAGGAGACGCGATATGGCAACGACCGCTTTCGGCCATCCAGAGGCCCCGCAGGCGCTTCAGACCTTCGCCGGGGATGAAGACCGGCAGCGCCTGACAGCTGCGGCCGTCAAGGCAGTGCTTCGTCTCACCGGGGCCTGGAAAATGAGCAATGCGGAAGGGGCAGCGCTGCTCGGCGTGTCCGAAAGCACGTGGGACCGGATGAAGGCGGGCCGCTGGGAAGGCGTGCTCAGCCAGGACCAGCTCACCCGGGCCTCGGCCCTGATCGGGATCTTCAAGGGGCTCCATCTGCTCTTCGCCAATGATCTCGCGGATCGCTGGCCGAGGCTCGAGAACCGCGCGCCGGTGTTTGATAGGCGCACCCCGATCCGGGCCATGATCGAGGGCGGCATCCCCCGCATGCTCGAGACCCGCCAGTATATCGATGCACTTCGTGGCGGCCTCTGACCCCGCGGGTGATCTCCCGCTCGTCCGCGAGGCCTTCGGACGCACCATCCGCCTTGTCCCGAGCGCGCGACTGCGCGAGGCGGTGCTTGCTCCACTTGCAGACAGCGCGGAAGAAGAGGCCCTGCTTGCCGAGATCGAAGGGGCGACCAGCAGCCGATTGATCGCCGAAGAGCGCGGGTTTACGGGTATCTCCGCCGACGAACTGGTGCACGGCGTTCCCCATGCGAAATTCATCAATGCCAGCTTCGCCTATGCCAAGCCCCGAGAACCCTCCCGCTTCAATCCCGCGGAGCGCGGCGCGTGGTACGCGGCGCTGGATGTCGCGACCTGCCTTGCCGAGGTCGGCTTTCACCTGACCCGGGCGCTCGCAGATGCCGGGGACTTCGACGCCGTGGTCGAATACGGCGAGATGATCGCGAGCATGTCCGGGGTCTTCGTCGACCTGCGCACAGCCCCTGCACACCCCGCCCTCGATCCTGAACCGGCGGCAGGCTATCCCGCCGGGAACGCGCTCGCCGCGCGCGCCCGCGCAGAGGGGCACAACGGGATCATATACCCTTCCGTCAGGCATCAGGGCGGCACCTGCATCGCGGCGCTGTGGCCCAACGTCGTGCAATCGGTCGTCCAGGGCGCGATGTATCGCCTCACCTGGTCGGGCTCTCCGGCGTTTGCCGTCGAGGCGCTCTAGCCTCCTATCTTGCCAATTCTTCGCTGCCCTTCGCCCGGCGAGGGTTCGGACTTGCCATCGGCGGCGCGAGGCCCCTTGCATGGGCTGCGAAAGGAGAGGCCGATGTCGGCGACAAGAATACTGTGGGGACAGATATTCGCTGTGTTCGCCATCGCGATCGGCGGCGTCTGGGCCGCAACCCAGTGGACCGCCGCAGCGCTGGCGTACCAGCCCGAGCTCGGCAGAGCATGGTTCGTCGCCCTCGGCAGGCCGGTCTATCCACCCTGGTCGATCTTCTGGTGGTGGTTCAGCTACGAGGCCTATGCGCCGCGCATCTTCGAGATCGGCGGGATCATCGCGGCTTCGGGCGGGCTCATCTCCGTGGTCGTCGCGATCGCCATGTCGGTCTGGCGCGCGCGCGAGGCGAAGAGCAGCGCCACCTATGGCTCGGCGCGCTGGGCGACCCGTGCCGATGTCGCTGCGGCCGGACTGCTGGCAGGACGCGGCGTTGTCATCGGGCGCCTCGCCAATCTCTATCTCCGGCACGACGGTCCAGAGCATGTGCTGTGCTTCGCACCGACCCGCAGCGGGAAGGGGGTCGGCCTTGTCGTCCCGACGCTCCTGACCTGGCCGCACTCTGCGATTGTCCACGACATCAAGGGCGAGAACTGGGGCCTCACCGCCGGCTTCCGCGCGCGCTTTGGCCGTGTGCTGCGCTTTGATCCGACCTCGGCGGACTCGGCCGCCTACAATCCCCTCGCCGAAGTCCGCCGCGGCATCAACGAGGTACGCGACGTCCAGAACATCGCCGATGTCCTCGTCGATCCCGAAGGCTCGCTGGAACGCCGCAACCACTGGGAAAAGACCAGCCATGCCCTGCTGGTCGGCGCGATCCTCCATGTGCTCTATGCGGAAGCCGACAAGACCCTCGCAGGCGTGGCAGCATTCCTGTCGGATCCCTCCCGCACGATCGAGGCGACCCTTGATGCGATGATGCGCACGCCGCATCTCGGAGAGGACGGGGTTCACCCGGTGGTGGCGAGCGCGGCGCGCGAACTCCTCAACAAGTCTGACAACGAGCGCTCGGGCGTGCTCTCGACCGCGATGTCGTTCCTCGGGCTTTACCGTGATCCCGTTATTG
>ERZ1066121.2507-NODE-2507-length-11488-cov-4.837313_pt1 | contig 11488 bp, 9 predicted proteins | sample MGYA00382768_ERZ1066121 | MGnify/ENA primary metagenome ERZ1066121 (study PRJEB33369, sample SAMEA5778351) | biofilm metagenome | biome: Industrial cooling water; feature: Water cooling tower basin; material: Biofilm | place: United Arab Emirates | collected... | reverse complement strand
GTTTGTGGATCTGGCAAAGCCGGGCTGGGACGGAGATTCCGATCCCGCTGCCTCCGCCCGATTTGCCAGCGCAGCTATCGCTTCCCGAAGCGGCAGCAGATGCGCCCAAATTCGGTCCAAAGCCGCCCGATCCGCCCGCCGCACCGAAAGCCAGTCGCGAGGAGCAGCGCTTCAACCGCTATGACCGCAACCGCGACGAGCTTGTTTCCCGGCTTGAAATGATGTCGAGCCGGACGAAAGATTTCAAGAAGCTCGACAAGGACGGCAATAATCTGCTGACTTTTGAAGAATGGGCTGCGGCGACCGGACAGCGTTTTGCCAAGGCCGATGCAAATGCCGATAAGTTACTGACTCGAAAGGAATTTCTGGCAACGCGGCCTAAGCGGGCTGCAAAACCGGCCTGTCGCTGTTGAGCCCCTGTTCACCCATCCACCGCGCTAAGTCCGCCCGCGCACGGTCGGTATAGAAGGCTTTGCGCTCTTTCTTGTGCACGCGTCCCTCGGGCGGGGGGAACAGGCCGAAATTGATGTTCATCGGCTGGTAGCTGTCCGCCTCCGCGCCGCCGGTAATATGACCCAAGAGTGCGCCGAACGCGGTCGTCTCCGGCGGCGGCACGAACGCACGGCCCGCCAGTTCGTGCGCCGCCATGATCCCCGCCAGCAGACCGACGGCCGCGCTCTCGACATAGCCTTCGCAGCCCGTGATCTGCCCCGCAAAACGGATGTGCGGCGCAGATTTCAGCCGCAGCTGCCGGTCGAGCAGGATGGGCGAACGGATGAAGGTGTTGCGATGCAATCCGCCAAGCCGCGCAAATTCAGCCTTTTCAAGCCCCGGTATCGTCCGGAAAAGTTCAACCTGCGCGGCATGTTTCATCTTGGTCTGAAAACCCACCATGTTCCAGATCGAGCCCAGCTTATTGTCCTGCCGCAACTGCACCACAGCATAGGGCCAGCGCCCGGTCTTGGGATTGTCCAGCCCCACTGGCTTCATCGGGCCAAAGCGCAGAGTCTCCACCCCGCGTTCCGCCATGACCTCGATCGGCATGCAGCCCTCGAAATAGGGCGTGTCCGCTTCCCACGCCTTGAACTCCGCCTTGAGCGCTGCGAGCAATCCTGCGTGGAATGCCAGATATTGCTCCTTGTCCATCGGGCAGTTGATATAGTCCTTGCCATCGCCCTTATCCCAGCGCGAAGCGTACCAGGCGACATCCATGTCGATGCTGTCATGATAAACAATCGGCGCAATTGCGTCGAAAAAGGCGAGCGAATCCTGCCCGGTTGCGGACAATATGCTCTGCGCCAATGCTTCGGCGGTCAGCGGACCGGTGGCAATGATGGTCAATCCGTCAGACGGCAACATATCGATGCGTTCGCGGACGATCTCGATATTTCCCTGTTGCTGCAACAGCTTGGTGACGGTGTCTGAGAAAATATCTCGGTCTACGGCCAGCGCCGATCCCGCAGGAACCTTTGCCACTTCTGCTGCACGCATCACCAGCGAGTCCAGCGTGCGCATCTCCTGATGCAGCAAGCCGACGGCATTGTTCTCGGCATCGTCGGAGCGGAAGCTGTTCGAACAGACCAGTTCGGCAAGCCCGTCGCGTTGGTGCGCCGGCGTCATGTCGCCGCCCCCGCGCATTTCGGACAAACGCACGCGCACGCCGCGCCGCGCAAGCTGCCATGCCGCCTCGCTTCCGGCGAGGCCTCCGCCGATAATGTGGACCTGGTGAATGGTCATTCAAAAACCTCATTACCAAACCGCAGCCCTAAGCCTGTCGAAGGGCGCTTCACAGATGTCGCACAGCGTTGAGAGGTGTGCTTCGACAGGCTCAGCACTGCGGTGAAAATCAGAGGGTAGCGCGCTATCAAAAAACCATGGTGATGCACAGGCAAAAGGCGCATGAAGACGATCATGACATTTCGCTGCCGGATCACGAGTGAGGGCTTGATCGAGCGCCCGTTGCTTTTCGAACCGCCGCGCGACGCGCATAAATATGCGCGGGGAAGCGCAATGGTGATCAGCGGGCCGGTCTTGCGAACCGGTGCATCGAGACTGGCGGCGCAGGCAGCACTCGCCGTCGGGACAGGGCTTGTGACTATCATCGGCTCGCCCCCGGCGCTCGCCGAACATGCAGCGCATGTCACCGCCATCATGCTGCGCGAGCAGGACACGCAATTTTCTGCGATTGACGACCGCGTCCGTGCGCTTGCCATCGGACCGGGGGCGGGAACGGGTGACGATCTGGCGCGGCAAATATCCGATCTGCTCGGCCGCCGGATCCCGATCGTCCTTGATGCTGACGCTTTGACGGCTTTCGAGGGGCAATCCCAGAAGCTTTTCGCCATGCTGCACGGCGGCGCGGTGCTCACCCCGCATGAGGGCGAATTTGCGCGGCTGTTCCCCGATCTCGATCTTGGCAACAGGACCGCGGCGGCGAAGGCTGCTGCACAGCGGGCAGGCGCGGTGGTCCTCCTCAAAGGACCGGAAACTTTGATCGCCGCCCCCGACGGCCGTCTTGCGATAAACCGCCATTCGTCACCCTGGCTTGCAACTGCGGGGTCGGGCGATGTGCTGACGGGGCTTATCTGCGGCCTTCTTGGGCAAGGGAGCAGTCCGTTTGACGCCGCCTGCATTGCGGCATGGCTGCACGGCGATATCGGCGTGCGCGGCGGCCCGGGGCTGACGGCGGACCGCATGATCGATCTGATTTCGCTTGTCTTGGCCGGTTGCCTCGACAAAGGGGAGGGGGAATGAAACAAGACCTCGCGCATAAACGCCCCTGGCTGTTTGCCAGCCTTGCTTTTGGCCTCAGCTATCCGCTGAGTTGGGGGCTTGATCTTGGCAGTGAACTGGCCATTGCGTGGAAAATGGCGGGCGTGGGCCTGCTTGCCGGATATGCGCTGCGCAAGCATCCAACAGGCGAGTTTCTGATGCTTGCTGCGGTCATGGCGTTCTGGTCGCTGGGCGATGGCTTGCTGGAACGCGATCTGGTGCAGGGGGCAGTTGCTTTCGCCGTGGGCCATCTCATCGCCATCGCACTGTTCTGGCGGCACAAGCGCGTGCATCCGGTGTTTAGCCAGAGGTTGCTGGCCTTCGCCGTGCTGTTGCTTGCACCGGCAATCGCCTTTTTCTTGCCAGAGGATCGCAGCTGGGGAATGCAAGCCGCTGTTTATACGCTGTTTGTGGCCGCGATGGCGGCGGCGGCATGGAACAGTAATTTCCCGCGCTACCGCGTCGGCATCGGCGCAATGGCTTTTGTCGCCAGCGACCTCCTGATCTTCGCACGGATGGGGCCGCTCGCCGAGGCGGGCTGGGTCAGCTACGCCATCTGGGGGCTCTATTATGGCGGCGTATTGCTGATCGCGACTGGTGTGGTCACGACCCTGGTCAAGCGCGGACATTTCGCCGAGGGCTGACGACAGGGCGGGGCAGCCTATTGCGCGCCCCCCTGTGGCGGGCGGTCCATCGATCGATTTATACTCGATATCGCCTTCATCCTCGCCGGCGTCGTCCGCGTCGAGATCCGCAGAATCTTCAGAAAGTAGAAGCGCAGCCCTTACCCTGTCGCGCGCGTGGACATCGCTGCGCGGCAGGGCATCGTCGAAAAAGCAGGACCATAATGTTTCGCCACTGGCGCCTGCCTCGATCAGCTCCAGAAACCAGTCGAAACGAATGGCGACCGCCGTCACCTCGGGCAATGCAATCGCAGGATTGACCCGGTCGAGCAGCGTAAGCGACAAGCGGCTGTTCTGCCGCGTATAGGTGGTTTTGTTGTCTTCGCGCACCCAGCAGGCCGTCTCGCCCCTTATGGCCGCAGTCATCAGCTGGTCGGCGACAACCCGCCGCGCGATAATCAGCGCCGCCTCCCAGCCAAGATTGAATGCATAGCCGCGCGACGTGCGTCGCAGCGAATAGCCGCCGCTGACATGTTTACCGATGCAACGCGCCGCTTCGTCGACCACGCCATTATCGGCCAGATGGCAAAGAAACGCCGCCTGCCGCCCGGCACTCCAGCCATCGGCGCGGTGCTTGTAAGTGATGAAAGCAGCGGCGGGGAGTTTGGCGTCGGTATCATCGCGCAAGGGGGAGGTGGGGATTTGCTCTGTCATGATCTGTCCTTTGCTGAAAAGGACGGATTATAACCTATATGGTTATATGTAGGACAGGGGAAAATAGCAGGTCGCGGCCAGACGGTGGTATTGATCAAACACATCCCGTCATCGTCACCCCGCACTCGATGCGGGGTCCCGCTTAATTTTTTTTTAGGCTCACGCTAAGAACCCTAAGTTCGCGAAGAGTGTGGTGCTCATAGAATTGCGATCGTTGAACTATCGATGCTCAGCTGACGGGTAGATCGAAAACGAGGGCTTGCTGAAAAGATCCTTAGCGCTCTTCGCGTCCTTCGCGTGAAACCAAATAGCGCTACCGCGCTGGAAAGGGGGAGGCATTTGCGAAACTCCTCCGTCACCCCGCACTCGATGCGGGGTCCCGCTAAGTTGCGCTGCATCGAAAAAAAGCGGGACCCCGTGTCAAGCACGGGGTGACGACAATGCTGTGGACGCCGGTAATTCCCTTCGCGCATCTCCGCTTCTTCACGAACTTCGCGCGAAATCTGCAACGGCTAATCTACACGCGGAGATTGCCAAAAAGCGAAGAAGTGCAAAGATTTTTCTAAATGTGAGACTTCTGATTGTCGATGCGTTGCGCGGCTTCCCTATAACTACGAGACCACTGATAGCACTTTAAAGCGGAAACACTCCGCAGCGGTGGCAAAATGTGTTAGTCCGAAAACAGCTTCGATCAGGTCCGGCTGAGTATCTTTCAATGCTGCAAATACGTGCATTTGGATGTCCCCTTCAAAGCTATTGTCATGCCATTCCGCAGTTGTGATCGTGGAAATATGCATCTCTTGCGCTTCTGCATCCCACATTCCGGGGCCCTCGTAATACGATCCTATGCCTGAAGTGCTTATAGACATTTGCATTTCACAACCCACATCAGCAACTGCGGTTAGGCCGACTGTATGCTTTTTGTTAGCTAAAGCTGCCAAGCGCCGGAGCAAATTGTCTCCACCTTCATATTTTTCGCCGGTAAAGTATGGCTGCATATCTCTAATGGTGTCGTGAATCTGAAGAGGTATCAAGGGATTTTGAAGACGTTTTTCAAGATCTTGTGGGTCCTTGCTCCATGGAAAATACAATGACTTTTGTCGAGGTAGCTGTAATAGCTTTCGTGCAGCAAAAATCGTTTGGTCGAAAGAATTTTTTGAAGCCTGTATCGACTCTGTCGCTTTTCGCCGGAAATCTCTCGGAAATGGCCGATGAATTTTGAATTTTACTGTTTCTGTTCTGGCAGCTTCATTACGTGAGGTAACAAAAGAACAATTTTCTTTGTTACGCGCGAATGCACCAATGCATTGGTGTAACTCGCGAGCACTCTGCAACGCCCAAGCAGCCGAATCTTCTGCAGGGTCAAAAACAGTGCTATTCAACTGCATTTACTGTCGACCCCTCCTCCTCCCCCTCACTCTCCTCGATCTTGGCCGCCCCGACAACATGCTCATTCTCACCAACGCTGAACAACCGCACCCCGGCCGTTCCACGCCCCAGCACGCGTAGCGAATCCAGCGGCATCCGGATCAGCTTCGCCTGGTCGGTCACCAGCATCAACTGATCCCCTTTGGTCGCGGGGAAGCTCGCTACGACGTCGCCATTGCGTTCGATATTGTCGATGTTGGTGATCCCCTGGCCGCCGCGACCGGTGCGACGGTAGCCGTAGGCGGAGCTCAGCTTGCCATAGCCATTGGCGCAGACGGTGAGGATGAACTGCTCGCGCGCGGCCATTTCGGCGATGCGTTCGGGCGACAGCGCGGGTTCGCCCTCTTTTTCGGGCTTCCACGGGGCAAAGCGCAGATATTCCTCGCGTTCTTCGGGTGTGGTGCCGACGCGGTGGAGGATCGAGAGCGAGATGACCTCGTCGCCTTCCGCCAACTTCATCGCGCGCACGCCGGTGGAGGCGCGGCTCTGGAATTCGCGGATGTCGTCGGCGGCAAAGCGGATGGCCTTGCCGCATTTGCTGGCGAGCAGCACATCGTCGTCGGCGGTCAGCAATTCGACGCCGATCAGCCGGTCGTCGGCATCCTCGCCTTCAAATTTCATCGCGATCTTGCCGTTGGAGGGGATATTGGCAAAGGCATCCATGCTGTTGCGCCGCGCATAGCCCTTGGCAGTTGCGAACACCACGGAAAGCCCGCCCCATTCAGCCTCATCTTCGGGCAGGGTGAGGACGTTGGAGATTGTTTCCCCCTCCGCCAGCGGCAGCAGGTTGACCATCGGGCGGCCCTTGGTCGCTGGCCCACCCTCTGGCAGGCGCCATACTTTCAGGCGATAGACCTTGCCGATGTTGCTGAAGAACAGCACCGGCGTGTGCGTTGACGTCACGAACAATTCGGTGACGGCGTCCTCATCCTTGGTCGCCATGCCCGCACGGCCCTTGCCGCCGCGGTTCTGCGCGCGGAAGGTGGCGAGCGCGGTGCGCTTGATATAGCCGCCATGGGTGACGGTGACGACCATCTCCTCGCGCTCCATCAGGTCTTCATCGTCGATCCCGTCCCAGCTGGGCGCAATTTCGCACAGGCGCGGCGTCGAAAATTCGCGATCAATGGCCTCCAGCTCCTCGCGCATCACGGCGTAGAGTTTGACGCGGTCGGCGAGGATTTCGAGATAGCCCTCAATATCGACGGCCAGTGCTTTCAGCTCGTCGCCGATTTCGTCGCGGCCGAGCGCAGTCAGTCGGTTGAGCCGCAGTTCGAGGATCGCGCGCGCCTGCACTTCGGAGAGTTTATAGCTGTCGCCCTCGATTTCGGTCTCGATAGCCTCGACCAGCCGGATATAGGGCAGGATTTCGCCGATCGGCCATGCCCGCGCCATCAGCGCCTCGCGTGCCGCCGCCGGGTTGGCTGCGCCGCGGATGATGCGCACCACCTCATCAAGATTGGTAACCGCGACCACCAGCCCCAACAGGACATGCGCACGGTCGCGGGCCTTGTTCAGCTCGAACTTGGTGCGCCGCGTGATCACTTCCTCGCGGAATTTGATGAAGCTTTCGATGATATCGCGCAGGTTCAGCACTTCGGGCCGCCCGCCGCGAATGGCGAGCATGTTGGCGGGGAAGTTCGACTGCGCGGGCGAGTGCCGCCAGATCTGGTTCAGCACCACCTCCGGCGTTGCATCCTTGCGCAGGTCGATGACGATCCGTACGCCCATCCGGCTCGATTCATCGCGAATGTCGGATACGCCCTCGATCCGCTTGTCCTTCGCCGCCTCGGCCAGCTTTTCGACAAGGCCATTCTTGCCGACCTGGAATGGGATGCTGGTCAGCACAATCGAGCGGCGGTCGCCCTTGCCTTCCTCGATGATATGCCGCGCGCGCATCACGATAGAGCCTTTGCCCTCGCGATAGGCATTACGCGCGCCGCCCTGGCCAAGGATCAGCGGCCCGGTGGGGAAATCGGGGGCGGGGATCATCTCGATCAGTTCATCGACAGTGATCGCCGGATTTTCGATATAAGCGATGCAGGCGCGGATCACCTCGCCCAGATTGTGCGGCGGAATGTTGGTCGCCATGCCCACGGCGATGCCGCCCGCGCCGTTGACCAGCAGGTTCGGGAAGCGGGCAGGGAGGACCTGCGGCTCTTCACGGCTGCCATCATAATTGGGCTGGAAATCGACCGTATCCTTGTCGAGATCGTCGAGCAACGCATTGGCAACTTTCGCCAGCCGCGCCTCGGTATAGCGCATCGACGCTGGCGGGTCGGGGTCCATCGAGCCGAAATTGCCCTGCCCATCGACCAAAGGCACGCGCATCGACCAATCCTGCGCCATGCGCACAAGCGAGTCGTAGATCGCCTGGTCGCCATGCGGGTGGTACTTGCCCATCACGTCGCCGACGATCTTGGCCGACTTGCGATAGGGTCGCCCCGCGACAAAGCCGCCTTCGTCACTCGCGAACAATATGCGGCGGTGCACCGGTTTCAGCCCGTCGCGGACATCGGGAAGCGCACGCGCGACAATTACTGACATGGCATAGTCGAGATAGCTCGACTTCATCTCGTCGGTGATATCGACGGGGGCGATATCCCTGGGGTCCTTCATCGGTTCTTCGGGCAGATTTTCTTCACTCACGGAACGCCAAATCCTGTTATTTTTATCAGATTGGGAACCCTAGAGGAGCGGGGCGGAATAAGCCACCCGCACGGGGCAGAAAGCACAGCTTTTGGACAGTTTATCCACAGATTTGGCCCAATGTCCGGCAGGGGCGATTTCAACTTTCGTTCAACCCAAATTCAGCAGCATAGGCCTAGTCGCGCGGCTAATCCCGATTGCCTATCGGGGCGGAGGGCCGTAAAGCCTTGCCAGTTGGAAAACAGATCATGGCGGTGCCCCAAAACCCGCCATTTCGTGTGGAGAGTTTGAATGAAAGCCGTTTCGAAATTTGCGATTGCCCTTGCTCTTGGCGCGCTGTCGGTGAACGCTGGCACCGCGATGGCTGCCGAGGAATCGGCTAAGAAGGAAAAGCCTAAGAAGGAAAAGAAGGCGAAGAAAGGCAAGGAAGCTGATGCCAATGCGCCGCTGAAACTCGCCCTTTCGAAAGAATTTACCGCCGCCTATCAGCCGGTCATCAACGCCTATGTGAAGGCGCGCGGTCCCGACCCTGCGCCGGAGGCAACTGTCACCGCTGCTGCGACGGCAGCTGCGCCTTCATGGGCTGCGCTGAAGGCCGCAATCATGAACGAAGATGACCGCTACCAGGCCGGCGTGTTCGGTTTCCAGATCGGGCGCGAACTGAAAAACACGGCCATGCAGGTCGAGGCTGTCGATCTTGTCCTTGCATCAACGACCACCCCTGCCGCGATGCGGCCTGTCTATACATATCAACGCGGTGCCATTGCCTATGAGGCCAAGGATTGGCCGACGGCTGAAACATGGATGACCAAGGCATATGAGCTTGGGTACAAGAACACGGTGACGCCGGGCGGTATCGAAATGCTGCTCGCCGATGTCACCAACATGCAGAATAAGTTCCCGGAATCGCTTGCCTGGATGGAAAAGTCGCTCGCGGCAAGCAAGGTGCCGGGAACGCAAGCCCTGCCGACCAATTTCTACGCCCGCGCGGCCAATGTCGCGTTGAAGTCAAAGGATCCTGCGTTGATCACCCGTTGGATGAGCGAGCGCGTGCGCAGCAATCCGACGCCGGATTATTGGCACGATGCGATCATGCAAACCTATGCGGCAGGCAAGCTCGACACACAGGAAGAGCTCGACCTGATGCGGCTGCTGCGGACCGTTGGCGGCATGAAGTTCGAGCAAAATTATTCCGCCTATGCGACCGACGCCCTGATTGCCTTCTTCCCGACCGAGATGAAGGCTGTGCTGGAAGAGGGTTTTGCCGCGGGCACAATCTCCAAGAACAATGCGACCTTCGGCGGACGCTATAGCGACACCATCGAAAAGCTGAAGATCGAGCCGTTCTCGGTCGCGGTGCTCGATCAGGACATTGCCTCTGCGAAAACCGGCGCACAGGCGGCTTTTGCTGGCGACATTGCTTTGTCGGTTGGCGAATATGCGCGTGCCAAGGCTGCCTATGAAGCTGCCATTGCAAAAGGCAGCATCATGGACAAGGACGGCAACAATTTGATGGAACGCACCATCATGCGGCTGGGCATGGCCAAGCTTAAACTGGGCGATGCCGCCGGCGCGCGCGCAGAATTCGCCAAGGTTACCAGCGGCGGGCGCAAGTCAGTTGCCGATTACTGGGCGTTGTATGCCGAGATGATGGAAAAGGGCAAAGCCGGAGCGGCCTGATTTTAATCGGAGCGGGCCCAATCCCGCCCCGGTTAGCTTGGCGCGAAGTAAGCGGGACCCCGCATCAAGTGCGGGGTGACGATGTGTATTACGGGGCGGTCCGTACTCACCATGGAACCAGCCCGTGCCACTAATCCACTCATTTGCCAGCCAATCAATCTCTCGTCACCCCGCACTTGATGCGGGGTCCCGCTTTATTCCGACGATTATTCAGCCTACAACGTACCAATGGAAAAGGGTGGTTGGGTTTACATCATGGCCGACCGCTACCGGGGCGGTATGTATGTTGGCGTGACCGCTGATGCACTGCGGCGCGTTGCACAACATAAAGACGGCTCAGGCTCCTCGCACGTCAGGAAATACGACCAGACACGCCTGGTTTATATTGAGCGACATGACGAGATCGAAACTGCGATTTGGCGCGAGAAGCTGGTCAAGAAGTGGAAGCGACCATGGAAGTTTGCCCTGATTGAGGCTGACAATCCAGAATGGCGCGATCTTTGGGACGAATGGTTTCCGGGCACTTGACGCATCAAGCGGGACCCCGTGTCAAGCACGGGGTGACGAAATTTGAGCGTCACAGCCAATCCCATCGTCGCCCCGCACTCGATGCGGGGTCCCGATTTTTGAGTTGTCCAGGGCTCGCTGTCGTAACCAGGAGTCAGCCCCGCACCGGAACCCCCGGCTCATCCTTTGCCGTGCGGATGGTCAGTGACGTCTTGACGCTCGATACATTGGGGGCAGACGTCAGCCGCGATGTCAAAAATTCCTGAAAAGATTGAAGGTCATGCGCGACGATCTTCAGAATGAAATCGATCTCGCCGTTCAGCATGTGGCATTCGCGGACCTCGGGTAGTGCGCGCACATGCGCCTCGAAAGCGCGCAGATCATCCTCCGCCTGGCTTTTAAGTGAGACCATCGCAAATACCATGATTGAATAGCCCATTGCCGCAGGATCGATTTCGGCATGATAGCCGCGAATCGCGCCCGACTGTTCCAAAGTCCGCATCCGGCGCAGGCAGGGCGGGGCGGTCAGCCCAACTTTGGTCGCCAGTTCGACATTGGTTATGCGGCCATTTTCCTGCAATTCTGCAAGCAGCTTCAGGTCGATCGCATCAAAATTCATTGCGGCCATAGTCGGTGAAATATCCCTGTCCGATTTTGGCGCAAAGCTATAATATTATTATAGCAATATGCAATTGTCCCATAGTGTGACGCGGTAATTTAGCCGCTTTTGCGCACCCCTTCATCCCGCTATCGCAGCGTTCGGGACAGGATCAAAGATCCGGCTATAGGGAACGGAAAAGCATTAGCGTGCGCGTTGACGACCGCCTCGATACGGCATTGCGGAACAGCGATTTTGCTGATCCAGGCAACGCGTCCGGGCAATGGCGGCAACTGATCGACCTGCTGGCGCAAAACCCCATCGGCCAGTCGCCTGAGCGTGTCGCCACAGGCCTCGTCAAGGTTCGCCATCTGCGCGATTCGGTTCCCTTGGCAGAGCGTGTGTCTGCGATAGGCGCGCTGCACGGGCGATTGCGCTCTCCGCCATTGGTGCAATTGCTGGCAAGCGACGCGCCCGCCGTCGCCGCGGCAGCCATATCAGCGGCGCGGCTAGATGATGC
>ERZ1066121.2505-NODE-2505-length-11490-cov-13.515348_pt1 | contig 11490 bp, 9 predicted proteins | sample MGYA00382768_ERZ1066121 | MGnify/ENA primary metagenome ERZ1066121 (study PRJEB33369, sample SAMEA5778351) | biofilm metagenome | biome: Industrial cooling water; feature: Water cooling tower basin; material: Biofilm | place: United Arab Emirates | collected... | reverse complement strand
CTGCAGCAGATCCGGGTGCAGAAGCTCAAGAGCTTCTTCACCACGCTCGGGGTGCTCATCGGCGTGACGTTCCTCATCGCCGTCGTCTCGATCGTGCAGGGGATGAGCGAGTACGTCGAGGGGGAGGTGTTCGAGAAGCTCGTCGGCGGCAACACGGTCACCGTGCGCCGCTTCAACTTCGCCGGCGACGTCACCGAGGCGCGCTGGCGCGAGATGCAGCGCTGGCCGCGGCTGATGCCCGACGACGTGCGGGCCATCCGCGACGCCCTGCCCGCCGGCACGGCCACGGCGATCGTCAGCGGCGAGGAGCCCTACTACGCGGTCTCGCGCTACGCGCGGCGCAAGCAGGTGTTCGCGACGGCCGTCGACGGCGAGTACTTCGCCATCAAGCGCTACGACCTCTCGGCCGGGCGGGTGTTCACCCCGCAGGAGGTGGCGCTCGGCGCCCCGGTGATCGTCCTCGGCGACGAGCTGGCCAGGCACTTCTTCCCCGCGCTCGACCCGATCGGGCGCGAGCTGCGCGTCGGCGGCGTCCCGTACACGGTGGTCGGCGTCGTCGCCAAGCAGGGCTCCGTCTTCGGCTTCTCGCTCGACCGCATGGCCGTCGCCCCGTACACCTCGCCGATCGCCCGGCTGACGAACCCGGGGGGCGACGTCGACGGGTTCACCATCCGCGCCGCGACGCCCGAGATGATGGGCGAGCTCGCCGAGGTCGCCCGCGAGACGATGCGCGCCCGCCGCAAGCTCGGCCCCGCCGACGGCGACACCTTCGGCATCCAGACCTCCGACGCCGACCTCGCCGAGTTCGACGAGATCAAGGGGCGCGTGCTCGCCTTCGGCACCGCCCTCCCGGCGATCGGGCTGATCGTCGGCGCCCTCGTGATCATGAACATCATGCTCGTCGCCGTCGCCGAGCGCACGCGCGAGATCGGGATCCGCAAGGCGTTGGGGGCCCGGCGCAAGGACATCCTCCGCCAGTTCCTCGTCGAGGCGGCGGTGCTCAGCGTCCTCGGCGCGGCCATGGGGATCGCCCTCGGCTACGCGGCGGCGAGCGCCCTCACCCTCGCCTTCCCCGCCCTCCCGGTGGGGATCGCCCCGTGGTCGATCGCCGTGGCGCTGGCGATGGGCGCGGGGGTCGGCGTGGTCGCCGGGGCCTATCCGGCCGCGCGCGCGTCGCGGCTCGACCCGATCGCCGCCCTGCGCGCCGAGTGACCCGCCGATGACGCTGCTCAGCCGCATCGCCCAGGCGCTCGAGGGGGTGGGGATCGCCCTCGACGCGATCCGCGCCAACCGGGTGCGCGCCGCCCTCACCATCGCCGGCGTCGGGATCGGGGTGTTCGTCGTCGTGGCGATGGCCGCCGCCGTGCACGGCATCACGCGCAGCTTCCAGCAGGACGTCGACGCGCTGGGGGCGACGACCTTCCAGGTGACGCGCCGCGAGAGCTTCGGCCCGCGCGCCTGCGACGGCACCGACGAGACGTGCCCCGACCGCCGCAACCCGCCGATCACGCCGCAGGAGGCGGAGCTGCTGCGCCGGCTCCCGAGCATCCGGTCGGTGGCCGAGGTGTGGGGGGACGAGAAGCCGTTCCGCTACCGCACCAACGCGATCGCCGCCGTGGGCTACGACGCGGTCAGCGCCGAGTGGATGGAGACCGACGCCGGCGACATCTACCCGGGGCGCAACTTCTCGCCGCAGGAGAACGCCGCGGCGGCGCGCGTCGTCGTCATCAACGACACCCTGCGGGCGCGCCTGTTCGGCGACTCCGACCCGATCGGCCGGCAGCTCACCATCGCCGACCAGCCGTTCACCGTCATCGGCGTCTACCACACGAAGGGAGGCTTCCTCAAGCAGCTCTCCGGGCGCGGGCCCAACAACCCGCGGGCGGTCCTCCCGATCGAGACGGCGCGCCGGCACCTGGAGCTGTGGCGGCGCGGCGTGATGCTGCGCGTCAAGCCGCGGGCGCAGGTCACCACCGCGGACGCGATGGACGACGTCACCGCGGCGCTGCGGGCGCGCCGCGGGCTGCGCCCGTCGCAGCCGAACGACTTCGGGCTGGTGACCTCAGACCGCCTCACCGAGACGTTCGACCGGCTCTTCGGCACGATCTTCGTCGTCGGGCTCACCCTCTCGGCGGTGGCGCTGCTCGTCGGCGGCGTCGGCGTGGTGGCGATCATGATGATCTCGGTCACCGAACGGACGCGCGAGATCGGGGTGCGCAAGGCGCTCGGCGCCACGCGCGGAACGATCCTCTTCCAGTTCCTCGTCGAGGCGGTGACGCTCACCGCCCTCGGCGCCGGCGTCGGGCTCGCCCTCGGCACGCTCGCCGCGTGGCTGATCGCCGAGAACACCCCGATCCCGGCGGCGGTCCCGGCGTCGGCGGTGGTCACCGCGCTGCTCGCCAGCGCCGTGACCGGGGTCGCCTTCGGCATGGTGCCGGCCGTGCGCGCCTCGCGGCTGGACCCGGTGGAGGCGCTCCGCCACGAGTGATCGCGCCGGCCCGGGCACCCGGGCTCGGGCGCCGGCGCGGTCGTCTTGCGCCGGCGCGCGCGCGAACCCTACGTTGGCGTTCCCTCCCCCCGGGAGCGGCCGGCGCCACGGCACGGCCGCCCTCCGCGCGTCCCCGCCGCCCCGACGCCCGCGATGCCGCTCCGCCGCGCCCTCGCCCCCCGCCCCACCGCGCGCTCCCTCGCCGCCCCCGTGCTGGCCGCCCTCGCCCTGTCCGGCTGCGCCGGGCGCAGCCCCGTGACGCTCGCCGCCGACTCGCGCGCCGCCACGCCGGCCACCGTGCTGACCTGCGTCGCCGAGGTGGCCGCCGAGGCCGGGCTCCCGGTGATCGAGCGCCGACCCGAGGGCGAGACGCCGGTGCTCCGCGCCCGGAGCGCCGCGCCGACCGCGGCGGGACCGGAGGCCCGATCGGCGACCGGGGGGCAGCCCTTCGACGTGCTCGTCGTCACCGTCGGACGCGCGGGCAGGCGCCTGCGCGCCCTCGCCCAGACCTTCCTCCCGCCGCGCCCCGACGCCCCGGTGGGGAGCGACGGCGCGGCGCACGGCACGCTCTGGCAGTCGGGGGCGCCGTCGGCGCGGGTGGCGCGGGCGCGCGACGCGGTGCTCGATCGCTGCAGCACGCTCGGCGACTGACGCTGGGCGGCCGCGGCCCCCACGGTGCACGTCGGCGGGGGCGCCGCGGCCCCGGCCGTGGCGCCCCCGCGGCGCCCGCGCCTACATTGCGCGCATGTCCCCACCCGGGAGCCGCCCCGACGCGGCGCCGCTCGACCTGCTGGCGATCGCCGCGCACCGCGACGACGCCGAGCTGACCTGCGGTGGGACGCTCCTGATGGCCGCCGCGCGCGGGCGCCGCGTCGGGGTGCTCGACCTGACGCAGGGGGAGATGGGGACGCGCGGCTCGGCGGCGCTGCGCGAGCGCGAGGCCGATGCCGCCGCCCGGGTGCTCGGGCTGGTGGTGCGCGAGAACCTCGCCCTTCCCGACGCCGGGATCACCAACACCACCGAGACGCGCGGCGCCCTCGTGCAGGCGCTCCGGCGGCTGCGCCCGGCCGTGGTGATCGCCCCCGCGCCGCCGCCGGCCGGGCGCCACCCCGACCACCGCGCCGCCGCGGAGCTCGTGCGCGACGCCTGCTTCCTCGCGGGGATCGTCCGGTTCGCCCCCGGGCTCCCGGCGCACCGGCCCCGCAAGCTGCTCCACGCGCTCGCCTACCGCGAGGAGCCGATCAAACCGACCTTCGTCGTCGACGTGAGCGACGTCTTCGAGCGCAAGCTGGAGGCGGTGCGCTGCTACGCCTCGCAGTTCGACGGGGCGACGCAGGCGGGGGAGGTGATGCCCACGGGCGACCCGCTCTACGAGCGCGTCCGCCAGGCCGGGGCGCACTACGGCTCGCTCATCCGCGCCCGCTACGGCGAGCCGTTCTGGACGCTCGAGACGATGCGCGTCGAGGACGTGACGACGCTCGCCGTCTCCTCGTTCTGATCGCGCCCCACTCCCGCCGCGCGCCGCGCGCGCCCTCGAGGCCCCGATGTCGACGCCGACCGCCCCCGCCGAGCCCTCCTCGCCCCCGACCGCCGCCGAGCGGCCGGTCGACTACGGCTCGTACCTCCTGCTCGACGAGCTGCTCGGGCTCCAGCGCCCCCGCTCGCGCGGCGCCGCGGCCGACGCGGGCGCCCCGTCGGGCGACGCCGAACACCCCGACGAGCTGCTGTTCATCGTCGTCCATCAGGCGAGCGAGCTGTGGTTCAAGGTGATCCTGCAGGAGCTCGACGGGCTGCGCGCCGCGCTCGCGGCGCGCGACGAGTCGGCGGGGAGCGCGGCGGCGCGCGTCGCCGGCGCCGCCGAGCGCTCGCTCTGGCACATCCAGCGGATCAACGCCCTCGTGCGCATCGTCTCGGCGCAGCTCGGGGCGCTCGACACGCTGCCGCCGCAGCGCTTCCTCCAGTTCCGCGGCTACCTCGGCAGCTCCAGCGGCTCGCAGAGCGTGCAGTTCCGCGCCATCGAGGCGGCCAGCGGGCTGCGCGAGCCGCACTTCCTGCACGTCGTGCGCGAGCACGGCGAGGTGCCCGCGGCGGTCGCCGAGCAGCTGGCGCGGCCGACGCTGCAGGAGCTCTTCCTCGCCCTGCTCGACGACGCCGGCGTCGCCCCGGAGGCGCTCTACCTCGGGCCCGGGCCGTCGACGCTCTTCTTCGTCGCCGAGGGGCTGCTCGAGTACGAGCAGCAGTTCGCCCGCTGGCGCTTCGCCCACGTGCAGCTCGTCGAGCGCGTCATCGGCCCGGGGACCGGGGGCACCGGCGGGACGCTCGGCGCCAAGTACCTCGCCCGCACGGTGGCGCAGCGCTTCTTCCCGGTGCTCTGGGAGGTGCGGAGCCGGCTGTACGGCGCCTCGCGCGGCGCGTGAGCGCGTCGTCGCCCGCCGACTTCCCGCCGCCCGGCGGTCCGCCGGAGGGGGGGTGGATCGACGCGAGCGTCCTCCTCGCCCCCGGCACCCCCGAGTGGCCGGGCGACACCCCGTACGCCTGCGGCTGGACGGCGCGCATCGCCGGCGGCTCGAGCGTCAACCTCTCGTCGTTCACGCTGAGCCCGCACGTCGGCACGCACGCCGACGCGCCGCTGCACGTCGACGACGCGTGGGCGGCGAGCGACGCGCTGCCGGCGGCCGCGTACGTCGGCGCGTGCGTGGTGCTCGACGTGTCGGACCTGGCGGCCGGCGCCGCCGCCGACGGACCGGGGGCGATCGAGCGGGCCGAGCTCGACGCGCGAGCGCGTGCCCAGGGGGTCGCGCTGCACGGGGCGGCGCGCCTGCTCCTGCGCACCGGGCGCACCGTGGCCGACGGGCGCTTTCCCGACGCCTGGCCCTGGCTCACGCCATCGTGCGTCCGCTCGCTCGCCGCCGCCGGGCTCCGCCTCCTCGGCGTCGACGCGCCGAGCGTCGACGCGCGCGAGAGCCGCGACCTGGCCACGCACCGCGCCCTGTTCGCCGCCAGCGCGCACAACCTCGAGAACCTCGACCTGCGCGCCGCGCCGCCGGGCGGGTACGAGCTCGTCGCCCCGCCGCTGCGGCTCGCGGGGCTCGACGGCGCGCCGGTGCGGGCGCTGCTCCGCCCGACCGCGGCCGCCCCGGCGCGGTCGCGTTAGGCCACCGGGCGCGGCGTGTCGGCGCTCGCCCTCGCGCTCGTCCTCGCCTCGGCCGCGATCCACGCCACCTGGAACCTGCTCGTCAAGCGGCTGGGCGGCACGGTCGGCGGCGCGGCGCTGACCTGGCTCCTCGGCGCGGTCTCGGGGGCGCTCCTGACCCCGGTGGCGCTCTGGCAGGTGGCCGCCGAGCCGGGGATGCTCGCCGGGACGCGCCCGCTCTGGCTGCTCGGCGGCGCGGCGCTGCACGTCGCGTACTTCCTCCTGCTGCTCCGCGGCTACCGCGTCGGCGACCTCTCGGTGGTCTACCCGATCGCCCGGGGGAGCGGGCCGCTGGTGGCGCTGGCCGTGGCGGTGACGGCGCTGGGGGAGCCCGCCACGCCGCCGGCGATCGGCGGGGCGCTGCTCGTGGCGCTCGGCGTGGTGATCCTCGCCGGCGGGGTGCGCGCCGCCCGCGTGCCGCCGACCCGGTCTCCGGCGGCGGTCGGCGGGGCGCGGGAGGGCGCCGACGGCGAGCTGCGGGCTCGTACGCGGCGCGGCGTCGCCTACGGGCTCGGCATCGGGGCGATGATCGGCAGCTACACGCTCTGGGACCGCCACCTCGTCGGCCCGCTCGCCGTCGCGCCGATCGTCGTCGAGTGGAGCTCGGCGACGCTGATGGCCGCCCTGGTCACCCCGCTCGTCCGCCGCGACCGCGCGGCGCTCGGGCGTGCCTGGGCGGCCCACCGCGGCGCCGTGGTGCTCGTCGCCCTGCTCAGCTCCGGGTCGTACATCCTCTTCCTCACCGCGCTCGGGATGGACGCCGTGAGCCGGGTCGCCCCGGCCCGCGAGACGAGCATCCTCTTCGGCGCCCTGCTCGGCGCGCGCGGGCTCGGCGAGGGGCACATCGGGGAGCGCCTGGCCGGCGCCGCGGCGATGACCGCCGGCGTCGCGCTGCTCGCGCTCGGGTAGCGTGCCCGGGGAGCGTGCCCCGACCTGCCCACCGGCGCCCCCGCGCCGCGCCCGCCCGCCGGCCCGCCTCGTGGCCCCACCGTCCCGCCCCGCCTAGCTTTCGACGATGCCCGAGCCCATCTACCTCGACCACGCCGCGACGACCCCGGTCCGCCCCGAGGTGCGCGCGGCGATGGAGCCCTTCCTCGGCCCGAAGTTCGGCAACCCCTCCAGTGCCCACCGGTGGGGGCGCGAGGCGCGCACCGCGCTCGACGAGGCGCGCGAGCGGATCGCCCGCTGCCTGGGGGCGCGCGTCGACGAGGTGTGCTTCACCTCGGGCGGGACCGAGGGGGACAACCTGGCCGTCTTCGGGCCGTGGCGGGCGCGGCGCGCCGGCGGCCGGCCGGCGATCGTCACCACGCCGATCGAGCACAAGGCGGTGCTCGCCGCCGTGCACCACGCCGCCGAGCACGGCGCCGAGGAGCGTCTGGCGCCGGTCGACGGCGACGGCGTGGTCGACGGCGACGCCTTCGCCCGCCTGGTCGACGAGCGGGCGGCGGTGTGCTCGGTGATGTGGGTGAACAACGAGACCGGCGTCGTCCAGCCGATCGCCGAGCTGGGGGAGCGGGCGCGCGCCGCCGGCGCCGTCTTCCACACCGACGCGGTGCAGGCGTTCGGCAAGCTGGCCATCGACGTCGCCGCGCTGCCCGTGGACCTGCTGACGCTGAGCGGGCACAAGATCGGCGCGAGCAAGGGGATCGGGGCGATCTACATCCGCCGCGGCACGCCGCTGGAGCCGCTGTTCTACGGGGGCTCGCAGGACCGCGGGCGCCGCCCCGGGACGGAGAACGTCGCCGCCGCGGTGGGGCTGGCGGTGGCCGCCGAGCTGACGCTCGCCGAGCGCGAGGCGGAGTGCGCGCGCCTGGGCGCGCTCCGCGACCGACTGGAGCGGGCGATCCTCGACGGAGTGCCCGACGCGGTGATCCACGCCCGCGGGGCGCGGCGGGCGCCGCACGTGTGCAACGTCTCGGTGCCCGGGGCCGACGCCGAGTCGCTGCTGATGGCGCTCGACCTCCAGGGCGTCGCCGCCTCGGGGGGGTCGGCGTGTCAGAGCGGGAGCGCGCTGCCGTCGCACGTGCTCGCGGCGATGGGCGTCCCCGCCGAGCTGGCCGCCGGCGCCGTCCGCCTCAGCCTCGGCGCCCTCACCACCCCGGCGCACGTCGAGCGCGTGGGCGCGCTCTTCCCCGCCCTCGTCGCCCGCGCCCGCGCCGCCGCGGCCGCCGCGCCCGCCTGGTGATGCGCGCGCCGGTGCCGGGCGGGCGCGTGCTCGTGGCGATGAGCGGCGGCGTCGACTCCAGCGTCGCCGCGGCGCTGCTGGTGCGCGCCGGGTACGACGTGGTCGGCGCGACGATGAAGCTCTTCTGCCACGGCGACGACCTTCCCGAGCGCCCGTGCTGCTCGCTCGAGAGCGTCAACGACGCGCGCCGCGTCTGCCAGCAGCTCGGCGTCCCCCACTACGTGCTCAACCTCGAGGGCCGCTTCGGCCACGACGTCGTCGACGACTTCGTGCGGGAGTACGCGCGCGGGCGCACCCCGATCCCCTGCGTGCGCTGCAACACCTTCACCAAGTTCCGCGACCTGCTGCGCAAGGCCGACGCGATCGACGCGCGGTGGATCGCCACCGGACACTACGCGCGCGTCGACGCCGGCACGCTCCGCCGCGGCGCCGACCCGCTCAAGGACCAGACGTACTTCCTCTGGGGGATCGAGCGCGGCGTGCTCGCGCGCCTGCTCCTCCCGGTGGGCGACCGCGCGAAGGCGGAGACGCGCGCCGTCGCGCGCGAGCTCGGGCTCGCCGTCGTCGCCGACAAGGTGGAGAGCCAGGACATCTGCTTCGTGCCCGACGGCGACCACACGACCGTCATCCGGCAGCGATTGGGCGACGGCGCGCCGTCGCTCGCCCCCGGTCCGATCGTCCTCGCCGACGGGCGCGTCGTCGGCCGCCACGACGGGCACGCGCGCTACACCATCGGGCAGCGGCGCGGCCTGCCCGGCGGCTTCGGCGAGCCGATGTACGTCGTCGACATCCGCCCCGCCGACCGCGCGGTCGTCATCGGCCCGCGCGAGGCGGTGCTCGGGCGCGGCGTGGTGGTGCGCGGGGTGAACTGGCTCGTCGACCCGCTCCCGCCCGGCGCCGCCGTCGAGGTGCAGGTGCGCCATCGCGCCCGCCCCGTCGCGGCGGAGCTCGTGCGCGTCGACGGCGACGAGATCGAGCTGGCGCTGCAGGAGCCGGTCGCCGCCATCACCCCCGGGCAGTCGCTCGTCTGCTACGACGGCGATCGGGTGCTCGGCGGGGGCGTCATCGAGCGCGCCATGCGCACGGGGCGCGCCCTCCCCGTGCGGGCGGCGTAGCGCCCGACCGCGCGCGGGGGTGCCCCCGGCGCCCGGTCACTCCGCGTAGAACTGCGTCGCGAACGCCTCGATGCGCCGGCGCGGCACGGGTGCGCCGTGGTGGTCGTTGGCGAAGAACACCACCCCGTCGATCCGGTCGCGGTTGCGCAGGGCGATGGCCTCCAGCCGCATCGACTCCGCCGGGAAGTCGCGCATCGAGTCGTAGGTGTACCACGGGTCCACGTAGTCGAGCGTCGCGAGGATCCGCGGGCCGCTCAGCCGGAGCTTGCTCTCGAGGTTGTCGACGTACTTCTCGGTGTCGGTGATGACGCAGAAGCCCGACGCCATGAGGTAGTCGAAGAACCGGTAGCCGGTGCTCGGAAAGCTGAACGTCTCGCGCTCGACGCGCACGTTGTTGTACGAGTCGAACCACATGATCTCGCGCGGGCCGTAGACGCGCCGCGAGTACGCGAGGAAGTCGTGGATCGCGTCGGCCTCGGCCTGCGTGTAGCCGGGCCCGCGCCCCTCCTCCCACTTGCCGCGCGTGCCGAACTGGTTGCCGTAGAGGATCCCGTCGAAGTCCAGGTCGCGCAGGTAGGCCGCCGCCTGGTCGGCGATGAACTCGCCGCACAGCTTACCCGCCGGCGCGCCGCCCGGGGCGCTGGCGTAGATCAGCGTGTCGGGCTTCAGCCGCCCGCGGATGTCGAAGCTCTCCAGCCGCAGGTCCATGCACTCGGGGTGACGCGTGTACTTCCAGTACTCCCACGCCATCTCCGGCCCCGGGTCGATCTGGTCGTACACCTTGAGCCGCATCCCCGTGGCCGCCCCGTACGCCTTGAACGTCCGCACGATGTCGGCGATCTGGCGGTAGCGCAGCTTGCGGGCGAACGCCGGGACGTCCTTGCCGTCGGTGTAGGCGGCCCACATCACCGAGTCCGACCAGTACCGCGGTCCGCGATAGCTCAGCACGTGCTCGCTGTTGCCGACGCCGAAGATCACGATCGTCTCCGCCGCCGGCCCGGTGAGCGCCTGGTAGTGCCGCATGAAGTCGGCGACGCCGCGCTCGGGGTGCGCGAAGTCGGCGAGCATCTTCGGCGTGGCGAAGAGGACGACGGTGGCCGGGCGGCGCGCCACCTCCACCGGGACGGTCGTCGCCACCCGGCGGCCGCCGCGCGCGGCGGTGACGGCGATCGTCGTGCGGCCGCGCACCGCGCACCGGACGGTCGCCGTGGCGCCGCCGGCGTCGACCGCGGCACGCCCGGGATGCGCGACGACGAACGACACGCGCGCGCCGTGCTCGCCGCCGTCGAGCGACGCGCGCACGGTCACCGACTCGCCGGCGGTGCACCGGACCGCGGCCGGGGCCACCGAGAGCCGCAGCGGGGCGTCGGCGTCGGACGCCTTTCCGCCCGTCGGGTCGGTGCAGCCGGCGACCAGGGAGGCGAGCGCCGCGAGCCGGGCGCCGAGGCCGGTGCGCCGGCGCACCACACCGCGGCTCGTGGGCCCGCCGGACGCGGTGCGGCAGAGGCGACGTTGGGCGGCGGTGGAGGGCAGGGCGACGCGCATCGGGCGGAGAGGTGGCCACGGGAGGCGCCGCGGCGGGCTCGCGGCGGCGACGCCACATTCTATCCGCCGCCCTCGCGCACGCCAGCGGACGCCTGCACGCGCGCCGGGGCACGACGCCGCGGCCGCGCCGACCGCCGGGCGCCCCTGCTCAGTAGCGCAGCCCCCCCGCCTCGGCGAACTCCCGCATCAGCCGCTCCTGCTCCTCGCTCAGCTGCTCGGGCACGGTGATCGTCGTCTCGACGATCAGGTCGCCGCGGTGCTCCCCCTTGGCGATCCCCTGCCCGCGGATGCGGAAGCGCTTCCCCGACGGCGTGCCGGCCGGGATCCGCAGCGCCACCTTCTTCCCGTCGAGCGTCTTGACGGAGATCTTCGAGCCGAGCGTCGCCTGGGCGACGTTGAGCGGCACGGTCGCCACCACGTCGAGCCCCTCGCGGGCGAAGAAGCGATCCGGGGTGACGCTGAAGGTGATCACCAGGTCGCCTGGCGGGCCGCCGTGGGCGCCGCGCCCCCCCTGCCCCTTGAGCCGCACGCGCGTGCCGGTGTCGGCGCCCGGGGGGACGGTGACGAGCACCTTCTTCCGGTTGCGCACCTCGCCGCGCCCGGCGCACGTCGCGCACCGGTCGGTCGGGATCTGCCCCTTCCCCAGGCACATCGGGCACGGGCGGTTGACGGCGAAGCCGCCCTGCCCGAACGAGATCGTCCCGCGCCCGCTGCACTCGGGGCACTGCTTGAGCGTCGCCCCCGGCGCCGCCCCGCTCCCGCCGCACGTCTCGCACTCCTCGGTGACCTCGAGCTCGAGCGGCACCTTGCCGCCGAGCGCCGCGGTGCGGAAGGGGATCTCGATCGCCGTCTCGACCGACTGCCCGGGCTCGGGGCCGCCGCGCGGGGCGCCGCCGCGCGCCTGGTTGAAGATCGAGCTGAAGATGTCGCCGAAGCCGCCGATCCCGCCGACGTCGAACTGCGA
>ERZ1066121.2503-NODE-2503-length-11500-cov-6.103189_pt1 | contig 11500 bp, 7 predicted proteins | sample MGYA00382768_ERZ1066121 | MGnify/ENA primary metagenome ERZ1066121 (study PRJEB33369, sample SAMEA5778351) | biofilm metagenome | biome: Industrial cooling water; feature: Water cooling tower basin; material: Biofilm | place: United Arab Emirates | collected... | reverse complement strand
GGCCTAGGCCTAGGCCTTTGGCGATGCGTTCTAGGTCGCTCTCCACTAGGGGGCCTTGTTTGAGCAGGGGCGGTGCGGCGAAGGAGAGGCGGCCCTCGTTTTGGCGGATGCGCACTAGACCGATGCCGCATTCTTGGACGATGAACTGGCCTTTGGGGCGGCCGCCGGCTTCGAGCCAGGCGTGGCAGCTGCCGAGTGTCGGGTGGCCTGCGAAAGGGAGCTCGCGACCGGGGCAGAAGATGCGCAGGGCGTAGTCTGCCTCAGGGTGGGTGGGCGGCGTCAGGAAGGTGGCCTCGGAGAGGTTGGTCCAGTTGGTAAAGGCCTGCATCGTGGGCGTGTCTAGCCCGCTGCCCTCCAGGACTACCGCTAGGGGATTGCCTCCCAATGGACGCTCCGAGAAGACGTTGATTTGCTGGAAGGCTCTGGATTTCATTTCTCTCTCGGGGCGCGTGGGGTCCACCGGATCACGACTCGATGGGACAAAAAGAAAAGGCCTCGTCCGGCAACCCAGACGAGGCCTTTCGGCGTGGCCGAAACCTTGCCCTGCTCAGTTGGACTGCAGGTCGCCGCTGCTCTGGCTCTTGGCGCGCAGCTGATTCTGGCGCAGATTGGCGAGCTTGGTCGACAGACTCTTGGCGCGACGACTCACCTCCTCGGCCGACTCGCGATCGTCGCTCTCGACCAGGACGATGAAGGCGTCGCCCTTGGGCTGGACTTGCACCGAGATGTCATCCACGGCGAGGGGATTGCTCGATGCACCTTCGTCTGCGATCCCGGCCGCATAGTCCGCGGCTTGGCAGCGGGCGACGCGCTCGAGCCACTGCGGAGTCACTCCAGGCTTGGCCGAGACTTCGATGGCGGCACCCGTAGGCGTCTTGGTCCTTTGGCGGCCCGTGGTGCGGCTGAGGGTTTCGGCGCGACGGACCGAAGTGGCGTCTTCGAGCACGTTCTGCTTGCGCACTTCTTCCGGGAGGCCCGCACACAAAGCGTTGGCGCGCGCGTATTGCTGACTACGGTCGGCCGAGGTCTTGGCCTTGGGCGAATAGGCCTTCGACGAGGCGCAGGCGCCTGCCCCGAGACCCAACGTAACTAGCAATACCGATGCCTTCACCGACGAGCTCGAGAGCATTTTCCGTACACTTTGCATACATCACCTCACTGTAAACGACACAGCGCCATTAGTGTGAGAGTAGAAAAGCCGAAGTCAAGAGAACTGCAAAAAAGCAAATTTTGGGAGCGCCCCGATCGGCTCAGGCCGCGCTTTGCAAACCCATGCGGGCAAAGAGCGCGTCGCTCTGCGGCGGACGGCCGCGGAAGGCTTCGTAGAGCTCGGCCGGGTCCCGGCTGTCGCCTTGCTGCAGGATGATCTGCCGGAAGGCGAGGCCGCTTTCGCGATCGAAGACGCCCCGTTCGCGGAAGCGCTCGAAGGCATCGGCGTCGAGGACTTCGGCCCATTTGTAGCTGTAGTATCCCGCCGCGTAGCCCACCGGGCTGGCGAAGAGGTGACCGAAACCGGCGATCATCGCGTAGTCCTCGGGCAGCGGCGCGGGCAAATAGTCCTGCAGGACCGAACGGGCGAAGTGCAGCACATCGCCGTCCCGCGCCGGCTCGTAGCGAGTATGCAGGGCGAGATCAAGCGCCGCGAAACCCAGTTGCCGCATCATCTGGCTGGCGGCGCGGAAGGTGCGGCTGCGCTGCAGTTTGTCGAAGAGGGCGTCGGGGATCGCTGCGTCGCTCTGGTAGTGGCGTGCAAAAAGGTCGAGGGCTTCGCGCTCCCAGCACCAGTTCTCCATGATCTGCGAGGGCAACTCGACGAAATCCCAGGCCACGTTGGTGCCCGCGAGAGAGCGGACGTTGACCGCGCTCAGCGAGTGGTGGAGCAGATGCCCGAACTCATGGAAAAGGGTCTCGACCTCTCGCATCGAAAGCAGCGCGGGGCGGTCGGCGGTGGGTGAGCTCAGATTGGCACAAAAGACGCCCACCTGGGGCTTTCGAGCGCCCGGCGTCGCGGCATGCGTCAGCAGAGGCGCCATCCAGGCGCCGCCACGTTTGTCGTCGCGCGGGAAGAGGTCGACGAAAAAGAGGGCGATGGGATCGCGGCCACCTTCGTCGTAGAGCGAAAAGACGCGGACGTCGGGATGCCAGGTGGGCGCCTTCGTCTCCTCGACGCGCAACGCGAAGAGACGGCCGGCGATCTCGAACATGCCTCGGAGGACGCGGTCCACTTGGAAATAAGGGCGCAGTTCTTCTTCATCGAGATCGTAGCGCGCGCGGCGCTGTTTTTCGGCGTAGTAGCCGAGATCCCAGGGCTGCAGTTCGGGGGCATCGTCGCCTTCGAGGCTGCGACGGAAGGCATGCAGTGCCTCCTTTTCTTGGAGGAAAAAGGGCTGCGTCTTTTGCCGCAGGGCTTCGATGAACTCGCCTGCGCGTGCCGCATGTTTCGCCATGCGGTCGGCGAGCACGAAGTCGCCGAAGTTCGAGTAGCCGAGCAAAGCTGCTTTGCGTTGGCGCAGCTCGAGGATGCGAGCGATCAGCCCTCGGTTGTCGACCTCGCCTTGGGTGGCGCGGGTTTGATGGGCACGCCAAATCGCTTCGCGTAGTGAGGCATCGTCCAAATAGGTCAACGCGGCGATCAGGCTGGGCTCGGCCAAGGTGAAAAGCCAGGCCTCACGGCCGCGATCGCGGGCGCGTTGCCGCGCGGCTTCACGCTCAAAGGGGGGCAAGCCCGCGAGCCGCGCTTCATCCTCGACCCAACATTCGTAGGCGCGCGTGGCGTCGAGGAGGTTTTGCGCAAAACGCGTGGTGCACTCCGAGAGGGCGACGTCGATCTGCGAGAGCTCGTCTTTCCCTTTGCCTTCGAGTTCGGCGCCCTGACGACGGAACTCCTCGAGGGTCTTTTGCACGAAGCGCTGAGCGGTGGCGTCGAGGCTCTCGACGCCGAAGGCGTGTGCGGCATCACGGAGCGTGAAGTAGAGGGCTTGGTTCATGCGCAAGGCGCTGAAAAAGGCGCTGAGCTTGGGCTGCACTGCGTTGTAGGCCTGACGAAACTCGGGTGTCGTCGCGCTGCTCTCGAGATGATCGATGAGGGCGACCGCCGGCTCGAGGGACTCGGTGGCGCGCTCCAGGGCCGCGAAACTGGCCTCGTAGGTCTTCGGCTTGTCGGCGACGATGGCGTCGATCGCCTTTTGGGCACTGGCGAGCAGCTGGTCGACGGCTTCTTCGACGTGGGCGGCTTGAATTACCGCGAAAGGGAGGGGGAGATCGAGCTGAAGAAGGGGATTGGGCATAGAGGCCATTAGCCTAGCAATCTCCGCTCAATTTGTCCTCTCTAAGGCTGCCCGCCGCGTCGACTACCCAAGGCGCACGGGAGGGCTATACCTTCGCCGCATGATGCGCGACGAAGTTTTGCGGGTTCACGAGATTTACGCCTCGATCCAAGGAGAATCCTCGTTTGCGGGGCGTCCCTGCACCTTCGTGCGCCTTTCGGGATGCAACCTGCGCTGCAGCTGGTGCGATACCCCGCAAGCCTTCGAGGGCGGCAGCCGGCTGAGCCGCGCCGAAGTCCTCGAGCGGGCGCTCTCCTTTGCCACGCCTTTGGTCGAGCTCACCGGCGGCGAGCCGCTGCTGCAGGCGGGCGCGCTGCCTTTGCTACGCGAGCTTTGCGATAGCGGGCGCACCGTCCTGCTCGAAACGAGCGGTGAACGCGACATCTCGGGCGTCGATCCCCGCGTGCACCGCATTGTCGACCTCAAGGCGCCGGGCAGCGGCGAATGCGGCCGCAACCGTTGGGAAAACCTCGAGCACCTGACGCTGCGTGACGAGCTGAAGTTCGTCTTGCGCGACCGCGCCGATTACGACTGGGCCAAGTCGACTCTCGAAACACAGAGACTGACCCAGCGCGTGGCGCACGTTTTGATGAGCGCAGTCCATGGCGCGCTGGATTTGCGCGACTTGAGCGCGTGGATTCTGGAGGACGGTCTCGATGTGCGCCTGCAGCCTCAGCTCCACAAATGGATTTGGGGAGCCGAGGCGCAGGGCGTTTAGCCGCCGAGAACGGGGAGCTGGACGCGGACGCCCGGTGCAGCCTGAGTCGGGCTCACCAAGGAGCCTTGGGGCACCAGATCGACACCGCGCTGCCCGCGCCACTCGTCGAGGCTCGAGGCGCGACGCACACAGGCGAGGGTGCAGGAGTCTTCGCAGCCTTTGATCATATGGAAGCCGCGCTCGAGGTCTTCGCGACCGTAGGAGCGCAGCTGGATGCCGGGGTCGTTGCGGCGCTGGCTGCAATACGAGACGACGCCGTGTTCGTCGACGTAGAGATAACGGCCGCCGGCCCGACAGCGCCACTGCACGCTGCCTTCACGAAGCATGCGGGTCTCCCAGCCCTCGCCGAGCCAGTGGAAGATGCTCTTGTGGCAGAGGGCCTGGAGCTCTTTGTAGAGCTGCGGCAGCTCCTCGCCGAGCAGACCGGGGTCGACTTGGCCGCGGCCGTCGTGCATCAGGCCCACGGTCATGTAGAAGCCGAGCTCATGCACTTCCTGCGCGAGCATACGCGTCTGCGAAGGCGTGCAGGAGCCGAGGACGGCGTTGACGTTGACCGGGAACTCGGCGTGCTGGCGCAAGAGATCGAGGCGCCTGCGGATCTTCGACCAGGACTTTTGCGAGACGTCGTTGGGCTCGACGTTGTCCACCGAGACCTGCAGCAGCGTCAGCCGCGCTTCGTTGAGGCGCGCGATCCAGCGAGGCGTGATCGGGTAGGCATTGGTGATCGAGGTGCACACCATGCCGTGGGAGACGACGCGTGCGACCAGGCGATCGAGCTCGGGATGCAGCAGGGGCTCGCCGCCGGTCAAGGTGACGACGACGGTGCCGAGCTCGGCCAGATGGTCGATGCGGCGCAGGAGCTCCTCGGTCGGCACCGGATCGGAGGAGTGGTCGTATTCGTTGCAGTAGCCACAGGCGAGGTTACAACGGCGCGTGACCACCAGCTGAGCTAGCCAGGGCGTCGAGTAGCGAACCAAGGCTAATGCGGCACGCTTGGCTGCAGCCCAGGGACGAGCGGGAAGGATGTTCGGTCTACGAACCGACCGGCGGACACTATGCATCGGTCTCACTCACCTAAATAAAGGAATTCCTCGCGTGGAGGACCTCGAGTTCCGGCCAACTAACATTCCGGAGGTCCCTTCGCAAGCCTTCTCGAATGCCAAAGAGGGTTCGGGAGAGGGTCGGCCACCCTCGATCGGACGAGAAAGGATGTGAAAAAAAATCGCGTTGCGACGAAAAGAGCGCCGCATTATGTCCTACTTCGCAGACGTTCACCGTCTTTCTTTCAGGCCGCTAGCTTACGCGAGACAGGATCGAGCGTGAGTCGGTCGTTTCATCGTTCAAGGACCTTGTGTGAGCTCATGTTTCCGCCTGTCTTGAAGGTCGATCCTGCCACCGGGCAGAACGCGTATCGCAAAGGATCCTCGGTTTCGCGCAACCCCTCGCTCGAGGGCAGGGCCAAGGCGAAGCCGACGAAGACAGCCGATTTCCGTCTGCTCTATGCTTGGGATCGGGCCTTGCCGACGACCGAGACCGACGCCGAGCAGGCGCTCAGCACCATCGCGGCGCTCAGCCGGCGCGGCATCGAGGTGCGCGCGCTGCTGCCGCGGGGCTGCAAGGCCACGCCTCCCGACCTCGACGCCATCCATCGCGATTATCAGGTCGAAGGCAGCTTCGCCCTCGAATACGCGGCGGCACCTCTGGCGCGCTGGACGGTGAGCCGCAAGCTTTTCCACGCCTGGAACGTCGTCCACCATCCCGAGCTCGCCAAAGTCGACGTGGTCTACACCCGCAACTCGGCGACCTGCGCCTTGGCCCTGCAGCGGGGCCTGCCGGTGATTTACGACACCTACCGCGCCTGGCCCAGCCATATCCCCTTGGCGCGGCCTTTCGTGCGCCATTTGATGTCGCGTCCCAACTTCCTCGGGGCCATTTTGCACTCCGACTACGCCCGCGAGAGCTATCTGCGCCTGGGCATCGACAGCGAGCGGCTCCTGGTCGTGCGCAATGGCTACGACCCCTCGCGTTTCGCGCCCACACTAGGGCGCAGCGAGGCGCGAAGGATGCTGGGGCTGCCTCAGGATCGAGCCATCGTCACCTACACGGGGCATATCAACCTGCTCAAGGGCTTGCGTCCGGTGCTCGCCATGGCGGCGCGCTGCCCGGAGGTGCTCTTTTTGCTCGTCGGTTCCACCGGCGAGGGAGCCATCGAACGCAGCGCCCGCAAGATGTCCAACGTCCAGGTGCTCCCTTGGCAGAAGTACAGCCAGGTGGTGCGTTACCTCTATGCCTCGGACGTGTTGCTCATCCCGCCCAGCAGCGTTCCCCTGAGGCTCATCGGCCATACCGTCTTGCCGATGAAGATCTACAACTACCTCGCTGCCGGTCGCCCCATTCTCGCTCCTTCGACGCCCGATGTGCGCGAGCTCCTCAAAGACGGCGAAAACGCCGTGCTCGTGCCGCCTGGCGAGCCCCAGGCTGCGGCCTTGGCCTTGCAGGACCTCCTGCACGACGAAGTTCATAGCTCGCGCCTCGCTTCGGCCGCGGCGCAGACGGCTCGTGGCCTGACCTGGGATGCGCGCGCTGCCAACATCGAAGCTTTCGTCGGCGCGAGGTTGCAGAAGTGGCGCGCTTCCACCGGTGGGAGCGCCATCCACAGAGGGTGAACGCGGTGTTTCGAGCCCTCCTCAGCGCTTTTCCAAAAGGGCTTCAGCGCCTCGCGGAGGGGCAGTCGAAGCGTCCTTGGTGGTTCATCGCTGCGGGCGTTCTCGTCACGGCGCTGGCGATGATTTGGGTCGTGCAGCTGCGGCTCAACAGCGATTTCGCTGCCCTGCTGCCCAAAGATCAACCCAGCGTTCGCGACCTGGAAAAAAACCAAGCGCGCGTGCGCGGGCTGACGACATTGACGGTCGCCCTCGAGTCGAAGCGTTCCGCGACCTTGCGTCGTTACACCCAGGCCCTCGTCGGGCGCCTGGACAAACTACAGGGGCGCTACGGCATCGTCGCTGTCGATGGCGATGTTAAAGCTTATCGCGACTTCGTGCGGAGCCATCGCCATCTCTTCCTCGATTTGAAGGAGATGCAGCAGGTGGCGGACGACCTCGAGGGGACGATCACCAAAGCCAAGCTCAAAGCGAATCCCTTCTACATCGACCTCGAGTCTTCCGGGCGCAAAAGCAAGAGCTTCGAAGCCTCGCTCGAGGAGCTGAAAGCGCGCGAACGCCAAGCGCAAGAAGACTTCGACCGCCGTTTTCCCGATGGACTCTACGTGCACCCGGATGGCGACTTTGCGGCCATCTTCATCCGCAGCGATCTGCGCGGGAGCAATATCAAAGCCGCCGATGCGCTGATCGCGGTCGTGCGTCGGGAATTTGCGGCGCTCTCGCCGCCGAGCGACCTGCGCCTCGACTTCGGCGGCGAGGTGATGAACGCACGCGAGGAGCATCTGGCGCTCAAAGGCGAACTGATGCTGGCCACGCTGCTGACGGTCGCCGGCGTCTATCTGCTGATCCTGCTCTTCTTCCGCAGCCTGCGTTCGTTGCCGCTGCTCTCCTTCGGCCTCGTCGTGCCGGTGGCGCTGACCTTCGCCTATGCGCGTTTCGCCATCGAATACCTCAACACATCGACGGCTTTCCTCGGCAGCATCGTCATCGGCAACGGCATCAATCCCAACATCATCTGGCTCGCCCGCTATTTTGAATACCGCCGGGACGGTGTGGCGCCCGAAAAGGCCTTGGCGCAGACGCATCAAGGGACCTGGGCGGCGACGCTGACGGCCTCCTCGGCGGCTGCGATCGCCTACGCTTCGCTCATCGTCACCGACTTCCGTGGCTTTCGCGATTTCGGCATCATCGGTGGGCTGGGGATGGTGCTTTGCTGGCTGGGCGCTGTGCTCCTGCTGCCGCCTGCCGCGCTGCTCTTCGATCGCTATCGGCCTCTGCGCGCTGGTGGGCTGCGTTCCTTCGATCGCCAGATGCACACGCCTTTCGAGTGGCTCGTGCTGCGGCGTCCCAAGACCACCCTCGCCGTCACCGCCGCGAGCGCGCTGGTCAGCCTCGCGCTGGTCGGGGCGGCGCTGGCCTCCGATCCCCTCGAATACGATTTCCGCAAGCTGCGCTCCGAACGCGCTGCCGACAGCCCCGTGGCCCGCATCAATCACCGGGTCAATCAGTTCATGCCCAACTCGGCGGCGGGCAATGCGGTCGCGATCTTCGTCGACAGCCGGCAAGAGGCGCAAGGTTTGGTGCAGCAGCTCGAGGCGCGTCGCAAGCGCGGCACTCCTTACGGGCGCGTCCGCAGCGTCGAAGACTTTTTGCCCAGAGACCAAGACAAGAAGCTGCCTCTCCTGGCGCAGATCCGGAGCTCGATGCTGGAGATCGAGAGCCACGCCACGCCCGCGCAGCAGGAGGCGCTGCGCGACTACCTGCCGCCGGCCGACCTACGCGCCTTGGACCTCGACGACTTGCCTTTCACGGTGACCCGCCCCTTCACCGAGCAGGACGGCTCGCGCGGCCGCATCGTCTTGGTCGAGCCCAAAGAGGGTTGCTCGATTTGGGACGGCCGCTGTTTGGTGGCCTGGACCGCCTCCCTGCGGGCCACGAAGCTCCCCGACGGACGCGACCTCGAACTGGTCGGCCGCGTACCGATCTTTGCCGATATCATCCGCGCCATTTGGGACGATGGGCCTTTGGCGGTGATCGTCTCCTTCGCGGGCACCTTTCTCCTGGTCATCTTCACCTTCGGCCGGCCTCTGTACCGGACGGCCGCCTGCGCCTCGCTACTTTTGGGCGTGCTGTGGATGGCGGGCTTTATGGTGCTCTTGCGGATGAAGCTCAACTTCCTCAACTTCGTCGCTTTTCCGATCACGCTGGGCAACGGCGCCGACTACGGCATCAACGTCATGAAGCGCTTCACCCAAGAGCGCTCGGCGGGGGAGAGCGTGGCGAGTGCGGTCGAGAGGGCGGTGACCGAGAGCGGTGGCGCGGTGGTGCTCTGTTCGCTGACCACGGTCCTCGGCTACCTCTCGCTGCATGTCAGCGCCAACCTGGCGATGAAGTCTTTCGGTGGGGCCATGGCCATCAGCGAGCTTACCTGTTTGGCCGCGGCGCTCTTTGCGATGCCTGCCTTGTTGATGGTAAGGGATCGCTCCGCTCTTTCGCAGGCCGAGTCGCGCTCGTCCTTGCTTGCTACCCGGGTCTGAGACCCGAGAGGTCGAATCTTAGGCATGTCCTCCAGTACGGGCTTACCGCCGCTTCGCTCCCTACTAAAGTCCAAAGAGGTTGAAGACCCGGTCAACCTCTACGTGCATCGACCCTTGGCCTATCTGATCGTGGCGCTCCTCTTCCGCACCCCGATCACGCCCAATGGCATCACCTTGATGGCGATGCTCGTCGGCGTCACGGCGGGGGCGTGTTGGCTTGAGGGCAGCCATCCGGCCATGATCGCGGGCGGCATCTTGCTCTGGCTCTCGGCCATCCTCGACGGGGCCGACGGCATCATGGCGCGGGCCAAAAACATGCATTCGCAGCTCGGTCGTGCGCTCGACGGCACCGCCGATATGGTGGTGGCGACCTGCACGGTCGTTCCCGCTTACATCCATCTCTGGCATAAGCACCACAGCCTCTGGCAGGTCGCCGTCATGGTGCCGGTCGTGTTGACCACGATCATTCACCTCAACCTCTACGACTTCTACAAGGAGTCCTACCTGCGGATGACGCGCATCAAGCAGGGAGGAGAGGGCGAAGACCGCCCACTCATCGAGGCGCGTGTCGAAAAGATGCGGCAAGAGCGTGTGCGTTGGTTCGTCAACTTCGCCATGCGCGGTGTGTTTTTGCCTTTCCTCAAGCTGCAGGAGCGCCTCGTGCGTTTGACGAATCCCAAGGGGATGCGCGGCGAGGATATGCCTGCGGCTACGGAGACGAGCGCCAAAATCTACCGCGAACACCACCGCATGCCGATGCGCTTGTGGACCTTTATCTCCTTGGCGCCGCATAGCTACCTCACGGCCATCTTCGCCATGTTCGACCGCATCGACATCTACCTCTGGCTGCGTCTCTTAGGCATGAACTTCCTCTTCATCGTCGTGCTGATCTGGCAGCGGCGGGCCAGCGGGCGCACCAGCTACCTCTTTTCGCTGATGCCGCAGAGTGCGGCGTGAGCGCTGCGGCCGGCGCCTTCGACTTTCGGGCTCGCCTGGTCGCCGTGGCGCTCGGGCAGACGGCGGTGAAGCTCGCGCCCACGCTGGGCGCCGTGGTATTGGTGCGTCTGCTTTCTCCGGCCGATTGGGCGAGCTTGGCGCTTTTGCTGAGCATCTATCTTGCGGCGCAGGAGATCGGTAGCCTCTTTTTGCCGCAGAGCGTTCCCTTCTTTTTGGGGCATATCGATCTGCAGGCGCGCCCCAAGTTCTTGCGCCAAACCAGCCTTTTGCTGGGCTTGAGCGCCTTGCTCACGGCGGCGATCGTCTACGCCATCACCTCGCAGCTCTCGCCGCGTGCCTATGCGGGAGCGGCGCAAGCGGCCTTGCCCTTGGCCCTGGCGCTGGCTTTTGAGATCCCGGCGCTGGCCTTTCCTCAGGTGCTCATCGCCTTGGAGCGCGTCCGCGCCGGTGCCTTATGGAACGGCGGCTTTGCCTTGGTGCAAATCGTCGCGCTCCTGCTGCCCATCGTGCGCGCTCAGGGCATCGTGCTCGCCATCTGGGGCCTCGCGCTCTCGGCCGCGCTCCGCTTTCTCGCCTTCGTCGCGCTGGCTTTCCCCTTCCTGCGCAACGCTCCCGTCGAGGCGAAGGCGGGCTGGCGTTTCGACTCGCGCATGTTGCGAGAGCAGATCGCGTATGCGCTGCCCTTGGGGCTCTCGATGGCGACCTTTTCGCTGAACCGTCAGGTCGACAAATGGATGGTGGCCTGGCTCGAGCCCGACAAGCTGGGCACCTATGCGCTCGCGGCGGTCGAGTTCCCCTTCATCGCGCTCCTGCCCTTGGCGGCGGGTTCGGTGCTGGCGACACGTATGGTATGGGCCTTCCGCCAAGGCCGCGAGGGGCAGGCTTACGCCTATTGGATCGCTTCGACGGCGCGCATGAGCGTGCTCGTTCCGCCCCTGGTGGCGGCGCTGCTCAGCGTCGCCGGCGACTTGGTGGTCTTGCTCTTCGGCAGCACCTACACCGCCGCGAGCTTGCCTTTTCAGCTCTACACCCTGATCAGCCTGCATCGCATCGCCGAGTATGGCGCGCTTCTGCGTGCCGCCGGCGACACGCGTTTTCTCTGGTTCGTCAGCATCGGCTTGCTCGCGCTCAACAGCCTCCTCACCTTGCCGCTGCTGATGCTCTTCGGCATGGCCGGGGCCGCCTTGGCCGCCCTGCTGGCCAACCTCGGCATCTGGATGGTGGTGCTGCGGCGCATCGCCTTTTTGCTCGACTGCTCCTTTCGCAGCGTCTTGCCTTGGCGCACCTACGGGCTGGGTG
>ERZ1066121.2502-NODE-2502-length-11502-cov-5.758714_pt1 | contig 11502 bp, 8 predicted proteins | sample MGYA00382768_ERZ1066121 | MGnify/ENA primary metagenome ERZ1066121 (study PRJEB33369, sample SAMEA5778351) | biofilm metagenome | biome: Industrial cooling water; feature: Water cooling tower basin; material: Biofilm | place: United Arab Emirates | collected... | reverse complement strand
CTTCAGGGGAGAGGGCCGGGGAGAGGGGGGGTGTGGAGGACATAGCTAACTCCCCCTCACCCGACCCTCTCCCCTGAAGGGGAGAGGGCTTTTGTTTCGCCTATCCATGACGCAGTTTCCACACCGGTACGGCTGCATCCGCGGCCTTCTGGTAATATTGGTCGTAGGTCGAAAGTGCGCGCTCGACAGCCTCCGGGTTCAACGACCAGCACATCGCCCTGTGCGCGCAATTCGCCGGTATAGCCCGCCTCGCGTAAAATCCGCGCCGACGAATAGCCGCGCCCATCACGATATTTGGGAAAGGCAATCTCGATCAGCGCCAGCCGGTCGAGATGCGGGATCAGCGCGCGGGCATCATCATCGGGCTCCAGCCGCACAGCGGTGGCGTTCGACTGGTCGAGAAAGGCGTCAAGCGTGACGGCGGGTTCTTCGCCCTCTGTCGGAAAATGCTCAACCATAGATCGCCTCCCTGAACGGCTCCATGCCCACGCGGCGATAGGTATCGACAAAGCGCTCGCCGGGTTCGCGCAAGGTCAGATATTTGTCGGTCGCGCGTTCGACAGCATCGACAATGCCATCCTCATCGAAACCGGGGCCGGTAATCTTGCCGATCGACACATCTTCCGCGCCCGATCCGCCGAGCGTCAGCTGGTAATTTTCAACGCCCTTCCGGTCGACGCCCAATATGCCGATATGCCCGGCATGGTGATGCCCGCAGGCGTTGATGCAGCCGGAGATTTTGAGCTTCAATTCACCCAGATCGCGCTGGCGCGCCGGGTCAGCGAAACGCGTAGCGATTTTCTGCGCGATCGGGATCGAGCGAGCGTTTGCGAGGCTGCAGTAATCGAGACCGGGGCAGGCGATGATGTCGCTGATCAGGTCGAGATTGGCATTGGCCAGCTCCGCCGCATTCAATGCCTGCCACACAGCATAAAGATCGCGCTTGGCGACATGCGGCAGGACGATATTCTGGGCATGTGTCACGCGCAGTTCGTCGAAGCTGTAACGTTCGGCGAGATCGGCCATAACATCGATCTGCGCGCTGCTCGCATCGCCAGGAATGCCGCCAATGGGCTTCAGGCTGATGTTGACGATGGCGTAGCCCGGCTGCTTGTGCGGCTTTACATTCTGGTCGAGCCAGACGGCGAAATCGGGATCGCTCGTCGCCCCCGCGAAGGCGGGGGCCGCAGGCGTTGGTGCACTGCCTCCCACGGTCCCCGCCTGCGCGGGGACGACGTCAAAATTTTCGAACGGGGGTGGCGCGAAGAAAGCAGCAATCCGTTCCAGTTCAGCCGCTGGCGGATCGATGCCCAGCGTTTTCACATGCGCAAACTCTTCTTCGACCTGCCGGGCATATTCCTCAGCACCGATTTCATGGACCAGGATCTTGATCCGCGCCTTGTAGATATTGTCACGGCGGCCATAGCGGTTGTACACGCGTAGGCAGGCCTCCGAGTAACTCAGAAAATCCTCGATCGGCACATAGTCTCGAATCAGCGGCGCGATCATCGGGGTGCGGCCCATGCCGCCACCGACGTAGAAAGCCGCACCGAGCTTGCCGTCACGCTCCACCAGCTGGATGCCGATATCGTGCAGCCGCATCGCCGCGCGGTCTTCGTCCGCCGCGATCACCGCGATCTTGAACTTGCGGGGGAGGTAAGAAAATTCGGGATGGAACGTGCTCCACTGGCGCAGCAACTCGGCCCAGGGGCGCGGATCTACGATTTCATCCGCCGCAGCGCCCGCATATTGGTCCGACGAAATATTACGTATGCAATTACCGCTGGTCTGGATCGCGTGCATCTCCACCGTCGCCAGATCGGCGAGGATATCAGGCGCATCCTCCAGCTTGATCCAGTTATACTGGATATTCTGCCGCGTGGTGAAATGGCCGTAATCGCGGTCATATTTGCGCGCGATATGCGCCAGCATGCGCATTTGGCGGCTGTCGAGCGTGCCATAGGGAATGGCGACGCGCAGCATATAGGCGTGGAGTTGCAGATAGAGGCCGTTCATCAGCCGCAGCGGCTTGAACTGGTCCTCGGTGATTTCCCCCGCCAAACGGCGCGCGACCTGATCGCGGAATTCGGCAACGCGGGCATCGACGATCGCCTGGTCGTAAGTGTCATATTTATACATGTGTCTTGGCCTTATTCGATTTCACGCAGAGGCCGCAGAGATCGCAGTGTTATTGATCCCAACTCTGCGCCTCTGCGATCTCTGCGATCTCTGCGTGAAATAATCATATCACCCACTCACCGGCTTGCGGGTCAGCGGGCTTTAACGTCAAATCGGGGCGAACAGTCGGACCAAGCGCGCGAACGCGGTCCTTGATGTGCGCGGGACGCGGGCCATCGGGCGTCGGCACCGCGTCAATGATATAGGGCGCATTGACCCTGCGCGCGCCTTCCTCGCGGGCCAGAATGGCTTCGCCGCCCTCGCCAACGTCGACAGCATCCTCGACATGGATCGACCACCAGCTGCCCGCCCACCATGTGACAGCGCCGGAGGCGAGGTCGTTTCCAGTCAGGATCTTCATTGGCTAAACTCCGCTTGTCTGGCGAACGCGAACAGCGCGTCTTCTGCATCCGATTTCAGCACGACGTCGCCGACGACGATGATGGCGGGGCTGGCCACGCCTTCACGGGCGATCATGTCGCCAAGATCGGTCAATATGCTGCGCAAGGCCCGCGCGTTGCTGCGCCCTACGCGCTCCAGCACCGCGACCGGCGTGTCGGGAGAAAGACCATCGGCGATCAGCTTTTCGGTAATGTCTGCGGCTGTCGCAACGCCCATATAGATGACGAGTGTGCGGCCCTTGCCAGCAAGCCCTGCCCAGTTCTGGTCGGTCAGACCCTTGCACTGGCCCGCAACGAACGTCACCGCGCTCGATGAATCACGGTGCGTCAGCGGCAGGCCGAATTGCGCCCCACCCGCAATGGCGGCCGATATGCCGGGGACGATCTCGACTGGCACGCCAGCCTCACGGCAGGCCTCCGCCTCTTCACCGCCACGCCCGAAAATGAACGGGTCGCCGCCCTTAAGCCGCAACACGCGCTGTCCATCGCGCGCCTCGCGGACCAATATGGAGTTGATGCCATCCTGCGGAACGCTGTGTTTCGAACGGCTTTTGGCAACCGAGATGAAGCGCGCGTGGCGACCCGCGAGCGCCATGATCGCGTCATCGACCAAACCGTCATGCACAATGACATCCGCCGCCGCGATCAGCCGCGCGGCCTTTACCGTCAGCAGATCAGGATCGCCGGGACCTGCGCCCACCAGATAGACTGTGCCTTTTTCCATGAAAGGCAAAATGCGCCTTTGCGCGGTAAAGGCCAAATCAGGATATGTTGGCGGGGGGATAGGGTGGCTTTAGGCGGACAATCCTCCCCATCGCCTAACGATGGGGAGGTGGCAGTTGCGCAGCAACTGACGGAGGGGCTCGCAGCGGTGAATACCCCTCCACCATCCTTCGGATGGTCCCCCTCCCCATCGCAAGGCGATGAGGAGGATTTAGGTTTAACCCGCCTTCGCCTTTTTCGCACCCTTGTCCTTCTTCGGCTTTCCAGCCTTGGGCGGAGCAGGTGTCACCTCGAACACCGGCTGGCCATCCTTCAGATGCACCGCGACTTCGCCGCCATTGACGAGTTTGCCGAACAGCAGTTCCTCGGCCAGTGGTTGCTTGATCTTCTCCTGGATCAGACGGCCCATCGGGCGCGCGCCGTAAAGCTTGTCATAGCCTTTTTCGACCAGCCAATTGCGCGCATCTTCGTCCAGCTTGATATGTACATTCTGGTCGGCGAGCTGCAATTCCAGTTGCAGGATGAACTTGTCGACGACCATCGCAACAACCTCGGTCGGCAGGAAGCCGAAGGGCACGATGGCGTCCAGACGGTTGCGGAATTCGGGCGCGAACATGTTCTTGACCGCTTCCTCGCTCGAATCCTCATTGGCGTTCGCCGCGCTGCCGAAACCGATGCCTTCCTTGGTCAGGTTCTTCGCGCCCGCATTGGTTGTCATGATCAGGAGGACGTTTCGGAAATCGACAGTCTTGCCGTGATGGTCGGTCAGGCGGCCATTATCCATCACCTGCAACAATATGTTGAACAGGTCCGGATGCGCCTTTTCGATTTCATCGAGCAGCAGCACGCTATGCGGATTCTGGTCGACAGCATCGGTCAGCAAGCCGCCCTGATCGAAGCCGACATAGCCCGGAGGCGCGCCGATCAGGCGGCTGACCGAGTGGCGCTCCATATATTCCGACATGTCAAAGCGTTTCAGTGGAATGCCTAGGATCGAGGCAAGCTGGCGCGCAACCTCGGTCTTGCCTACGCCGGTGGGACCGGAGAAGAGATAGTTGCCGATGGGCTTGTCGGGGTCGCGCAGGCCCGCACGGCTCAGCTTGATCGCCGAGGACAGCACCTCGATAGCCTTATCCTGCCCGAATACCACGCGCTTCAGATCAGCCTCCAGCGTGCCCAGCGCCGTCCGGTCGTCGGTCGAGACATTCTTGGGCGGGATGCGCGCGATGGTGGCGATGACGGCCTCGATTTCTTTCGCGGTGATGACCTTGCGGCGCTTTGACGGCGGCACAAGCATCTGCATCGCGCCAACCTCGTCGATCACGTCGATTGCCTTGTCGGGCAATTTGCGGTCGTTGATGTAGCGTGCGGACAGTTCAACCGCCGCTTTCAAGGCATCGGGGGTATATTTGACCTTGTGATGGTCCTCAAAGGCGCTGCGCAGACCGGCCAATATCTTGACGGTATCGTCGATTGTCGGCTCGTTCACATCGATTTTCTGGAAGCGGCGCAGCAGCGCGCGGTCTTTCTCGAAATGGTTGCGGAATTCCTTATAAGTAGTCGAACCGATGCAGCGGATCGTCCCGCCCGAAAGCGCAGGCTTTAGCAGGTTCGACGCATCCATCGCGCCGCCGCTGGTTGCGCCCGCACCGATCACTGTGTGGATTTCATCGATGAAGAGCACCGCGTCGGGCAGTTTTTCGAGCTCGTTGACGACGGCTTTCAGCCGCTCCTCAAAATCGCCGCGATAGCGGGTGCCGGCGAGCAGCGCGCCCATGTCGAGCGAGTAAATGACCGCAGGCAGCAGCACCTCTGGCACCTGTTTTTCGACAATGCGCCGCGCAAGCCCTTCGGCAATTGCGGTTTTGCCGACGCCGGGTTCGCCGACATAAAGCGGGTTGTTTTTCGACCGGCGGCAAAGGATTTGCACCGTGCGGTCAACCTCTTCGCTCCGCCCGATCAGCGGATCGATCCGGCCCTGCTTCGCCTTTTCGTTCAAATTGACGGTAAATTGCTCGAGCGCGGTTTCCTTGCCCTTTTCCTTCTTGGCCTCGCCCGCCTCTTCCTTACGATCCTCGGTGCCCTCGACGGGCTTTGCCTCGATCAGCTTACCATCCTTGCCAATGCCGTGGCTGATATAGCTGACAGCATCAAGGCGGCTCATATCCTGCTGCTGCAGGAAATAGACCGCATAGCTTTCGCGTTCGGAAAACAGTGCGACGAGCACATTGCCGCCGGTCACCACATCCTTGCCCGACGACTGGACATGCAGGATCGCGCGCTGCACCACGCGCTGGAAACCGCTGGTCGGCGACGGATCGACATTGCCGCTGACTTTCAGGCTTTCCAGCTCATTGTCGAGATATTGGATCACCGTGTCGGACAATTCGCCCAGATCGACGCCACAGGCCTGCATCACGCGGGCCGCATCCTCGTCATCGACCAGCGCAAGTAGAAGATGCTCTAGCGTCGCATATTCATGCGCGCGTTCGGCTGCATGGCGCAGCGCATTGTGGAGCGTGCCTTCCAGGGATTCGGCAAATGATGGCATAGTCTAAAAACTCCTTGCCTTTGCGGGCCCAAGTGCGGTCGCAAAGGCGTCACACGCTATATTGCCACGCGCTCCCCCGCTTTCAACCGGCATTTACTCCATCATCGTTTGAAGAGCGCATCGGCAGCGCTGCGGTGGTTGTTGGCAAAGGCGATCTTCGCCTCGCAGCGTTCGATTTCGCCGCGCAGGGCGTCCACCCGCTCGCGCAATTCCTCGACCGACAGCCGGTCGATATCCTGCCGCAAAAGCGCGACAAGCGGGTCGTCCGGACGTTTGGCGAACAGTTCATCAAGGTCCATGGCGGTCTCCTGTGTGATGGCGATGATGCGCAATATGCCTATGCCTGTCAATTCGGCTGGAAAGCGCACTGGCTCTTGTCTATGGCTGCGCGGTCAAACGGGGGCCCGATCATGACCGACATTCCATCCAGCATGACCGCGATCGAAATCAGCCAGCCGGGCGGACCCGATGTGCTGAAGGCCTGCACCCGACCCGTTCCCCAACCGCGCGCTGGCGAAGTGCTGCTTCGCGTCGCGGCGGCGGGGGTCAACCGGCCCGATGTCGTGCAGCGCATGGGGCTTTACCCCGCCCCGCCGGGTGCCAGCGACCTTCCCGGCCTCGAGGTTTCGGGCACCGTGGTTGCAGCAGGCCCTGAGGTCGAGGATGCGCTACTCGGCCAGCCGGTATGCGCACTGGTGGCAGGCGGCGGCTATGCCGAATATGCCTTGGCGCGCGCCGATGTCTGCTGGCCGGTGCCGGAGGGGCTGTCGATGGAGGAGGCTGCTGCCATCCCCGAAACATTGATGACCGTCTGGCACAATGTCTTCGAACGCGGCTTTGCCGATGAGGGCGAGACGATATTGGTGCATGGCGGCACCAGCGGCATTGGCAGCATGGCAATAAAGCTGGGCGCGCTGTTCGGGCTGGAGGTTATCGTCACCTGCGGCTCTGACGACAAATGCGCCGCCGCGCTGGAATTGGGTGCGGCGCACGCGATCAATTACAAGACGAGCGACTTTGTCGAAGAGGTCAAACGCATTACCGATGGTGCGGGCGTGCATCTTGTCCTCGACATGGTTGCCGGACCCTATGTTGCGCGCAACCTAGCCTGTCTACGTAATGACGGGCGGCATGTGACAATAGCCATCCAGGGCGGCGCGATGGCCGAGGTGCCGATGGCACAGGTTATGATGCGCCGCCTGACGCTGACCGGATCGACGCTTCGCCCGCGCAGCGATGCATTCAAGGCGCTACTCGCCGACGAAATCCACCGCAACGTCTGGCCCGAAGTCGTGGCCGGGCGGCTGCGCCCGACGATGGCGCAGAGCTTTCCGCTGACCGAGGCAGCAGCAGCCCACGCGCTGATGGAAAGCGGCGATTTTGTGGGGAAGATTGTGTTGGTGCCCTAGTAGGCGAGTCAACTTCTGATCGAATTACGACACTGACAAAGCCGTCACCCCGCACTTGATGCGGGGTCCCGCTTGTTCCGGAGCCGCGAAAGCGGGACCCCCCTTCGACTGCCTGCCAAGGCAGGCGCTCAGGACAGGCGTGTCAAGCACGGGGTGGCGGGATATCTTAATAAGCGTTGATGCTACAGAAAACCCCGGAGATTTCGCTCCGGGGTTTCATGTTTCACTTATCCCTGACGGTTCAGAATTTAAACCCGGCCGCGACGCCAAAGCGACGCGGGTCGAGCGTGAAGATGTTGGTGAACAGGCCCGACGACTGGTCGGTGACGTACAGGCCGGTCGTCGAGTTACTGTCCGTCAAATTCTGCACGAATGCGCGGACGAACCATTTATCTTCATTGCCGTTCAGCTGCACCTGGGCGTTGATCTGGCTGTAGCCCTTGATGCGGTTGACGCGGCCGTTGAAGATGCTGCCATAGCTGTCGCCGACATAGATGATGTCGAGCCGGGGCACAAAGCTCATGCCATTGTCGAATAGCGTCGTGTGCTGGATGCCGACATTCCACTTATAATTGGGAGCCTGCGGCAGTTTGTTGCCCTTCAGATTCACCGGAACGCCAGCGTTGAACACTTCGACCCCGCCAAAAGCTGCCCCCACAGTTGGAGCAAGCGCGGTCAACACGCCGCAGATGCTGAAGGCACCGCGTGCTGCAAGGCCACTGTCAGCGGCAAAGGCCGTTGTCGGCTGCAGGCCTGCACCTGCCGCCAGCCCCGGAATGCCGCCCGCATTGATGATGGCATTGGCCTGGTTCACAAAGCCGTTGACCCCAGCGATATTGCCCGCGGTGGTCGCACCCACCGCGCAGTTCGCGCCGTTGGTGATATCCTTGATGATCACTGCATCGGCCCGCCCACCCGAAGGATCGCGCGGATTGCCAAGCAGCTTGTCCTCGGTCACCTTGGTATTCAGATAGCTGAAGCCCATGTTGATCGCGAGGCGGTCATCGGGGCGGATGATGCTTTCCAGCTCCAGCCCGTAAATGTCGGCATCGACATTGTCGTTGACCGACGTGCGCGCGACGATACGGCTCAGCTGCAGGCCTTTATACTTATAGTAAAAGGCCGTCGCGTTGAGCGTGAACATGCCGCCCGCAAAGCTGTTTTTCGAGCCGATTTCAAACGCATCGACCAGTTCGGGATCGAACGCCTCATCCACCGCGAAAATCGGCTGCAGCGGCGGGTTGATACCGCCCGATTTATAACCGCGCGAGTAAGAGGCATAGAGCAGGCTGTCGTCGCTCAGCTTGTAATCAAGCACAAGCCGTCCGGTAATTTCGTTGAACGAGACATTGCGCTCCTGAAAAGCCTCGCATCCAGCGCGGCTGCCGATCGTGCCGGCAACATTGCTGCCCGATGGTGTGCAGGCCGTGGCCGGATCGGCGTCGAAGCCCGCTGCAAAGGGCGAGGTAAAGGCATTGGTGCTGTTATAAGGCACAAGGAAGCTCGCCAGCGTCGAACGCGCGCGGACGAACTTCTTGTCGTTATTATAGCGCAAGCCTGCCGTAATCTTGAACTTGTCGGTCACATCGACATAGGCTTCGCCGAACAGGCCGTAGCTTTTCACGCGCAGCAAATCGGTATTGTTGCGGAAGAAAGGCGTACCCAGATAGCTGGGCGGGCGACCGGTCGCGAACGAAGTGAACGAGCCCAACACGCCGGTCAGATAATCGATCCCGAATGAGTTCACATAATAGCTGTTCTCGCCCAGTTTGAAATCGGCATAGATGCCGCCCAAAAGGAAGTTGAACGGCCCGTCGAGATCGCTGCTCAAAATGCCTTCGACCGACCAGTCGCGGCTGGTCTGGTTCGAACGGTCGAAATCGAGCGGGGTTGCGCCGCAGATTTTGCTGCCGCCAAAGCTGCCTGTGCCGCTTTCCTCGGTATCCGAGGTGCAAAGCTGCCCATTGGGGCCGCCCGGAATAATCGCATTGGTAATCGGCGAGAAATAGGCAACCGATCCGGGCACAAAGGCAGGGGCGGGAATGCCCGTCGGAATGCCATTGGCGCCGAAAACGGCAAGCGTATTAAGCGCAGGCGCATAGAGCGCACGGTTCTGCACCGACAGCGTATAGTCCTGCCGCGAATCAACGCTCGCCTTGTGGTAGAAACCGGTCAGCTGCAGGCTGAGATTGCCCAGTTCCTGCTCAATCCGCGCCTGATACTGCTCTTCGTCGGAGAAATATTCGGGGTTGAAATCGGTGCTCACCTGCCGAACGTTCGCCGGATTGACGAAAATCGCATTGGCGTCAGGTCCATATAGATTGCCGAGAGCAAGCGCCGTCGGCAAACCTTGCGTTGCAAAAAACTGCCGCGAGGTCAGCACGCCAACAAAGGTCGAGTTGGTGTTGGTTGCGCCGAAATCGAGGCGGTTGGGAAGGCAACCCAAAATGCCGGTGTCGTCGCGCTGGCATTTCTGTTTCTGGATGCGCGCGCGATCGTCTTTCTCGCGGAAATAATAGGCCATCAGGTCGATGGTCGTCGTCTCGGTCGGCTCCCAGCGCAGCGAACCGCGCACCGCATACATGTCACGCCCATCGACGTCGGTTCCGTCATAAAGATTTTCGGTAAAGCCGTCGCGCTTCAGATAGAAACCGGCAACGCGAAGGCCAATCGTATCGCCAAGCGCGACATTGACAAAGCCTTTCGCCTTCATCGAATTGAAATTGCCATATTCAAATTCGCCGCCAGCGCTGAACCCATTGAGGTCCGGCCGGTTGGGAACGATATTGACCACACCCGATGTCGCATTGCGCCCGAAAAGCGTACCCTGCGGCCCGCGCAGCACCTCGATACGGCCGAGGTCGAAAAATTCGGTTTCGAACAGACGCGTGCTCAACAGCGGTGTGCCATCGAGATGGATTGCTGTCGCGGAATCGCAAGACACGCCAACGCACAGGTCGCCAATGCCGCGAATGGTGAAGCTGGACCCTGTGAAATTGCCCTTCGAAAAGGTAACGTTGGGCAGCGTCAGTTGCAGATCGCTTGAGTTTTCGATTTGCTGGCTGGCGAGCATTTCCTCGCTGAATGCCGAAACCGCGATCGGCACGTCCTGCAGATTTTGCGCGGTGCGCTGTGCGGTGACGATAATGCCGGGATCTTCTACCGCCTCGTCTTCCGCCTGTGGTTGATCCTGCGCGATTGCAGGCATGGCCAAAGCCATTGCAACAGCAGTCGCTGAAATCAGGTGTAGCTTACGCATGGTCCTCTCCCTCCATAAATGGCTACTGATATGATCTGGTGATAATCAGGGTATTCGCCGGTCTCCTCAAACCTGAGCTGGACCTAAGTGTTAAGTGCGCAATTAAGAACGTCAAGCCCCTACGCAAAAGCCCCGATATTATTGTGCCGTTTTGTCGCTTGCCGTAGCGGCGGCTTTGCCCTAGGAAAATGCCGCAATCAGGCCGCTCCGGTAAGGGGCGGCCCTTTTATTTGGAGAATCGCCCATGGCCCAGAATGGCCTCGTCCCGCTGATGCCGCATGCGACGGCTGCATGGCTCGTTGACAATACCGGCCTCAGCTTTTCACAAATCGCCGAATTTTGCGGGATCCACATCCTCGAAGTTCAGGCAATGGCTGACGACATGACCGGCACCAAATATACCGGCCGCGATCCGGTGCGCGCCGGCGAGCTGACGATGGAAGAGATCGAAAAGGGCCAGGCGGACGAGGATTATGCCCTCAAAATTTCCAAAGGCCCCGAACAGGTGCGCCGCACAAAGGGGCCGCGCTATACGCCTGTGTCGAAACGGCAGGAAAAGCCCGATGGCATAAGCTGGCTGCTGCGCAACCATCCTGAAATTTCCGATGGCGCAATTTGTAAGCTCATCGGCACCACGCGCAACACCATCGCCGCAATCCGCGACCGCAGCCACTGGAACATCAGCGAAATCCAGCCCAAGGACCCTGTGACCCTTGGCCTGTGCTCGCAGCGCGAACTTGACGCGATCGTTGCGCGCGCTGCCAAAAAGGCCGGCCTGCAGGACAAGGCCGCCGACGATAGCCGCTTTGCGGGCGACAAGGAAGCGCTGCTCGAACAGCTGCGCGCCGAACGCGAAGAGCATAAGCGGCTTGCCGACGAAGCGCTGCATGGCGAAGAAGCCGCTGCGCCTGCGGTTGAACTGACAAAGGATACTTTGTTCAAGAAGACGGGCGAGTAAGGCTGGTATTCGCCTGATATCCC
>ERZ1066121.2500-NODE-2500-length-11504-cov-6.933706_pt1 | contig 11504 bp, 7 predicted proteins | sample MGYA00382768_ERZ1066121 | MGnify/ENA primary metagenome ERZ1066121 (study PRJEB33369, sample SAMEA5778351) | biofilm metagenome | biome: Industrial cooling water; feature: Water cooling tower basin; material: Biofilm | place: United Arab Emirates | collected... | reverse complement strand
CTTCGAAAACCTCTGGATCGTCGCCGCCAAGCGCACTCCTTTCGGCGCCTTCAACGGCAGCTTGCGCAAGCTGAGCGCCACCGACCTCGCCGTGCATGCGGCGCATGCCGCGCTGCGGCAGTCGACCTTGCCGCCCGAGGCGATCGGCCATGTGGTGGTCGGCAACGTGGCGCAGACCAGCGCCGATGCGCCCTATATCTCCCGGCATGTGGCGTTGCGCTGCGGGCTGCCGATCGAGACGCCCGCGCTGACCATCAACCGCCTCTGCGGCTCCGGCTTTCAGGCCTTGATCGACGCCGCACGGATGATCGTCATGGGCGAGAGCAAAGCCGTGCTGGCAGTGGGTACCGAGAGCATGTCGCAGGCGCCGCACGTGATGCGCGGCTTGCGTGAAGGGCTGCGTTTGGGCGCGCCCCCACCCCTCGAAGATTCGCTCTGGACCTCGCTGACCGACAGCTATTGCTCCCTTCCGATGGGCATGACCGCGGAGAACCTCGCACAGCGCTACGGCATTACGCGGCGTGAGGCCGATGCCTTTGCCCTGCGCTCGCAGCAGCTCTGGGCCGCCGCCCAGCGCAGCGGTCGTTTCGCCGACGAGATCGTACCTTTCGAGCCGCACGACTTCGCCGCCTTTGGCCTGCGACTTAAAGACCCGACGCCCATGCATCAAGACGAGTCGCCGAGGCCCGACAGCACCTTGGTGGGCCTCGAGACGCTGCGGCCGGTCTTCCGCCCGGACGGCATCGTCACGGCCGGCAACGCCTCGGGCATCGCCGACGGTGCGGGAGCCTTGATCGTCGCCGAGGCCGAGTGGGCCCAGGCGCAGGGCCTCAAGCCCTTGGCCAAGGTGCTGGGCTGGTCGGTGGTCGGCGTCGACCCGACGATCATGGGCATCGGGCCTGCCCCTGCGATTCGCCAGCTCCTCGCTACCTACGAGCTCGAGGTCAAAGACATCGACCTCTTCGACGTCAACGAGGCCTTCGCGCCGCAGTTCCTCGCCGTGCAGCGAGAACTGCGCCTGCCCCTTGAATATTGCAACGTCAATGGCGGCGCCATCGCACTGGGGCATCCCCTGGGCGCTTCGGGGTCGCGCATCAGCGCCAACTTGGTCTACGAGCTTCGCCGACGCGGCGGGCGCTTCGGGGTGGGCAGCGCCTGCATCGGCGGCGGCCAGGGCATCGCCATGCTCTTCGAATCCACCGCTTCCTGAGCGAAAGCAGACCTCCGAAGCTCTACACGTTCGTGGCATCGTCGACCCCGTCGTGTGGGGGACTCACATCGGTGTAAACACCACGCCGTCTTGTCCGGCCTCCTCACCGCGAAATTCACCGCTTCCGGCTCGGCCTGGAGGCCCACCCCTCACATCGGTCGGGCAGGCAATCGACGGAGAACGCATCCAAAGGAATCCCCCGCCCCCGCCGCCCCCGGGCCCGTGGTCGACGGCGGTGCCCCAACCGGGTCCACCGGCGACAGAGGCGATACCGCACTCCAAGCGTGTTTTCGCTTCGAGGACGATGAGTCCACCTGCGCCGCCCCCGCTCCCTCCGTCGTCGATCAGGTAGGTCGTGTTCGGCGCGCCTCCCTGCGCGTTCCATCGCCCTGCTCCGACGAGGCGCTCCGCCCGAACGAAAATCGCACCGCCACCATGACCTCCCCGCGGCGGCACGCCCGAATCGTTCGCTTCGCCTGCGCCCCCACCTCCACCCATGATGAGTCGATTGGGCGGTGCATAGTCTAGTGCCACCCCGGGCAAGCCACCGACATCACGACCGCCATCCTGGGCCCATCCACCTTTGCCACCGAAGCCAGCATGCCCTCCGCCTCCACCTCCAGCGTTATGGCAGACACCACCTCCACCTCCGTTGGCGACATTGCCTCTCCCTTGCGGCGTGGAAGAGGGGTCGAGGCGCATCAGCCCTTCCCCTTTCCCACCCGCCCTCTCCGGACTCTCATTTAGCTCGGAGCAGCCGCGCACATTGAGGATGGGGGATGGCTCGACCCCTCCCGCGAAACCGCTGGCTTCCGCGCTCACCTCACCCTCCATGCGCAGCTCCTGGTTCACCAGAAACACCAGGATACCCCCAAGCCGACCGTCCCAGGGGCGAGTCGTCAAGCGGCCTTGGGTCAGAAGCTCAACCCGGCGAAACTCGGGAATCAGAACGACCTGGCTCAGCCCCGCCGCATAGGCGTATTGCAGCCCCCGCTCCAGTTCGACTCGACTGCCTTCGACCCGCTCGACGCGCGCGAATTCCCATCGTCCGGCATTCTCCTCATCGGCCAAGACGAGGGTCGCTGAGGACGCGCTTTCCGCCACAGCAGCGGAACTGCTCTGCCACACCATGAGCAAGTCGCCGCGGCGCGCGAAGACCGTGGACATTTCGAGGATACGCTCCGCGGCGCCAACATCCCTGAGGAGTCGTGCGAAGCGATTTGGCTCAAATTCATCGTCGACGATAATGTCGCCCCAGTGGCCATCCCCGAAGCCGACCTCTGCGGCAAAGGTCGGGGCCTCTGCCTGGACATTCGCATCGACGCGCTCGTAACGAAGATAGCCACACGCGCTCAGAAAGAGGGATGCCAGGAAGCCCCAACGCATTTGTTTTCATTATAGCAAAACTACACTTTTCTTATGATACAAAACATTTGCCTGCGGTTTTCGGCCAGGAAGAGTGCGAGGGGGGTACATCCCGACCTACCTTGTTGCCAAGGAGGCCACGAGATCGTAACCCGCGGCGAGTATGACCATGCTTTACGCTTCTGGGCGCGCCGCGCGCGGGCCCTTGCTCCGCGGCTCGCTGCTCTGCGCCATCGGCTCCATCGGCCTCTTTTTGCTCATGAGCTACGAGGGGCGTATCCCCCGCGCCGCGCTCTTTGGCTTGCCTTTGCTCCTGCTCACGGTGGGGGGATTGCTCGAGGCGCTGCGTCTGTGGCCGAGCACCGGAGTCGAAGGCTCGCTGGCTGGCTGGTTCCGCGCCGAAGGGGAGCCGCTGTGGATGGCGCCCATGCTTACGCTGCCGCTGGCCGCCTTGGTCGGCATCGTGGGGGCGTTGACCTTGGGCGCCCCGGCGATGCCCGCGCTGGTCGCGGCTATGCTGGCGCTCCTAAGCCTTTCGGCCTGGCATCATCCGCATCTGCGCTTCTTCGTGCTCGTCTCGTGGGTGTACTTGCCGCTGCAGGGCGTCATGGGCCTTTGGGACCCTTGGGAAACCCATTACGGCGAGGTGGCGCGAGAGATCTTGGCACGCAACGACTGGATTAGCTTGTGGTGGGCGCAAGAGGCCTGGTTCTGGTCGAAGCCCATTTTCATTTTTTGGTCCGAGGCCTTGAGCATGTCGCTGCTCGGCATCGACCCCAGGCCCGATGCGCATCCCGCCGGCCTCGAATGGGCGATCCGCCTGCCCATCTACTGCGTCAGTGTGTCCGCCCTCTTTTGCGTGGCGACCACCTTCCGCCGCATCTTCGGCGCCAAGGCGGCCTGGTGGGTGCTCGCCGTGCTCGGCACGATGCCGCTCTATTTCTGCCTTTCGCGCCAGTCGATCACCGACATGCCTTTCGTCGGCAATATGACGATGGCGATGTGCATGCTCTTTCTCGCGCTGAGCGAGCCCGAAGAGCGTGAGGCGCAGGTCTATCGCCTCGGCCCTTTTCGCGTTTCGGTGCAGTCGCTCTTGATCGCGGCCATCTGTGCCGTGGCGCTGCCGCAGATTTTTTATCTTGTCTCGCGCAACCTGACCCTCACCGAAAACCTGCGCTTCCATTGGCATCGCGACGTCTTCTTTTCGGGTTCGGCGGGCAATGACCAGGTGCCAGGCAACCCGGTGTCGATGTCGACCACGCCTCATCTGCGCAGCTGGCCGGCGCAGCCCATCGCCCAGGCGGGCTATTGGGCTCTTGGTCTGGCCCTGATCGTTTACTTCCTGCGCAAGGAGCGGCGAACGCAGTCCCTCGCCTTCTGTGCCTTCTACTTCTTCGCGGCGCTGGCTTTTATGGCCAAAGGCATCCCCGGTTTTGCGTTGCCGGGCATCTCCGTGTTTTTCTATCTCTGCGTAACTCGGCGCTGGGCCTGGCTGGGCGAAGGCCGCTTCCGCATCGCGTTGGGTTCGCTGATCGTCTTGGTGGTGGGCATGCCTTGGGTCGTGGCGATGACCTTGCGGCATGGTGCCCCTTTCCTCGATCGGCTTCTGGTGCACGACCACGTCAATCGCCTCGCTTCGGGGGTGCACGGCGAGAGCGGCAGCATCCGCTATTTCATCGAGCAGCTGGGCTACGCGACCTTTCCTTGGGCAGGGCTTTTGCCGATCGCTCTCCTGGCCTGGACGGCGGGCCGCGCGCAACCCAAAGACGCGGGCTTCGACGATGGGCAGCGCTCAGTGCTCACGCTCATCGCGCTGTGGTTTCTCAGCGCCTTCACCCTCTTCAGCGCCATGGCGACGAAGTTTCATCACTACATCTTTCCGGTGGTGCCGCCTGCGGCGATGCTGATCGCGATCTTTTTGCATCGCCTGCTGGAGAACGCGCCAAAGAGCGATGCACCGGCCAGGCAGCGGCGTTTCGGGGCGTGGATCGCGGGCCTGGGGGGCGGGGTGCTCAGCCTCTTCGTCGCTTCGCTCTACGGAAATTTGCGCGGCATCGTGCCGGAAGGGGTCGCGCCTGCAGCGAAGCTCGATTGGGTGATGCATCATGCGCCGCCGCTGGGGATTCGGCTGCTGCTCGGCGTTTTGACACTGGGCGCGCTCGCTTATGCTTACCGCGCGAGCGCCAGGTCAGGCGAGAGGCACGCGGCCCATTCGGGCGACGCGATCGCGCTGTTGATCTCGGCGTGTGTGCTCGCCTTCGTCGGCCGAGACGTCGCCTGGGCCACGGGCGCGGCGCCGGAGGGTTACGAGCACTTCGCTCATATGTTCATCTACATGTACGAGCGGCCGTGGCCTAGCCACATCGATTATCGGCCGCTGCTGCACGGCTTCGCGATCGCCGGCACGCTGCTGCTGGTCGCGGCGGCTTTTTTGCGGCTGCGGCGGGTCGCGCTGCAGGCCTTTCTGGGGATGTCGCTGCTCTTCGCGACTTGGACCCTCAACGTTTACCTCAAGGACTTGGCGCCGCATTGGAGCCAGAAATACCTCATCGATCGCTATTACGCGCAGCGGCAGGATGCGAGCGAGCCTTTGGTCGCTTGGCAGATGAACTGGAAAGGCGAAAACCTTTATACCGGCAATCGCGTCGCGGTTTTCGCTGACCTCGACAACCGCAAGCTGATGGATTGGGTGAAGCGCAATCAGGGCAAGCGCGCCTTCTTCATCTTCGAGCATTTCCGCATGCCCACCTTCGAGAGCCTGATGCACGGGCGCAAAGTTCGCGCGCTGAGTAGCGAACGCGACAACAATAAGTTTATTCTGATGGAAGTTCGCCTCTGAACGCGGACGGAAAGCGTTTACGATGACGACCATGCTTGCTTCGGCCCGGCGGCGCCTGCTGCCCCTTTTGATGTTCCTGATGAGTGCGGCCTGCGGTGACGACTCCTCCGGGACGGGCAACCAGGACAACGGCACTCCCATGAACGGGGCCACCGGCACCCCAGGCGGCGTGCCGGGCTTTTTGCGCGCGCAGGGTGCGCAGCTCGTCGACCATCAGGGCCAAGTGGTGCGGCTCACCGGAGTCAACTGGTTCGGCCTCGAGACCGAAATCCGCCGCCCTGGCGGCCTGCAGCTGCGCTCGATGGACTCAATCCTCGATCAGGTCGTGACCTTGGGTTTCAACTCACTGCGCGTGCCTTTTTCGACGCAAGCCCTCGAGGCGGGCGCCACGCCGCAAGGCATCGACTACGCCCTCAACCCCGACCTCATGAACCGCTCGCCCCTCGAGATCCTCGACGTCCTGGTGCAGAAAGCAGGCGCACGCGGCCTCAAGGTGGTGCTCGACCGCCACCGCATCGTCGCCACCGGACAGAGCGCGCTCTGGTACAACGACCAGTATCCCGAGAGCCGCTGGATCGAAGACTGGGTGCGTTTGGCCGAGCGCTACAAGAACGACCCCACCGTCATCGGCGTCGACCTGCACAACGAGCCGCACGACCCGGCCACGTGGGGCGACGACAACCAAGCCACCGACTGGCGCTTGGCGGCCGAGCGGGCCGGGGAAGCGATTTTGGCGGTGAACCCCAACCTGCTCATCATCGTCGAGGGCGTGCGCTCCTTCATGGGGCAGTACTACTGGGATGGCGGCAACCTGCGCGGCGCGCGCGATTTCCCGGTGCGCCTCTCTAAGCCCGAGCAGCGGGTCTACTCGACCCACGATTATCCGGCTTCGCTCTATGCACAGCCTTGGTTTTCGGCGCCCAACTATCCGGCCAACCTGGCGGAGGTTTGGCGGCAGAACTGGGGGTATCTGGTCGAAGAGAACCTAGCGCCGGTCTGGGTGGGTGAGTTCGGCACGCGTTATCTGACGCCCCAAGATCAGCAGTGGATGGGGCAGCTCGCCACCTACATTCAGAGCAAGCAACTCAGCTTCGCCTTCTGGTGCCTCAACCCCGAATCAGGCGACACCGGCGGCATCCTGCAAGACGACTGGCAGAGCGTGCAGACGCAGAAGATGGCCGTCTTGACGCCTCTGCTGGCGCCGCTCATCCCCTGAGCGCGCGGGTTCAGCGCCCGCGTTTGGCGCGCTCGAAGACTTCGAGCTTCGACTCGATCGAAGCCGGGCGAGGACGTATACTCGCTTTATGGTGTCGGGATTCGCAATCGGTTTTGCGCTCGACCGTCTGTGGTACGAAATGCAGGGCAAGGCGGGCGAAAGCAAAGAGTCGGACCTCAAGTCTCTGGCTGCATTGCTTGAGGAATCACAAATTCCCTACGCGCTCATTGGGGGAGTCGCACTCCAGCTTTACCGCTCGGAACCTCGAACTACCCTTGATATCGACGTGGCGGTTCGCGATTACGCGGAGCTTCCGAACGCCGCTCTGCTCCAAATGGGGTTCATCAAGCTTGGTCGGTATCCCTATAGCGAAAACTGGCGAGGCCCTGGGGGGACGCCGGTGCAGTTCTCTGTCGATGCCGCGATGGAGGCTTCGCTAGCGCGAGCGGAAGCCAGAGCGCTCGGCGAAGTTCAGATCCGGGTTCTGAGTAAGCCGGATCTCTTCCGGGCGAAATTACGTGCGGCGAGTGACCCGTCGCGACGGCGCTCCAAACAGCTGCAAGACATGGCGGATCTCGCCGATTTGCTCGAGAACGATCCCTCTCTAGAGACGATGCTCGACGAGGAGGAGCTGGCTCTCGTACGCGAAATGCTGGGCTAAGAAGGTCGCCCCCGCGTTGGCGGAGCAGGTTCAGCGCCCGCGTTTGGCGCGCTCGAAGACTTCGAGCACCTTGGGAGAGGTCGTGTCGGCGGCGAGCTTGAGCTGCGGCCGGCGGCGCAGGAGCACGCGGAAGGCGTCGACGGCGAGCTCGGTGCGGTCGAGGGCGACGTAGGCCTCGGCCAAGCCGCGCTGGATGATCTCGAACTGGTCGCCGCTCAGAGCCTCGTTGACCAAGAGGCGGTTGCCTAGGGCGATCACCTCGGCGTAGCGGCCTTTGCGCAGATGGTCCTCGAGGGCCGGGATCTCGCGATCGGCCCTGACCTGCAGGAGCCTACCCTTGCTGCTGCGGCCGCTGCCACCGCCTTGCTCGATGGCACGCTCGCCTTCGGTGGAGAGCACCAGGTTGGCCATGGGCACCAAGATCAGCTGACCGCGGTTGAGGCGAGAGGGCGCGTTGTTGAAGCGCTTGAGGGTTTTGGCCTGCGAGGTGTCGTCGAAGTAGAGCTGCGAGATCTTCTGCAAGGTCTCGCCCTGTGCCGCGATATGGCGCAGCGGATAGGGGATGACGAGCTCGGCGCCTTCGGTAGGTTGGCTGCCGGCTTTGCTTTGGTTGCTCTCGAGGAGCACGAAGGCGCGGCGTGGGTCGCCGTAATAACGCTCGGCCAGCTTGGTCCAGGTCTCGCCCGCGGCCACGCGGTGGTAGCTCACCCAAGGGATGACCAGGCGCAAGCCTACGACGATGGCTGCACCGCCGTGCGCCGTGAGACCGTTTTCGGCCACCAGCACGCTCTCTCGCCGCGGGTCGCCGTAATAGGTGCGCGCGATCGACGCCAAGGTCTCGCCGGGGCGCACCACGTGCACATAGAGTTGCCCTTCGGCATGCGCGCGGGGCGTCGGCAGAAGCGCCGCCAGCAGGAGGAAGAGACCGATGAGTCTCGCGAAACGCTGCGGGTAATTCATTTGTCCCCCCGCTTCTTTGGGCCGTCGAAGCGCACGTGGAGAAAACGCGTCTTTTTGGATTCGATGCCCACTTCGCGCACCAGCGAGCCGAGCTGCGGATGGCGGAACTCCACGAAATAGCGCCCCTCGGGCAGGGGGATCTCGCGCGCCGTCGGCGTGGTGGCCACGGGCACGCCGTCGATGAGCACCTCGGCCCAAGGCTCGGCCGCGACGCGCAGATAACCCATCTTGGTGACCAGCGTGCGCGCGCAGCTCTCTTGCAGATAGCCCTCGCCTTTGGCGGCGAAGAGGCCGCCACTCGAAGCTTGGATGACCCCGCCGCTCAGCAGGGCGAGAAAGAGGATGGTCGCCTGCACCACGGCCATATGCCGCACGATGCCGGGATCGACCGGGCTGCGGCGCGCGCCCCGCGTCTCGGAGGCGGCGAGCGTCTCTTCGGCTTCCTCTTCGCTGATCACGCCGACGTCGCGCAGGTAGCCGACCAGACGCGCGTTGTGATTGAGCGAGAGGCGCTGCGCCGTGAACTCCACCATGTCGTCGATCAAGGCCTGCGTCGTCGGGTAGCGGTTGGCCGGCATCTTCTCCATGCAGCGGGCCAAGATGCGCTCGAGGGTGCGCGGCACCTCGGGGTTGAGGCGGCGCGCCGGCGTGTAGCGGTCGAGGCGGATCTTCTGCATCACGGTGCGCGCGTCGTCTTCGACGAAGGGCTTGCGGCCGGTGACCATCTGGTAGAGCACGATGCCCAAGGAGAAGAGGTCGGAGCGGAAGTCGAGCTTGTCGCCCAAGATCTGCTCGGGGCTCATATAGCTGGGCGTGCCCAGGCCGGTGCCCGTTTCCGTGAGGTCGCTGAGCATATCGTCGCGGGCGATGCCGAAGTCCATCAGCTTCACCTCGCCTTGACGCGAGAGCATGATGTTGGCCGGCTTGATGTCGCGGTGGATGATGCCGCGGAAGTGCGCATAATCGAGGGCACGCGCCACCTGCAGCGCGATGATGGTCGCCACCTCCACCGGCAGATGCGCCGTGCGCTCGAGCAGGTCGTAGAGGTCGATGCCCTGCACGTACTCCATGACGATGTACATCGTCTTGCCGTCGTTGACGAAGTCGTAGACGTGCAGGATGTTCTCGTGCTGCAGCGAGGCCATGAAGTGCGCCTCACGCTCGAAGCGCTTGGCGAACTGGCTGTCGACCGCGATCGAAGGCTTGAGGCATTTGAGCGCGACGATGCGGCCCAAAGGCTCCTGCACCGCCTTATAGACCACCGCCATCCCGCCGCTGCCGATCTCTCCCAGGATCCGGCAGCTCCCTATACGCCCGGTCATCATCCTTCGTTGACGCTATACGCAGCCGCGGGCCGAAATGTCAACGAAAGGGCCTTTTTTGGGGCCAGATGGAGTGATGGATTCTCGGTCCGGTCAAGTCTAGGTACGGGTGAGGCGTTTCAAGGCGGTTGATTTATGAATGCAGACGACCATAGAGCTCGTCGTGCACAATGGCAGATTTAGGTGGCTCGGGGCGAGCGCGGTGACGAATCTTCGATAAAGCCAACCCCTGCGTTCTGGCTGACGCTGAGTCCTCGCGAGAGGCTGGGACAGGTTGGGAGCTTAGCCTAGAGATGTCCGGATTGGGACAGGGGCGTAGCGTTAATACGCACCTTCCTCGATCGGTGTATTGAGTTCGGCGTCGTTGACCCCGGCCATCTCGCTACTCGTAATGAACCGTTCGTCCTGCACGAGCGGACCGAATCGTACATGAGCAGGAAAACCGGCGCTCGGAATAGAATCGGCGAGAACGGTGGCATAACTGCTCCTCGATAACGGAGAGCCTAAGGACACGGCCACAGATCCGTGAACGGGCGAGAAGTATGCAGCTACACTCGGCAGTAACGATAAAGAGCAATGTGAGCAGAGCTATCGGTAAGTTGACCTGCTTTCGGTTTCTTCCGACGATTCAGCTATGCGTGGGAAAAGCCTTGAAGTGGAGCTCTCTTGTGCGGACGCGGTCGACTGGCTTGCGGGGTTACCCACTGAATCCGCAGACCTTGTTCTTACAGATCCGGCCTACGAATCTTTAGAAAAGCACCGTGCGTTAGGCACGACTACGCGCCTCAAGCGAAGCAAAGCATCCAGCAATGATTGGTTTTCTACATTCCCTAACGCACGATTCGCCGAGCTGCTGGCACAGACGTATCGAGTCTTACGTCCGAACCGTCATTTTTATATGTTTTGTGACTCGGAAACCATGTTCGTCGTGAAGCCGCTTGCTGAGGCCGCGGGATTCAAATTCTGGAAACCCCTTATATGGGACAAAGTAAGCATTGGCATGGGTTATCACTACCGCAGCAGGCACGAATACATACTGTTCTTCGAGAAGGGAAAACGTCGACTGCGGGACTTAGCAGTCGCCGACGTTCTAGCTTTTCCCCGTGTACACCGAGGCTACCCGACAGAGAAACCCGTCGGTCTAGCCGAAGTCCTGATTGAACAGAGCACCATCCAAGGGGAAGGCGTCATAGATCCATTCATGGGGTCTGGTACATTCGGTGTGGCTTCGCTGAAGAGTAAACGACACTTCCGGGGTAACGACATCGCCCCCGAGGCTGTCCGACGTGCAGTAAAGCGTATCGAGAGTGCCCAAAGTACTCACCGAGTCAGAATTCAGACACCGTTGGTTCTTCAACGCGAACCGGGCTTGCACACAGAGGTCAGTACATGACGGTATCGGGTGCGCAGTATGCAAAGCTTATCGCAACGTATATAAAGCGGAACTTCTCCGAACGAGGGCTAGAAATCTACCGTGAAGTAAAAGTTGGAAAATCCATCATCGGAAAGAACCGAACTGTAGATATTCTCTGCGTGGATCGCGGACAGAGTCGTGCTCTAGCCATAGAATGCAAATACCAGGGTACCCTTGGAACTGTAGACGAAAAGATCCCTTATGCTCTTCAAGATATCGAAGCGATGCGCATGCCTGGCGTAGTGGTATATGCAGGAGAAGGTTTCTCGCAGGGAGTGCTGCAGATGCTTCGTGCTCACAGGCTTGCTGCTTACTGCTGTCCTGATGCACCACATTGCAGACCTAATAGACATACTCGGGAACTAGACCATGTTCTCGCACAGACGTTTAACTGGTGGGATGTACTTACCGCGGCTGGAATACCTTTCGAAATACCTCGGCCAGAGTCTCTAATGCCTCTAGCGAAGATCAGGAACGATGAAAATACAAGGTTGCTCGTCGATGATGCGAGTCACGG
>ERZ1066121.2498-NODE-2498-length-11508-cov-5.392561_pt1 | contig 11508 bp, 10 predicted proteins | sample MGYA00382768_ERZ1066121 | MGnify/ENA primary metagenome ERZ1066121 (study PRJEB33369, sample SAMEA5778351) | biofilm metagenome | biome: Industrial cooling water; feature: Water cooling tower basin; material: Biofilm | place: United Arab Emirates | collected... | reverse complement strand
AGCGGCGCCTGAACCTCGGCGGCACGCTCATCGCGCAGGGGGCGCTGACCTCGGGCCAGATCGACCTCTATCCCGAATACACCGGCACCGGCCTCGGCGTGGTGCTGCGGGAGGACACGGCCGGCACGGCGGAGCAGGTGCTGGCCCGCGTGCGGGAGGGCTACCGGGAGCGCTTCAACCTCGACTGGGTTGCGCCCAGCGGCATCGACAACGGCAATGTCCTGCTGGTGCTGCCCGCCACCGCGCAGCGCCACACGCTTTCGACACTGTCCGACCTCGCCCGCGTCGCGCCGCGGCTCACGCTGTCCGCCGGCAGCGAGTTCGCCGACCGCGCCGATGGGCTGCCCGGCCTGAAGCGCGTCTATGGCATGGAATTCCGCCGCCTGCGCCAGTTCAGCGCGCTCGGACTGCGCTACGCGGCGCTGCGCCACGGCCAGGCCGATGTGGTGAACGGCTATGCGACGGACTGGCAGATCGCCGCCGGCGGCTTCGTCTCGCTGGCCGACGACAAGGCGTTCTGGCCGCCCTACCAGCTCTGCGCCGTGGTCCGGCGCCAGGTTCTCGATACCGTCCCGCGCCTTGTCGAGGTGCTGGACCCGCTGAACCGCCGGCTCGACAATGCGGTGATGCAGAGGCTCAACCGCCAGGTCGACCAGGATGGCGACGAGCCGCGCGAGGTCGCGGCACGTTTCTTGGGGGTAGACGCCACCCCTACCCCAACCCTCCCCCGCGAGCGGGGGAGGGGGTAGTGCGCTGGACGGCGCGCAACCTCGATACCGTGGCGGCGGCGACGCTGCTGCATGTCGAGCTGGTGCTCGCCGCCATCGCCGTCGCGCTGATCATCGGCCTGCCGCTGGGCCTCGCGGTCGCGCGCGCGGCGCGGCTGCGCGCGGCGGTGCTGGGTGGCGCCTCGATCCTCTACAGCCTGCCGACCCTGGCGCTCTTTGCGCTGCTCGTCCCCGTCCTGGGCCTCGGATTCTGGCCGGCTCTGGTTGCCCTCGTCACCTACGCGCTGCCGATCCTGCTGCGCGCCCTGGTGTCGGGCCTGGCCTCCGTGCCGCCTGCCGTGCTGGATGCCGCCACCGGAATGGGGCTGACCGCGCGCCAGCGCCTGTGGCGGGTGGAGCTGCCGCTGGCCATGCCGGCGCTGCTGGGCGGGCTGCGCATCGCCGGCGTCACCCTCGTCTCGGCTGCCACCGTGGGGGCGCTGATCGGCGCGGGTGGGCTCGGCGTGCTGATCCTCACCGGCCTCGACCAGGGCCATACGGAGAAGATCCTGGTCGGTGCCGGGCTGGTCGCGGCACTTGCGCTGGTGCTGGATCAGGCGCTGGCGCTGGTGCAGCGGCGCCTGCCCGCGTCGCGGGCCGTGCCGGCATGAGCACGCTCGGCGGCGCCATCGCCTGGCTCGGCGCCAATCCCGGCACCTTCGGCACCGCGCTGCTGGACCACCTGCTGCTGTCGGTGACGGGCCTGCTCATCGGCATCGCCATCGCCCTGCCGGCCGGCGTCGCGGTCGCGCGCCGGCCGCGGCTGGCCGAGGCCACCATCGCCTTCGCCGGCCTGCTGCGCACCCTGCCGAGCCTCGCGGTGCTGGCGGCGCTGCTGCCGCTGCTCGGCGTCGGCTTCACGCCCTCCGTCGTCGCGCTGGCCATCACCGCCATCCCGCCGGTGCTGGTGAACACCGTCATCGGGCTGAACACTGCCGACCCCGCGGCGCTGGACGCCGCACGCGGCCTCGGCCTCACGCCGGTGCAGCGGGCGGTCGGGGTCGAGCTGCCGTTGGCGGCGCCGCTGGTCTTCGCCGGGCTGCGCATCGCCGCGGTGCAGGTGGTCTCGGCCGCGGCGCTCGCCACCTTCATCGGCGGCGGGGGGCTGGGCGACCTGGTCACCCAGGGGCTGGCGCTGCTCGACACCGGGCGGATGCTGGTCGGTGCCGTCGCCATCGCCGCGCTGGCGCTGCTGGCCGAGGCCGGCTTCGGCCTCCTGGAACGTCGCGCCGCGGCCGGCTGGCGGGACGCCCCCGCATGATCACCCTGCGAGGACTCACCAAGACCTACCCGGGGGCCGCGCAACCGGCCGTCGCCGACCTGACGCTGACCGTGCCGGAGGGCACGAGCTGCGCCCTGATCGGCCCCTCCGGCTGCGGCAAGACCACCACGCTCCGCATGGTCAACCGCCTGGTGGAGCCGACATCGGGGGAGATCCTGCTCGGCGGGCAGGATGCGCTGCGCATGGACGCCGTCACGCTGCGGCGGGGAATTGGCTACGTCATCCAGGAAGGCGGGCTGTTTCCGCACCGTACCGTGGCGGAGAACGTCGCCACCGTGCCGCGCCTGCTGGGCTGGGACGCCGCGCGCATCGCCGCCCGGGTGGAGGCGGCGCTGTCCCTGGTCGGCCTCGATCCGGGGCGCTTCCGGGACCGTTGGCCGCACCAGCTCTCGGGTGGGGAGCGCCAGCGCGTCGGCGTGGCCCGCGCGCTCGCCGGCGACCCGCCCGTGCTGCTGATGGACGAGCCCTTCGGTGCCGTCGATCCGGTGGTGCGCGCCCGGCTGCAGGACGAGGTGCTGCACCTGCTGCGCAGCCTGCGCAAGACCGTGCTGATCGTCACGCACGACGTCGAGGAGGCGGTGCGCCTCGGCGACGCGGTCGCCGTGCTGCGCGCCGGGCGGCTGCTGCGGCACGCGCCCGCGGCCGAGATCCTGGCCGACCCGGGGGACCCCTTCGTCGCCGAATTCCTCGGCGCCGACCGCGCGCTGACGCGGCTCGGCCTGTTCATCCTGGCCGATGCGCCGCGCCGCGCGGAGGCCGCGCCCGGCACGCCCCTGCCGCCCGGGACAAGCCTGCGCGATGCGCTCGCCGCCATGCTGGCTGCCGGCGTGCGGGCGCTGCCGGTGACGGATGGCGGCTCGGTGACACTGGATGACCTGCTGACCTTCGGCGGCGGTCCGTCCCACGCTGCTTGACGCGGCCCCTGCCCCCCGGCCTACATGCCTGCAACGGGTGGGGACACGGCGGGTGGAGCCTGCAACGGCGCGGGTGGTGATCATCGGGGCGGGCCATGCCGGCAGCAATGCCGCGGCCTTCCTGCGCCAGTACGGCTGGCCCGGCGAGATCATCCTGCTGGGCGAGGAGCCGGTGCTGCCCTACCACCGCCCGCCGCTCTCCAAGGCCTGGCTCAAGGGCGAGGCGACGGCCGAGAGCCTGGCGCTGCGCCCGGCGGAGTTCTACGGCAAGCAGAACGTCGCGCTGCGCCTCGGCGCGCCGGTGGAGGCGATCGACCGCGGCGCGAAGTCCCTGCGCCTGGCGGCTGGCGAGGTGCTTGCCTATGACCACCTCATCCTGGCCACCGGCGCCCGGGCGCGGCGCATCCCGCTGCCGGGCGCCGACCTGCCGCTTGTGCACACCCTGCGCAATGCCGCCGATGCGGACCGGCTGAAGGCGGGCATCGGGCCGGGGCGCCGCGTCGTGGTGATCGGCGCCGGCTGGATCGGGCTGGAGGTCGCGGCCTCCGCCCGGGCACTGGGTGCCGCGGCGACGGTGCTGGAGGCGCAGGACCGGGTGCTGGCCCGCGTCGCCAGCCCCGCCCTCTCGGCCTTCGTGGACGCGGCGCACCGGCGGCACGGCGTCGATCTTCGCCTGAGGGTGGGCATCGAGGCCATCGAGCCCGACGCGGTGCGGCTGGCGGACGGCACGCGCATCCCGGCCGACCTGGTGCTGCTGGGCGTCGGGGCGGTGGCCGAGGACACGCTGGCCCGGGCCGCCGGCCTTGCCGCGCCGGGCGGCGGCATCCGCGTGGACGGCAGCGCGCGCACCGCCGACCCGGCCATCCATGCGATCGGCGACTGCACCGTCCGCCCGCTGCCGGGCGGGGCGATGGGGCGGCTGGAAAGCGTGCCGAGCGCCACGGAACAGGCCAGGCAGGCCGCCGCCGACCTGTGCGGCAGGCCGGTGCCGGCGCCCGAGGTCTGCTGGTTCTGGTCGGACCAGTACGAGTTGCGCATCCAGGTCGCGGGGCTTGCGCAAGGCGCGGCGCTGGGGGTTTTCCGCGGCGACCCGGCGGCCGGGGATCGGCTCGCCGTCTTCCACCTGGACGCCGCCGGCGCGGTGCAGGCCGTCGAGGCGGTGAACGCCGCACCCGAATTCATGGCCGGCAAGCGCCTGATCGCCCTCGGCCGCCCCGTGCCGCCCGCGCGCCTTGCCGATCCCGCCACCCCGCTCGCCGCCCTCGCCACGGCCTGACCCTACTCGCCAGGAAGGATACCCATGCCCAAGGTCACCTACATCGAGCACAACGGCACCGAGCATGCGGTGGAGGTGCCCGTGGGCCTCTCCGTCATGCGCGGCGCGGTGGACAACAACGTCCCCGGCATCGATGCCGATTGCGGCGGCGAATGCGCCTGCGCCACCTGCCACGTCTTCGTCGATCCGGCCTGGGAGGCCAGGACCGGCACGCCCTCGGAGCAGGAGGCGTCCATGCTCTCCTTCGCCGCGACGAAGCAGGACAACTCCCGCCTTTCCTGCCAGATCGAGATGACCGCGGCGCTTGATGGGTTGGTGGTGCGCATGCCGGAAGCGCAGCACTGACGCACCGACGCCGCCTGGAGCCGTTTTGCTCGCATCCGACCGGGCGGAGGCTGTAGTCTCCGCCCCCTGAACCGCCGCCGGGTCGCCCCCCGGCCCGCTGGGAGCACGAACCGCCATGAACGCACCCGTCAACCTCGAGGACCACGAGGCGCTGGCCTTCAGCCTGCCGCTCGACAAGATCGCCCCGAGCCGGCCGGAGCTGTTCCGCGACGATACCGTCCATCCCTATTTCCGGCGCCTGCGCCGCGACGCCCCCGTGCACTATACGGCGGAGAGCGAGTACGGGCCGTTCTGGTCGGTGACGAAGTACAAGGACATCATGACTGTGGAGGTGAACCACAAGGCGTTCTCCTCCTCCTCGCAGTTCGGCGGCATCACCATCCGCGACCGGGCGAAAGAGCTCGAGCTGCCGATGTTCATCGCCATGGACCCGCCGAAGCACGACATCCAGCGCCAGGCGGTGCAGCCGATCGTCGCGCCGGGCAACCTGGCGAAGATGGAAGGCATCATCCGCGAGCGCGTCTGCACGATCCTGGACGGGCTGCCGCGCGGCGAGGAGTTCAACTGGGTGGACCGGGTCTCCATCGAGCTGACGGTGCAGATGCTGGCGACGCTGTTCGACTTCCCGCAGGAGGACCGGCGCCTGCTGTCGCACTGGTCGGACTGCGCGACGGCGCTGCCGATGCCCGGCGGCCTCATCGAGAACGAGGAGCAGCGCGAGGCGAAGTTCCGCGAGATGGCGGCCTACTTCATCAATCTGTGGAACCAGCGCGTCAACGCCGAGCCGGCGCCCGACCTGATCTCCATGATGGCGCACGCGCCGGCGACGCGGAACATGCCGCCGCGCGAGTTCATGGGCAACCTGGTGCTGCTGATCGTCGGCGGCAACGACACCACGCGCAATTCGATCTCCGGCGGCGTCTGGTTCTTCAGCCAGAACCCGGGGGAATACGCCAAGCTGAAGGCGAATCCGGCCCTGGTGGACAGCGCGGTGCCGGAGATCATCCGCTACCAGACGCCGCTGTCGCACATGCGCCGCACCGCCATCGCCGACTTCGAGCTGAACGGCCAGAAGATCCGCGAAGGCGACAAGGTGATCATGTGGTACCTCTCGGGCAACCGCGACGAGGAGGCCATCGAGGAGCCGGAGCGCTTCATCATCGACCGGGCCCGGCCGCGCCAGCACCTCTCCTTCGGCTTCGGCATCCACCGCTGCGTCGGCAACCGCCTGGCGGAGATGCAGCTGAAGATCCTGTGGGAGGAAATCCTGAAGCGCGACCTGAAGATCGAGGTGCTGGGCCCGCCGCAGCGGGTGATGTCCCCCTTCGTGCACGGCATCACGCACCTGCCGGTGAAGCTGGCGGCGTGAGGCCGGACGGCGGTGCTGCAAGGGCGATGCGATGCGTCCCTACAGCACCGCCTCCGCCGCCACCCGCAGCGCCGCGACGGTGGCGCCGGTGAAGACGATGGTGCCGACGCTGCCGTCCTTCGCCACTGCCTTCCAGTCCTGTAGCCGCGCCCTGATGCGGTCGGCGGGGCCGAGCAGCGCGACCTCGTCGCACAGCCGGTCCGGCACCTCGGCCGCCGCCTCCCGCTTCTTGCCGTCCAGGTAGAGATCCTGGATCACCCGCGCGGCATCGGGGTAGCCGAGCTTCTTCGCGTAGTCGTTGTAGAAATTCTTCCCGCGCGCGCCCATGCCGCCGATGTAGAGCGCGAGTTCGGGCTTGATCGCGTCGCGGCAGGCCTGCAGGTCGTCGCCCATCCGGATCTTGGTGTAGGGCGCGATGTCGTAGCCCGCGAGGTCCGTCCTGCCCGTCTTGGCGCGGCCTTCCAGCGTCGGCTTCGTCACCACGTCCGCGCGTTCCGGCGACATGAAGATCGGCAGGTTGCCGTCCGCGATCTCGCCCGAGAGGCGCAGCCCGCCCGGCGTGATGGAGGCGGTATAGACCGGCAGCGGCTTGCCGTGGATGATGCTGCGCAGCGGCTTGCCGAGGCCGGAGGCGCCGGGGCCGGCATAGGGGATCTGGTAGTGCTCCCCTTCGTGGGTCAGCGGCGCCTCGCGGGCGATGATCTTCCTGATGATCTCGATGTATTCCCGCGTGCGGCCGAGGCCGTTGCCGTAGGGCACGCCGTACCAGCCCTCGGCGACCTGCGGTCCTGACGGGCCGACACCGCACAGGAAGCGGTCGCCCGAGAGCGCCTGCAGGGTCATCGAGGTCATCGCCGCGCAGGTCGGCGTGCGCGCCGGCATCTGCATGATGCCGGTGCCGGCGCGGATCCGCGTGGTGCGCGCCAGCACCCAGGCGATCGGCGTGACCGCGTCCGTGCCGTAGGACTCGCCGCACCAGACGGCGTCGTAGCCGAGGCGCTCGGCCTCCAGCACGACGTCCATCTCGAGCTGCGGCGTGGCGCCGCGGATCATGCCGATGGTGATGCCGAGCTTCATGGGATCACGCCCTGGCCATGATGGTGTCGGCGAAGCGGCGCATATTCGCCAGCACCTCGTCCGGCGCGGTGCCGGGAAAGCCGAAGTCGCAGCTCCGCACGCCGAGCGCCTTCAGGTCGCGCAGGTCCTGGATGACGTCGGCATCGCCGCCGGACCACATGCGCCGCTCGCCGTCGCCGGCCGTGGCGGGCACGCCCGCGCCCGTGGCCTGCACGCGCACGACCACCCCCACCGCCGCCGGATCGCGCCCGGCCTTCGCCACCATGCCGCGCAGCTTGTCGATGCCGGCGGCGAGGCGCTTCAGGCTGTCCATCGGGAAGGCGGGGTTGGCCTGGATCGGGTACCAGGCGTCGCCGAGAGCCGCGGTGCGGCGCATCGCCGGTCCGCTCTCGCCGCCGACCCAGATCGGCGGGTGCGGCCGCTGCACGGGCTTCGGCGAGAAGTCGATGTTGGAGAAGCGCGCGTACTTCCCCTCGTGGCGGGGATCGTCCTCCGTCCACAGCGCCTTGAAGGCGCGCAGGTAGTCGTCGGTGACGGCGCCGCGTTCCTCGAAGGGTTCGGTCTGCAGCGCCTCGAACTCCTCGCGCATCCAGCCGGCGCCGATGCCGACGGTCAGGCGCCCGCCGGAAAGGATGTCGATGGTCGCCAGCTGCTTGGCCGCCAGCACGGCGGGCCGGTGCGGCACCACCATGACCGAGAGCACCAGGCGCAGCGTCTTCGTGTGGGCCGCCAGCCAGGCGGTCTCGATCAGCTGCTCGTGCCGGTCGAGGCGGGCGCCGGCGGGGAATTCGCCGCTGTCCGTGTAGGGGTAGCGGGCCTCGATGTCCTTCGGGATGACCACGTGGTCGCTGATGGTGGCGTAGTCGAAGCCGATGGCCTCGCCCTCCGTCACGATCCGCAGCAGGGCGTCGGGCGCCGCCAGCGCCCCCGCGGTCGGCGCGCTGAAGCCGAATTGCATGGCGTTCCTCCCCGTTGCACGGGCATCCGTGATGCCACACGATGCAGCCGATGGGCCCGGTAGGGCAAGGGTCGGGGGCGGGACGGATGGATACGGCCGAGTTGGAACGGAGGCCGCTTGCCAGGCTGATGGCGGAGGCCGCGGCGCTGCGCGACGCCGGGCATGGCCGGCTGATCTCCTATTCGCGCAAGGTGTTCATCCCGCTGACGCGGCTCTGCCGCGATGTCTGCCACTACTGCACCTTCGCGGAACAACGGCCGCGGCCGGGCCATTCCCCCTACCTCGCGGCCGAGGAGGTGCTGGCCATCGCCCGCGCCGGCGCGGCGGCCGGCTGCACGGAGGCGCTGTTCACCCTCGGCGACAAGCCGGAACTGCGCTGGCCGCAGGCGGCCGAGGCGCTGCGTGCGATGGGGCACGCGACCACCATCGAACACCTCGTCGCCATGTCCGACCTGGTGCTGCGGGAGACCGGCCTGCTGCCGCACGCCAACCCCGGCGTGCTGACGCGCGACGAGATCGCTGCGCTGCGCGCGGTCTCGGCCAGCCAGGGCATCATGCTGGAGAGCGTGAGCGAGCGGCTCTGCGGGCCCGGCGGGCCGCACCACGGATCGCCGGACAAGCACCCGGCGGCGCGGCTGGAGACGATGCGCCTGGCCGGCCAGCTGGCCGTGCCCTTCACCACCGGCATCCTGATCGGCATCGGCGAGACGCGCGCCGAGCGGATCGAGAGCCTGCGCGCGATCCGCGACCTGCACGCGGAATACGGGCACATCCAGGAAGTCATCATCCAGAATTTCCGCGCCAAGCAGGGCACCAGGATGGTGCTGGCGCCGGAACCGGGCCTGGAGGAGCTGCTCTGGACGATCGCCGTCGCGCGCATCCTGCTGGGGCCGGCGATGAACATCCAGGCGCCGCCCAACCTCTCGCCCGGGGTCTACCAGCGCCTGGTGGGCGCGGGGCTGAACGACTGGGGCGGCGTCTCGCCGGTGACGCCGGACCACGTGAACCCGGAAGCGCCCTGGCCGCACCTCGAGGAGCTGGCGCGGCGCACGGCGGAAACGGGCAAGGTGCTGGTGCAGCGCCTGCCGGCCTATCCTGCGTATGTGCGCGGCCATGACCGCTGGCTGGCGCCGCGCATCGCCACGGGGGCGCTGCGGCTCTCGGACGCCACGGGCCTCGCGCGCGAGGACGGCGCCTGGTCGCCGGGCGAGCTCACGCCGCCGCCGCTGCCCCCGGTGCGGCTGGCGGCCGTGGAGGCCGGCCTGGCGCGCATCGTGGAGCGCGCGACGGCCGGCGGGGGCATCGGCGAGAGCGACATCGTCCGCCTCTTCGCCGCGCGGGACGCCGACCAGCGGCATCTTGCGCAGGCGGCCGACGCGCTGCGCCGCGCGGTCAGCGGTGAGACGGTGCGCTACGTCGTGAACCGCAACATCAACTACACCAACATCTGCACCTACCGCTGCACCTTCTGCGCCTTCAGCAAGGGCAGGACGCACGAAGCCCTGCGCGGCACGCCCTACGACCTCGACCACGGCGAGATCGTGCGCCGCGCAATGGAGGCGTGGGATCGCGGCGCCACCGAGGTCTGCCTGCAGGGCGGCATCCACCCGGACTACACCGGCGCCACCTACGAGGCGATCTGCCGCGCCATCAAGGCCGCGGTGCCCGACATGCACATCCACGCCTTCTCGCCGCTGGAGGTGACCCAGGGCGCGGCGACGCTCGGGCTCCCGTTGCGCGAATTCCTGCTGCGGCTGAAGGATGCGGGGCTGGGTACGCTGCCGGGCACGGCCGCGGAAATCCTGGATGACGAGATCCGCGCGGTCATCTCGCCGGACAAGGTGAACACGGCGCAGTGGCTGGAGGTGGTGAAGACGGCGCACGCGATCGGCTTGCGCACCACCTCCACCATCATGTTCGGCCATGTCGAGGGGCCGCTGCACTGGGCGCGCCACCTGCTGCGGCTGCGCGAGGCACAGGCGGAAACCGGCGGCTTCACGGAATTCGTGCCCCTGCCCTTCGTGCACATGGAAGCGCCGATGTACCTGAAGGGCCGCGCGCGGAAGGGGCCAACCTTCCGGGAAGCCGTGCTGATGCATGCCGTTGCGCGGCTGGCGCTGCACCCGCTGATCACCAACATCCAGGTGAGCTGGGTGAAGATGGGGCCGGCGGGCGTGGCGATGTGCCTGGATGCCGGCGCCAACGACCTCGGCGGCACCCTGATGAACGAAAGCATCAGCCGCGCCGCCGGCACGCAGCACGGCCAGGAATTTCCGCCCGAGGCGATGGAGAGGCTGATCCTGCGCATCGGCCGCGTGCCGCAGCAGCGCGACACGCTGTACCGGCCCGTGCCGGAGGAACGCCGCCGCACCAGCTTCGGCGCGGCGGCGCTGACGCCGATGGTGATGACGCCGCCGCGGAAGCGGGCGGCGGTGGAGGCGGTGTAGGCCACCTCCACAAGTCGATAGCACTACCCCCTCCCTAACCCTCCCCCGCCAGCGGGAGGGGACGCTTCTCCCGCCACTGGCGGGGTGAGGTCGGGAAGGGGATGGAGTCGTCGCAACCGCCCTGCGATTCCGCTCGCCTCCAGCCAAGCCAGCGTCCGCGTGCCGCGCGACTGCGGCAGCGCCAGGAAGGCCGCCAGATCCCTCGGGTGGTCGATGTCCATCGCAATCCCCGGCAGCGGCACCACCCGCGGCTCCAGCCCGCAGCGTCGCGCCGCCTCCAGGTGCGGGCGGTAGCTGTCGTCGCCGAAGCGCAGCGGCACCACGTCGGGCGGCGAGAGCAGCACTGCGTTCGAGCCCTGTTCATCATGCGCCGGCGCGATGGTGAAGCCGCGCCCCTCGTGCGGATCGTGCGCCGCCAGCACCGCCTCGACCTCGGCCGGCGTGGCGGCGGGGATGTCGCCCGGCATGGCGAGCATGCCGAAGTGCCGCTCCGCCAGCAGCGCGCGGATGCCGGCATTGACGCTGCCGGTGTGTCCCTCCCGCGCGCCGTCGGTCACCACCCGCGCGCCGATGCGCGCCGCCTGCGCCGCGGCCCAGGCATCGAGCGTCACCACCAGCACGCCGGCCAAGCCGCGCGCGGCGGCGACGGTATCCATCACCTCGGCGATCATCACGCGCGCCAGGGCGTGCCGCTCCGCCGGCGAGAGCAGGGGCGAGAGGCGCTGCTTCGCCCCCTCCAGCTCCTTGACCGGCAGCACGGCCCAGATGCCCGGGTTCATGCGCGCAGGCTGTCGGCCAGGTCCAGCACCGCGCCGGCCAGCATCTCGCGGTCCGCCAGCGTCGTCATCAGCGTCTGCGCCAACGCCACGCGCGGGCCGTCGATGCCCGCCGCATCCGCCGCATCGCGCGCATCCACCACGTAGCCATCCAGAAGACGGCCGGAATGCGCCGCGATGCCGGCGGCCGTCGGCACGCCCAGGCCCAGCTCCGAGAACATCCTCGCGGTCGGCCCCTTCACCGCCTGCCCACCGATGATGGGCGAAACCGCGACCACCGGCGCGCGGCAGGCCTCC
>ERZ1066121.2497-NODE-2497-length-11511-cov-6.373341_pt1 | contig 11511 bp, 8 predicted proteins | sample MGYA00382768_ERZ1066121 | MGnify/ENA primary metagenome ERZ1066121 (study PRJEB33369, sample SAMEA5778351) | biofilm metagenome | biome: Industrial cooling water; feature: Water cooling tower basin; material: Biofilm | place: United Arab Emirates | collected... | reverse complement strand
TCGAGGGGACCGTACATCCCAAGGCTCCAGGTGAGTGAAGTGCGCGTTGCCACCCTCGCCATTGCGTCTCGCTCATTGAGGCCTTTTGTACTCTGGCGCGACCCCTGCGATGCAGCTGTGCAGGAGGTCAACGCCACGCAGACTGCGAAGGCAGAGATCCTAAAGTCGAAACGAAACTCTCCATTTCGGAGGAACACGCCAAGAGCCTAAGCAAAACCTATGCCTGGGAAGGCGACGTGAATGCGACCTTCGATTTCTTCCAAGTTGGACTCAGGGCACCTCGCGGCCGCTCGCCGCTTCGTAGATCTCGAACCAATCCTGCCGCTCGAGTTTGACCTTCGACGCTTCGGCGGCGCTGCGGATGCGCGCGATGCGACTCGTGCCGACGACGGGCAGTGGCGTGCTCGGATGACGCAGGATCCAGGCGAGCGCCATGCCTTCAGCGCTGAGGCCATAGCCTTCGCCTAGGCGGCCAAGGAGGCTCAGAAGCGCTTGCGCTTTAGGCTCGCTGGCATCGAAAAGGCGGCCGCCTGCGAGAGGCGACCAAGCCATGGGGCGCATTCGCAGCCGCTGGCATTGGTCGAGGGTGCCGTCGAGCATCACCCCGTGACGCAGTACGCTGAACTCCACTTGATTGGTGACGATGGGCGCCTGGAGGCGCGAGGCGAGGAGCTCGACTTGATGGGGCAGGAAGTTCGACACGCCGACGTGGCGGATTTTGCCGGCTCGAATCAGCCGCTCGAGCTCGGCCGCGCTCTCGTCGGCATCGAAGAGCGGATCGGGCCGGTGCAGAAGCAAGAGATCGAGGTAGTCGCAATGCAAGAGGCGAAGCGAGCGGTCGACCGAGTCGCGGATATGCGCCGCCGAGGTGTCGTAATGTTTGACGCGATGCTTGGGCCGCGCCCCATCGACAAGACAAATATCGCATTTGCTGATGATCTCGATACGCTCCCGAAGCGAAGGCGTCTCCTTCAGTGCGGCGCCAAAAAGCTCTTCGCAGCGATAGCCACCGTAGATGTCGGCGTGATCGAAGCTCGTGATGCCAAGCTCCAAGCATCCCTCGATGAGCGCGCGCACCTCCGCAGCTCCTGGCAGCGTGGCGCCGTCGGCCAGCCGCCATGCGCCGTAGACGATGCGCGAAAACTCGGGACCTTGGTCGTGCAGTCGCAGTCGTTCCACGCTCATCGTCGCTCTCCTCGGGCCAGGGGGGTGGGCGGCTCTTCGGCCGGAATGCGGCCCTGAGCCTCGGCGAGGCGGACCGTGGGCAGATGCGGCAGCACCCAGCGTGCGAAACGCTCGCATTCCTCGAGGTGAGGATAACCAGAGAGCACGAAAGCACGGATGCCCATATCCATGTAGCGCCGCATTTTTGTTAAGATCTGTTCGGGGCTGCCGACGAGCGCGCTGGCGCAACCCGAGCGTGCGCGCCCGATGCCGCTCCATACCATCGGCTCGATATAGTCGTCCTCGCTTGCGGCCCGCAGCGCGTCTTGCTTGGCGACGCCCAGCGAAGCGGCGTCTTGCGCGCGCGCTTTGATCTCGAGCCCCTTGGCATCGTCGAGACGTGAAACGAGGCGCTCGGCGGCGGCGCGTGCTTCCTCTTCGCTCTCGCGCACGATCATATGGATGCGCAGGCCGAAGTCGATCTTCCTGCCGTGGCGTGCCGCGCGTTCGCTGAGGTCCTGCATAGTCGTTTGCAGGCCCTCTTCGGTGTCGGGCCACATGAGATAGACGTCGCAGTGTTCGGCGCAGAGCTCGCGGGCATCTTCGGAGTAGCCACCGAAGTAGAGTAGGGGACCACCCTTCTGCTGGTAGGGAACGACCGGCTCGCTGGGCAGGTCGAGATCGTAGAAGTGCCCCTGGTAGCGGATGCGCTCTTGGCTCCAGCCCTGCTTGAGGATTTCGACCACTTCGCGCGAGCGCTGGTAACGCATCGCCGAGTCTTCTTTGAGTCCGGGCAGGTCGGACGAGATGATGTTGATGGTCAATCGGCCCCGAAGCATATGGTCGAGACTGGCGAGGGCCCGCGCGAGCATCGGAGGGTGGATTTCGCCGCAGCGAATGGCGACCAAAAGCGAAAGCTGCTCGAGCTGGGGAGCCATACCCGCCGCGAAGGTCAGAGGGTCTTGGCCGACCTGATAGGAGGAGGGCAATAAAATGTTTTGGTAGCCGAGGCGGTCGGCAGCGAGGCAAATGTCGCGGCAATGCGCGAAGCTGCTGCGCAGTGCTCCGTCGGGCACGCCGAGGAACTCGTAATCGTCACTGCAGAGCGCGCTGAACCACGCGACTTCGACACGGGCTTCCGGGCTGCGGATAGCGATGGGCATGACTCACTCCTGCGCAAGTGCTTACCACCGCTCCGGGCCCAAAAACAAGGAGACCCATTCGCTCGTATCGCTGCTCGGGAGTTTGTGCACTCGGCGCTAGTTGTAGATAGAAAGCAGCTTGTTTCCTTTGACGACGAGAAGGGAGGAAATGCGAACCCGGTCCTGCGGACTGAGGAGTCGGTCGTAGCCGAGAGCGCGTCGAAGTTCGTCCCACGAAGGCGTGGACGTACCGCAGTTCGAATCGATGAAGAACAGTCCCTGCGAAGTTTCGTGGGTCTGGAAGAAGATGGAAGGGTAGGCTTCGGGGTCAGCGTTTAAGCCCGCTTGCCCGTCCACCGTCTGCAGGTAGTTGCCGAAGCTGCGAAAACGGTTGCTGAGGATCGCGCGACGGACCTGGTGGTCCAGCGCATTCAACACCGAATCCGACTCGCCTAGCTTGCTTTCTACCCAGGGAAGCATTTCCAAGGTGTCGGCGTTCGTCTGCACCTTCGCTACGAAACCCTCCGCGACCGCGACCAGTTCATCCGAACTACGCGCTGCGATGCCTCCTCGACGAACGTCCTGCAGCATCCAAAACAAATCGGAGAAAATTTGTGCGATGGCATGTGCTCTGAGGTCGTGTACCCAGAAGAAAAATGGAGTCGTCCACCTCCCATCTTGCTCCACCATTTGGGTTGAGGCCTGGATGAGGTAAACAGGCAGTGGACGAAGGCGAACGAAAAGTTCCGCGTCGATGGGAGCATTCGCTTGCATCTGCGCCAAGAGGAAAACCTGAGGCGAGAGTTTCGCGACTCGTGCAAATAGGTCGCGCATCTCTTGGACGAAGTCCTCGGAGGTTACGCGACATCCCGACAGGGCGTGCGTTGCCAAGGTCAGCGCATCCAGGAGAGCGGCATAGTTGGGCGCATTGACCTGGTCGCGGAGGGCGGCTTCCGCTCGCTCCATGCAATCGACATCGGGCTCGCTCGTCCAGAAGGGCCGGCGTGTCAGGAGACTGCGGCCGATGTGGGGACGCAGATGCGAAAGGTCCGCGTTTACAGGAATGTGATCGAGGGGCAGCGGCTCGCTTCGCTTCGTTTTCCATCCGCGAATGCGTTCGCCGAGCACGCGCAGCATCTCATCCGCAAGTGGCCGAAGTTCGGGCACTTCAAAGTGCGCTGGGTCTTCGGACTCCACTGCCCGGGGATGCCACTGCTGCGTCAATAGGTCGTGAATGTCTTCCGCTCGGCTCTTCGCGCTGCTCTTAAGACTCTCCGCAACCAGCGTTTCCCCCGCGGGAGGGCTGGCGCAGGCGCAGAGAGTGCAAAGCAACGCTACCCTTTGGGCGAGCATCGAGCGTGTCGACATCGGGCTACCTCTCATTACCTATACGCACATCACGCAAGGTTCATGCCGGCGCCCAGGTGTTTCGGGTCCCTTACATCGATTTGTCTCGCGCTCAGAGGGCCGATGGGGTGAGGTCGCTGATCTTTTCTGAGCGGAGCGCATGGCCAATTCGACGCCTTCACAGCGCGATCGCGTGTCGTGCGTAGAAGTTCGCATCGAAGCCGTCTATGCTCCGCGCCCTGAGGTCGACATGGATGCGCGCCACTCCCCGAGTTTTCAGATGAGGTCCGAGGCCGAGGCTCTGAATCGAAGGGGGAGACCCCAGGCCTTTCAATGGCCTTTCACGCATGCACGGTTGCAGAGTTCGACAGCCATCTCCGCGACGCTCCTCCTCCTGCGCGAGGGCCAGGCGTCAATCGAAATGACTCTTTCCTCTCTCGCCTTGGGTAGCGGCGCTTGGCTGCTACGTATCGGCGAAGTCGAGGCCCACGAAGTCGCTCTGCGGCTGCCTTCCTTGCCTCTCGTCTGTGATCATCGCGACAACCGGCTGCGTTTGAGCGCAGGGCAGAGCGAACTCCACTTCGACCTCGCCTCCTTGGCGATGCGTCTCTGTAGGGCAGAGCGGACGCTTCTCGCCAGCCCGGGGGAAGAGATCAGCGTCGGGGGTTCCGCGCAGGCGCATGGCTTCTTTGCCCACGAGGGGGGCTACGGCCTCAGCGTGGGCCTCCATCATGGCGAACGCCTCTACGGCGGAGGCGAGCAGTTCGGTTTTCTGGATCGACGAGGCAGCTGCCTGCAGCTCTTGAACCGCGATGCGCTGGGGGTGGGAGCCGACGCGGCCTACCATAATCTCCCTTATTTTTGGTCGAATCGCTCCTTCGGGATGGCGCTGCTTTCGCCCGGCCCCAGCGTCTTCGACCTCCAATCGCGGCACGATGTGGTGAGCTGGTACGGTAGCGGACGAGGTTTTCTGTTTTTGCTCCAGCCCGCCGCCTCTCCGGCAGCGGCGGTCGCCGACTTCCGCCGTGCGATCCAGACGGTCGGCAGCGTTCCCGAATGGTCGCACGAGCTCTGGCTTTCACGTTGCTACTACCCGGATGCGCGCGAGGTCGACGCCGTGCTCGCCGAAGCGCATTCGGTGGGCATCGACAAAGGCGTCGTCAACCTCGATGCGCGCGCCTGGATGCGCGCCGACACGCGCACCGACTTCGTTTGGGACGAGGCCCGCTTTCCCCCCGCCCAAGAGTACATCCCCAGCCTGCGCGCGCGCGGCTTCGAAGTCTGCCTTTGGGAAAACCCCTACGTCTCTTCGAAGGCTGAGATCTATGCCGAGGGGGTGACGCGCGGCTTCTTCGCCAAGGATGATCGGGGCGCAGCGTACCCGCTGGTTTGGGTGCCGCAGGGCCTGGAAGGCTTCCCGCAGCCACCGGTCGCGGGGCTCGTCGACTTCACCTTTCCCGAAGCCCGTGCGTGGTGGAAGGACTTTCATCGTCCCTACATCCGCGCCGGCGTACGCTGTTTCAAAACCGACTTCGGCGAAGAGATCCCCCCCGATGCGCGCTTCCACGACGGTTCGAGCGGCTGGCAGCTGCGCAACGTTTACGCCGACCTCTACAACCAATGCGTCGCGGAAGTTTTGCGGGAAGAATGCGGCGACGAGGGCATCGTCTGGGCGCGCTCCGGCTGGTTTCACGCTGCGTCGACGCCGGTGAAATGGGCGGGCGACAGCCAAACCAGCTACCGCGCGCTGCGGGCGACGCTGCGGGCCGGATTGAACCAGGCGGTCGCGGGCGCGCTCTTTTGGTCGCACGACATCGGCGGCTTCTACGGTGCCCAGCCCGACGCCGAGCTCTTTTTGCGTTGGGCGCAGCTGGGGCTCTGGAGCAGCCACGCCCGCTTCCACGGCACCGGCGTTCGCGAGCCCTGGCGTTTCGGCGCTGAGCTTTGGTCTCGCCTTTCGCCCAGCATCGTCGCCCGGCGGAAGGCAAGGCCCTATTTCCTGCACAGCTATCGCTGGTGCGTGCATGAGGCGACCAGCTTCCTGCGCCCCCTGTGGATGGTCTGTCCCGAGGAGCCCGCGTGCGTCGACATCGACGACCAGTTCTTCGCCGGACCCGACGTTTTGGTGGCCCCTTTTCTCGACGCCGAGGGCGGGCGCACGCTTTACCTCCCCGAAGGCGAGTGGATCGATGCCGCGGAAGGCGGAGGGAGACTTCGCGGCGGGCGTTTCCTTCACCTCGAGCGCAGGCTCGCTACGCCCGTATTCGTACGCGCCGACTCTCCCTGGCAGGGTTGCCTGATCGCAGCGTCCTGAGACGCTCGGAACGAAAGGACGGCGCCTTCGCAATCTCTGCGTTCCAGTAACGTAATATGTTTCTCGAATATTCGCCTCGCGTCTTGTTTCGATTCATTGGGTGTGCAAAATTCGTCCTATGGACAACTTTGCCGCCCCCAGTGAAGTTCCCGCCGCCGAGATCGGCGAGTATCAAGTTACCTACAGCTTGCGTTGCAATCACTGCGACGCGCTGCTGGAGACCGTCGAGGTCGAATCTTTCGTCGAAACCGGCATCGGGCTCTGCGCCGGCTGCCTGACGGATAGCGTGCTTTAGCGCCGCTCTCCCTTCCGTCAGGCTTGCATCGGATGCCTTCTTCGACGCATTGGAAAAGAAGGAGGCCTTCGATGTTTCGTCGTTTTGCCGCTCCCTTAGCGAGCTTTGGACTTTCCGGCATCCTCGGAGCTCTGACCCTGGCGGCCTGCGCCTCGCCGACGCCTCGCCCTGCGGCGCAGCCTGTGTCTCAGCGCCCCGACCCCGCGCCTCCGCTCGATTCCCAATGGCCCCCGCCTCTGCATAGCGCGGGCTCAAACGCCGCCTCGAATGCTCCCCAGGTAGAGAGCAAGAAGGCTACGGCGCCTCGCAGGGAAGCGGCTTCGGAGTTGCCGAAACGAGAGCTCATGTTCGAGGGCTTTGCCTTCACCGAGTTTGTTTACGGCGCAGAGAGCTTCGACCCCACGTTGCCCTTGGTGATCGTCTTTCACGGCCGAGGCGATCAACCCCGCGCGCCGGGTGGCCCCTTCCGCCAAGTCCATCGACCCTTGCGCATCTTGATGCCCCGCGCGCCGGACGCCTTTTCCAAAGGCTACGCCTGGCTACCCGTACACGTGCGTTCCTCGGAGCAGGCGCTCTTGACTCGTTCCTTGGCCGCGATGGTCGACGATTTGGCCTTTGCGCTGAAGCGTTATCTGGCCGCCTATCCCTGTTCGGGACGTCCCGTGGTCACCGGTTTCTCGCAAGGCGGGCTGCTCACCTTTGCGCTGGCCTTGCACCATGCCGAACTCTTCAGCGCGGCCTTGCCTCTCGCCGGATGGCTGCCCGAGGGTCTGGTGCCCGAAGTCGGCGCGCCGCTCTCGCGCTTTCCGCCCATCCGCGCCATGCACGGCGCGCGCGACGAACGCATTCCTGTCGAGGCGACTCGCGCGCTGGTCGCCAAGCTTCGCGGCAAAGGGCTCTCCGTCGACTTCGTCGAATTCCCCGAAGCAGGCCATGCCATGGACGCGGCGATGAACGAACTCTTCCGGCAATGGCTCGAGGAAGCGCTCCTCTCCCTCGGCAGGGACGCCGAAGCCAGCTAGGAGGCCCGAGCGCAGGTCGAGCGCGGATGAGTATTGTCAGGGCGATCACAAACGCAGTAAGAGAGGGGGGTGACCCTCGAAGCTAGCCCAGGGCTCGAAGAGGCAGCCGGCTGCCTGATCGTGGACGGCGTGCGCTGCCGAGTGCCGGTGCAGCCCCCTCTACTCAATTTCGAGTGCGAGGACGTGCTTCGTCTCGACGGCCGCCCGAGGACGCGGAAGGTCGACGAGATCATCGTTCACGAATCGGTGACGCGCAGCGCCGCGACCACCCTCGCCGTCCTGCGCAAGCGGCGGCTCGGCATTCACCTCATCATCGACGCCGCGGGTCTCGTAACGCAGCACGGCGACCTCTACCGTGACCGCATGTCGCATGCCGGGCCGCACAATGCGCGCTCGATCGGCATCGAGGTGGTCAACCCCTACTATCCAAAATACCTTCGGCCTGGCTTGCCCTGGCGCGAAACCATCGCCGCGCCCTGGGCGCACAAAAACCGCTATGTGCTGCCGACGCCGGCTCAGGCCGAAGCCTTGGCGAGCGTGCTCACCTGCCTGACGGAAGAGAGTTGGCCTCGGGTCGCGGTGCCGCGTCAGTGGATCGGCCTCGACGAGCAGCGCATGGCGATGGGGCGATTTGCAGGGGCGGAGAAAGCACGACCCGGAATTTACGCCCACCACTACTTCGCCCATTCGGATGGCGCTTGGCTGGTGCTCTACGCCTGGTTGCGTCTCGAGGCAGGCCTCGGCCCCGAAGATGCCTACGCCGCAGCCGTCCAGAGCGCGCGCGACGCCCGGCGCAGCGTGAACCTCTCGCGTTTCCTCACGCAGGGCTAGGGAGCGTTCGGGTGAAGCGGCTCATTCCTCGTCGCCGATGCGCGGGATGCGAAAAGGCTCTAGCGCTGTACTGCAAAAATACCCTAGCATGAATTTCGAAGCCCGCTTCGGGCTTGTCGCGAGGGTCGCCGAGCGTGCCTGTTTTCCCCGCCAAGCTTCGCCTTTTCGTCCTCGAACGCAGCCAGCTCTATCCGCTTGCCGGAGTGGCCATCGAGCTCTGGGCTTTGCTCAAACGCGGCGAGGGTCGAGAGAGCCGCTACTTGGGTGTGCTCGCCAGCAACGCGCGAGGCTATATGAGCTTCGACCTCGCGCCCCTCAAAGCCGAGCGGGACTTGGTCCTCCGCCTCGAGGCGCATCCGGTTGGGAGCGAAGAGGAATTCGAGGACCTCTGGCCCAAGCTGGCGGCGGCACCTCAGGATGCTGCCCTCGTGCTCACCTTGCGCGATCACGCGCAGCGAAATGCCGCGCTGCCCTGGACCCAGGAGGTCGACGCGCTCGACTGGCGCTTCGGTCTCGCCTCAGCCGAAGGGGAGGACGCAGGCCGCGCACCCTCGGTCGTCGCGCGCTATCGCTTTCTGCAAACGATGCGGCGCGACACGGAGGCGCCGCGCGAGCTGCAGCCGGCCGATTTCGCCGAATGCGAGCGCAGCCACGTCCCGGTGCAGCCGCCCAAGGTCTCGTACCGGCATGGTATTCTGCTCGAATACGACCAAAGCTGGAATGCGCTCGATGCTGCCGCGAGCCCCTCACCCCAGCGGGAAATCGCGCAGGTCGTCGCCCGCGCGATGCAAGATTGGCAACGCAGCGATTTCTGGTCGAGGGAGGGTCTCGACCCCGAGTCCGACTCTGCTTTGCCCCTCGGTCTTTCACCGAAATACGCTTTGAGCTTCGCCACGCCGAGCGGTGAACTCTCCGCGGTGGCCGAAGAAACCTGTCGCGCGCTTGGCGATGCCATGGCGCAAGGCAGCGCCGAACTCGCCTCCGCGACGGGGTCGGCCCACTATGCCTTGCAGACGCGCCTGGCAGGCCAGCGTGACGCGCTCCTCCTTCGTCACCCCGAGCAAGACTTCGACGAAGAGCGCGTGCGGCGAGAGCTCCTGCATCTGCGTAGCCTAGTGCGCGAAGAGGAGTTCCGCGGCCTCCTCGATACGCTCCACCCCGCCAGTCCGACTCTCCTGCGTCCGCCGGGCGAGGAGCGGGCGCGCCTGCGGCGGCTGGTGGTGAAAGTCAGCACCGGGCGCCAATCGAGCGACGACGAACATGTGAGCCTGCTTTTGCTGCTCAACGACGGTCATATGATGGAGTGGCGTCTGCAGGACCATCGCATCGCACCGGCACAACGCGAGCAGCACACCCTCTTCAAGACCTACTGCACCAACACCTTTACGCTCGCCTTGCCCGCCGGCTCGAGTTTGAGCTTGGGGGGACTGCATCAAATCGGCCTGCACTACTCGCGCGGCGAGGGCGAAGGTTGGGATCTCCAGGGCTTCGAGGCCTGGGCCTGTGTCGAGGGTCGCGATGGGCCCAGCATGCACTGCCTCTGCGCGCTCAGCGAACTCGACTATGCCTTCCACGGCGACGGTCAGTGGTGGACGCGCGTCGATGTGCCTGCCGCAACGGTGGACCCGGCGCTCGAGCAGGCCGAATGGCAACGGCGGCTGCGTCTGCATCGCTTGATCGAGCACCTCAGCCTGCATCGCAGCTACTACAACGCGCGTCTCTGGCTCCTCGAAAGCCCCAACGCCCGCGCGATTTGGCTCGACCGTTACCGCTTCGACTGGGCCGGGCGCAGCGGAAGGCTGCTCGACTTCGTCGAAAATCGCGCCCTCGGCGTCTTCGGTGACAGCATCGTATTGCCTCTCATCGCGGCGGAGGGCGCTCGCGATGCCCTGCCGCATATCGCGAGCGAGACCTTGCTTTCCTTACGCGGCGCGGCGCGCGACGAGAGTGTGCAGGAGGTCCACCGCGTTCACCGAGAGCCCGGTTCCGTCCTCGCCGCGGGTGAGTTTGCCGCCGCACTTTCGCGCGGCCTGCAGCGGGGCTGGTTGAGGTCCGAGGAGGCGCGGGCGCTCTACCGACGCCGCCTGGAGAGCGAGATCGAAGGCGGCAGCGCGTCGCGAAAGAAAGGCGTAGAGGAGGAGGACGCTAGCGCCAGTCCGCTCACGCCGGCGCGCTACCTCATCGACGAAGGGGGAGGGGTGCGCAGCATCACTCTCGCGACAAGTGAACTCACGGGCGCGATCGAACGCGTCTTCGATTTTTTCTTGCGCCTCGACAGCAAGCTCGCGATGTCGCGCGCCGCGGAGTATCTGGCGCTTTTCTCTCAGGACGACCCTAGAGCGCGCCGCTTCTTTACCAAACTTCGTTATACCGACGACGAGGGCCGCGAACGCAGCCTCTCCGTGCACGACGAATGGCGTACGCGCTACGCCAGCCATTGGCTGCGCCTCGGCCATTCGAGTTCGGTGTTCTTGCCGCAGCTCCGACTGCTCGAAACCCTGCCTCGGGCCGAGCAGATGCCGCTGCTGGCGGCCTTTCTGCTCGGTCTGCGGGAACTGGGCCCGGCTTTCTACCGTGGCGAAGACGTGCCGACGACCTTTGGGCGCGATTCCTTGGCCCCTTTGGGCGCGGAGAACCACCAGAACGATCTGCGCACGCGAGGCCTGCTCAACACGCGTTTCGTCCGCGGTTCGCTTTACGGGGAACGCGACCCCTTGAGCGGCGACCCCATCGAGGACGCCGCCATCGCCGGCAACCAACTGCTGCTGGCCTATGGAGCGCGACTCGGCTTTGCCCTGCAGCGTTTCCGTGAGATCGCCTCGACCGGAGTCGGTTTTGCGCTCGTCGAGGTCGAGACGCTGCCGGCTCTGCAGCGCAACTTCTGGCTCGCGCTGAGCGTGGCGGCCGCACCCGGGCGCTGGGAGGGCGACGAAGGCTTCCGCTACCAACGTGGCGTGGAGAAAGGCCTCGGCGCGCAGGCGCTGCTCGAGTTCATGCGGCAGCACAACCTGCGGCTCCACGAGGTGCTGCGCATCCATCAGTTCGAAGATCCGAGCCCGCCACGTGGGGTCCGTCCGCAGCATTTTCGCTATCCGCGCATTCGCAACGCGGCGCATTTCGCGGCCCTGCTCACGGCGCTCGAAGACCTCTTCGCCTACCAAATGGTCGACGAGGAGAACGAGACGCCCTGACTGGCCCTAGGCGCGTGCGGGCTTAGATAGGAGCGATGGCCTGTGCGCACTCTCCCTCCTTGCTCAAGCTCGCTTGTGTCTTTCTGCTTTCAAGCTCAGCTCTGGCGGCTTGCGATGTCGGGAAAGCAGAGGCCCAGCCCCTACCGGCGTCGCGAAGGGCGGACCCTAAGCCCCGGAACGTGCGCGCAGGGGAGTGGCAATGGTT
>ERZ1066121.2496-NODE-2496-length-11511-cov-8.606233_pt1 | contig 11511 bp, 5 predicted proteins | sample MGYA00382768_ERZ1066121 | MGnify/ENA primary metagenome ERZ1066121 (study PRJEB33369, sample SAMEA5778351) | biofilm metagenome | biome: Industrial cooling water; feature: Water cooling tower basin; material: Biofilm | place: United Arab Emirates | collected... | reverse complement strand
CATCCTGCTGGTCGGCACTGGCGCCAATCCCGCGATGCTCGCCCGCGCCGAAGCGGGAGGCAAGGCGGCGCAGGAGCTGATGAGCGAGGCGCAGCCGGTGACGATTGCCGGGGCCTTCACCGGCGGGGAAGCCGCCGACGTCGCCTATGGCTTCGCGCTCGGCCAGTACCGGTTCGATCGCTACAAGACCGTCGATCAAAAGGCGCCGCCCGCCGATGCCGTGACGGTCGTGGGCGGCGACAGCGCGGCGGCGCGCGCGGCCTTTACCGGCCGCCATGCCCCGCTGGTCGACGGGGTGCGCCTGTCGCGCGACCTGGCCAACGAACCGGCCAATGTCATCTATCCCGAAAGCTTTGTCGCCGAAGTGCGCAAGGCCTTTGCCGGGACCGCGAACGTCACCATCGAGGTGCTGGACGAAGCGCAGATGCGCAAATTGAACATGGGCAGCATCGTCGGCGTGGGCCAGGGCAGCCCGCGCGGGTCGCGCCTGATGATCGTGCGCTATCGCGGCACCGGCAGCGCCGCCGCGCCGCTCGCGATGATCGGCAAGGGCATCACCTTTGACAGCGGCGGCATTTCGATCAAGCCCGCCGCGGGCATGTGGGACATGAAGGCCGACATGTCGGGGGCCGCATCGGTCATGGGCGCGGCGCTGAGCCTCGCGCGCAGCCGCGCCCCGGTGCATGTCGTGGCCGTGGCCGCGCTCGCCGAAAACATGCCCGACGGCAACGCCCAGCGTCCGGGCGATATCGTCCGCACCTATTCGGGCAAGACCATCGAGATGCTGAACAGCGATGCCGAGGGGCGGCTGGTGCTGGCCGACGCCAATGAATATGTCGCCGACACCTATAAACCGCGCGGACTGGTCAATATCGCGACGCTAACGGGCGCGATCGTCGGCGCGCTCGACGATCAATATGCCGGGCTGTTCGCGCGCGACGAGACGCTGGCGGCGCAGCTTGCCGCGGCGGGCGAGACCAGCGGCGAGCGGCTGTGGCGCATGCCGCTCAACCCCAAATATGCCGAGCGGATGAAGTCGGACATCGCCGACATCCGCAACATCGCCCCCAGCCAGGGGCCGGGCGCGAGCCTGGGCGCGCACTTCATCGGCTTTTTCGTCGATGAAAAGCTGCCGTGGGCACACCTCGACATCGCCGGGGTCAATGACGCCAGCGGGACGCCGCTAGTGCCCAAGGGGCAGAGCGGTTTTGGCGTCAGGCTGCTCGACCAGCTGGCACGGGACGCCGAGGTCAAGTGACCCAGCCGCCCTGCGTCAGCGTGCGGGTTGACGCAGGGCCGCCAGGCTGATCCGCTGGCTGATCGCAATTTGACCGGACAGGGTTTCGACCTCCAGCAACACTGCCGGATCACGGCCCGCCCAATCGATGGTGATGCGGCCATAATTGGGCTCTAACGGGGCCTGCGCGATACGGTGGCGGTTGGGGCCGAACACGGGCCATACCTCGGTCAGCCCCGAAGCCGTCAGTTCATACAGCGGATAGGGCACGCGGTCTTTGAGCAACGACAGTTCGGCATAATGAGTGTCGCCCGATATGATCACCAGATTTTCGACCTGGGCAAAATCGATCAGGTCGAGCAGCCGCTGGTGATCCGCCTGAAAATTAATCCACGCCTCATAGCCCGGCGCATCGGGCAGGACCTGGGTCGATGACGCCAGGATACGCAGATCGGCTGGCTGGCGCAGTTCCTGTTCCAGCCAATTCCACTGCGCCGCACCGAGCATCGTTGCCGCAGGGTCGCTGTTGACGACATATTGCCCCTTGTCCGCAGGTTCCACGCTATAGCCAAGCAGAGGGGTGCGGAAGGTGCGGTTGTCGGGCAGGATAACCTGAACCCGGCGGCCCGGCGGGCCAAAATAATAGGCGCCATAGATGCCCGCATGGCTGCGCCGCGGATGATCGGCAGGGACGCCCCAGAAATCGAGGAAAGCAGCGGCCGATTCGGTTTTCATCGGATATTCGCTGCCGCCGTCGTTGACGCCATAGTCATGGTCGTCCCAGGTCGCGATCACCTGTGCCCGGCGGCTGAGTTCGCGAAAGCCGGGCTTTGCGGCCAGCCGGGCATATTTGTCGCGCAGCACCGCCATATCTTCGGTGTCGCCATAGATATTGTCGCCCAGAAAGACGAACAGATCGGGCCGCCAGCCATTGACCCGGTCCCAGATCGGCTGGTCCTTGTCCTGATGGCAGCAGCTGCCAAAGGCGATGCGGGTCAGCGCGGCGGCGCTGCGGTGCGGTACTGCCCGCGCCGGTGTTGCAAGGCTGGCGAGGGCCGAAGCCCCCGCCAATCCGCCCAGCAGCGTGCGTCGTTCCATCAGAAGCCCGCGCGCAGCGTGACGAAGAATTGCTGCGGTGCGCCGGCGAGCAGCGTCTGATTGTCGCCGCTGTTGCCGAAGCCGTTCGAGCCGATGGTTGCAACATAGCGTTTGTCGAACAGGTTGGTGGCGTTGAGCTGAACCTCCACCGGTGAACGCGCGCCGACATCAAGGCGGTAGCCGAGCGTCGCGTCGACCAGCGCGCGTCCCGGCACCGACCGGTCGTTCAGATAGTTGAAAAAGCGCTTTGACATATAGTTCGCTCCGACGCGGGCGTAGAAGCTGTCGCTGTCATAGGAGATTTCGCCGCGCAGCAGATGTTTGGGCGTGTCCACCACCGTTTTGCCATCGGTTGCGGCGACGATCACTCCAGCGGCATTGACGACATCGTCGCGGTAGGTCGCGTCGGTGTAGCTGTAGGAGGCGAACAGCGTGATGCCGCCGCCGACACGAACATCGCCCGCCGCCTCGACCCCGACCGAGCGGACCGAGCCGACATTCTGGAGCACCGAGGGGTTGCCGACAATGCCCGCGCCGGTGGTGATGCCGAGCAGGCGGTTGCGGAAATTGACCAGATAGACGCCGACCACCGCGTTGACGACAGGATCGTTATAGCGCGCACCCAGTTCGAACGTATCCGATTCCTCGGGCTTCAGCGTGCTGCGGATCGCATTGAACCCGGCCTGCGTCGTCGAAAAGGGCCCGCTGGTCGTCGACGACACAAAGGCCCGGGTCGCCTGGGTAAAGCCGCCGAAGATTTCGGCCCGGTCGCTTAGCTGATAGGCGACGCCAGCATGCGGCTGAAACCAGTCGCGCACCGCGATCTCGCCCGTTGCCCGGCCGCCCTGAACAATCGGGTCGGCCTCGTTGCGGACATCGAAGCCCTTCCAGCCGAGGTTGACGGTCAGGTCGCCCAGCGAAATCTTGTCTTGCACATGATATTGGAACGTCTTGGTATTGAAGTCCATTTCCCACTGGGTGAAGAAGGGATTGCGCGCGAATTTGCGGTGGCTGTATCCCGGATTGGTGCGGCTGGCATAGGCGTAGAAGCGCCGCGCCTGGTTGAAATCATTATTCTCGAACCATGCCCCCACCGCGATGGCGTGCATGCCCAGCTCTGCTTCCAGATTGGCAAAGACACCGGTGCGGCGCAGATCATATTCGGTCGTCCGCACCGACAGCGGAACGCCGTTGGGGCTGGGGACATAGGGGGTGCCCCAGGTGCCCTGGCCGTCATTTTCGTGATAATAGGCCTTGATGCGGAACGATGCCGTATCGGTGATCGGCAGGGTCAGGCCGACCGCCGCCAGCGTATCCTTGCGCAGCCCCGATGCGTCATAATAGGCATCGTCCGCCGAGGTGATTGGCGCGGGAAACACGGTCCCTGCCGCCGGATTGAGCGGCGTTGCCCCCGTGCCGCCGCCGAGGCCCGCCGCCGAGCGGTTGGCGGCGATGTCGGCCACGCGCACGGCGGTCGCATAGTCGGGAAAGAAATTGTCCCAATCATAGCCGAGCCGCGAGATCATTTCGAGGCTGAGATCCTGATAATCCTGTTCCGCCCGGTCACTGCGGCTGAAGTAGGCGTCGATTTCGGCGGTGCCGACGGGAACGATCGCTTTGGCGTTGATCATCCAGTTGCGCTGGCTGCCCCCACCCTTCCATTTGTCGGCATCGTGATAGACGCCGGAGACAAAGGCGCGTGCACCATCGGGTGAGCCCACGGACAGGCGGCCATAGCCCCGGATGGTATTTTCCGAACCATAGGTCGCGGCAGCGTCAATGCCGAAGGTGTCGAGCGGATCGGCCGAGAAAAATTCCAGCGTGCCGCCCAGATTGTTGGTCGAATTGGCGCCGATCGAGCCAGCGCCCTGCGACACGCGGGTCAGGCGGATGTTTTCGGGCGCGATCGCGCGGCTGATGTGCAGGCCATTGTGGTTGCCATAGGTGAAATCGCCGAGCGGGATGCCGTCGAGCGTGTAGCCGAGCTGATTCTGGTTGAACCCGCGAATCGAAATGCGCTGCGACCATTCATAATTGCCGAACGGGTCGGCGGACTGGAAGTTGACCGACGGCAGCTTTTCGATGGCCTTGAGCGGGCTGGTCCCGGCGGCCAGGATCGTCAGCGCATCGCTGTCCAGTTCCTGGACCTGACGCGTTTCGCCGCGGCCATAAACGACGATCTCTGCCTCCGCGCTTGCCTCTGTCGCTTCGGTCGCGGCAGTTTCGGCTGTTTCGGCATTGGCCTGAAGCGGCAGGATGATGGCGGCGCTGCCGAGCAGCAGGGCGAGGCGGGTGGTCGGCGTCATGGTTCAATCCCCTGTATGAGACCTGCCGCTGGTTGCGGCTCAGGCTTCCGGGGCAGCGGCTAGGCGCGTTACGTGGATGATTCGATGTCCGGTCCATGACGCAGCGATGACCACTAAACACAGTTATGTGACACACGGCGGCTCCCCCTTGTGTGGTAATTGCGCAACACTATGTTTGCAGGGATGAAAGGGGACCGCCGCCCATGAACCTCGAAAAATTCACCGACCGCGCCAAGGGCTTTCTTCAGGCCGCGCAGACCATCGCCATCCGCCTTAACCATCAGCGGATTGCGCCCGAACATGTCGCCAAGGCGTTGTTCGACGATGGCGAGGGCATGGCCGCCGGGCTGGTGACACGCGCGGGCGGCGATGCCACCGCCGTGCGGCGCGATGTGGACGCGCTGGTAGCCAAAATTCCAGCAGTGACCGGATCGGGCGCGCAGGCCGCGCCGGGGCTGGACAATGATGCCGTGCGCCTGCTCGATGCCGCCGAACAGGTGGCGACGAAGGCCGGGGACGGGTTCGTGACGGTCGAACGGTTGCTGCTCGCCATGGTGCTGGCCAACGGGACGGCGCTGGGCAAGGCCTTTGCCGATGCCGGGGTCAGGGCCGACGCGCTGAACGCCGCGATCAACGACCTGCGCGGCGGGCGGACCGCCGACAGCGCGAGCGCGGAGGACCGCTATGACGCGCTGAAACGCTTTGCCCGCGACCTGACCGAGGTAGCGCGCAGCGGCAAGCTCGACCCCGTGATCGGGCGCGACGAGGAAATCCGCCGCACGGTCCAGATCCTGGCGCGGCGCACCAAGAACAACCCCGTGCTGATCGGCGAACCGGGCGTCGGCAAGACCGCCATTGCCGAGGGGCTGGCCCTGCGCATCGCCAATGGCGACGTGCCCGACAGTCTGAAGGACCGCCGCCTGATGGCGCTCGACATGGGCGCGCTGATCGCCGGGGCGAAGTATCGCGGCGAGTTCGAGGAACGGTTGAAGGGCGTGCTCGACGAGGTGAAAGGGGCCGAGGGCGAGATTGTCCTGTTCATCGACGAGATGCACACGCTGGTCGGCGCGGGCAAGGGCGAAGGGGCGATGGACGCCTCCAACCTGCTCAAGCCCGCACTCGCGCGCGGCGAACTCCACTGTATCGGTGCGACGACGCTGGATGAATATCGCAAACATGTGGAAAAGGACCCGGCGCTCCAGCGGCGTTTCCAGCCCGTGTTCGTTGGCGAACCGACGGTGGAGGACAGCATCTCCATCCTGCGCGGGATCAAGGAGAAATACGAGCTGCACCACGGCGTGCGCATCGCCGATGCCGCGATCGTGGCGGCGGCGACACTGTCGCACCGCTATATCTCCGACCGCTTCCTGCCCGACAAGGCGATCGACCTGATGGACGAGGCAGCGAGCCGCATCCGCATGGAGGTGGAATCAAAGCCCGAGGAGATCGAGACGCTCGACCGACGCATTATCCAGCTCAAGATCGAGGAAGCGGCGCTGGGCAAGGAAAGCGATGCCGCGTCGCAGGACCGGCTGGAAAAGCTGCGTGCTGACCTCGCCAATCTGGAACAGCAATCGGCCGAAGTGACACAGCGCTGGCAGGCGGAGCGCGAGAAAATCCACGCCGAGGCCCGGATCAAGGAAGCGCTGGACGCCGCGCGGGGGGCGCTGGACCAGGCACAGCGCGGCGGCGACCTGACCCGCGCGGGCGAGCTGTCCTATGGCACCATCCCCCAGCTGGAACGCGAACTGGCCGAGGCGCAGGCGGCGGCAGGCAACGCCATGCTGCGCGAGGAGGTGACCGCCGACGACATCGCCGCCGTGGTCAGCAAATGGACTGGCATCCCCGTCGACCGCATGTTGGAGGGCGAGCGGGAAAAACTGCTTGCCATGGAAAGCGCGCTGGGGCGCCGCGTGATCGGCCAGGCAGAGGCGGTGCGCGCCGTGTCCACCGCCGTGCGCCGCGCGCGGGCGGGATTGCAGGACCCCAACCGCCCGCTCGGCAGCTTCCTGTTTCTTGGCCCCACCGGCGTCGGCAAGACCGAGCTGACCAAGGCGCTCGCCGGCTTCCTGTTCGACGATGACGCCGCGATGGTGCGCATCGACATGTCGGAATTCATGGAAAAGCACAGCGTCGCCCGCCTGATCGGTGCGCCGCCGGGCTATGTCGGTTATGAAGAGGGCGGGACGCTGACCGAGGCGGTGCGGCGGCGGCCGTATCAGGTCGTGCTGTTCGACGAGGTGGAAAAGGCGCACGGCGATGTCTTCAACATCCTGCTCCAGGTGCTCGACGATGGGCGCCTGACCGACGGACAGGGGCGCGTGGTGGATTTCACCAACACGCTGATCATCCTCACCTCCAACCTGGGCAGCCAGCATATCGCCGCGCTGGCCGACGACGATCCGGTGGAAAAGGCCGAAGATGCGGTAATGGCGCAGGTCCGCGCCCATTTCCGGCCCGAGTTCCTGAACCGGCTCGACGAAATCGTGCTGTTCCACCGGCTGGGGCAGCAGCATATGGGCGGCATTGTCGATATTCAGGTTGCGCGGGTTCAACGCTTGCTGGACAGCCGCAAGATGAGCCTCGACCTGACAGACGGCGCGCGCGCTTGGCTGGGGCGGGTCGGCTATGACCCTGTTTACGGCGCACGGCCGCTCAAACGCGCGGTGCAGAAATATCTGCAGGACCCGCTGGCCGAATTGATTTTGCAAGGCGCGGTGCACGATGGCATGACGGTGCGGGTCGACGAAGGCGATGGCGGGTTGGCGATCACCACTACGGGGTAGGGATTTGAACAGCGATTGGCAGAGGTTCAGCGCGGCGGCGGCAACGGCGCTGGCCGGGGGCGATTTCGCAGGCGCGCGCGACGCCCTGCGCGCGGCGGTTGCGCACCGTCCGGAGGATGCCGATGGCTGGTTCAACCTTGGCTATTGCTGTCGCCAGCTGGGAGATTTTGGCGGTGCGCTCGATGCCTATGCCAGCGCGCTGGCCGCCGGACTGAACGGTGCGGAGGCCGCGCATGTCAATCGCGCGGTGATATTGGCCGACCATCTGGGCCAGGGCGAGGCCGCCGAAGCCGAACTGCGGCAGGCGATTGCCATCGCGCCCGATTTCCTGCCCACTTGGCTCAACCTGGGTCAGTTGCACGAGGATCGCGGCGCACCTGAAGCCGCCCGCGCCGCTTATGCCCGCGCGCGCGCGATCGCGCCGTACAGCGGGCGGGCGCAGGCGCGGCTGGCGGCGTTGAAGGTTGGCGAAGGCGACGCGGCCGTGGCCGTGGCCGAGCTGGAGCAGCGCTGTCAGGCGGGGCTGACGCGCGACGAGGATGCGGCCGAGATATTGTTCGCGCTTGGCAATGCCTATGACGCGGCGGGGGGGCATGACGCCGCCTTTGCCGCGATCATGGCCGCCAACGCGCTCAGCGCCAGCCTGCGCCGCCCGGGGCAGCGATATGACCCCGCACAGATGGAGGCGCTGGTCGCGGCGCTGGTCGCAGGGCCGCGCGCCGACCCGCCCGAGACGGCGGCTGCTACGCCGCTGGATAGGTCTGATGAAGGCGCGCCGCTCTTCATCTGCGGCATGTTCCGTTCGGGATCGACCGTGTTCGAGCAGCTGTTGGCACGGCACCCCGAGATCGCGGCGGGGGGCGAGCTGGAGGCGGTCCCCGCGCTCGTGAACGCCTATGTCCGGCCCTATCCCGACCGATTGTGGACGCTGAGCGCGGCGGAGCTGGATGCACTGCGGGCCGATTATGCGCGCACGCGGGCGCTGGCGGGGGCTGGTATGGGCGCGCGGTTCATTACCGACAAGCGGCCCGACAATTTCCTGCACATTGGCCTCATCAAACGGCTGTTCCCGGCGGCGAAGATCATCGTGACGCGCCGTGCGCCGCTCGACAATCTGCTGTCCATCCTGTTCCTGAACTTTGCCGATACGGTCAGCTATAGCGACGATATGCGCCATATTGTGCATTATATGCAGCAATATGAGGTGCTGATGGCGCACTGGGCGCGCCTGTATGGCGACGACATCCGCTTCGTAGACTATGAAGATGTGGTGCGCGCGCCGGACGCGGTGCTGGCGGACATTCATGACTGGATCGGGCTGTCGCACTCGGCTTACACAAGCGACGGCGCGCCACCGGCGATCATCCGGACGCCCAGCAACTGGCAAGCACGCGGCCCCCTGCACCAGCGGTCGGTCGATCGCTGGCGGCGGTTCGAAGACGCGCTGGAACCCTATCGCGGGGTGCTGGCCGGGTTGCCTCAAAGGGCATAGGGTGGCCCCTCCCCTATCCTCTTGGGACAGTTGTGGTCAGTCCGACCCGTTACCCCTATTTCCACCTCAACCCGCTGCCCTGAGCTTGTCGAAGGGCTGTCCTTTCTTTGGCCATGGTCAAAAAAGAACGACCCTTCGACAAGCTCAGGGCAGGCGGAAATAAAGGGCAGCAAGTCGGTTTCACCACAAACCGCTCCAAGGGCGGTGGGGATTCAACGCGTCACCATCGGTTCGTCATTCCCCCGAAAGCGGGAATCCATCTCCTGCTGGGTAAACTTGCCACGGCAGGTGATAGACCCCCGCTTTCGCGGGGGTGACGATTCCATATGAAGTCATCAGGCTCTAGCCCGCCTGCGTGGGGGCAACGAGGCTGGACAGCATCCTCCCGCGCTAAATCTGGTTCGCGAACAGGGTGACGAGCGCGGCTTGTTCCGCGGCGCTGAGGTGCGGGTTCCACACGTCGAAAATCAGGATGATCCGGTCCTGATCGGTCGGATTGATCGCCTCATGCTCGATCGTGTCGTCGAAGGCGAAGGCGACGCCTTCCTCCCACGCCCGCGTTTCGCCGCCCACACGAAAGCTGCATCCTGTTGGCACGACCAGCGGCAGATGAATGATGGCGCGGGTGTTGGTGACGCCGGTATGCGGCGGAATGTGCGCGCCCGCCCGCAGGATCGAGAAGAAGGCCGATGGCGCCTTTCCCGGAATCGGCGCGAGCGGCGTTCGCGCCAGTGCAGCCGCGGTCGCCGGACAACGGTCGAGCACGGCGGCATTGGGCTGGCCATATTCCCACAGGAAACAGGCCCCCCAATTGAGATTGCCGTCAAGGTCGGACCATTTGCTGGGCGGCGTTCCGGCGTCCATCTGGACATAAGGGCGCAGCGCATCGCCCGGATCGGCCACCAGTGCCAGCGCCTCGCGCCGGATGTCTGCGGTCGCGCTTTCCAGTTCGGCGAACCACGGGAAATGACGCGCAGCGAAAAATTCATCGGCGGGCAGGAACGGGAAATAAAGCCCGTGACATTCATTCTGATAGGTGCGGCGCAGACCCAGCGTGACATCGAGGCAGCGATTGAAGCGCCGCATGTCGGGGTCCTGATCACGGTCCGCGCCGAACAGCGCGTCATAGCGCACCGCCACGTCCTGAGCGTGGCGGCTCAAATAGTCGCGCCCGCGCGCGATGGCCTGGGTTACGACGGGCGCGGGGTCGGCGATCTGTTTGCCGATTTCGATCACCGCATTCCAGGCGATGGCCGCGTCGCTGGGCTTGCCCGCCCGCTCCTCCAGCTCCGCCTTGCGCAGCAGAACCGGGAAATAGCGGCGATCGAGCGCCAAGGCAGCGTCCAGCGCCGCGCGTTCCGCCGCATCGTCACCCGCCGCGCGGCACGCCGTCGCGAGGTTCATGAGCAGCGGGATGGCGGCGGGGTCACGCTCGACCGCCTGACGGAACAGGCCCTGGGCGCGTGCCGCATCGCCGCTGCGCAGGGCCTGTAGCCCCAGGCGGTTGATGAATTCGGGATTGGCCGGATCGGCGGCCACCAGCTGTTCCAGATAGTGCCGCTCCCCCGCCACATCGCCGCGCTGCCGGGCGGCCTCGGCGGCGGCCAGCGACGACTGGACAAGGGCAAGGGAGTCTGTCACCCCGCCCGATAAGCACAGCGGCGGGAGGGGCGCAAGCACCGCTCCTGCAAAAGGGAATGGCGATGGGCGGAACAGCGGTTGACCTCGGCGATCCGGCCTGGCTTGCCCACCGGTATGACGAGAGCGCCGACGCCGTCCGCTTCCTGCATTGTTCGCGCGAACATCGTGCCCGTGTCCCCTTTCTGACCGACGAGCATCTGGCGGATCATCGCGTGGCGGCCATGCCGCGCGCGCAAGTGGCGAACGCAGGTGGCGGCGCGGACGTCGGCTTTATCTTTCATTCGGCCTATTGCTGTTCGACGCTTTTGGCCAATATCTTTGACTTGCCGGGCAAGGCGATGGCGCTGAAGGAACCGCAGATCCTGAACGATATGGTGGGGTGGCGGCATCGCGGCGCCGATCCGGCGGCGGTGCGGGCGGTGCTCGGCACCAGCCTTGGTCTGCTGACCCGGCCCTTTGCGCCCGGCGAAACGGTCGTCATCAAGCCGTCGAATGTCGTCAATGGTCTGGCCAGCGCCATGCTCGCGCTTCGTCCGGAGGCGCGCGCGATCCTTCTGCACGCGCCGCTGCGTGCCTTTGTCACGTCGATCGCGCGCAAGGGGATGTGGGGGCGGCTGTGGGTACGCGAGCTGCTGTCGCGGCAGCTGGTCGACGGCATGGTCGACCTGGGTTTCGAACCGCGCGACTATCTGCTCCACACCGATCTTCAGGCGGCGGCGGTGGGCTGGCTCGCGCAGCAGAAGCTGTTCGCCGCGCTCATCGCGCGCTGTCCGGAACGGCTACGGTCTTTGAACAGCGAAACGCTACTTGCGAACCCACAGGCGGGAACAGCGGCAGCGGCGCGCCTGTTCACGGTGCCTGCAACCGCCGACGAAATCGCCGCGACCACCGAGGTCCAATTCAGCCGCGATGCCAAGACAGGCGAGAGTTTCGGCGACGGCCAACGCGCCG
>ERZ1066121.2495-NODE-2495-length-11520-cov-6.454165_pt1 | contig 11520 bp, 9 predicted proteins | sample MGYA00382768_ERZ1066121 | MGnify/ENA primary metagenome ERZ1066121 (study PRJEB33369, sample SAMEA5778351) | biofilm metagenome | biome: Industrial cooling water; feature: Water cooling tower basin; material: Biofilm | place: United Arab Emirates | collected... | reverse complement strand
CGATCAAGACCAAGGACTACCTCGGGTACTACGAACGGCAGTACGGCAAGGTGGCATAGACCGACAGGCGAGCCGCGGACGCAAGTCCGCGGGTGGTGCGCATCACCCGCGGACTTGCGTCCGCGGCTCGCGAAACCGCCGAGTGCGGACTGCACCCATGAGACGCTGGAAGGCCCACCGCGGAAAGGTCGCCGCCCTGTCGTTCAGCCGCGACGGGCGGTTCCTCGCGTCCGTGACGGGTTCCGGCAAGGACGTGTTCATCTGGGACGCCACCGCCGGAGAGTTGGTGAAGAAGCTGACGCCTGGGGTCCAGGAAAAGCCAGAACCCCTTCGGGTCAACGCATCATCAATCGCATTCGCACCCGACGCGGATCTGCTTGCTATCGGCCGAAAACATTGGATAGAAGTGTGGAACGTGACGGATTGGACGCTCAGCGCAGACCACAGACCAGGAGACGAATTCGGTACGCCGTATGAACTCGTTGTGAGTCCTGGGCCGGAACCAATCATCGTCTCTGGGCATACTGATCGACTCAATAGGTGGAAGTGGTGGTTCGCAGGGTCTTCGTTCAAATCACATTACAGTTGGACGCTCAATCACAACGCGCAACTAGCCTTTTCACCCGACGGTAAGGACCTCGCCACGCATACCATACAAGAACTGGAAGTCTGGTCAGCGAATGGCAATAATTGGAAACCATCCCTTTTTCGAGCAGATACCGGTGATCGGGCTGAGCGTGTTGGTCCGCTTCGCAATCTCGAACATCCTCCAGGAAACTACACCGGCCCCGTTCGCTACTCCCCGGACGGCTCCCGCATCGCGTTCGCGTCGACGAAGACGATCGAGTCCCACCCCGCGTCGCTGGACGACCCGAACGACGTGATCCGCTACGTCGGGCACAGGAACAAGGTGTGGGTGCTACGCTACACCCCCGACGGCCGGTCGCTGATCTCGGCGTCGTCGGACGGCACCGCCCGCGTGTGGGACGCGGACACCGGGGCACAGAAGCGCTGCTTCGAGTTCGACGTGGGAAAAATGCTCGCGGCCGACGTGTCCCCGGACGGGACCATCGCGGCCGTCGGCGGCGCGACCGGCGAGATCATCGTGTGGGATTTGGACGACTGATGCGATTCTCTTCTGGTCCCCTCCCCCTGGGAGGGGGGAGGGTTAGGGTGGGGGTCGCTTCGGTGGTGAACCTTCACCTTCACACCCACCCCAACCCTCCCCCCTCAAGGGGGAGGGAGTAAGAAAGACGCAGCGCGTCGTCGGGCCTCGAAGACTCGGCCCGACCTACAAGAAAGGATTTTTTCTCATGGCACTCCGCGGCGTCATCCTGGCTGGCGGCAAGGGCACCCGGCTCGGGGAGCTGACCAAGGTCACGAACAAGCACCTCCTCCCCGTCGGGCCGTACCCGATGGTCTACCACCCGATGAAGAAGCTCATCGGGGCCGGGCTGACCGACATCCTCCTCGTGTCCGGCACGGAGCACATGGGGGACTTCGTCGAACTCCTCGGCTCCGGGGTGGCCCACGGCTGCCGGCTGACCTACCGCGTGCAGGACGAGGCCGGCGGCATCGCGCAGGCGCTCGGCCTCGCGGAGCACTTCTGCATGGGCAGCCGGGCGTGCGTGCTGCTCGGGGACAACATCTTCCGCGACCCGCTCGTGCCGCTGCTGGAGAAGGCGAACTCCCGGCCGGACTGGGCGTGGGTCGGGCTGAAGCAGGTCCCCGACCCCGGCCGTTACGGCGTGGCCGAGCTCGACGGCGACCGCGTCGTCGGCATCGAGGAGAAGCCGAAACACCCGAAGTCGGACACCGCCGTCGTCGGCATCTACATCTACCCGCCGGACGTGTTCGGGCTCATCAAGACGCTCAAGCCGAGCGGCCGCGGCGAGCTCGAAATCACGGACGTGAACAACTACTACCTCAAGCAGGGCCGGATGGGGTTCGACATCCTCGACGGCTACTGGACGGACGCGGGGACGCTCGATTCGCTGGACTACGCGAACGAACTCGTCCGCAAGGAACCGCCGCGGTTTTGACGGGCCGTGTTGACGCCGACCCCCGTTCGACCTACTCAGGAAGTGAGACGCTCGCGAAGTTTCGCACCCGAGAGGGCCGCCCGTGCTGGTCGTCGGCCGTCGGCAATTCGCCTCGCAGTTCCGCTGGTTCCTGCTCGCCCTGCTGCTGACGGCGGCGTCCGCGGGGTGGTACGCCTACGAGGCGTCGCGGTCGTCCGAACTCCCCGGCGGCGGGTCCTTCGTCGGGCTCGTCCTCGGCACCGTCGGGGCGGCGATCATCCTCTTCGAAATGCTCATCTGGCCGCGAAAGCGGTTCGCCCGCTTCCGGACGCTGCCGCTCATCCGCACGAAGTTCTGGATGAAGGCGCACATCTGGCTCGGCCTGCTCGTCGTGCCGGTGGCGGTGCTCCACTCCGGGTTCCGGTTCGGCGGCGTCCTGACGACGACGCTGATGGTCGTGTTCATCGTCGTGATCGTCAGCGGAATCTGGGGCCTGTTCCTGCAACACGTCATCCCCCGGCTCATGCTGGAACTGGTCCCCGAAGAGGTGCCGGAAGCGGAGATCGAACGGGTGATGGTGTCGCACACGCGGGAGTTCGAGCGGGCGCTGGCCGTCGACCGCGGCAAGCTCGGCGGGCCGGAACTGCCCGGCACGGACCTGATCGGCCGGTTCTTCGAGAAGGAAGCCCAGGCGTACCTCCTCGGGGAGAAGGTGATTCCGGACCTGCGGTCCGCCCGCCGGTCGGCCGCCGTGTTCGCCGCGATGACGATGGCGATTCCCCCGTCGGCCCACCCGCGGCTGAACGAACTCCGGGCGCTGTGCGACCTCCGCCGGCAGTTCGACATCCAGGCCCGGCTGCACTGGTGGCTGCACAGCTGGGTGTGGGTCCACCTGCCGCTGTCGGTGGCGCTGGTGGGGTTGCTGGTGGCGCACATTTACACGGCGCTGCGGTTTATTTGATGCCATTTGGGTTTCGGAGATCGCCGAATGTCATCGGCTCACCCTCGACGGGCTTGGGATGATTCGGATGACTCGAACGATGCCGATGAAGTTCTTGCCCGACTCTCAGCCGCGCGTATCGGGGCAGCACTCATCGGTGTTTCTATCCTGGGCGTCCTCTCGAATATCGGCCTGATCATGGTCGGAAATGTGTTCGCAACAAAAAAACCGCCTCCTGCATACATGTCCAAAGACGAACAAGAGGCTTGGCGAAGGGGTCAGGATGCGGCACCAGCGATGAATCTCTGCGGAGGGTGCTGCTTCAGCCTGGCGATATATCTGCCCGTATTCCTGGGCGGATTGCAGCTTCAACAAGGGATGGGCCGAGCGTTTGGCATCGCGGCGTCAGTGATGGCCATGTTTCCTTGCAGTGCCGCCATCCTCGTTGGCGTTCCCGTGGGAATTTGGGGGCTCGTCGTTTTGAACCGTGCTGATGTGACGGCGGCACTGTCATCGCGTCCGTCGCGCAGCTTTGACCGAGACGATGACGAATCGGATGATGATTGGGACGACCGACCCCGGAGAGGGCGGAGGGTGTAAAATCGCGAGTGGGAAAGAGTTTGCGAGAGCGTTGGCTTCGCCGGGAAACCGGCTTGCATCGAGATTTGACACGAGGTTCACCTGATGTCCCTGCCGCGAACGAGCAAGGAAAAGTCCGCCCGGATCGACTGGGGGTACCACGCCGCCAAGCGGCCGATGGTGCGCGTCCGGACGTGGCTGTGGGTGCTCGCGTTCGCCCTCGTCGCGGTGCCCCTCGTCGGGGCGACGGTCGGGTACGCGCTCACGGACACCGGGCACACGACGTTCACCGCCTCGGCGTCGCGGGGGCCGCTCACGAACGCCCACGCCGCCTGGGACACGCAGTGCGAGGCGTGCCACGTCCCGTTCCAGCCGGTCAGCGGGGACGCGAAATCGGCCCGGCTTCTGGCGACGTTCGGCATCGGGCCGGGCCACCCGAAGGACGCGAGCGCCAGCGTGCGGTGCGAGCAGTGCCACGCCGGGCCGCCGCACAACCCCGCCGCAAAGGCCGAGTCGACCGTCGGCTGCGCCACCTGCCACCGCGACCACCAGGGCCGGGACTTCTCCCTCGTCAACCTCGCGGACTCGAACTGCACCAGCTGCCACGCGAACCTCGGGCCGCACCACCTGAACCCGGCCGGCATGACCGTCGCCGCCAACATCTCGTCCTTCACGGGGGACCACCCGGACTTCCGCCCGGTGACGGCCAAGCACAAGCGGGCGATGAAGTTCAGCCACGCCGTCCACATGGCCCCCGGCATGGGCCTCGGCGGCAAGAGCGCGTACAGCCTGTCGAAGATGGACGACCCCGCAGACCGGGCGAAGTACGCCGCCATGCTGAAGGTCGCGGACCCGAACGCGGCGATCCAACTCGACTGCGCCTCGTGCCACAAGCCGGACGCGAAGGGCGCGTACTACGAGCCGATCAGTTTTGAGGCGAACTGCAAGGCGTGCCACCCGCTGACGTTCGACGAGTCCCCCGGCCTGCGGACGCGGTCCGTCCCGCACCACAGCCAGCCGGACGCGCTCGACCGGTACCTGCGCGAGGTCTATTCCGCCCGCTACCTCGAAAGCCAACTCCAGGGCGCGGCCGGCGTCGACCGCGGCACCGGCCGGGTCGACCCCCGGGTCGAAGACCTCGACCCGAAGGCGAAGGCCGCCGCGATGACCCAAATCGAGACGGAAGTGGCGAAGGCGAAGCGCGACCTGTTCGCCGGCAAGAAGGCGTGCCTGGAGTGCCACCACGCCGAGTTCCCCGCCCCCGGCCCCGGCGTCGACCCGCGGATTCCCACGAAGATCATCCCGGCCACGTCGCCAGCGATGTGGCTCACGAAGGGCAAGTTCGACCACGCCGCCCACCGCGCGGTGCAGTGCAACCAGTGCCACCAGGGGGCGTACCGCACCCTCGACGACGAGCGGAAGGCGGCCCGCCAGTACGCCGGATCCGGCACCTTCGCGGAGCCCGAATACCAGCACCCGCCGGACGTGCCGGGCATCGCGAACTGCCGGCAGTGCCACAGCCCGGCCCGCGTCGAGAACGGCGTCAGCCTCGGCGGCGTCCGGTCCGCGTGTACCGACTGCCACGCCTACCACCACGGCAGCCAGACGCCGAAGAACCCGCCGGGGTCCGTCGCCGACTTCCTGCGCGGCCGACCGGGGAAGTAATCCGACCCGACGAAGGAATGCGCCGTCACGGAAGTGATCGCGGACTCTCTGCGGCACTTCGGGTACGATGTCCCTCGCACCCGTTTCACCCCCCACCGGACCCGCTGCCATGTCCGCGTTCACCCGCCGTCAGTTCCTGGCCACGTCCGCCGCCGCGCTCACCGCCGCGAGCTACAACCGCGCCGCCGACGCCCCGAACGAGAAGATCCGCCTCGCGGTGATGGGCGTCCGCAGCCGGGGGAAGCAACTCATCAACTACCTGTCCAAGCTCGACGGGTACGAAATCACCCACCTCGTCGAGATCGACGATCACGTCGTGCCCGACGCCCTCAAAGCCGTCAAGCAGGCGACGCCGCCGAAGGTCGAGAAGGACCTGCGAAAGGTGCTTCAGGACAAGTCGGTGACGGCGATCGTCGTCGCGGCCCCGGACCACTGGCACGCCCTCGCCACCGTGTGGGGCTGCCAGCACGACAAGCACGTCTACGTCGAGAAGCCGGTGTCGCACGACATCGCCGAGGGCCGGGTGATGGTGGAGGCGGCGCGGAAGTACAAGCGGGTGGTGCAGGCCGGCACGCAGCGCCGGTCGGCGGACCACGTCCTCGCGGCGCGGGAGTACGTCGCGTCGGGCAAGCTCGGGAAGGTGGCGTTCGCCCGGGCCGCCATCGCGGGGTCGCGGAAGCCGATCGGAAACGTGAAGGATTCCGAGGTGCCGAAGGGCGTCGACTACGACCTGTGGCTCGGGCCGGCCAAGGCCCGCGCGTTCAACGCGAACCACTTCCACTACAACTGGCACTGGTTCTGGGAGTACGGCACCGGCGAGCTCGGCAACAACGGCATCCACGGCCTCGACGTCGCGCGGAACGTCCTGCAACTCGACGCCCCGACGCGGGTCACGTCCGCCGGCGGGAAGTACGTCTTCGCCGACGACCAGGAAACGCCCGACACGCAGCTCGCCACCTTCGAGTTCCCCGGCGTCACGCTCGCCTGGGAACACCGGACCTGGGACCGCGTCGCGATGGAGAACGAATCCTTCGGCGTCGCGATCCACGGCGAGAAGGGGACAATGTTCTTCGGCCTCAAGGGGTGGGTCGTGAAGGCGGGCAAGAACAACGAGGAAGTGATCGAGTCCCACGCCCACGCGAAGGCGATGGAGGTCGACCACCTGCAGAACTTTTTCGACGCCATCCGCGGCACGAAGCCGGCCAACGCGGAGATCGAGGAAGGCCACAAGAGCACCCGGCTCTGCCACCTCGGGAACATCGCCTTCCGCACCGGCCGGGCGATCACGTTCGACGCCAAGACGGAAACGATCGTCGGCGACGCCGAGGCGAATAAGCTGCTGGGACGAGAATACCGGACGGGGTTCGAGTTGCCGAAGATTTAGCGAGGTACGCTTCTCATCGCGCCTTGATTCTCGACACCCGCTAGCCTTTGGCTTCGCCCAACTCGCCGGCGAACTCGCCCCCGAGTTTCGCACATAATGTTTTGAACTGGTCTAACGGAAATGGTTGGTGATAGTTGCGGCGGTAATCTTCGACGGGAACGGTTCGTATGAGTTCACGAATCCCCCAGCAGAACACACGGCAGATGATGTCGCCTTGCGGGGGCATGTGAAGGATCGGTTCGTCGGTGACGACTTCCGCAAACTTGTTGAAGGAGACAATGCGGCAACCGATGTCGTTCGCGTCCCGATAGAACCGGAAGTCAAACGACAGCGGTTCGCCGAATGCCTCGGCCCGTGTTTCTGGCTCGCCGTTCAGGACACCCAAGAGTGCGTTGACTAGCGGGAGCATGAAGTCTTCTTCCGGCATCGCCCCGGTCGCACGACAAACGAACTCGAACAGGCCAATACCCACGACGTGCGGGAAAAGCCACCCATGTCGCGGCGGCTCGAACCAGACTTGTAGCCCGGTCAGTTGAGGTGCTGAACCGTCGGGGTTGGGCGGGGCAAGGTACAAGTGCCCCATCGACATGCCCCAGGCGTTGCGCCAGACTCGATCCGGTTCAGGCGGCGACGGCTCGGGTTGAAGTGGGGGTTCGGGCGGCTTCTTTTTTCTGGCCACGTCTGCACCTCCGTTACTTCACCAGCCCGTACACCAGCCACGCGAGGCTTGCCAGACCCGCCCCGGCAGCGAACATCCCCGCGTCGCGCACCAATCGCTTGATCCCCGGCGGCTGGACGGCGGCCTTCAGGAAGCCCCACTGCGTCTTCGCGGACTTCGGCCAGGACTCGGTGCGGCGGTCGATCTCCGTCAGCATCCGGTTCCCGCCGCGTTTGCCCGCTTCCGCGGCGATCGCGAACGCCTGCACGTCCAGGCCATCCAGCTTCCCGGCGAGTTCCGGGGATTCCACGGCCCCGAGCGCGACGGCCAGGAACGTGTACGCCAGGTTCGTGTTCCGGGCGAAGTCCGTGCGGCTTCGCAGTTCCCGGAGCAGGTTCTCGTACAGGTCCGTGGAGTCGGTCGCGAGCACCGGGCCGAAGTGGACGAGGGCCGCTTCGAGGTCGCTCTGCAGCCCCGCGTCGTTGGCCCGCTTCAGGAGTTCGCCGGCCACCGCGTCGAAGACTTCCGTCTTGGTGATCGGCGGCACCACCGGCGGCGTGACCGCCAGCGCGTCGGCGGCCGGCTTCATCGCATCCGCGGTGAACGTCGGCCCGTCGAGGTACGTCCGCAACGCCTGCACCGCCGCGGCCCGGGTTTTGACGTCCTCGCCGACTTGCGGTTCGTCCCGCAATTTCCCGAGGAATTCGAGCAGACTCGGGACGTGCAGGACGTCGACGGGCGGGTCGGCGAGGAACTGCCGGCCGATCCGGTCGAGCCCGCTCTGCCCCTGGAACAATTCCAGCACCCGCGGCCCCTGCGTGCGGATGAGGTGGTCCGCGTCGATCTTCCCGGCCGTCAGCGTCGCCTCGAAGAACTTGTTCAGCAGGGACGCCGGGTAGTCGGACGCCTTCCCGACGAGGTCCTCGAACCACGGGTGCGACGGGGCTTCCGCCAGCAGCACGTCGTACAGCTTCGTGGGCTTGTCCGGGTCGCCCTTGCCGTCCACCGGTTGCAGCAGCGTGTGGGCCAGCGCCGGGTGCGCGGCCAGCGTCCGGGCGAAGGTGGCGGACGGTTCGCCCTCACGGGCCAGGGTCGCCCGCGTCCCGGCGAGGTGGTACGCCCGCGGCACGTCGACCGCCAGGAGTTCGGCGAGCTTCTCGGCGGGCACGTCGGTCCACTTCGCGAGGGCCGGGTCCACGCCCGCGTTCGGGTTCTGCTGCTGCTTGAAGCGGACGAACCGGGCGAGCAGGTACCACCGCATCTCCCACGACAGCGAATCCGGATCGGTGATTTGCCCCAGCAGTTCGCCCCAGACGGCGTTCGCCTTCGCCGGGGCGGCCATCGGCAGGATCACTTCGAGGGCGTTCGACGTGCGGTTCTTGTCGCCCGCCTTCAGCGCCTTCAACCCCTCCTCGCGCACCGTGGTGCCGAGCTTCGCCATCACGTCGGACTTCTGGCGAAGGCTCTGCACGACGCGGGAAAACGACGTGTTCGCGAAGTCGCGGTCGTCGAGCGCCCATTCGAGGAACTGCTTCTGCGCGTCCGCCCGGCCGGCCACCCACGCGGCCAGCGGCGGGTACTGCAGGGCTTCGGTGGCTTCCGCTTTCGTCAGCACGCCGGTCCCGCGGGCGAGGCGGAACACGAGGTCGAACTGCCGGTAGCCGGACATGCCGAGCCGCTGCCAGGTCGCCTTGAACTCGTCGAGCGGGCCGAACTCGCCGGTGGCCAGGGCGTTCGCCGCGAACTCCGCGAACGGCACCTGGGTCGAGAGGAGCGACTGCCGGCCGGTGAACGTGTTGAACCCGACGCCGCCTTCGGAGTAGCAGTCCGAGGGCAAGTCCCACTCGGCCGCGCCGCCGTCGTACCCGACCAGCCGGGCCGGGCTCGACCGCGGTTCCGGCTCGTAGGTGCTGAACGTGAAGTCGTCCAGCATCCCGGTCGGGAACGCCCGCGTGACGGCGTACACCAGCTTCGCCACGTCCTCGGCCGGGGCGACGACGAACACCTTCGAGTGCGGCGGCGTCCCGAGCAGGGCCGTCAGCGCGAATTCGAGCAGCTCCCGCTTCGCGGCGGTCGAGAGCCACTCCTTCACGACGGCGTCGTCGAGGACGTCCGCGACGGGCAGGTACGGCAGGTCCGGGAGTTCGCCGACGGTGTGCGGTTCGGACCGCTGCCACATCGGGCTGCCCCACGTCTGGATCGCGAGCTGGGCGTCCGCGGTGGGGGGGACGTGCAGCAGGGCGTGGGCGAAGTACGCCTTCTCGCCCGGCGAAACGTGGACCAGCACCCGACCCGCGGACGCGGTGCCGACGAGGGCCAGCCGCACCGGCAGCGGCCGGTCGGACTCGGGCGGCCGCCCCGGCGGGGTCTTGAACCCGGAGAGGAGAATCGCCGTCGTCAGTTCTTCCGGCGACAGCCCCGCGGTGCCGGCCCGGAACGCGGGCGGGGTGTCGGCCGCGGCGGAGTCGGGCGACCCGGCGGCGAGTGAGCCGGCGGCGTACAGTTGCTTCATACCGTCACCTGGGTGCGGGGCGTCCACCGGAGCCCGTGCGGGTCCGGTGGACGTTTTACAGGCGACGGGGCCGTAACGAAGCGGCGGCCGGGAAAATCTGCCGGAACCCGACGGAACCGCCGGCGGGTCACTTCTCGTCGGCCGTGACCTTCAGGTCCGCGAACTCGACGGCGACTTCCTCGGCGAAGAACTTGGTGGCGAAGAGCTCGACGGCGACGGCGTCCGCGTGGCGGTCTTCCTTCCGGTCACCGTCGGTGTACGCGACCGTGTCCCGGCCGGTGCCCGGGTCGACGAAGCCCGCCGAGAACACGCCGCCCCTCCGCGCCGCCCAGAGCCGACAGCCCTGCGTCAGCCCGCCCTCGACTCCGGTTTCTCGTCCCACGCACGAACTGCGGTTCGGCGTGGTAATCCGGGTCGTGTGCGAGCAACAGGCCTGCCACTGTCCGCCCGGCTGGTATTCCGCCTGGGCGGACAACAGGTCGAACCGCTGCGGCTGGGGGGTGTTGGCGTCCGCGATCGCGAAGCCGGCCGCCACGTTCGACCGCGGATTCCTCCGGTTCCGGACCGTCTCCCCGTCCGGCCAGTCGGACGCATGCGGGAACCGGACGGTGACCTGAACCCGGAAGTCCCCGGCGAAGGTCCGGGCCACGGGAAGCCGGCTGTCGGGGGGGGTGATCTGCCGATCCATCAGCGCTCGGGGCAGAACGAGGCGGAGGGCCTGGTCTTTCGTGACCTCATAGGCGACGCCCCCGACCGTGCCGGTCTTTCGCGCCAACTTCAGCGGTGCCCACGGGTCGCGCGGCGTCTCGCGGACCGGGGCGGCCACGCCCGCCGTGCCGAGGGAGACCAGGAGAAGGACCAGGCGGGTCGGCATTTCGAGGCCTCCGGGGGAGGAAGGGTCGCGTTCCGGGAACATGACGAGAAATCGACCGGAACCTGACGCGCCGGCTGTGTAACAACCGTCGGTCACCTCCGCTTGACGTGGGATTCCAGGTCGAACTCCCGCACCACCGCGTCGAGTTTCGCTTCCGCCCGGGAAAACGTCTCCGCGTCGGCGACGATCGTGACCTCGACGCGGCCGGTGAGTTCCTCGGGGACGTCTTCGCCCGCCGGTTCGTACCGCAGGGCCTTCAGCGTGCCGGCGTCGAAGCCGGTCATCGCGAGTTCGGGCAGGTCTTGCAGTTCTTCCAGAAGGGAAGCGAGCTTCGCCGCGTCGTACCGGCCCTGGGCTTCGGAGTTGTTCAACACGACGTTGAGCGCCCGTTCCCGCGGCTCGCTCAGCCGCACGACGGAGACGGGGACTTCGGCGACGCCGAGTTCCTTGAGGATCCGCAGCCGCAGGTGCCCGCCGACGACGCGGCCGGTGAGCTCGTTCCAGATCAGCGGCTCGACGAGGCCGAACTCTTCGAGGCTCGCCCGCAGCTTGCGGTACGCCGCGTCCGCGGGCTTGAGGGGTTTTCGCGGGTTGTAGTCCGCCGGGGTCAGGTCCGCGACCGGGACCGTGCGGACTTCCAGGTGCGAGATCGGGGGCATGGGCCGCTCCGGGTGAAATGACTATTTGTTCACTTCATCCCATCCGATCCGGCGGAAGTCAAATCGAGTCAGTTCATTCGTACAAAATCACTCGGAAGCGAGCTTCTTCCGCAACTGCTCGACACGAAGGTACGAGTCGTCTTCTCGACCGAACAAGATGATTTTTGTCGGCTTTCCGCGTGCTTCTGCTTCTTCGACGACTCGCAAAAGTTTGCGAAGACCGTAGGT
>ERZ1066121.2492-NODE-2492-length-11530-cov-5.634946_pt1 | contig 11530 bp, 13 predicted proteins | sample MGYA00382768_ERZ1066121 | MGnify/ENA primary metagenome ERZ1066121 (study PRJEB33369, sample SAMEA5778351) | biofilm metagenome | biome: Industrial cooling water; feature: Water cooling tower basin; material: Biofilm | place: United Arab Emirates | collected... | reverse complement strand
CACCAGCGCACGCCCTTCTCGGCACGGAAGTGGTTGACGAAGAGCAGGTCGCCGCCCGGCCGCACCACGCGGCGCATCTCCGCGAACAGGCGGCGCGCATCCGGCACCACCGTCGCGGTGAACATCGCCACCGCGATGTCGAAGCTGGCATCGGCGAAGCCCATGCGCTCCGCGTCCATCTCCACCAGGCCGACGACGTTGCGCAGGCGCTCCGTGCGCACGCGCTCCTGCGCGCGCGCCAGCATGTCGCGCGAGAGGTCGATGCCGACCACGCGCTTCTCCGGCGCGTAGCGCGGCAGGGCAAGGCCGGTGCCCACCCCCACCTCCAGCACGCGCCGCCCCGGCAGGGCATTCGCCGCGGCGACGGCGCGGTTGCGGCCGGCGGCGGAGACGCCGCCGAACACGTCGTCATAGACGCGCGCCCAGCGGCGGTACGCATCGCGCACGGCATCGGCGTCGAGGGCGGTGCGGGCATAGGGCTCGCGGTGCAGGGCGGGGCTGCCGGCCATGGCTACGCGGCTCCGAGACAGATAGATGACCACTCCCGCTAATGCCTGGGATCGGCTGGCGCAAGGCTGGAAGCGCATCCGCCGACGGAGCCGGCGCACACGGCTCCGCGGTCGCACGAAATGCCGAGACTCGTCGCAAAACATGTAACTTCCCCGGATCAACCTCGTACCGCCTTGCCCGGTGCCCGCGCGCTGCCAGAGTCGGGCACGAAGGGGTGCGACTCGGCATGGACCAGCAGACCGAAGTTTCCAAGGTGAAGGCGCGCATCCGCGCCCTCGCCGCCAAGACCGTGGATCGCGGCTGCTCGGAGGCCGAGGCGCTGGCCGCGGCTGCCAAGGTGGGCGAGCTGCTCGACGTCTATGGCCTCTCGATGAGCGAGGTCGAGCTGCGCGAGGAGGCCTGCATCGAGCGCCGCCTCTCGGCGCACGGCCCGGGCGGCACCGCACTGCGCTGGCTGCTGCCGGCACTGCTGCGCTTCTGCGAATGCCGCGGCTGGACGGATGGACGGCACGACATCGTGCTGTTCGGCCTGGAGCCCGACGTGCAGATGGCCGAATACCTGCTGCACGTGATCGACCGTGCCCTGGCCTTCGAGGAGCATCGCTACCGCCTCGGCCCCGACTATCGTGCCGCGACGGCGCGGCACACGCCGCAATCGGTGCTGCGCAGCTTCCGCTACGGCTTCGGCGACCGCGTCGCGAAGCGCCTGGATGCGATGTCGGAGGGGCGCCACCGCGTGCAGGAGGCGCGGCGCGAGCAGGCGATGGGCCGCACCGCATCCACCGCGCTGGTGTTGGCCAAGGAGAAGAAGGTGGAGGAGGGGTTTCGCGGCCTCGGCGTGCGGCTGCGCACGGTGCGCACCACGGCGACGGTGCGCGACAAGGGTGCCTATGGCCGCGGCGCGGAGGCCGGTGGGCGGGTCGGCCTCGACCGGCCGGTGGGCGCGGGCGCCGGTACGGGGCGCCTGCCCGGCCGCACATGAGCCGCCTCGGCCGCACGCCCGCGCAGGAGGGCGCGGCGGCGCGCCGGCTCTACGCCTGGGAGGACGCGGTGGTCGGCCCGCGCGACCGCTCCCGCGTGCCCTTCGCGCAGCTGCAGGCGCTGGTCGATCACGTCTGGGCCGGCGAGGGCCTGCGCTTCCCGCCGCGCATTCGCCCGCTGCCGCGGCAGGCCAGGCGCACCGTGGCGCGCGCCAGCCGCACCGCCATCGAGGCCCCGGCCGAACTCCCCACCTGGGTGCTGCTGCACGAGATCGCGCACGCGCTCACCAGCACGGCGGAGGAGGAAAGCGATGGCCACGGCCCGGCCTTCACGGGCATGTACCTGCGCCTGCTGGAACGCTACGCGCGCATGGACGGGGCGGCGCTGGCGGAGTCGCTGCACCGCGCGGGCATCGCCTTCGAGACGCACCTGCGGCCGGCCTTCCTGGAATGACCCCGCCGGCGCTACGCTCTCAAGCGCGTCCAGGAAGGGAAGAGCTCATGCGGCCGAGGTTGTTCTTCATCGGCGCCGGCGCGATCGGCGGCTATGTCGGCGGGCACCTGGCGCGGCTCGGCCACGACGTGACCTTCGTCGACCCCTGGCCCGCCCATGTCGAGGCGATCCGCGCCGACGGCCTGCGGCTGACCGGCCTGACCGAGCCGGAGAACGTCACCGTCCGCGCCCCCGCGATGCACGTGACCGAGTTGCAGTCGCTGTCGAAGGCGGCGCGCGGCGTCGACATCGCTTTCGTCTCGGTGAAGTCCTACGACACCGAATGGGCGACCGCGATGATCGCGCCCTACCTGGCCGAGGGCGGCTTCGTCGTCTCGCTGCAGAACTGCATCAACGAGCCGACGATCGCCGGCGTGGTGGGCTGGGGCCGCACGGTGGGGATGATCGCCGCGACCCTTTCGGCCGAGATGCACGCGCCCGGCCAGGTGCGCCGCACCGTGCCGCTCGGCACCGGCGGGCGCATGGTGTTCTATGTCGGCGAGGTGCATGGCCGCATCACGCCGCGCGTCGCACGCATCGGCGAGTGGATGGCGGCGATCGACACGGTGACCGTCACGACGAACCTCTGGGGCGAACGCTGGACCAAGCTCTGCGTCAACGCGATGCGCAACGGCATCGCGGCGGCGACGGGCCTCTCCGGCAACGACTGCGACCGCGACGAGCGGATCCGCCGCTTCATGCTGCGCGTGGGGTCGGAGGCGGTGCGCATCGGCCAGGCGCTCGGGCTCGCGCTCGGACCGGTGCTGACCATCCCGCCGGAGGTGCTGGCGCGTGCCGGCGAGGGCGATCGCGCCGCCGTCGACGCGGCGGAGGGCACGTTGATGGGCCTGCTGACCGGCGGCGCGCGCAGCGAGCTGCAACGGCCCTCCATGGGCCAGGACATGCTGAAGGGGCGGCGCACCGAGATCGGGTTCATCAACGGCCATGTCGTAGCCCGCGGCGCGGAGCTGGGGCTGGCCGCCCCGGCCAATGCGGCACTCGTCGCGGCCGTGCAGCGGGTCGAGCGTGGCGAGGTGCCGGCCCGGCCGGAGAACATCATCGGCATCAACATCTGAGCAGCGGCGCGAACCGATGCCGCTGCTGACCGCCGACCGTGTCGAGATCGCGGTGCTGGTGGACAACGTCACCGACACCCTCTCCTCGGCGCCGCCCTTCGTCACCCGCGAATGGGTGGCGCTGCGGCGCCGCGGCATGCGCATCACCGCCGGCTCCGCGCTGTGCTGCGCCAACCACGGGCTCGCCCTCGTGATCACCGCGCACGGGCCGGATGGCGCGCGCACCGTGCTGTTCGACGGCGGGCCGGTGGACTACGCGGTGGAGCGCAACGGCACGCGCCTCGGCATCGATTTCGGCGCCATCGAGGCTGTGATGCTGAGCCACGGCCACTGGGACCATGCCGGCGGCATCCCGCAGGCGCTGGCGATGATCCGCGCCGCCAACGGCGACAGCGCCGTGCCGCTGCTCCTGCATCCCGGCATGTTCGCCGAACGCGCCTCCCGCCAGGCCGATGGCGGGGTGATGCCGATGGACCGCGTGCCGAGCCCTGCCGAATGGGAAGCGATGGGCGCGCAGCCGGTGGTCTCCGCCGCGCCCGGCACCTTCGCCGGCGACCTGTTCTGGATCAGCGGCGAGATTCCCCGCCGCACCGCCTATGAACGCGGCCTGCCGACGCAGGTCGCCCGCGCCTCGCGCGACGCGCCCTGGCAGCCCGACCCGCTGCTGATGGATGAACGCGCGCTGGCGGTGCGCGTCCGGGGCAAGGGGCTGGTGGTGTTCTCGGCGTGCAGCCATGCCGGCATCGTCAACGTGCTGCACCATGTGCGGGACAGCTTCCCGGGCGAGCCGATCCACGCCGCCATGGGCGGCCTGCACCTGTCCGGCGAGAACGAGGCGATCATCCCGGAGACGGTGCGCGACCTCGGCCGGTTCGGCCTGGCGCACATCTTTCCCGCGCATTGCACGGGGTGGCGCGCGGTGAATGCGCTGGAACGCGCCTTCGGCGAGCCGGTGGTTGCCCCCTCCGCAGTGGGCAAGATCTACGCGCTGTAGCCGCCACGGGACGGTCGCGTGCACGACGGCCGGCGCGGCACCTTGCAGCATGTGCCGCCGGCCGCTGTTCAGCCCTCGACGCGGATGCCCGTCAGCGCGACCAGCTCGCGCCAGCGCTGGACCTCCGCGCGCTGGAAGGCGGCGAATTCGGCGGCCGGCATCGGCGCGGGGGCGAAGCCCATCCCGCGCAGCCGCGCGACCAAGTCGGGCGCCGCCAGGATCGGCGGCAGCGCGGCGGAGAGCCGCTCGATGACCGCGCCCGCCGTCCGCGCCGGGGCAAACAGGCCGAACCAGGCATCCACCGCCATGTAGGGGGCTCCCGCCTCGACGAAGGTTGGCACGTCGGGCAGTTCGGCCAGCCGGCGCGCCGCGCCGATGCCCAGCGCCCGCAGCCGCCCGTCCTGCACGAGCTGCACCACCTGCGGCCAGGTGGAGACGAAGAAGTCCACCACGCCTGAGACGGTGTCCGTCGTCGCCCCCGCGCCGCCGCGATAGGGCACGTGGGTGGCCGCCAGCCCCTCGCGCTTCACGAGGCTCTCGGCGATGACGTGGCTGGCCGAGCCCACACCGGATGAGGCGTAGGTGAGGCTGCCGCCATCCCTGCCGCGGGCCACAAGCTCCGAAAGCGTCCGCGCCGGCGCGTTGGCGGGCACCACCAGCGCATGGTGCACCTCGGCCAGGCGGCCGATGGCGGCGAAATCCTCGACCGGACGGTAGGGCAGGTCGCGGATCATGGCCGCGTTGGCGGCGTGGGTCTGGTTGTTGCCGAGCGCGAGCGTGGTGCCGTCCGGTGCAGCCCCGGCCACGGCCTGGGTGCCGACCACCGCGGCGCCGCCGGGGCGGTTCTCCACCACGAAGGCGGCACCGGGGATAGCAGCGGCCAGCCGCTCGGCCAGGGCGCGCGCCAGCAGGTCCGTGCTGCCGCCGGGCGGATAGGCGACGACGATGCGCACCGGGCGCGCCGGCCATGGCGCGGCATCGCCGGACGGCGGCACCTGGGTCTGGGCCGGGCCGGCGCGGCTGGCAGCCAGCAGCGGCAGGACGGCGAGCAGCGGGCGGCGGCTGAGCGGCATGCGATGGAGATCCTCCCAGGGCCGCGCCGAGGTGGCGGCCGACCCGGCCACGCTTGCCGGACGCCGGGCACCCGGTCCAGCGGGTGCGCGGCGGGGATTGTCACGGATTGGTGATGATACAGTTTGTCTCGACCCTGCCGCGATTGCGACACAGTGGCTTGCCATCATATCCTCATACCGAAGGAGAGGCACGATGCGCAGGAGACCGCCAGCCATGGCAGCCGCGCCGGCCCCGGATGCCGCGGAGGGGGCCGGGCGATGACGCTGTGGGCCGATTTCCTCCGCCGGATGATGCTCGGCGCCACTCCAACGCCGACGCCGCCCGGCGGCGCAGACGGCGCGACGCCGCGGGCCACCGGTCACGGTGAGGCGCCTCAGGCCTCCGACGAGCTGGTGGCTGCGGAGGCCGAGCCGGACCGGTAATGGCGGGGCCCTACCGCAGCGCGGCGAAGAATTCCCGCAGCACGGCTGCGCATTCCGCCTCGCGCACGCCGCCGACCACCTCCGGCACGTGGTGGCAGGAGGGCGCGGCAAAGACCCGCGCGCCGTGCTCCACGCCGCCGCCCTTAGGGTCATAGGCCCCGAAGACCACGCGGCGCAGGCGGAACAGGCTCGCCGCCTGGGCGCACATCGGGCAGGGCTCGAGCGTCACGGTCAGGGTGCAGTCGGGCAGCCGGGGATCGCCGCGCCCCGCCGCGGCCGCGCGCAGGGCAAGGATCTCCGCATGGGCGGAGGCATCGGCCCGTTCCTCGACACGGTTGCCGGCGCGGGCCAGCACCCGGCCGGTGGCATCGGTGACCACGGCGCCCACCGGCACCACGGCCCGCGCGGCGGCGGCGCGGGCCTCCTCCAGGGCAAGCTCGATGGCCGTCATGGCCCGCAATGGTAGGGCGGATGCCGCCCGGCCGGAACCGGCCGCCGGGCGGTGCCATGCCGGGGCAGGTCAGCCCCGCGGCGACTCGGGCGCGGCGGGCCCCTCCTCCGGGCGGCCGCGGCGGTCGGCCATGAACTGGTCGAACTCCGCCTTGTCCTTGGCGAAGCGCAGGCGCTCGAGGAAGGCGGCGAAATCGCGCTGCTCCTCCTCCAGCCGGCGCAGCGTGTCCTGGCGGTACTCGTCGAAGGCCGCGTTGCCGGAGGTGGATGCCTCCTCATGTCGATGCCGGCCGCGCCAGCCGCAGCCGCGCGACGGCATGGCAGACGGGCCACCCGGCCCGGCCGCATGCGCCCCCATCCAGTGCCGGCCGAGCCGCCCACTGCCGATGAGGAAGAACAGCACGGCGAGGCCGATCGGCCAGAAGGCGATGAAGCCGAGCACGGTGGCCACGATCAGCCAGGGCTTCGGCACCGACCAGGCCAGCGACCAGGGGTTCCAGCCATGCAGCGGCGGCCCGTTCGGGCCGGCGGGCGGTGGCGACCAGCCTGGCGGCCCGTAGCCACCGCGCGGGACGGCGCCAGGCTCTGCGGTTGCGGACATCGGGACCCTCCTGTGTATGCAAGTCATACTTACATTATGGAGAGGCGGCAGTTCGTTCAAGTGAATTCGTCATCCCCGCCTACCGCCTGGTCGCCGAGCCACCACCCGCCAGTCCGAGGCTCTGGAGGTAGATCAGCAGGCCCGCCTCCAGCAGCTCCTCCGCCGCCATCGGCAGCTTCCGCCGCGACCGGTCCGGACGGCAGAACAGCGAGGCGATGCCGTGCGCCATCGACCAGATGTGCAGGGCCACCATCAGCGCCGGCGGGCGCCGCCCCTCGGGCAGACCGGCGATCAGCCGCTCGGTCGCGGCGCGCAGCACGCCGAAGGCGCGGTCGCCGGCGGCCTGCAAGCCGGGATGCCCCTCCGCCACCAGTCGCGTCTCGAACATCGCCGCGTAGTAGGCGGCCTCGGTCCGGGCGAAGCCGAGATAGGCGCGGCCGAGCGCCTCGAAGGCGCGCAGCGGGTCGGGCGCGCCGTCGTTCCAGGCGCGCGCCAGCATGTCGGCGAAGCGCTCGAAGCCCTGCCGCGCGACCTCGGCGAGCAGCGCCTCGGCATCGCGGAAATGGCGGTAGGGCGCGCCTGGGCTGACGCCGGCCAGTCGCGCCGCCTCGGCCACGCTGAAGCCGGCCGGCCCGTGCTGGCCGATCAGGGTCACCGCCGCCTGCACCAGCGCCTCGCGCAGGTTGCCGTGGTGGTAGCCGCGGCGCGGGCCCGACCAGGTCATGTGAGTGCTGCTTGCATCACGCCGAGACATGGCACCGCCGGCGCCGCGCGGCCAGTGCCGGCGTGCCGGATCGGTAGGCTGCCAGGCGCCGCCCGCGCTGACCCTCGTATGGAAGGAACCTGCATGGTTGCGGCCGTGAACCGTACACCGCAGCCTGTCCGTCCTACCGCCAGCGCGATGGTGACGTGCCGCACCCGCCCGGCCCCCGGTGGGTGATTCCCCTGGGCCAGGCTTTGCCCTAGCAACGGGGCCATGCCCCGCAGCACCCGCCCCGTCATCGGCGTCACCCTCGATTCGGAACCTGCCGGCGGCTGGTCGCGGCTGCCCTGGTACGCGCTCCGCCAGAACTACTTCGCCGCCCTGATCGAGGCCGGCGCCCTGCCCGTCGCGCTGCCGCACGACCCGGCGCTGGCGGCGGCGTACCTGGACACCATCGATGGCCTGGTGATCACCGGCGGCGCCTTCGACGTCGATCCCGCGCTTTGGGGCAACGAGCCGGCGCATCCGGAGGTCACGCTGAAGCCCGGCCGCACCGATTTCGAGCTGGCCGCGGCGCGTGAGGCACTGCGGCGCGACATGCCCGTGCTCGGCATCTGCGGCGGGCAGCAGTTGCTCGCCGTCGCCTTCGGCGGCACGCTGATCCAGCACATCCCCGACGCCGTGGCCGGCGCGCTGGCGCATGAGCAGCCGAACCCGCGCACCGAGCCCGGCCACGAGGTTGCCATCGCGGCGAACACGCTGCTCGCGCGCATCACCGGCCGCACGCGCATGGCGGTGAACAGCGCGCACCACCAGGCGGTGCGGGCGCCCGGCGCGGGGGCCGTGGTGAACGCCGTCGCCCCCGATGGCGTGGTGGAGGGCGTCGAACATCCCGGCCACCGCTTCGCCCTCGGGGTGCAGTGGCACCCGGAATACGCCGTCGATCCGGCCGATCCGCTGATCTTCCGGGCTCTCGTCGAGGCCTGCCGCGGATGACCGGGGAGCCCGACGGCCCGGAGGATGGCACGCGTGGCGAGCGGATCGCGAAATGGTTGGCGCGCGCCGGCGTTGCCTCCCGCCGCGACGCGGAGCGGATGATCGCCGAGGGCCGAGTGCGTCTGGAGAACCGCGTGGTGGCGACGCCGGCGACCTTCGTGCAGCCCGGCGCGCTGGTCACGGTGGACGGCGCCCTGGTCGCCGATGCGCAGCGCACGCGGCTGTTCCGCTACCACAAGCCGGACGGGCTGATCACCACGCACCGCGACCCGCAGGGCCGACCCACGGTGTTCGAGCGGCTGCCCCCCGGCCTGCCGCGCGTCGTCTCGGTCGGCCGGCTCGACTTCAGCAGCGAGGGCCTGCTGCTGCTGACCAATGACGGCGCGCTCGCCCGCCGGCTGGAAGTGCCGGCCAATGGCTGGATCCGGCGCTACCGCGTGCGCGTGCATGGCATGGTGCAGGAGCGCGACCTGGCCGCGCTGGCGCGCGGCGTCACGGTGGAGGGCGTGCGCTACGGCCCCATCGAGGCCGGGCTGGACTCCCGCAAGGGCGCCAACGCCTGGCTCACCATCGCGCTGCAGGAGGGCAAGAACCGCGAGGTGCGCCGCATCATGGGGCATCTCGGCCTGCACGTGACGCGGCTGATCCGCACCGCCTACGGCCCCTTCCAGCTCGGCAGCCTGCCGCGCGGCGCGGTGGAGGAGGTGAACCCGAAGGTGCTGCGGGAGCAGCTGGGCGCCGGGGCCGCGCCGGCGCCGCCGCGGCCGGTGCGGGTTGCCGCACAACATTCGGCTGACGGCCGACGAAGGCCCGGCTAATGTCGCGCAATGGATGTCCGGCTTGAAAGGCTGAACCCGAAGCGCCGTCTGCTCTCCAGGCAGGAGGCGGCGCGGCAGGATGAGCGGCTCCGCGCACTCGCCGAGCAGGTCCGGTATGGCGGCAATCCCGATCATAAGCGTGACCCAGGGGATTTCGGGCTCACGCCGCCAGCGGCGTGGCGACGCGGCAAGTCGCTTTGCGACGACGCGGGCGTGACGCGCCGTGAGGATGCGCGCGCTCTTCTGGTTGCGGGTCTGCTTCGTGGTCTGGTTGACGCCCGCTGGGATGGTTCGGAGTGGCCCGGCTTGATCTGGGCGGTCACCGACGCGGGCACACCGCTCGAAGCTCAGCGTGAGGCACCCGGGCGCTACCATGGTTATCCGATGCCGGCAGCCGATCCGCTACGCGACACGGTGCTTGCCCGCTGGCATGCGATTGCATGAGCGGCACCCTGGAACTCGCGGCGGAATGGCTCGACCGCGGAGCCTATACCCCGCCCGATCCCACAGCTGCCCGCCTGCGCATCGCCATCGACGGCCTGGTTGCGACGCGTGCCGAGAATCGGTGGTCTCAGACCCTCGTCGAAGCGGTGCCTCTCTCGGCAGGGCCTCTTGCGGCGTGGCTGGTTGGCGCCTGGTGGCGGTTGCGCCACGAACCCGAATGGCCAACTGCCCCGGCGCCGGTCGATTGGCGCATGGCCCACGAAATCGCCGCGGCCGGCAATGGCTTCCTCTGGCCGCGCCTTCGTCTCGTCTGCGATGGCTCATCCATGGAGTTCGACTGCATTCCGAGCGATCCGCGATCGCGCGAGATGCTGTCCTACGTTGCGGATTTTCGGACACATCTGCCAGTCGCTCGCTTCGAGCAGGCTGTGGACGACTTCGTCGAACTCGTGCTGGAGCGCATGGCATCCGTCGGGGTCAGGTGCGACCTCGCCGCAGCGTGGGAGGCCGTACGCGCGGACCGGCGCGATCCGGTCCGGTCGGCACGACGGCGCATTGAGGCGATGATGGGCTTCGACCCCGACGAGGCGCCGCGCGACGTCCTGGCCGAGGTTACCGAGTTGGGCCAACGTGCCGGAGATGGCGGCGAAGTGGCGGCTATTTGTGCTGCCAGCACGCCGGCGGCGTTGCGGACAGCCGTGGCATCGGCCTCGCTGTCAGCCCGCCTCGCCCTCCGAGGGAACGTCGCACCGGCGGGCACTGACGAACCGCCACACCAGCGTGGCTACCAGCTCGCCCGGTGGGCACGCGCGGAGGCCAACCTGCGGCCGGGCGTGCCGGTGCGGGACGCCGACCTCGCTGATCTGCTCGGCATGACATGCGAGACGCTGCTCTCCAGCCGCGATGGCGGATTGGCGCCAGCGACCGTCCTGGTGCGCGGCCCGGATGACGCGAGGGTGCTGTTCAGGGATCGCCGCGCGCGAGGCCGCCGGTTCGACGCCGCACGCCTCATTGGCGACGCCCTGGGTGCGCCCGAGCTGCCTTGGCAGCTGACGGCAGACACAAAGACGGCCCGGCAGAAGCTGCAACGGGCATTTGCCGCTGAGTTCCTGGCTCCCATCGCGACGTTGCACGAACGGCTCGATGCGGCGCCAACCGAGGATGAGGTGACCGAGGTCGCAGACTGGCTCGGGGTCGGCGAACGGCTCGTCCGGAGCCAGCTTGTGAACCATGGCGCGGTCGCATGGGACCGCTGGTCGCTGCCGGCCTGACCGCCACCCCATGCGCATCATCGCCGGCCGCCACCGGGGCCGCCGCCTCGCCGCGCCCGCCGGCGAGGCCACCCGCCCCACCGCCGACCGCGTGCGCCAGGCACTGTTCGACATGCTCTGGCATGCGCCATGGGGCGGGCGTGGCGCAGTGGCGGACCGGCGCGTGCTGGATGCCTTCGCCGGCACCGGCGCGCTGGGGCTGGAGGCGCTCTCGCGCGGCGCCGCGCACGCCACCTTCCTGGAGACCGCCCGCCCCGCGCTGGCCGCGCTGCGCGCCAACATCACCGCCTGCGGGGCGGAAGCCGCCAGCACCGTGCTGGCCGCCGATGCCACCCGCCCGCCGCGCGCCCCCCTGCCCTGCGCGCTGGTCTTCCTCGATCCGCCCTATGCCGAGGGGCTGCTGCCGAAGGCGGTCGCCGCCCTGGCCGAGGCCGGGTGGATCGCGCCGGCCGCGCTGCTCGTCGCCGAAAGCGCGGCCGCGGCGCCGCCGCCCGCGCCGCCGCCAGGCTTCACGGCGCTGGCCGAGCGGCTGCACGGCCCCGCGCGCCTCAGTGTGGTCCGCGCACCGTGACGGCGGCGCTGCACGCCCGCCGGGCGCTGATGCTGCTGCCCTCCGCCGGGCTCGGCGGGGCGGAGGCGATGACGGCGGTGCTCGCCCGCGCGCTGCGCGCCGCCGGCCTGGCGCTGGACATCGCGAT
>ERZ1066121.2490-NODE-2490-length-11538-cov-5.749107_pt1 | contig 11538 bp, 7 predicted proteins | sample MGYA00382768_ERZ1066121 | MGnify/ENA primary metagenome ERZ1066121 (study PRJEB33369, sample SAMEA5778351) | biofilm metagenome | biome: Industrial cooling water; feature: Water cooling tower basin; material: Biofilm | place: United Arab Emirates | collected... | reverse complement strand
GCTGGTCAAGCTCGCCGACCGGCTGCACAACATGCGCACGCTGCACTTCATCAAGGACGAGGCCAAACGTCGCCGGATCGCGCGCGAGACCATGGACATCTACGCCCCGCTCGCCGAGCGGATCGGCATGTACGAGTTCATGAACGAGATGCAGACGCTCGCCTTCCGGCAGCTCGAGCCGGAAGCCTATGAGTCGATCACCCGTCGCCTCGAACAGCTCCATGCCGGCGGCGGCGACCGGATCGCGCGGATCGCGTCGGGGCTGAAGCTGCTCCTGTCCCGCAACGGCATCGACGCCGAGGTGTCGGGCCGGCAGAAGCATCCCTTCTCCATCTGGCGCAAGATGGCCGAGCGCCACATCAGCTTCGAGCAACTGTCGGACGTGATGGCGTTCCGCCTGATCGTGCCGTCCACCCAAGACTGCTACAAGGCACTCGGCGTGATCCACGGACGCTGGCCGATGGTGCCGGGCCGGTTCAAGGACTATATCTCGACCCCCAAGCGCAACGGTTATCGGTCGCTCCATACCAGCGTGATCCATGCGGAGAATATGCGGGTGGAGGTGCAGATCCGGTCGGCGGACATGCACGCCCAGGCCGAATATGGTCTCGCGGCGCACTGGGCCTACAAGCAGGGCACCGGCACGCCCGACACGCAGGTGCGCTGGATACGCGACCTGGTCGAAATCCTGGACACCGCCGACAGCCCGGAAGAGCTGCTCGAGCATACGCGGATGGCGATGTACCAGGACCGCATCTTCGCCTTCACGCCCAAGGGCGAGCTTATCCAGCTGCCCAAGGGCGCGACGCCGGTCGACTTCGCCTATGCGGTGCATACCACGCTCGGCGACCAGGCGGTGGGTGCCAAGATCAACGGCCGCGTGGTGCCGCTCCGCACCGTGATCGAGAACGGCGACCAGGTGCAGATTCTGAAATCGAAGGCGCAGGAGCCCCAGCCCGGTTGGCTGAACTTCGCCATCACCGGCAAGGCGCGCGCCGCGATCCGCCGCTATGTACGCCATAAGGAACGCGACGAATCGGTCGCGCTCGGCCGCAAGCTCTACGACGAGATCGTGGCGCGCCTGCCCGCGCAGCTCGGGCCCGACGCGCTGGGCGCGGCGCTCAAGCGATTGAAGCTGCCCGACGAGGCGAGCCTGATGATCGCGGTCGCGCGCGGTTCGCTGTCAGACGCCGCGCTGATGGAGGCGCTGATGCCCGGATCGGCAGGCGGCGACGTTGCCGCCATGCCGCCGTCCCAGCGCCAGGCCATCTCGATCAAGGGACTGACGCCGGGCGTCGCCTTCGATCTCGCGACCTGCTGCCATCCGCTGCCGGGCGACCGCATTGTGGGGCTGCGCCGTCCGGACGAGCCGATCCAGGTGCACACCATCGATTGCGCCAAGCTCGCCGACGGTACCGATGCCGACTGGGTCGACCTTGCCTGGGGCGACAAGTCCGACGGGGGCACCGCGCGGCTGCAGGTGATCGTCAAGAACGAGCCGGGTGCGCTCGCGGTGATGAGCGGCATCTTCGGCACTCACGCCGCCAACATCCTGAACCTGCGCCTGTCCAACCGGGACAATGCGTTCCATACCTTCGAGGTGGACCTGGAGGTGCACGACCTCCACCACCTCGTCCGCATCCTCGCCGCTCTCCGCGCCGCCGACGCGGTCGCCAGCGCCGAGCGGGCGTGAGGCATATCGCATTGAATATTCCCAGCCATCGACACCAATCTCTGCATCCGGGTTCTTCGTGGCCGGCCCTCGGCTATCCGGGAACGGTTCAAGCCCATGCCGAGGGGCTGTGCATCTCGACCGTGGTTCTGAGCGAACTCCTGTTCGGCGCGGCGCCTTCAGCGCGGCCAGTCGACAAGCGAAAGGCAGTTCGGGATTTCGTGGAACGCCTGGATGTACGCCTATCGATGCCGACGCGGCGGATCACGCTGCCGATGTGCGCGCGAAGCTTGCGCGGCGCGGCGAGAGCATCGGCGGATACGACCTGCTGATCGCCGGCCATGCCCGCAGCAGAGGATTGATCGTGGTCACCGGCAATCTGCGGGAGTTCCGGCGTGTCGACGGGCTCCGGTCTGAAGACTGGCTCTCGACGGATTAGCTCCGACACCAACACCGCCCAGCTTACAGAGGAAGACACGCCCGCGCATTCCGCCCGGTCGCTTTTTTCTGTCATGATGCGACTGCAATAGGATGGAAACGCCGGTGGCGTGGGAGGCGGGACGATGACCTGGACGATCGATCGGCGGAGCCTGGTCCGTGGCGGTGCACTGGGCCTGGGCGCGCTTCTGCTGCCGGGGACGAGCGCCGGGCTCGCGCAGCTGATGGCGGCGCGCGGCTTCACCCATGGTGTCGCGAGCGGCGAGCCGGGGCCCGATTCGGTGCTGCTCTGGACCCGGTTCGTGCCCCCGGGCGGAGGCGAGGCGCGGGTCACGGCCGAGATCGCCGAGACGGAGGATTTCCGCCGACCGGTCGCGGGGGCGGTCGTGGTCACCGGCGGCTGGCGCGACTGGACCGCCAAGGCAGTGCTGGCCGGGCTTGAGCCGGGGCGCACCTACTTCTACCGGTTCAGCGCCGACGGCCAGGTCTCGCCCACCGGCCGCACGCGAACGCTGCCCGACGGCCGGGTCGATGCGTTCCGGCTCGGCGTCTTCTCGTGCGCGAACCTCCCTTTCGGCTGGTTCAACGCCTATGCGCACGCGGCGGCGCGCGATGACCTGCACCTCGGCCTGCACCTCGGCGACTATCTTTATGAATATGGGCGCGGCAGCTATCCGTCGGTGCGTGAAAGCGTGGCGGGCCGGATGCTCGAGCCCGCGGGCGAGGTCATGGCTTTGGCCGACTACCGGCTGCGCCACGCCTGCTACCGCGCCGATCCCGATCTTCAGCGGCTGCACGGCCGGATCGCGATGATCGCGTCGACCGACGACCATGAATCGGCCAACGACAGTTGGGAAGGCGGCGCGCAGAACCACCAGCCGGGTGAAGGCGACTGGTCGGCGCGCAAGGCGGCGGCGCTCCAGGCGTGGCGCGAGTGGATGCCCGTCTCCGAGCAGCCTTGGCGCGCTTATGAGATCGGCGACCTGGCCACCCTGTTCCGCACCGAAACGCGGCTGCTGGCCCGGAGCCGCCCGCCTGCGCTTGAAGAGCTGCTACGCGGGGCAAGCAATCCGGTTTCGGCGCTGACCGCCTTCAGGGAAGGGGCCTGGACGGATCCTGCGCGCACAATGATGGGGTTGGAGCAGGAGGCCTGGCTGTATGACGGGCTGCGCCGGTCGGTCCGCGCGCGCAAGGCCTGGCAGCTGGTGGGCACGGGCACGATCATGGGCCGGACCGCGACCCCGCCGCGCGTCGCCGACTGGCTTCCGCCCGACGCCCCGGACTTCGTGCGCGACCGCGTGCGCGCGAGCCTGGTCGCCGCGCGCGCAGGGTTGCCCAACAATCTCGACAACTGGGGCGGTTATCCGGCCGCCCGCGCACGACTGCTGACGGCGGCGCAGGCGGCGGGCGCGGACCTTGTGATGCTTGCGGGCGACAGCCACAATGCCTGGGCATTCGAGTTGACGCAGGACGGCCGCGCGGCGGGGGTGGAGTTCGACGGGCAGAGCGTCACCTCGCCCGGTTATGAATCGGCCTTCGCGCGCATCGCCCCCGCCGAGGTCGCGCGCGCGCTCGTCGAGGCCAATCCCGAGCTCAAGTGGATGGACTCGAGCGGCCGCGGCTACATGACCGTGACGCTGACACCCGAGGCCGCGACAGGCGAGTGGCTCTTCCTGGACACGGTGCGCGACCGGTCGGACCGGATTGCGCGGACCCACCGCCTTCGCACCCGGCGCGGACGCAAGCGGCTCGAGGCCGTCTAGCGCCAATGGTCGGGCCGGGGGGCAAGCCGATTGCCCCCCGCGCCTTTTGCGGCCAAGAAGCGTTGTCCCGCCGCTCCGATGCAGCCCTTCACCCCCTTTCCCTGGTTCGCGGTCGCGACGATCTTCGCGCTGATCGTGCTGAACGGCCTGTTCGCGATGTGCGAGCTCGCCATCGTCTCCGCGCGCCGGCCGCGGCTGCAGGCGCTCATCAAGACCGGGCGCCGCGGCGCGGCGACCGCGCTCAAGCTGCAAGACGATCCGAGCCGGCTGCTCTCGACCGTTCAGATCGGGATCACGCTGATCAGCCTGCTCGCGGGTGCCTTTTCGGGGACGGTGCTGGAACGACCGGTGGGCGAGCGGCTGGCGGCGCTCGGCCTGCCGCCGGGCTGGGCGTTTGCGATCGTGATCGTGGTCACCACCTATGTGTCGCTGATCATCGGAGAGCTGGTTCCCAAGCAGATCGCGCTGCGCAATCCGGAGCCGATCGCGGCGCTGGTCGCGGTGCCGATGAACGGCCTTGCCAAGGCCACCGCGCCGATCGTGTGGCTGCTCGACCGGTCGAGCGCGCTTATCTTCCGCCTGCTGCGGCTGAAGCGCGAGACTGACAAGCATGTGACGGCCGAGGAGCTGCACCTGATTGTCGCGGAAGCGAGCAAGTCGGGCGTGATCGAGGAAAGCGAGCGGGCGATCATCTCGGGCGTGGTGCGGCTCGCCGACCGGCCGGTGCGCGAGGTGATGACGCCGCGCACCGATATCGACTGGATCGATGCCGACGCCGATCTCGACACGCTGCGCGCGCGGCTGATCGAGACGCCGCACACCCGCGTGCCGGTGGCCGAAGGGTCTGTCGACAAAATTCTGGGCGTGATCCAGAGCCGCGACGTGGTGGCCGCGCTGCTCGAGGGGCGACCGCTCGACGTGCGCGCGCTGATGCGGCCGCTCCTGATCGTGCCCGACCAGGTGGATGCGATGGACGCGCTCGAGACGCTGCGCCGCGCGGATGTGCCGATGGTGCTGGTGCACGACGAATATGGCCATCTGGAGGGCCTGGTCACCCCCGCCGACCTGTTCATCGCCATCGCGGGCCAGTTCGCGTCGGACCAGGATATCGGCACCGATCCGGACGTGGTGGAGCGCGAGGACGGCTCGCTGCTGATCTCGGGCTCGGTTGCGGCCGACACCATCGCCGAACGGCTTGACCTGGAGCTGCCCGAGGACCGCGACTATGCGACGGCCGCCGGGTTCGTGCTGGCGATCATGCGGCGCCTGCCGACGGTGGGCGAGGTGTTCGAGGAGCAGGGCTGGCGGTTCGAGATCGTCGACATGGACGGGCGCAAGATCGACAAGCTGCTGGTGAGCCCGGCTCGCGACTGAGCGGCGGGGCTTACCGGTCGCGCTTGTGGCGGTACATGTCGCCATCGGCGCGCGCGAGCACGGCCTCGGGCGTATCGGTCGGCTGGAGCGCCGTGACGCCCACCGACACGCTGATCGGCACCCCGCTGGCGAGCGGCCGCGCGGCGACCGCGTCGCGAAGCTGCTGCGCCTTGTCCGCCGCGGCCGAGGCGTCGGCATAATCGAGCAGGACGGCGAACTCGTCCCCGCCGATCCGCGCCGCCACGTCCCCCGTGCGGACATTCTCCTGCAGGGTCCAGGCGACCTGGACCAGCGCCTCGTCGCCGACGCTGTGGCCATGGCGGTCGTTGAGCAGCTTGAGCCTGTCCATGTCGATGAAAAGCAGCGCCGAGGGCGTGCCGTGCCGCGCCAGCTGGGCGACGGCGCGCTCGATCGCGCGGAACAGATAGCGCCGGTTGGCGAGCGGGGTTAGCGTATCGGTATCGGCCAGCCGCTCGAGCCGCTCCACGCGCGCCTCCAGCTCCGCGACATAGGCACGGAGCACCGCATTCTCGCGTTCGAGATCCAGGTCCGCGCGCATCGAGTCGCATGGGGTAATGCCAGATCGGGGCGCGATTGATCTAGCGGGTCCGGCTGCCTAAGGTTGCGCCGTCACGCCGGGGAGCATGCATGGAGGGGGAGCCGCCGCTTGTCGGCATCATCATGGGAAGTCAATCCGACTGGCCGACCATGCAGCATGCCTCGGAGCTGCTGGCCGAGCTCGGCATCGCGCACGAGACGCGGATCGTCTCCGCGCACCGCACCCCCGATCGGCTCTACGATTATGCGCGCACGGCCGCCGGCCGCGGGTTGCGCGCGATCATCGCGGGCGCGGGCGGGGCCGCGCACCTGCCGGGCATGGCCGCGGCGATGACCGCGGTGCCCGTGCTGGGCGTTCCTATCGAGTCGAAGGCGCTGAACGGCCTCGATAGCCTGCTGTCGATCGTGCAGATGCCCGGCGGCATCCCGGTCGCCACTTTCGCGATCGGGAAGCCGGGCGCGGTCAACGCGGCCCTGTTCGCCGCGGCGATGCTGGCGGGCGACGACAAGCAGGCCGGCGAGCGTCTGACGGCCTGGCGCGCGCGCCAGAGCGAGGCTGTGGCGGAGGTGCCCCAATGACGACACTGCCGCCGGGCGCGATGATCGGCATCCTGGGCGGCGGCCAGCTCGGCCGCATGCTCGCCATGGCCGCGGCAACGCTCGGCTATCGCACGCACATCTACGCGCCCGAGGCGAGCGGCCCCGCGACAGAGGTGAGCGCCGAATGGACGCGTGCCGACTATTCCGATCCGGTCGAGCTGGAGCGGTTCGCGCGCAGCGTCGGCGTGGTCACCTACGAGTTCGAGAATGTGCCCACGGCCGCGCTCAACCGGCTGGAGGCGCTGGTGCCGATCCGTCCGGGCAAGCGCTCGCTCGCCGTGTCGCGCGTCCGGCCGAGCGAGAAGGGTCTGGTGCGCGATCTGGGCGGGCGCACCGCGCCGTATCACGTCGTCGAGACGCTCGAGGACCTGCACGCGGGCTTCGCCGCGATCGGCGCGCCTGCGATCCTCAAAACGTCGAGCCTCGGTTACGACGGCAAGGGGCAGGTGCGGCTCGCCCCGGGCGATGATCCTGTAGCCGCCTGGGACCGGATCGGCCGCGCGCCGGCGGTGCTGGAAGGCTTTGTCGATTTCGCGGCCGAATTCTCGGTGGTGCTGTGCCGCGCGGAAAGCGGCGAAACGGTCGTGTGGGACACGCCCGAGAACGCGCATGCGGGCGGTATTCTCGATACCTCGACCGTGCCCGCCGCATCCATCGTACTCGACCAGGCGGACGAGGCGATCGCGCTCGCGCGGCGCGTGGCGGACGAGTTCGGTCACGTCGGCGTGCTGACCTGCGAGTTCTTCGCGACCCGCGACGGCCCGGTCTTCAACGAGATGGCGCCGCGCGTCCACAATAGCGGCCATTGGACGATCGAGGGCGCGGTCACCTCGCAGTTCGAGAATCATATCCGCGCGATCTGCGGGCTGCCGCTCGGCTCCACCGCACGCACCGGCGTGCGCGTGGAGATGCGCAACCTGATCGGCGAGGCGGCCAATGCTTGGCCGAAGATCCTCCGCGATCCCGCCGCGCACCTGCACCTCTATGGCAAGGGCGTCCGCCCGGGGCGGAAAATGGGGCATGTGACGCGGATCTTCCCTCTCTCGTCGGGAGAGGGCGACTCGTGCGGAGCGCGAGCGGGGTGAGGGCGACCGGCTCTGGGATCGCCCTCACCCGGTCAGCGCTGACGCGCTGACTCGACCTCTCCCGGAGGAAGAGGCAGGAAGGTTACTTCCGCGTTCCCGTCATGGGGAAGCTGCCGAACGCGCCTGCGCCGACCTGGCCGTTGAAGCTGTCGCCCTCGATGGTCGCCGAGCAGTCGAGCGTCATCGGCATGGGCACCTTCATGTCCATCTTCCAGGTGATGCTGTTGCCGTCGACCTTGCCGTCCTGGACGTCGAGCGAACCCATCGCACCCGACTGGTTGCCGGTGAAGGTGCCGTCGCCGTTCGACTTGATCGTGAAGACGGACTTCTGCTCGCCCAGCGGCGACTTGGTCACGCAGTCCCATTCCCCGTCGATGTTCGCCATATTCACTCTCCCGTTGCTGATGCCTGTGGGGCCGCCCGCACCTCGACAGGCAGGCCGAGCCTGTCAAGCTGCGGCCGCACGACCTTGGCGTCGCCGACCACGACCCAGGTGAAGCGCGCCGGATCGATCGCCTCGCGCGCCGCCCGGTCCATGGCGGGCGCGGTAAGCGCGCGGTAGCGGCTGGCGACCGTCTCATAATAGTCGTCGGGACGGCCATAAAGCACATTGTTCTGCATGGCGCCGAGCACGTCCGACGCGGTCTCGAAGCTGCCCGGCAGCTCGCGCACGAAGCCGTTGATCGTCCGCTCCTGCTCGGCGGGCGTGATACCCGTCGTTGTCAGGAACTCGCGCATGTCCTGCTGAAGCGCGAGGATCGCGTCGCCGGTACGATCGGCCTGGACGGGGGCAGAGACCACATAGGGCACCGCCTCGAGCAGCCGGTTGAAGCCGCCGCGCACGCCGTAGGACCAGCCCTTCTGCTCGCGCAGGTCCATGTTGAGCCGCGACAGGAAGTTGCCGCCGAGCACGTCGTTGGCCGCCAGATACGGGATCAGCTCGTCCCGGCCTTTCAAGCGGGTCACCAGCCCGCCCTGGATCAGCGACTGGGGCGAATCGGGCCGGTCCACGAGCACGATGCGCGGCCTTGGATCGGGGACGGTCGCGGTGAAGGCCTTGCTGCCCGCCGCCCCCGTTCCGGTCCAGTCGCCGAAGGCGCGGTCGAGCACGGTCCGGACCTCTTCGAGCGGGCGGTCGCTCACCACGAATATCGTCGCCTTGTCCGGGCGCAGCCATGCGCGGTGGAAGCCGACGAGGTCGTCGCGGGTGAGCTTCGCGACCACCGCCGGGTCGCCCGTGCCGGTGCCAGGCCGCCCATAGGGGTGCTCGGGCCCGAACAGGATCGGCGGCAGCGTGGGCGAGGCCAGCCCGTTCGGCTGGGTCAGCTCGCTCTGGATCCGCACCAGCTGCTGCGCCCGGAGCCGCTCCACCTCGGCAGGAGCGAAAGCCGGGTTGCGCACCACGTCGGCCAGCAGGGCAACCGACGGCGCGAGATTGGTCGAAAGCGCGAACAGGCTTGCGGTGGTGCGGTCGACCGAGCCGCCGAAGCCGATGGTGGCCCCGAGCCGCTCCTGCTCTTCCGCGATCTGCACCGAACTGCGTGTGGTCGTGCCTTCATCGAGCAGGGACAGGGTCAGCGCGCCGACGCCCTGCCGGGCGGCCGGATCGGCCGCCGTGCCCGCGTCGAACGACAGGACGATGCGCGTCGTCGGCGTCGCGCTGCTCTGCGCGTAGACGAGCGGCACGCCGTTCGAGAGCCGCGCGCGCGTGACGGTCGGGAAGTCGAGATCGGCGATGCGGCCGACGGGGGGCGGCGTGCGCGCGGGCTTGGGCGGCGGCACGGCCGCGGCGGGCGCCTGCGCGGCGCTCGCGGTCCCGGTATTGGCCGGCTCGACCGCCTTCGCCTCCTCGTACGCGCCGCGCGGCCCTGGCTCGACCACAAGCGCGTGCATCGGCCGGGAGAGCCAGCGCTTCATCGCCGCCTGGACCTGCGCGGGCGTGGCGGCGGCATAGGCGGCGAGCTGCTTGCGATAGAAGCCCGGATCGTTCGAGTAGAGCGCACCCTCGGCAAGCGTCACGGCCTTGCCGCCGAAGCCGCCGACCGATTCGAGCGCCGCCGTGCGCGCAGCCACCACGCCCGTCGCGGCGCGGAGCACCTCGTCGGCCGTCGGGCCTTTCTCGATCATCTCGGCGATCAGGGCATCGAGCTTGCGCCCCTGCGCCGCCACGTCCTGGCCGGGTGCCACGTCGAACTGCACCTCGAAGAAGCCGAGCTGCGCGTGCTGCTGCAGGCTGGCGCTGACCCGCACCGCGCTTTTGTCCCCGCGCACAAAGGCATTGTCGAGGCGCGAGCTGGACAGGCCGCCCAAGATGCTGGCGGCAATGTCGAGCAGCACCGCGTCCGGGTCGTTCAGGCCTGGTGTCGTCCAGCTGCGATGGATGCGCGGCGTGGCGACCCGGTCCTGCATCACCTCGTCGATGCGCCGGGCGGGCGTCGGCACCGGCACGGTCAGAGCACGCTGCTGCGGCCCGCGCTTGATGTCGCCGAAATACCTGGTGACCAGCCGCCGCGCCGTCGCGACATCGATATCGCCCGCAAGCGACAGCACCGCATTGTTGGGCCCGTAATGCTGGCGGAACCAGCCGCGCACATCCTCGAGGCTGGCGGCGTCGAGATCGGCCATCGATCCGATCGTCGAGTGTCCATAAGGGTGATCGACCGGCACCAGCGCCTTTAGCTGCGCATATTCGACGAGGCCGAAGGGCTGGTTGTCGCCCTGGCGTTTCTCGTTCTGAACCACGCCGATCTGGTTCTTGAGGTTCTGCTCGGTCACCGCACCCAGGAAATGCCCCATCCGGTCGCTCTCAAGGAACAGGGTGCGTTCGAGCGCCGAGGTCGGCACCGTCTCGAAATAGTTGGTGCGGTCGAACCATGTGGTGCCGTTGAAGTCGGTCGCGCCCATCTGCTGGAGCGGCTCGAAGAAGTCGCCCGGCGCATTCTCCGACCCGTTGAACATCAGATGCTCGAACAGGTGCGCAAAGCCGGTCTTGCCCTTCGGCTCATGCTTGGAACCGACATCGTACCACACGCTGACGGCCACCACCGGCGCCTTGCGGTCGGTCGACACGATCACGCGCAGGCCGTTCGGCAGCGTGAAGGTCTCGTAAGGGATCGAGACCGCTTCGGTGAGGCGCGCGAGTGGCGCGGGTTGCACCGGTTGCGCGGCGATAGGGGCGGTCGAGGCGAGCAGAAGCAGGGCAACGGGCCAGAAGCGCATGGGTATCCTTCGCGGGGGAGTCGAGCTGGAGCGGAGATAGCAGGGGCGTGACGCGTGGCAATGCGGACAGCGAAGGACAAGTCTCCAAACTCGGTTCGGGCTGAGCCTGTCGAAGCCCTCCCTTCCTTCTGCTTCCGCGCAGTAAGAGCAAGGAGGCCTTCGACAAGCTCAGGCCAAACCGGTGTGGAGGACGGCACCGAGGCTATGCGACCGCCAGCTCCAGCCGCCCGTCGCCCTCCTCGACCCGCACGGTCGCGCCGTCGCGCACCTCGCCCGACAGGATCAGCTCGGCGAGCGGATCCTGGAGGTAGCGCTGCACCGCGCGCTTGAGCGGCCGCGCGCCGTAGACGGGATCATAGCCCATCCGCCCGAGCCACGCGCGCGCGCCGTCGGTCAGGTCGAGCGTCACCTTGCGGTCACGCAGCAGGGCCTGGACGCGGCCGACCTGGATGTTGACGATCGGGGCCATGTGCGCGGCGGCCAACCGGTGGAACAGGATGATCTCGTCGAGCCGGTTCAGGAACTCGGGCCGGAAATGCCCGCGCACGATCTCCATCACCTGCGGCTCGACCGACTTCACGTCGGCATCGTCCGCAACCTGCGCGAGGAACTGCGAGCCAAGGTTCGAGGTCAGGATGATCAGCGTGTTCGAGAAGTCGACCGTGCGGCCCTGCCCATCGGTCAGCCGCCCGTCGTCGAGCACCTGAAGGAGCACGTTGAACACGTCGCCATGCGCCTTCTCGACCTCGTCGAACAGCACGACCTGGTAGGGCCGCCGCCGCACCGCCTCGGTCAGCACGCCGCCTTCCTCATAGCCGACATAGCCCGG
>ERZ1066121.2487-NODE-2487-length-11543-cov-6.539607_pt1 | contig 11543 bp, 6 predicted proteins | sample MGYA00382768_ERZ1066121 | MGnify/ENA primary metagenome ERZ1066121 (study PRJEB33369, sample SAMEA5778351) | biofilm metagenome | biome: Industrial cooling water; feature: Water cooling tower basin; material: Biofilm | place: United Arab Emirates | collected... | reverse complement strand
AGGGGGACAAGATCCCCCGCAAGGGAGGGCCGGGGATTTGCAACAGCGACTTGCTCATGATCAACAAGATCGACCTCGCCCCGCACGTCGGCGCGGACCTGGACGTGATGAGGCGGGACAGTTTGAAGATGCGGGGCGAGCGGCCCTTCGTGATGGTCAGCCTGCGGCAGAAGCAGGGCATCCAGGAGGTGGTCGCGTGGGTCCGGGAGCAGCTGGCATCACACGTGCCGAGTTCGTAACGCCCCCCGAGTTCCGCGGCCTGGAGGCGACCGGCGACCCCGCCGCCCGCGTCGGCGGGGCCCGGATCGAACTCGTCCGCGACGGCGACGTGACCCGGGTCGGGACGCTGTACCAGCAGATCCCGCTCCGGGTGCTCCCGTCGTTCGACTTCGACCGCGAGCCCGCGTCCCTGCTGTACCTCATCACCCTGACGACCGGGCTGATGGACGGGGACGGGCACCTGTACGAGGTCGTCGCCCGGGCCGGCACCCGCGCCGTCGTGACGGGGCAGGCCGCGTCGCGGGTCCACCCCGCCGGGAAGAGTTTCGCCGCCCAGAACTGGGCGGTGACGGTCGAGGACGACGCGGTCCTGGTCGTGCTGCCGGGGCCGACGATCCCGTACCACGGGAGCCGGTTCTACCAGCGCGGCCGGGTCAACCTCGCGCCGACGGCGAAGATGATCTGGGGGGACATCTGGCTCGCCGGCCGGTACGACCGCGGCGTCCTCTCCGAGCGGTTCCGGTTCGACCGGATCGTCCAGGACTTCGAAGCCCGGCGGGACGGGCACCTCGTCTACCGCGACCGGTTCCGGTGGGACGGCCCGTGGGACGCCGCGACCGCCGCGTGGTACTTCGGCGGCGAACTCGCGGCCGCAAGCCTGTTCGTCGCCGGGCCGCTGCCCGAATCGCTCGCGGCGGCGGAGCCGGGCACCCGGCGGGCGGTGTTCCGCCTGGGCGAAGGCGCGAGCTGCGTCCGCTGGGTCGGCCACCCCGGCCCGGTCACGACCGACCTCGTCCGGACCGCGATGCGCGTCGCCGGCGAGTGGACCGGCGGCCCGACCGCCCGGCCGTGGCTCCTGGACTCGACCGACCTCTCGTCCAACCACTGGTTCTCCAAACCCGTCGGGCAGCCCGGGTGACCGCCCGCCGTCCCTTCCGGAGCCCCCCATGACGACCCGTCGCGAGTTCATCCGGTCCCTCCCGGCGGCGGGGACCGCGTTCGCCGTGACCGGCGGCCTGCTCGACGAGGCCCCCGCCCGCGGGGAGGAACCCGCCCCGGTGCCGGGTCACTTCCACCCCAAGGGGAAGGCCCCGTCGAAGTTCACGGCCGAGGTGCTGAAGAAGGCGAAGGAGGCGCTGCCGCTCGCGGACCGGCGCGACCTCGACGAGCAGAAGAAGGGCTTCCTCGCCCCGATGAAGCCGCTCGAGATCCCCGCCGACGCCGGGCACACGGCCTGGGACATGGCCCGGTTCCAGTTCCTGGACAAGCAGGACGAGTACGACAGCATCCACCCCTCACTGCTCCGCCAGTCCGTGTTGAACAACAACTACGGGTTGTACGAGGTCGTCCCCGGCATCTATCAGGTGCGGGGCGTCGACCTGGCCAACATCACCTTCATCAAGGGCAAGACCGGCTGGATCGTGTTCGACGTGATGGTCAGCACGGAGACGGCCCGCGCCGCATGGGCGCTGTTTCAAGAACACGTCGGGAACAAGTTGCCCGTGTCCGCGGTGGTCTACTCCCACTCCCACGGCGACCACTGGGGCGGGGTCCGCGGGATCGTCGACGAGAAGGACGTGCGGGCCGGCAAGGTCCCGGTCATCGCCCCGCGGGACTTCCTGGAGCACACGATCTCCGAGAACGTCTACGCCGGCAACGCCATGAATCGGCGGCTGTTCTACCAGTACGGGATCCTGCTCCCCGCCAGCCCGTACGGGTTCGTCGGCCAGGGGTTGGGCCAGGCCGTTTCCGCCGGCCGGATCGGGCTCATCGCGCCGACCCGGATCGTCGAGAAGGACATCGAGGAGTTCGAGGTCGACGGCGTGAAGATGGCGTTCCAGAACACGCCGGGCACCGAGGCCCCGTCCGAGATGAACACCTACCTCCCCGACCTCAAGGCCCTGTGGATGGCCGAGAACGTGACGGCCACGCTGCACAACATCTACACCCTCCGCGGCACCCTCGTCCGCGACCCGCTGCGGTGGTCGAAGTACATCTCCGAGGCGCTGCACCGCTACGGCGTCGAGGCCGAGGTGATGTTCGCGTCCCACCACTGGCCGCGGTGGGGCAACGCCCGGATTCAAGAAGTGCTCCGCGCCCAGCGGGACCTGTACGCGAACATGAACAATCAGGTGCTGCACTTCGCCAACCGGGGCGTGACGATCAACGAGATGCACAACGTCTACCGGCTGCCGAAGAGCCTGCTCGCCCAGTGGCACTGCCGCGGGTACCACGGGTCCCCGGAGCACAACAGCCGGGGGGTGGTGCAGCGGTACCTCGGGTTCTGGGACTGCAACCCGACGACGCTGATCCCCGCACCGCAGCACGAGTCCGCGAAACTGTTCGTGGAGATGATGGGCGGGTCCGAGAAGATTCTGGCGAAGGCGCGGGCGCTGCACGACGCGGGGGACTACCGGCTCGCCCAGGAGCCGCTGAACAAGCTCGTCCAGGCCGAGCCGCAGAACCAGCCGGCGAAGGACCTGCTGGCGGACGTGTTCGAGCAGATCGGCTACCAGCAGGAGAACCCGGGGCTGCGGAACAGCTTCCTCGCGGCCGCCTACGAACTCCGCGCCGGCATCCCCGCGGGCAAGACCGCCGACTCCGCGAGCCCGGACGTGATCCGCGCGATGTCGACCGAGATGTTCCTCAACTTCCTCGGCATCCGGATGGACGGCCGCAAGGCCGAGGGGCTGCGGTTCACCATCAACCTGATCACCCCGGATAACGGCGAGAAGTTCCTGATCGAGCTGGAGAACGCGACGCTCACCAACATCAAGGGGTTCGTCGCGGCCAAGCCGGACCTCACCCTGACGATCAACCGGGCCGACCTGGAACAGACGATGTCCGGCGCGAAGACCCTCGACGCCCAGATCAAGGACGGCACCGCCAAGGCCGCCGGGGACGTGAGCGTTTTGGCCAAACTCGCGGCCACGTTCGTCGACTTCGACCCGCGGTTCGAGATCATGCCGGGCACGAAGGCGAAGGCCGACCCGGTCGCGAAGGCCAAGGACTACGAGGCGGTTCCCCGCCCGACGATCGCGGAGTGAGGAGCCGACCGCGATCGACACCGTGTTTACCGTCGGGACTTTATGATTTGTGGCACCGGCCAGAGGCCGGTGCCACAAGAGAACGTCATCTCTGACAAGACACATTGTCGATGTCGACACTCAAGTCAATGCCCGCGGCCGTCGAACCCCGGTGGGGTTCGACGGCCGCAGGCGTTCGGTCGCCGACCCCGGATCAGAACTTGATCAGGAAGCTCATCGCCCCCGTCAGCTGGTTGCGGTCGGTCCGGGTGCCGTTGTTGCCGTAGGCGGGTGCGCCGGCGAAGTCGCCGCGGATTTCCGGGCGGAGTTCGAGCCAGGCGTTCGGGTGCCAGTTCAGGCCGAGCGTGACCTCGGAGTAGTCGGTGTCGGTCCCGGTCCGGGTGCCGCGGACGTCGCGGAACCACTCGCCGCGGGCCAGCACGTCCCACTCGCAGTTCAGGTGGTAGATGCCGACCGTGTAGACGCCGAACCACGACCCCGTCCCGACGGCGGTGTTCGTGTCCCACCCGAAGTTGGACTGCACGACCTGCGTGAACTTCTCGCTCCAGTTCTGCTGGACTCGCAGCTCGAACATGCTGACGAAGTCCCCGTTCAGCCCGGGCGCGGCGAAGATCGCGTCCGGCCCGAGGTACGTCGACGCCGTCAGCCGGGTCCGCTTCTCGGTCGTCAGCCAGTAGTTGATCTGGCCGATGTAGCAGACGGAGTTGCTGCTCCGCTTGGTGAAGAACGTGTTCGCCCCGAGGGTCACCCCGCTCCAGACGTCCAGCTGGTCGTTCACGACGAGCTGGGCGAGGGCCCCGGTGAACGCCCCGTCCTGCGAGTAAAAGAACTGGTAGTCGCTGGAGTAGAACGGCCGGTACGGGGCCAGGAACCCGTTCCACCCGATGATGGAGTTCATCCGCCCGACCTTCAGGTTCACCCCGCCGTCGGTCAGGATGGGCAGGTGGGCCGAGACGTACAGGTCGCGGAAGTCCTGGCCGAACCGCTCGTTGCCGGGCGGGTCGTCGATGCCGCCCTTCGGCTGGCCGAGGGCCGCGTCCGCCCCGGCGAAGTACCGGATGTTAAAACCCCAGTCGAGCTGGTCCTGCTTCAACGGCTTCTGCACGACGAGACCGATCTGGTTGACGATGAACTCGTTGCCGTACAGGTTCTGCCGCGGCTGGACGGACAGCGGGCCGGTGCCGGTGGACGCCCCGGTGTACCCGCCTTCGAGCCAGCCGAACGTGCGGATGGTGCCGTTGGCGATCGCGGGGACGCCGGACAGCAGGGTCTTCAGGAAGCCGACGTCGTCCACCGCGGTCGGGCCGTACCCGCGGGCGGACGGGGCGGCGGTGTCCTCGGCGATTTCCGCGGGCAGCGAGTGCGACTCCAGCCCGGACCGGCGGGCGGGGGCCTCCTCGGGGACGGCGTCGGGGACCGGAATCGGCAGGCCGGCGGCCGGGGCCGTCACCGGCGGCAGGGCCGGGGCCGTCGGGAGGGGCCGGGGGGCGTCCTGAGCCCCGGCGGTCAGCCCCCAGCCGAGCAGGACGGCGAGGCCCCCCGCCGTGGCGAACGTGCGTGCCATGTGGTGCGAACTCCTTTTCGTGCGACCCAGGCGCGGGCGTTCCTGCCCGGCCCGTCGGCAGCGGAAGCCGCCGATGTCAATCGCATCGAACCCCGTCGGGCGCGAACTCGACCGCGGCCGCGGACCGAACGGGAAGTTTCCCGCCGATCCGAACTGCCGTGCGAGTGAGTCCGGACGCGGAAGTGGTAGCGATTGTTCGGGCTCGCCGATCTGGGGAGGTTGCGGCGGAGGAATCGAGACGAGGCGAAGGGGGCGATGGCCGCGGGCAGCAACCCCAAAAGGTCGCCGCGATCGCGCGAGCCGTCCCGAAAATCCTCGACTGCCCGAAGGAGAAGGTGAAACAAACGATCGCCGCCTGATCGCGACCCGCCGCCCGCGTCGCTCGAACGGGTGCCGGTGACCGTCCGGGCGCTCTCCGGGGCGGAACGTGTCAACCCGAGTCGGCGGCGAGCGGGAGGACGGCACCCCGCACGCTCTGGACGTGACAGTGGTGGGCGTCGTCCAGCCGGTCGTACACCTCCCGCAACCGGCAGACCTGCAGGGCCACCGGGGGTTCCATCCAGCGGTCGCAACTGCACCGGGCTTGGTAGCACCCGTCCCGGTGTTCGATAACGAGCCTGTGGTCCACGGCTGGCGGCCTCAACCCGGTGACAAGGTGGCGAGGAGTTCCCGGAGGGCGGCGGGGTCCACGGGCTTGACCATGTGAAAGTCAAACCCCGCTTCATTCGTTCGGCGACGGTCTTCTTCTTGGCCCCACCCGGTCAGGGCCACCAAGACCAGTTTCCGCCCCTCTTGCATTTCCCGTACCCGGCGCGCCGTCTCGTACCCGTCCATCCCCGGCATTCCCAGGTCGAGCAGCATCACGTCCGGCCGGAACGCCACCACCCGCTCCAGCCCGGTCGGGCCGTCGCGGGCGGTGGCGACTTCGTGGCCGCCGATCGCCAGCAGCATGGCGAGGCTCTCGGCGGCGTCCACGTTGTCGTCCACGACGAGGACGCGGCGCGAGAACCCGGCTTCCTCCCCTCGCCGGCCGCCCGGCCCTTCGGCCCCCCGGGGCTGCGGGTCCGCAAGCGGCAGGCGGACAACGAACTCGGCCCCCTTGCCGTCGCCCTCGCTGTGGGCCGCGACCGTCCCGCCGTGCATTTCCACCAGCCGCCGCACCAGCGTCAGCCCGATCCCCAGCCCGCCCTGCGACCGGCCCAAGTGCCGGTTGACCTGCGTGAACATCTCGAACACCCGGCCCAGCATGTCGGCAGGGATACCCAGCCCGGAGTCCCGGACCCGGATCACCCCCTCCCGCCCGTCCCGGTCCACGGCGACGGAGATGCGGCCCCCTTCCGGGGTGTACTTGGCGGCGTTGTTCAGCAGGTTGGCCACCACCTGCGTCAGCCGCACCACGTCCCCCTCGACGGCCAGCGGCTCCGGGGAGGCAGGCGGTCACGGTCAGCCGGTGCTTCCCAGCCTCGACCGTCGGGCCGCTCGTCTCGACGGCGTTCTGCACCACCTCGGCCAGCCGCACCCGGGCCTTGTGGAGTTCGATCTTGCCGCGGCTGATCCGGCTCACGTCGAGCAGGTCGTCGACCAGCCGGACCATGTGGTTCACCTGCCGCTCGATCATGTCCCGCATCCGGCGGGCGTCCGGGTCCGGCGACCCCTTGACGGTCAGGATTTGGATGGCCGTGCGGATCGGGGCCAGCGGGTTCCGCAGCTCGTGGGCGAGGGTGGCGAGGAACTCGTCCTTCCGCCGGTCCTGCTCCCGCAGCGCCGCCTCCGCCTCCTTCAGCCGGGTCAGGTCGAGCATCGACCCGGCCATGCGGACGGCCTTGCCGGTGGCGTCCCGGCTGACCAGCCCCCGGTCCATGACGTAGGCGTAGGAGCCGTCCGCCTTGCGGAAGCGGTACTCGGCCACCCACCGCTCGGCGTCCCCGCCGACCGCCTGCCGGAAGGACGCCACCACCCGGTCCCGGTCGTCCGGGTGCAGCCGCTCGGCCCACCAGTCCGTCGAGCCGCCGGTGTCGGCGGGGCGGGGGCCGTACAGCCGGTCGTAGGCGTCGTTCCACCACACCCGCCCGGCGGACAGGTCGTAGTCCCAGAACCCGTCGTTCGCCGCCGCCGCCACCAGTCGGAACCGCTCCTCGCTGGCCCGCAGCCGCCCCTCGGCCTCCTTGCGGTCGGTGATGTCCCGCCAGGCGACGACCCCGCCGACCACCTCCCCGTCCACGCCCCGGATCGGCCCGGCGTTGCACAGGATCGGGACGCGGGTGCCGTCCGGGCGGCAGATGGCCCACTCCTCGTTGGTGACGACCTCGCCCCGCCGCACGGCCCGGGCGAGCGGCAGTTCGTCGGGGCGGGCCAGCCTCCCGGTGTCCGGGTGGCAGAGGCCCCACCGCTCCGGGTGGGTGGCGTCCGGGATGCCGACGACGGATTCGGCCGGCCGCCCGACCAGTTCCAGCCCGTACCGGCTGACCATGCGGATCGTCGCGTCCGGGGCGTCGGCGACCGTGATCCCCTCCGGGGCGTGCCGCATGATCCCGTCGAGGATCCGCCGCCCCTCCTCGGCGTCCTGCTCGGCCCGCTTCCGCTCGGTGATGTCGAGGGCCATTCCGCCGACCAGCCGTCGCCCGTCCCGGCCCTCAATGGGGAACTTGAAGGAGAGGTAGTGGTGCGTCCCGTCGCCGGCGTCCATCGGCTCCTCGGCCATCACGGTCGTGCCCGACTCCAGCACGGCCCGGTCGTTCGCCCTGTACTGCTCGGCCTCTGCGGCGGGGAACAGGTCGGCGTCGGTCCTGCCCACCCATTCGGCGGCGGGCCGATGGAACTTCTCCTCCAGCAGCCGGTTGACGTAGACGTACCGGCCCTCCCCGTCCTTGATGAAGGCGGTGGTGGGGCCGTTGTCCATGAACCGCTGGAACCGCTGCTCGCTGGCCCGCAGTTCCTCCTCGGCCCGCTCCCGCTCGGTCACGTCGAGGACGAGGGACAGGATGGCGACCATCCGGCCCGCCTCGTCGTGAAGGACCGAGTTGTACCACTCGCACGCCACCACCCCGCCGGACTTGGTGTTGTTCCGGTTGCGGCTGACGACGAACGGGTTGGCCGGGTCCGCCAGCCGGGCCATCGCCGCCTCGACCTTCGGCCGGTCGGCCTCGTAGGTCAGCGGCACGGCGTCGATCCGCCTTCCGACCACCTCGGCGGCGGTCCACCCGAACACCTTTTCGGCCTGCCCGGACCAGCGGGCGATGCGGAAGTCGGCGTCCCACTCGACCACCCCGAGCGGCGTGTTGTCCACCAGCGTCGTCAGCCGCCGGACCAGCCCCGTCATCTCCCGTTCGGCCCGCTTGCGGTCGGTCACGTCCTGCACCACGATCCCGTAGCCGAGCAGGGCGTCCCCGGCCCGCACCGGGTAGTAGCTGGCCTCCCACACCCCGTCCTCGATCCCCCGCCCCGGTATCGGCCCCAGAACCTCGACCCCGACCACCGGCTCGCCCGTCTCCCGCACCCGCCGCAGGAACCCCTCGACGGCGGGCCAGAGTTGCGGCAGCACCTCGGCCACCGCCCGACCGAGGTGGGCCTCGACCGGCCGGCCGTTCAGCGCCGCCAGCACGGGGTTGATGCGGACGAACCGGAAGTCGGGGTCGAGGAACGTCAGCCCGACCGGGGCGGCGGACAGGAAGGTGTCGAGCAGGGCGACCGACTCGCCCAGCCGCCGATTGGCCCGGGCGACCGCCGCCTCCCGCTCCTTCCGGGCGGTCACGTCCACGGTGCTGCCGACCACCCGCACCGGCCGGCCGTCCGCCCCCCGCACCACCTGCCCCCGCTCCCAGACGTGGACGGAGTGCCCGTCCCGGTGCCGCACCCGGTACTCGGCGTCGAACGTGGCGGCCGACCCGGCGTACAGGTCCGCCGCCTGCCGCTCGCCGCCCCGCACGTCGTCCGGGTGGGCCAGCCGGAACCACCAGTCGGGGGTCGGCTCGGCCTCGTCCGGGGCGTACCCGACCAGCCCCTTCAGCCCGCTCGACCGCCACACCGTCCCGGCCGCCACGTCGTAGTCGTAGATCAGCCCGTTGACCGCCTCGGCGGCCAGCCGGAACCGCCCCTCGGACTCCCGCAGCCGCTCGTTGGCGGCCGTCAACTCGGCCGTCCGTTCGGCCACCCGCCGTTCCAGCTCCTCGTTCGCCCCCTCCAGCCGCCGCTCGGCCTCCTTGCGGGCGGCGATCTCCCGCTCCAGTTCGCCCGGCGACCGCATCGCCAGGATGCTCGGGGCGACCCGGACGAGGGCGAGCACGGTGGCCCACGACACGACGGCGGTCGCGAGCTTCAGCACCCCGGCCACCCGGTACGCCGGCCACCAGAAGATGACCGCTTCCATCAGGTGCGTCAGCCCGCACAGCAGGATGAAGGCGGCGAACAGCAGGACGATGGACCGGAACGGCAGGTCCTTGCGGCGGGCGAGGAAGTACCCGAAGACGAGCGGGATGGCGAAGTAGGCGGACCAGACACCGAGGTCGGACAAGACGTGCAGCCGGCCGTGGCCCGGGGTCCAGTGGCCGCAGTCCCACCGGGCCGGGAAGTCGGACGTGTCGAACAGGCGGGTGAGGAACTCCAAGCCAACCCCCTCGCAGAAAGCCGGCCTCCTTCACGAATGGACGTCCGTGACGGGGGGGTGACCCGCGGGCCGATGACGGCTCCGGAGAATTGGAGCTGATTGTACAGTCCCGCACGTTCGCGACCACACCGGCCGGGCCGGGGTAACCGCCACCCGCGCCCGCCGGCCGATCTTCCCGGCCCCAACGAGTTTGTCGAGCCGGTCGAGGGAGTCGCGGTGGTGACGAACCGCGATGTCCTTCACCCGGACCGGCCCCGTCACCGCGGGAAGAACGGGTCGATGACCGCCTCGATTTCGCAGGGGGCCTTGGGGTTCTTGGCCCGAGCCTTGTAGCGGGCGTACTGCGAGTCCGTCTCGGCCTTCGGGCCTCCCGCTTCGGGACCGGTTTCGGGAGGGTGGCGTTGAGGACGCGGACGACGGCCGGCTCGTCGACATCGACCCCGAACAGCCGGAGGGCGTCGAGCTCGGCCTCGGCGTCGGGGTCGACGTGGACGACCGGGGCAGCCGCCGTCTCGGTGTCCTCGGTCGGCGTGGCGAGCCACTCGCCGAACTCGCCTCGGTGCGGAGCGTGCGGGTTGCAAAGCCGGCGGGGGCGTGTAGGCTCTCCCTGACGTGTCGCCCACTCGGCCCCGCCGCCGCGCCGGGTCGTTCGGCCGACCGCCGTCGGGTTCTGGGGTGCGGAGTCGGAGAGGCGGCGGTCACCGGCACGCCGTCGCCCGCGGAACAGGCGTGGAAGTCGCACCCCCATTCGAAGCGGGGGCAGCGGGGGCCGGTCCCCGTCCGGGCTCTGCGATTCGGGGTCTAGGCTCGGCGGCCGCCCGAACCGGTCCTTGCCGCAGCCGGCGGATCGCGGAACGGGCGGTTCCGCCGGCGGAACACTCCCGACAGGGAGTCGCGTTACCGAAGGGGGCGGGGATGCGGCTGGCAGATTTCATCCTGCACAACACCGAGGCCATCCTGGCGGAGTGGGAGTCGTTCGCCGCAACCCTGCTCCCGGCGGCGGGGGGGATGACGCCGCTCGCCCTCCGCGACCACGCCCAACAGATCCTGGAGGCGGTGGCCCACGACCTCGCCACCCCGCAGACCCGGGACGAGCAGTCCGAGAAGTCCAAGGGGCAGGCCCGGAGGGTCGCCGGTGCCCCGGAGACGGCGGCGCAGACGCACGCCGTCCTGCGGGCGCGGAGCGGGTTCGACATCATCCAGCTCGTCGCCGAGTACCGCGCGCTGCGGGCCAGCGTCCTGCGGCTGTGGATGGACGCCGGCGCGCCCGACGGGTCGGCGGTGGGGGACATCGTCCGGTTCAACGAGGCGATCGACCAGGCCGTCGCCGAGTCGGTGGGCCACTTCCACACCCAGGTGGAGCGGGCGCGGAACCTGCTGCTGGGGATGCTCGGGCACGACATGCGGAGCCCGCTCGGCACCATCGTCTCGACCGCGTCGTTCCTGGTGGCCCTGAACGCCGGGGAGCAGGTGTCGGCGGCGGCGGCCCGGCTGATCCGCAGCGGGGCGTCGATGCAGGCCCTGCTGGACGACCTGGTGGACTTCAACCGGACGCGGCTCGGCCTGGGCATCCGGGTCGAGCCGGCCGACGTCGATCTGGCGACGATGGCGGCCGACGAGGTCGAACAGTTGTGCGGGGCGCACCCGAACCGGCGGATCGAACTGTCGGTGGCAGGCGACTGCCGCGGCCGGTGGGACGGCCTGCGGGTGCGGCAAGCGCTCCGCAACCTCGTCTCGAACGCCGTCAAGTACGGAACGCCCGACGCGCCCGTCCGCGTGGCGCTCTGTCGCGAGGCCGCCGACGTCCGCGTGGAGGTGACGAACAGCGGCCCGCCCATCGACCCGTCGGTCGTGGGCGACATCTTCGACCCGCTCAAGCGGGGCGTGGCCCGGGAGGACCGCGAGAGCCTGGGCCTGGGGCTGTTCATCGTGCGCGAGATCGCGCACGCGCACGGCGGCGAGGCCCGGGTGCGGTGCGACGGGAGCGAAACCACCTTCGCCCTGCGCCTGCCGTGCCGCGACGCCGGCTCCTGACGCCGCCAAGTCGGGCGGCACGCCCGGAATGCAACGCCGCTTCGCGAGAGACAACAGCAGTTTCCTCGCCCGCATC
>ERZ1066121.2483-NODE-2483-length-11560-cov-7.679009_pt1 | contig 11560 bp, 10 predicted proteins | sample MGYA00382768_ERZ1066121 | MGnify/ENA primary metagenome ERZ1066121 (study PRJEB33369, sample SAMEA5778351) | biofilm metagenome | biome: Industrial cooling water; feature: Water cooling tower basin; material: Biofilm | place: United Arab Emirates | collected... | reverse complement strand
CTCGCTGCCGGTCAGGATCTCGTACAGCGCCTTGAACCAGTCGCGCAGGTTGGCATAGCCGGCGGCCTTGCCGGCTTCGTAGACCTCGAACTGATAGGCTTCCGCATCGGCATTCTCGCCGACTGCGGCCAGGCGCGCGTCCAGATCCCTCAGGGCCGCGGCCTCTTCCGGCGTCGGCGCGCGGCGCTTCAGGCCAGGTACCACGAAATCGCGTGCATAGGCCGCCGCATGATGCACCAGCCGGTCCAGCATCGGATGGGTTTCCGGCGACGAGCCCGGCGCATATTTGCGCACGAAGCCCCACAGCCGCGCCGGATCATCCGTGGCGGCGACGGAGGCGAGGTTCAGCAGCAGCGAGAAGCTGACCGGCAGCGCGGGCGCCGGTGGCGCGCCTTCATGGATATGGTGCACCGGGTTGCCGAGCTGCTGTTCCAGCGGCTGTTCCGGATAGCGGCCGAGGAAGTCCGCATAATCCTCGATGGCGCGCGGGATCACATCATAGTGCAGGCGCTTCGCCTTCTTCGGGTTCTGGTACATGTAGAGCGCCAGGCTCTCGGGCGGGCCATAGTCCAGCCACTGCTCGATGGTGAGGCCATTGCCCTTGGACTTGGAAATCTTCTGCCCCTCGGCATCGAGGAACAGCTCATAATTGAAGCCGGCGGGGGGATTGCCGCCGAGCGCGCGGACGATCTTGCCGGAGAGCATGACGGAATCGATCAGGTCCTTGCCGGCCATCTCGTAATCGACGCGCAAGCCCAGCCAGCGCATCGCCCAATCGACCTTCCACTGCAGCTTGCAATGGCCGCCGGTGACGGGAACGGTCACCTGTTCCCCGGTGCCGGGGCGGACATAGGTGACAGTGCCGGCCTCCACATCGTGCGCGATGATCGGCACCTGCAGCACATGGCCGGTGACCGGATCGACGGGCAGGAAGGGCGAATAGGTGGCGCGGCGTTCGGGGCCGAGCGTGGGCAGGATGATGCCGGTCACCGTGTCATAGTTCGCCAGGATCAGCCGCAGCGTCGCATCGAACATGCCGGACGCGTAGCATTCGGTCGATGACATGAAGCTGTAGTCGAAGCCGAAGCTGTCGAGGAAGGCGCGCAGGCGGGCGTTGTTGTGCGCGCCGAAGCTGGGATGCGTGCCGAACGGGTCGCGCACCTGCGTGAGCGGCTTGCCGAGATCCTCGCGCAGCATCTCGGGGTTGGGAATACCGTCCGGCACCTTCCTCAGCCCGTCCATGTCGTCGGAAAAGGCGATCAGCTTCGTCTTCACGCCCGGCGCCATCGCCTCGAAGGCGCGGCGCACCATGGTGGTGCGCACCACTTCGCCGAACGTGCCGATGTGCGGCAGGCCCGACGGGCCGTAACCCGTCTCGAAGATCACCGTGTGCCCGGCCGGCACGCCGTTCGGATAGCGCGCCAGCACCTTGCGCGCCTCTTCGTAGGGCCAGGCCTTGTTCTGCAGCGCTTCGGCCTGCATGACGTCGGGAGAAATGCTCATCGTCGCGATCTTGTTGCCGGTGGAACGGCGCTCCTGTGGCGGCTTGCGGCCATGAGTGCAACTGAATCCGATGACACGCCAATGGATCACTTCGCGCTGCCGGCGCTGGTGGCCAGCCATGCCGGCGTGTGGATCGCCGCGCCCGATGGCAGCGTGCGCGGCGTGTCGCGCGGGGAGGCGATCGCCCGCGCCGGGGACAGCCCGCACCTGATCCTGAATGCGCCGGTGACCGCAAGCCGGCTGGGGCTGGGCGACCTGTCCGGCCTTGATCTGCTCGAACTCTTTGCCTTCCTCCATCCGGCACGCTTCTGCGTGCCGACGCCGCGCGGGCTGGCCAGCGCGCTGGGCATCGCGGCGCCGGCCGGAGACAGCGATGCCGGCTTCCTGCAGCGCGCGGCCGCCGCCCTGCTGGCCCTGCCGGCGCAGCGCGACTGGCCGGAACGCCATGGCGCCTGGACCATCCTGCAGAGCCTTGCCCGCCAGCGCTGGGCCTGGGCGCCGCACCTCGTGAAGCGGGTGGCAAAGCCCCAGAAGCCTGAGCGCCATGTGTTCCAGGCGCTGCCACAGTGGGAGGAAGCGCCGCCGCGCCAGCCGCCGCGCGTGGTGCAGCTGGATGCAGGCGCGGTGACCGACAGGCTGGCCCGGCTGGTGGGGCTAGACGCCGAACAGCGCGACGGCCAGCGCGCCTATGCCGCCGCCGTGGCGCAGGCCTTCGCGCCGCGCAGCCGGGCCGGGGAGCCCGCGATGGTGCTGGCCGAAGCCGGCACCGGCATCGGCAAGACTTTGGGCTATCTCGCCCCGGCCAGCCTGTGGGCCGAGGATGCTGATGGCGCGGTGTGGGTGGCGACCTTCACCAAGGCGCTGCAACGCCAGCTTGATGCCGAAACGCGGCGCATCTGGCCCGATCCCGCCGAGCGGCGCCGCCGTGTCGTGGTGCGCAAGGGGCGCGAGAATTACCTGTGCCTCTTGAATCTCGAAGACGCGGTCCAGGGCGGCTTTGGCGGGCGGGCGGCGGTGTTCGCGCGGCTGGCCGAACGCTGGGCGGCCTATACGCGCGATGGCGACATGGTGGGCGGCGATCTGCCCGGCTGGCTGCCGCCGCTGTTCGGGCGCACGGGTTTTGCCGGGCTCACCGATCGGCGCGGCGAGTGCATCTATGCCGCCTGCCCGCATTATCGCAGCTGCTTCATCGAACGCGCCACCCGCGCCTCTGCCCATGCCAGCCTGGTGATCGCCAATCATGCGCTGGTGATGATCAACGCCGCGCGCGGTCGGGCGGAGGGCGCCGGCCTCAACCGGCTGGTGTTCGACGAAGGCCATCACCTGTTCGATGCGGCAGACGCCACCTTCGCCGTGGCGCTGACGGGGCGCGAGGCGGTGGAGCTGAAGAACTGGCTGCTGGGGCCGGAGCGCGCCGCCGGCAGGGGCCGCCGTCGTGGGCTTTCGGCGCGGCTGGCCGATGCCATCAGCTATGATGACGATGCCGCGCTGGCCGTCGAGCACATCGCCCATGCCGCCCGCGCCCTGCCGGCGGAGGCCTGGCTGAGCCGCGTGGCGGGCGACGCGCCCGAAGGCCCGCTTGAGGCGCTGTTCGCCGCGGTGCGGGCACAGGTGCTGGCCCGCGCCGAGGATGCCGACAGCGGCTATGGGCTGGAGACCGAGGTGGCCGACGTGCTGCCCCGGCTGGTGGAGGCGGCCGGCGAGGCCAGCGCCGCGCTCGCCCGCATCGCCCAGCCGATCGCCCAGCTCGAAGCCCGACTGGCGCTGCTGCTCGATGATCCGCCGGACTGGCTGGATGGCGGCGCCCGCGCGCGGGTGGAAGGCGCGCGCGCTGGCCTGGTGCTGCGCGCGCAATTGCTGGGCGCCTGGCAGCAGCTGCTGGCCCGGCTTGGTGGCCCGGCTGATCCTGATTTCATCGACTGGCTGGAACTGGCACGCGCCGAGGGCCGGCTGCTGGATGTTGGCATCCAGCGCCGCTGGCTCGATCCGATGCGGCCCTTTGCGGCCACGGTGCTGGAGCCGGCGCATGGCGTGGTGGTCACCTCGGCCACGCTGCGCTCTGCCCCTGATCGCCAGGCCGATGATTGGCGCGAGGCCGATGCACGCACCGGCGCGGCCCTGCTGCCGGCGCCGGCCCGGCATTTCGCCGCCGCCAGCCCGTTCGATTATGCCGCCCAGGCCTGCGTGCTGATCGTCACCGATGTGAAGCCGCGCGACATCGCCGGCCTGGCCCATGCCTATCGCGCGCTGATCGAGGCGGCTGGCGGCGGTACGCTGGGCCTGTTCACCGCCATTGCGCGCTTGCGCGCCGTGCATGCGCGGCTGGCCGATCCGCTGGCCCGCGCTGGCCTGCCGCTCTATGCCCAGCATGTCGATCCCATCGACACGGCAACGCTGGTCGATATCTTCCGCGCCGAGCCGGGGGCATCGCTGCTTGGCACGGATGCCTTGCGCGACGGGGTGGACGTGCCGGGGACAAGCCTCAGGCAGGTCATCATGGAGGGCGTGCCGTGGCCGCGGCGCACCGTGCTCCACGCCGCGCGCCGGCAGGCCGCCGGCGGCAATCTCTATGATGACCGCGCCACCATGGACCGGCTGGCGCAGGCCTTCGGCCGGCTCATTCGCCGTGCCGATGATCGCGGCCATTTCGTGCTGCTGGGTTCGGCAGTGCCAAGCCGGCTGCTGGGCGCCTTCCCCGCCGGCGTGCCGATCCGCCGGGTGACGCTGGCGCAGGCGGTGGAGATGGTGCGGGCCGGCGTTTCAGCCTCTGGCAACCATCCCGCCGATATGCCAAGCGAGGGGCGCTCATGAAGACGCTCATCCTCCTGCGCCATGCCAAGTCCGGCTATGATGATCCGCTGCTGCGGGATTTCGACCGGCCGCTGAATGATCGCGGTCGCCGCGCTGCGATGAAGGTGGGGCAATGGCTGGGCGCCGCGATCCGCAAGGGCGAGATGCCGGATCCGGCGCTGGTGTTCGCCTCGCCGGCGGTGCGCGTGCGCCAGACCATCGAGGGCCTGGAAGCCGGCATGAACCGCCCGCTGGCGCCAGTCTATGAGCAGCGCATCTACCTGTCGTCCTCGGCGACGCTGGTGGAGCTGGTCGCCGGCTTTTCCGACGAGTTTTCCAGCGCCATGCTGGTCGGCCACAATCCGGGGCTGGAGGACCTGCTGCTGGAACTGGTGCCGCCGGGCGGCAGCTTGCGGGCCGAAGCCGAGCTGAAATATCCCACTGCCACACTGGCCCGGCTCGACATTGCCATCGAGCGCTGGGCGCAGATCGATGGCGGCCGCGCCGAGCTGGTGAAGTTCGTGCGCCCGCGCGATCTCGACCCCAGCCTGGGGCCGGACGACTAGACCCAAATGCGTTTTGATGGAATCGAAACGCGGGTCTGGCTGTTCGTTGTCGGGCATCTTCTTGCGGAAAGCCGGTGCCCACCTTTCCGCGATCACTCCAGGGGCGGGACCCGGCCTTGACGATTACATATGTAGTCGTCACACTGGGGCATGGAATCGGAGACCTGCCATGCGCTCTGCCCTGATCGTCCTGCTTATCACGGCCGGCACAGCCTCGCTGCCGGTGCCGGTCGCAGCGCAGCCCGTTGCCCCGGTGCCCGAGGCCGAGCGCCGCGCCGCCGTGCTGGCCCTTGTGCAGGCGCGCATGGCGCAGGATCAAATTCCCGGCCTGCAGATCGCGGTGGTGCACAATGGCCGTATCGTGCTCAACGAAGCGCTGGGCCTGGCCAATCTGGAACATGGCATCAAGGTCACGCCCGAAAGCCGCTTCTCGATCAATTCGGCCACCAAGAGCATCACCGGCGTGGCGGCGATGCAGCTGGTGGAGGCCGGCAGGCTCGATCTTGACGCGCCGATCGGCCGCTACCTCGGCGATCTGCCGGTGTCATGGGCCGCGATTCCGGTCCGGCACCTGCTCTCCCACCAGTCCGGCCTGCCCGACATCGTGGACAGCGAGGGCGTGATCGGCACCACCGAGGCCGAGGCCTGGGCCGCGGTGAAGGCGCTGCCGGTGGAGGCGGCCGATGGTGCCCGCTTTGCCTATAACCAGACCAACTATGCCCTGATCGGCCGCATCATCAGCCAACAGGCCGGGATGGGCTTTGCCGATTTCTTCCGGCAGCGCCAGTTCACCCCCGCCGGCATGGGCCGCACCCTGCTGGGCGACAGCAACGACATCATCCCCGGCCGGGCGCCAAGCTACAGCTTTTATCGGCATTTCCGCAGCATCGGCAGCAAGCCCGGCGGCGAGATCAAGGGCACGCTGCTCGGCCACTGGCGCGACGAGTTTCCGCCGTTCATGCGTACTGGCGCCGGCGTGATGACCACGGCCACCGATATGGCCAACTGGCTGGTGGCGCTGGATCAGAACCAGCTGCTGAAGCCCGAGACGCGCACCCGCATGTGGGAGCCCGATCGGCTGAACAACGGCAAGCCGGGCGCATGGGCGATGGGGTGGCCGGTGCTGGAAAGCAGGGGCCGCCGCATCCTGGCCGGCATCGGCGGCGCGCGGTCAGCCTTTTTCGTCTATCCAGATCAGCGCCTGGCGATCGTGGTGCTCACCAATCTCGCCGCCGCCAATCCGCAGCGCTTCATCGACGATGTGGCGCAAATCTATCTCGGTTCATCCTGAGCTTCGCGCGCCGCCTTGCGGGCGGCTTTCTCGGCCGCTTTCCGTTCCTTCTCGGCACGTTCCTCGGCTTCGCGCGCGGCGCGGCCGCGCTTGATGTCGGCCTCTTCCTGGCTTTCGGTGGAGGCATCATAGACCGCCTCGCCCACCGCGATCGGCGCGGTGATAATCGCCTTGGCGACGCCGCAGCCAGCCAACAGCAGCGGGGCGAGAAGGAGCAGGGAACGCATGGGCGCGATCATGCCATGGCGCCGGGGGGCAGCGCCAGCAGCTTCGGGATCGCGGCCTTGAACGGGAAGAAGCCTTTCCTCGCGTGCGGCCAGGCGACATCGTCCCAGGCGCGGCGCAGGCGCACCAGCCGCACGCCATCGGCCGCCAGCGCCGGGGTGAGGGCATCCAGCCGGTCCTTCACCGGGCCCACCGGTGCATCGGCGGTGATGATCTGCGCCAGGCGATGGCGGGCCGCCCAGTCGCGCATGGCGGTCACCGCGTCGGTCTCGTCGAGCCGCTCGGGATCAAGGCCGAGGCGAGCCCCGGCGCGGGTCACGCCGTCGGCGAGCATGGCATCGGCCACGCGGCGCTTCAGCAGGGCCGGCGCGCCGCCGATGCCGCTGGTCGCGGCCAGTGCCACCGGGCTGGCCGGCAGCGCCAGGGTTTCAAGGCTGAGGTCTTCCGAGGTGACGAACAGGCCGGTGCGCAGCTGCGGATCGGCGCGCATCGCGGGCGCCGGCGGGATCGGCGGGGGCACGATGTCCGCCGGCCACGGCGCCGCCTCGCGCGCCAGCGGTGCCTCCACCCGGAAGCGCCCGCCCGACAGGTCGCGGATCAGATCGGGGCGGGCGAGATAGGTTTTCCCTTGCGTCTGCAGGCCCACCACCCAGCGCCAGCCCAGCGTGTTGCTGGCCGGGCAGGCATCCAGCAAGTGCCGGTAGAAGAAGGCGGCGCCGAGCTGCCAGGGCAGGCGCAGGGTGAAGCACCAGACGCTGGCAAAGCTCATCCGCACATGGTTGTGCAGCCAGCCGGTCTCCTGCAGCTCGTGCACCCAGGCATCGAAACAGTCGATGCCGGTGGTGCCGGCGAGGGCCGACTGGTAGCGGCGCTGCCACTTGCCATCCTCGACCAGCATGGCCTCCATCCGCACCACATCGGCCTGCCAACGAGTCCAGACTTCGGGGCGCTGCTGCAACCAGCCCACCCAATAGGTGCGCCAGCACACTTCCTGGACGAACTTCTCCGCGCCGGTGAAGCCGTGGGCTGCCACGGCGGCTGCGGCAACCTCGGGCTCGCTCAGCAGCCGGCGGCGGATGGCGGGGGAGAGCAGCGAGGTGGTCGCCTGGCCATCCGGCCCGCCATCATGGTTGCGCCGCGCGGCATAGGCGCGGCCGGCCAGCGGCAAGAACGCGTGCAGGCGGGCCAGGGCGGCCTCGCGGGTGAGGGGGAAGCGCATGACCTGCGGGATAGCGGGTTGTCGGTTGCTTGGCAGGGGCGGTGGTGTCGCATTCCCACCCCCAGCCCCTCCCGCAAGCGGGAGGGGAGCCGTTGGCGTCTGCTTCGTCATCTCCCCTCCCGCTGGCGGGAGGGGGCGGGTTTACACCGTGAAGCTCTCGCCGCAGCCGCAGCTGCCCTTGGCATTCGGGTTGTTGAACACGAAGCCGGCGGTGAAATCATCCTCGCGCCAGTCCATGGTGCTGCCGATCAGGTACATCAGGCTGCCGCCATCGATGAACAGCGTGCCGCCCGGCGTGTCGATGCGCTCGTCCCCCGGTTTGGCGGCGGTGACATAGGCGAGATCATAGGCCAGGCCCGAACAGCCGCGGCGCGGGGTGGATAGGCGCACGCCCACGGCATTGGCGGGGGCGTCCTTCAGGATGGCGGCGATGCGGTTCGACGCGCCGTCCGTCACGATCACTGGGGCGGGGCGGGGGCGGCGAGTGAGCGTTGTCGTTTCCATCACAGCATTCCCATTTCGAGGCGGGCCTCGTCGCTCATCTTGCCCGGGTCCCAGGGCGGATCCCAGACCAGGCTGACGTCGCAGCTCTGGATGCCCGGCACAGCACACACGCGCAGTTCCACCTCGCCCGGCATCGATTCGGCCACCGGGCAGTGCGGGGTGGTCAGCGTCATGGTGATGGTGGCGTGGCCTTCATGCACCTCGACGCCATAGATCAGCCCCAGATCATAGATGTTCACCGGGATTTCCGGATCGTGGATCTGCCTGAGGGCGGCGATCACCTCCTCGGTGATGCCGCCGGCATCGCTCTCGGCCGGTTCCGGTTTCGGGTTGAGGAAGCCTTCCAGATAGTCGGGCTGGCGTTCCGCCGCCTGCGCCTCGGCCAGGGCGCGCGTTGAAGAGATTCCGGGGGGCGGCGCCTTCGCCACCGGCTTGGCCTCGTTCACTTCTTCCACCTCGAAGGCGCGTTCGGTCATGCTGATACCCCAAAAATGCGGGACACACGGGTGAGGCCTGCCACCAGCCGCTCCACGTCGCGGGGCGTCGAATAGAGGCCGAAACTGGCGCGGGCGGTGGCCGGCACGCCCAGCAGTCCCATCAGCGGCTGCGCGCAATGGTGCCCGGCGCGGATCGCCACCCCCGCTTCATCCAATATGGTGCCGATGTCGTGCGGATGCACCCCCGCCATGGTGAAGCTGAGGATACCGGCGCTGTCTGCCGGCCCGTGCAGCGTGATGCTGTTGATGGCCGACAGCGCATCGCGGGCCTGCCGCACCAGCGCCGCCTCGTGGGTGTGGATGCGGTCCAGCCCGATGGCGTCGACATAATCGATGGCGGCGGCCAGCCCGATCACGCCTTCGATATGCGGCGTGCCGGCCTCGAAGCGGCCGGGCGGCGGGGCATAGGTCGTGCGCTCGAAGCTCACCGTCTCGATCATCGCGCCGCCGCCCTGCCACGGCGGCATGGAGGCGAGGATGTCGCCGCGCGCCCAGAGCACGCCGATGCCGGTGGGGCCATAGAGCTTGTGGCCGGAGAAGACGTAGAAATCGCAATCGAGCGCCGCGACGTCCAGCGCCAGGCGCGGCGCGGCCTGGCAGCCATCCACCAGCACCAGCGCGCCCGCCGCGTGCGCGGCATCGGCGATGCGCCGCACATTGGCGGTGCTCCCCAGCACGTTCGACACATGGGCGATGCTGACCAGCCTTGTTTCGGGCCGGATCATGGCGATCAGCGCCGCTTCATCGATGCGGCCATCTTCGGTGAGCGGGGCGATATCGAGGATGATGCCCGTGCGATCCCGCAGCAGCTGCCAGGGCACGATGTTGCTGTGATGCTCCAGCGCGGAGATCAGGATGCGATCGCCGGCAGCCAGGCGCTGGCCCCAGCTTTGCGCGACCAGGTTGATGGCCTCGGTGGCGCCGCGCACGAACACCACTTCATCGGGCGAGCCTGCGCCGATGAAGCGGGCGACGCGGGCGCGCGCTTCCTCGAAGCGCAGCGTCATGGTGGCGGAGCGTTCATAGACGCCGCGATGCACGGTGGCATATTCGGGGCCGTAGCAGCGCGCGATGGCGTCGATCACCGCTTGTGGCTTCTGCGCCGTGGCCGCGGTGTCGAGATAGGCCCAGTCACCGGCCCCCTCGGCTTGAAGTCCAGGGAAATCCGCCTTCAGGTCGAGGATTGCGGGATGCATTGCCGCGCGCGGGGCGTTCGTTATGCTCATGCCGCCACCCCGGAGAAGAGGCCATGCTCGCACTGCTTGCCGCCATCACGATCGTCACGACACCGCCTTCGCTGGCCGAGGACTATGCCGCGACGGCCATCGGCCAGTTCTCCAGCGCGGAGCAGGCCGCGACCGACCCGCAGTACGACACCGTGGAAGCGCGCATCGTTCGGATATGGCCTGAGCGGACCGACGGTGTCTGGCTCTACCAGGAACAGGCGATCATCAGCGCGCCGGGCGTCTCCCCAGAGGAGGCGCGCCGCAAGCCCTATTTCCAGTTTGTCGCTCGCGTTGTTGAAATTGCGCCGGGCGTGCTGCGGCGGGACAATTTCCGTGTGAAAGACGGCGCGAAGTGGCTCAACCTGGCGCCGGGCGACACGCGCATCGCGGCGCTTTCGCCCGACGACCTCGCTCCGCCCAGCTGCCATAACCGGCTGGAACGGGTGGCGTCCGGCGTGTTTTTCGGCAGCACCGAGAGCTGTGCCAACAACTTCCGCGGCGCCGTCATGATGGAAAGCCGCAGCGTGACCACCCGCGAAGCCTATGTGAACTGGGATCGCGGCTTCGGGGCCGACGGCCGACGCGTCTGGGGCCCCGCCGACGGCGGTTACATCTTCAAGCGCGTGGGCAACTGAGCCGCTCACGCCTTCGCCTCCAGCAGCGCCGTGATCTCGGCATCCAGCGCCTCGGTGGTGGCGATATCGAGCCCGTCCAGCGCATCCGACAGGAAGGCGCGGGTGAGCAGGGCGCGCGCCTGGGCCGGCGGCACGCCGCGGCTGGTCATGTAGAAGAGCGCGTTGCGGTCGATCTCGCCGATGGCGGCACCGTGGGCGCACTTCACATCGTCGGCAAAGATTTCCAGTTCCGGCTTGGCATTGGCGGTGGCGCCGCGATTGAGCAGGATCGCCTTGAACGACTGGCTGGCGTCGGTCTTCTGGCCTTCGCGCGCGACCGCGACCTGGCCGAGATAGCTGGTCGTCGCGGTGCCGCCGGCCACCGCGCGCACGATCTGGCGGCTGGTGGCGTTGGGGCCAACGTGGCGCACGGTGGTCACCAACTCGATGGTCTGCGCGCCCTGGCCGATCAGGATTGCGCCCAACTGGAAATCGGCGCCGTCGTGCAGCGTCACATCAAGCGCGATGCGGCCATAGGGGCGGCCGGCATCAAGGATGGTCAGGCGATAGGCACCGCCCGCGCCGATGCTGATGGCCAGGTGGCGGATGCCTTCCTGATTGGCGCGGATGATGTCGGCCTGGGTCTCCCCGGCCGGCACCACCACCGGCTCCACCGCCACCGGCCAATGGCGGGCGACGGCAGCGAGATCGCTGTAGCGCCAGGCCTCGTCCTTGTGCGTTGGAACTTGGGTGGGAAGCGCGCTCATGCCGCGATGGCGGAATAGCCTTCCGCCTCCAGCTTGTGGGCCAGTTCCGCGCCGCCCGAATGGACGATGCGGCCATCCATCAGCACGTGGATATGATCGGGCACGACATAATCGAGCAGGCGCTGATAATGGGTGATCAGCAGCGTCGCACGGTCCGGCCCGCGCATGGCGTTGATGCCTTCTGACACCACGCGCAGCGCATCGATGTCGAGGCCCGAATCCGTCTCGTCCAGCACGGCGAGGAACGGCTGCAGCACGTGCATCTGCACCATCTCGTTGCGCTTCTTCTCGCCGCCGGAGAAACCCTGGTTCACGGCGCGCTTCATCATGTCGAACGGCAGGCCCAGCTTTTCGGCGG
>ERZ1066121.2482-NODE-2482-length-11561-cov-7.076569_pt1 | contig 11561 bp, 12 predicted proteins | sample MGYA00382768_ERZ1066121 | MGnify/ENA primary metagenome ERZ1066121 (study PRJEB33369, sample SAMEA5778351) | biofilm metagenome | biome: Industrial cooling water; feature: Water cooling tower basin; material: Biofilm | place: United Arab Emirates | collected... | reverse complement strand
CGTCTGCACCTGCCAAAACGCGACTCTAGCGGCGAGCGCATCGCCTATCTGGTCGATCCGGACGGGACGTTGTTACGGCTGGTTGATGAAGACAGGCCGGACTGATGCCTGTCCCATTCGTCAAGATCTGCGGGCTGTCGACGCCCGACACGGTTGACGCCGCCATTCGCGCGGGGGCGAGCCATATCGGCCTTGTCCATTATGCTCCCAGCCCGCGCCACCTTGGCCTAGCTGCGGCCCGCACGCTGCGGGACCAGGCGTATGGAAGGGTCCAGGTTGTGCTGTTGCTCGTCAACCCCGCGCCCGATGAATTTGCCAATGCGGTCCGCGCTGTCCAGCCTGACATTGTCCAGTTTCACGGCTCCGAAACCCCCGAACAGCTGGCCGCTTGCCGCACGCTCGCACCTGTTGGCATATGGAAAGCCATCGGCTTGCGCGACACGGCAGGGCTCGCGGCGGCGGTGGCCTATACCGGTGCGGTAGACCTTATGCTCTATGACGCACCGGCTCAGTCGTTGCCGGGAGGAACCGGCACGCGCTTCGATTGGTCACTCCTCGCCGGGCATCGCCATGCCCTGCCCTGGGGCCTTGCGGGGGGGCTCACGCCCGCCAATGTCGCCGCCGCTATTGCGGAAACTGGCGCGCCGCTAGTGGACGTCTCGTCGGGCGTCGAAAGCGAACCCGGCGTCAAGGATGTGGACAAGATGACAGCATTCCTTAAAGCCGCGCGTCTATGAACCAGCAATCGGACAGCTTTCGCAACCAGCCGCCCATGCAAGCCAACAGCTTGCGTCAGCAGCCAGATTCGCGCGGCCATTTTGGCCAGTTCGGCGGGCGATTCGTCGCGGAGACGCTGATGCCGCTCGTCCTCGATCTCGAACGCGAATATCGCGCTGCGCAGGCCGATCCCGCCTTCGCCGCCGAGTTCGACGACCTGCTCGAACATTATGTCGGCCGCCCGAGTCCGCTTTACTATGCGGAACGGCTGACAGACGACATCCGCGCCCGCGCCGCACCGGGCAAGGGCGCACAAATCTGGTTCAAGCGCGACGAACTGAACCACACCGGCGCGCACAAGATCAACAATTGCATTGGCCAGATCCTGCTCGCGCGCCGCATGGGCAAGACGCGGATCATCGCGGAAACCGGCGCGGGCCAGCACGGGGTCGCCACCGCCACGGTCTGCGCGCGCTTCGGGCTACCCTGCGTCATCTATATGGGCGCGCGCGATATGGAGCGGCAACAGCCCAATGTGTTCCGCATGAAGCTGCTCGGTGCCGAAGTGATCGGCGTCGAATCGGGCGCCCGCACCTTGAAGGACGCGATGAACGAGGCGCTGCGCGACTGGGTCGCCAACGTCCACGACACTTTCTACATCATCGGCACGGCAGCGGGGCCGCACCCCTATCCCGAACTGGTCCGCGACTTTCAAAGCGTCATCGGGCGTGAGGCGCGGGCTCAGATGCTAAGCCGAACGGGCCGCCTGCCCGATACGCTGGTCGCGGCAATCGGCGGGGGGTCGAACGCGATCGGGCTGTTCCACCCCTTCCTCGATGACAGCGATGTCGCAATGCTGGGGGTTGAGGCGGCGGGCGAAGGCCTGAACTTCCGCCACGCCGCCTCGCTCTCGGGGGGACGCCCCGGTATCTTGCACGGCAACAAGACCTATTTGTTACAGGACGCCGACGGCCAGATCGACGAAGCCCATTCGATCAGCGCGGGCCTCGACTACCCCGGCATCGGCCCCGAACATGCATGGCTGCGCGATATCGGCCGGGTAACCTATACCAGCATAAACGACGACGAGGCGCTGGCGGCGTTTCAGCTCTTGTGCCGGACCGAAGGCATCATTCCCGCGCTCGAACCTTCGCACGCTATCGCAGCCGTGGAGCGTATCGCACTGGAAATGGACCGCGACCAGATTATCCTCGCCAATCTGTGCGGGCGCGGTGACAAGGACATCTTCACCGTGGCGGCGGCGCTGGGGGCGGCGATATGACGCCCATACAAAATTTCTTGGCCACTATAACGGTCCTCCCGACGCTTTTCTTGGCCACAGGCATTGCGTTGGCATCGTATCGCGGAGAAGCCTATTTTCCTCCCAGGGATTGGCCATGGATGTTGGCCGTATTGATTGCGGCCGCTTTGGTAAGGTTGAAGATGCATGGAAAACGGGCTTTATGAGCGCCCGCCTTTCCGCCGCCTTCGCCAGACCGCACCCCGCGCTCGTCACCTTCATCACCGCAGGCGATGGCGACACCGCCGCTAACCTTGACGCACTGGTCGCGGGCGGGGCGGATGTCATAGAACTCGGGATGCCCTTCACCGACCCGATGGCGGATGGTGCCGCGATTCAACTCGCCAATATCCGCAGCCTCGACGCTGGCACCACAACCGCCGATATCCTGCTGATTGTGAAAGAGTTTCGCGAACGGCATCCATCAGTACCCCTTGTCCTGATGGGCTATGCCAACCCCATGACGATCCGCGGAGCCGACTGGTTCGCTGCGGCCTGCGCTGACGCGGGGGTGGATGGCATCATCTGTGTCGACATTCCGCCGGAGGAGGACGACAGCCTTGGCCCTGCCCTGCGCGCGGAGGGCATTGCGCCGATCCGGCTGGCCACACCGACCAGCGACACCGCCCGCCTGCCCGCCATCCTGAACGGTGCCGGTGGCTTTCTTTATTATGTCTCCGTCGCGGGAATCACCGGCAAACAGCAGGCGGCGCAGGCCAGCATCGACGATGCCGTCGCCCGGCTCAAGTCGGCGACCACCCTGCCCGTCGCGGTCGGCTTTGGTGTCCGCACCCCCGACCAAGCCGCCGCCATCGCGCGCGTTGCAGACGGTGTTGTGGTGGGGTCGGCGCTGGTGGAGCTGGTAGCCGAGCATGGCACGGATGCGCCGAAAGCCTTGCAAGACCTTACGTCACGCCTGTCCTCGGCAATCCGGAACGCACGGCACTAACCCCCTACCCGCCTGCCCTGAGCTTGTCGAAGGGCCGTTCTTTCTTTAAACTGTGCTTAGGCAAGGACAGGGCTTTGACAAGCTCAGCCCATACGGAAGTTAGGTAAGATTCATGAGCTGGCTCAACCGCGTCCGCAACGCCCTGCCCTTCGTGGCAAAGCGCGATACGCCCGACAATCTGTGGCACAAATGCCGGTCGTGCGCCCAGATGGTGTTCGTCAAGGAATGGCAGGACAATCTGTCGGTCTGTCCTCGCTGCGGTCATCACGACCGGATCGGCGCGAAGGAACGGTTCGACCAACTGTTCGACGACAGCATTTATAAACGCATCGACACGCCCCCTGTGGCCGACGATCCCCTGAAATTCCGCGACAGCAAGAAATATGTCGACCGGCTGAAAACCGCGCGTACCAGCACGGGTGACCGCGATGCCTTTAGCAACGCCTATGGCCGGATCGGCGGGCGCGAGGCCGTGATCGGGGTTCAGGATTTTGCCTTCATGGGCGGGTCGATGGGGGTCGCGGTGGGCGCGGCCTTCGTCGCGGGGGTCGAAACCGCCATCCGGCGCGGCGCGCCCTACATCGCCATCACGGCAGCGGGCGGCGCGCGGATGCAGGAAGGCATTTTGTCGCTGATGCAAATGCCTCGCGCGACCGTGGCGCTCCAACGACTGAAGCGCGCGCGTCTGCCCTATATCGTCGTGCTGACCGACCCGACAACGGGGGGTGTAACGGCCAGTTACGCCATGCTGGGCGATATTCATATCGCGGAGCCCAAAGCGCTGATCGGTTTCGCGGGACAGCGTGTGATCGAAAACACGATCCGCGAAAAGCTGCCAGAGGGCTTCCAGCGAGCCGAATATCTGCTCGACCATGGCATCATCGACATGGTGGTGGAACGCAAGGCGTTGCCGGATACGCTCGCCCGCCTGATCGGCTATCTCGCTCCGGCAAAGGCAGCTTAGACATTCCGCGATCGCGATGGACGTTTGACCTCACGGCCTGCGACAGGTTCGGATTTAATAGAGCGTTCGCATTTCGCGCGCTAATAGCGGGTGCATGGCTGACCATGCGACAAGCACCGACCCCGCCGTTCAGGCCCAGCTCGACCGGCTGAGCTACCTCTCGCCCGGGCGCGATGTGCTGGGGCTTAGCCGGATTGGGGCGCTGCTCGTACGGCTGGGCAATCCGGAAGCACAGTTGCCACCGGTTTTCCATATTGCCGGGACGAACGGAAAGGGGTCGACCGCCGCCTTTCTGCGCGCCGCGCTTGAGGCTGCCGGCTACCGGGTGCACGCCTATACCAGCCCGCATCTGGTGCGGTTCAACGAACGCATTCGCATCGCGGGCAAGCTGATCGACGATGCTGCGCTCGCCCCCCTGCTCGCTGAGGTGCTGGACGGCGCGGGCGATATCGCCCCCAGTTTTTTTGAGGCGACAACGGCGGCGGCCTTTCTGGCCTTTGCGCGCACTCCGGCGGATGCGACCGTGGTCGAGGTCGGGCTGGGCGGGCGGCTCGATGCCACCAATATCATCACCAGCCCGGTGGTGACGGGTATTGCCAGCCTGGGCATCGATCATCAGGACTTTCTGCTGGCTCCCGAAGCGGGGGTGCCCAACGACCCCATGGCGCGGATCGCGTTTGAAAAGGCGGGTATCGCGAAACCGGGCTGTCCTCTCGTCACCCTGCGGCATGCCGAATTGGCAGGGGCCGCTGTCGCACAGCATGCCGAGCGCGTCGGTGCGCCGCTGCTGATTCAGGGACGCGACTGGGAAATCGGCCCTGCCGCCGATCACCATGTCTATCGCGACGCACGCGGTTCGGTGTTCCTGCCGCATCCGGCGCTGGCGGGCGCGCATCAGCTCGACAATGCGGGCCTCGCCGTCGCGATGCTGCGTGCGCAGAAGCGTCTGGAGGTCGATCCGGCGGCGCTGTCGGCCGCGATGCTGAATGTCCGCTGGCCGGCCCGGCTCCAGCGGCTTGGCCCCGGCCCGCTGACCGCTCGCGCGCCGCTCGGGGAATTGTGGCTTGACGGGGGTCACAATGTCGACGCCGCGCGCCGGATTGCCGAGCATTTCGCCCGCGATCTGAAGGACCGGGGGCCGATCGACCTGATTCTGGGCATGTTGGCGAGCAAGGACGCGGCCGGTTTTCTGGCCGAGCTGGCGCCCGTGACACGCAGTCTGGTCGCCGTGCCCGTCCCGGGTCACGCGCATCACAGTCCCGAGGCGCTGACTGCCCTTGCCCGCGACTCGGGGATCCGCCACCTTGGCCAGGCCACCGACGTCCCATCCGCATTGGCCACCGTCACGACATTGATGAAAAAGGCCCGGCCCGCGCGCGGCGTGGCAATCAGCGGGTCGCTCTATCTGGCGGGTGAGGTTCTGCGCCTGAACGACGAAGTGCCCGATTAAGGCCCGTCGGGATTCACCAAAACCCCTATTTTCGTCATTTCCGCGCAGGCGGTAAGGACAAAATTAGGGCCTGTGGGGATTTTCGTCATTCCCGCGAATGCGGGAATCCATCTCCCGCGCTCTAAATTTCGACAACAGGTGATGGGCTCCCGCCTGCGCGGGAATGACAAACCGACGGTGACGCCTCGAACCCCCACAGGCCCCTGGATTACGGGAGTTTCGTGCTAAAATCCGAACAGCGCTTAGCTTGAATTGACATCGTCGCCCCAGCGAAAGCTGGGGCCTCTCACAGCGGTGTAGCATTGCCAAAGATGCCAGCTTTCGCTGGCATGACGGACGTGGCTCAGACGGAAAGCATCCCGCTCTCGCCGCTAGTTTCCCGACACTACGCGCGCGATAGGCGTCCCTAACCGTTGGAACTGCGCGCGTGTCGATTACAGCGGGTAGAGCGGTTTGTGATCGGACCGATGCATCACCCCTATTTCCCCCTCAACCCGCCTACCCTGAGCTGGGCGCCCTCTTCGAGTCTGACCAGCTCAGGGCAGGCGGACATAAAATATGGATGGCAGGTGAGCTTAATCAAAAACCGCTCTGAAGACCGCTTTCTGCGACCCATTCCGGTCAAGACTAGCCACAAACCCCATCTCATACCCCTCTCATTAATGCGAATAATTATTAATTGCATTAAAGCATCACCATGCTAATCCTCCTGTTCATGACCCACCGATCCCTCACCTCATTTCCGACAACGCGGGCGGCCATGGCTTCCCCCTTCACCCATCGCATCCTCCGTGCCTATCGGGTGGCTGGCATGGCGCAGCAAGGCGATGTCAATCCACAGACGCGGCTGGTGGAGTTGCTGGGGTCCGAAGAAGCAGTCAGTGGCTTTCGGCTCCTGCTGTGCGGGATGGCGCATGTGTGGCCCGACCCGCTGACCCTGTTCCGTCCATGTTGTCCGCAAATGACGCCGGACGAGATCAGCCTGCTGGCAATGGTCACCCACGCCGGACAGGGCAACCGGCGCGCATTTGATGCCGCAATCGGCGAGATGATCGGCGAAGAGGCCCGTGATTGGCTTTATGTCACGGCCGCACGGTTGGCTGTCGCCATGCGAGGCTAGGGCGATCGCTTCAAGATAGAATGTTGCCGCGCCCGATCAGCTTTTGCGCCATCCGGTCCGCAACGACGGACGCCGGTGTGCCGCTGGCGCGGCTTTCGTTCCAGATGGCGGCCAGGCGCGCCGGGATCTGGTGAATGCGCTGTTCGACTTCCTCACGGCTCCCCTGCCCCAGATACTCCAGCGCGACGTTGATGATCCCGCCAGCATTGATGACATAATCGGGGGCATAGGTGATGCCGCGATCGTGCACATGCTGGCCATCAGCGGCGGTCGCAAGCTGGTTGTTCGCGCCGCCCGCGATGATCGGCGCCCGAAGCTCTGCGATGCTTTCCGCCGTCAGGATCGCGCCAAGCGCATTTGGGCTGAACACATCGGCATCCACCGTCATGATCGCCGCAGAATCGGCCAGATCGGCGCCCAGTTCGTCGGCGAGCGCACGCGCGCGCCGCAAATCCACGTCCGCCAGCGTCAGCCGCGCGCCTTCGGCCGCCAGACGCCTGGCGACGCCGCCGCCCACGCTGCCCACACCCTGAATGGCGACGCGCACCCCGCCGGCGCTGTCGGTGCCCAGATGATGCGCGATCGCCGCCTTGATGCCCAGATAAACGCCCAGCGCAGTCAGCGGCCCGGGGTCGCCCCCCGCCGCACCGCTCGCAACCGGCAGGCCGGACACGTGCCGCGTATGGCCCGCGATCGCAACCATGTCGGCGTCGGTCATCCCGACATCCTCCGCAGTGACATAGGCCCCGCCCAGCCGGTCAATCGCGCGCCCAAAGGCAGCGAGCATCTCGGGCGTCTTGGTCGCACCGGGTTCGGCCAGGATAACGCCCTTGCCGCCGCCCATGGGCAGCCCGGCCATGGCGTTTTTGTAACTCATGCCGCGCGACAGACGCAGCGCGTCGGTGATCGCCGCCGCCTTATCGCCATAATGCCAAAAGCGCACCCCACCCGCGCCGGGGCCAAGATGGGTAGAATGAACCGCGATCACCGCCGTCAGCCCGCTATCGCGGTCGCGAAACATCGTGACATGCTCATGATCGTCGAAATCAGGAAAGTCCCATACGGCAGTCATCGTGAAGGCTCCGTGCACCGAGTAACGAAATTGCTTGTATGCGCAATAAACGGATAATGGCGAGGAGTCACGTAGGGAAAATGGGGCGACCAACGGGGCTCGAACCCGCGACCTCCGGTACCACAAACCGGCGCTCTAACCAACTGAGCTATGGTCGCCACGGGTCCGGCGGAGAATGTTGCTCCGCCAAACCGAAGCGGCGCGATAGGCGCGGCAGGGGCATTTCGTCAAGCATTGTTCGTGTCCGGCACCGCCGCTATGCCATGCCAATGACCTCGCCCCGGGCCGCCGTTGACCTCGTTCCTTCCGGAGCCGCCCACACGGCTGCGCTCATCGCTACGGTGCCAGGCGTCCGGCGGACGCCGTCGGTAAAGCTCGAACAGTTCATCATTCCGCGCTGGTTATCGCCCGACATCTGCGCCGCACTGGTGGAGCGGATCGACCGCGACCGTCACCCATCGACGATTGCCGATGCAAACGGTGACGCGTCATTTCGCACGAGTACCACATGCAACCTCAACCATGGCGACCCGCTCGTGATCGCGCTCAACGACCGGTTGAACGCCCTGACCGGAATTGCCTCGGCTTATGGCGAGCCGATTCAGGGTCAGGTTTATGAGGTGGGACAGGAGTTCAAGGCCCACACGGACTATTTCGATCCCGGCGGCATGGACTGGGAACGCTATTGCAGCGTCGCGGGGCAACGCAGCTGGACCGTCATGATCTATCTCAACGAACCCGGCGTGGGCGGCGCCACCCGCTTCCTTGCGACCGGAAAACTGCACCAGCCGGAGACGGGCAAACTCTTGGCGTGGAACAACCTGCGGCCCGATGGCCACCCCAATCCTGATACGCTCCATCACGGGATGAAGGTGCGCAAGGGACGCAAATATATCATCACCAAATGGTTTCGCGAACGTCCCTGGCCATGGTCGGCGGATTAGGGGGGTGGAGGTTCAAAAAAAGCCCTGTACGCTTAGTCCCCCGGACTTGATCCAGCGCGCGGCTTTTTTGATGCCTATCCCATAAACGCATTTTCAAAGGCATCACGGGCCAAAGGGTCGTGAACTCATGTCATTCTGTCATGGTTGCTTGACATGTCAGCGACTCATGTCCATATGTCATGGACACCTGACAAACCGACCAAGCTGAAATTATGAAAAACCGTTTGAAAGTGTTGCGCGCGATGAACGACTGGAGCCAGGCCGATCTGGCCGAACGGCTCGACGTGTCGCGTCAGGCAGTGAACGCAATCGAGACGGGAAAATATGACCCGTCGCTGCCGCTGGCCTTCAAACTCGCGCGCTTGTTCGATCTCAGGATCGAGGAAATTTTCGATGATGGATGGGAGGATCGGCATGACTGACCCCAAAAGCACGATGTCGCCTGCCCGCGCCATGACCTGGCTGGTGGCGGGATTGATTGCGGCAATCTTCTTTGCCGGGGTCGCCGCCGGATTTCTGGAAGCGGCGGCCGCGGACGGGTTTGACAAGATCACACCCGCATTTGGCGCTGCACTGGTCGGCCTGACCATTACCAGCGTGACCATCCTGCTGGTCGCGCCGTCGCTCCCGCGCTGGCGCGCCATGTCGCCGCGCCGCCAACTTTACTGGAGCAGCCTTGGCGGTTCCGCGCTGCTCGGCGCGGTCATCGCCATATTGCTTCAAATCGACGAGGGTTCGGAGCGCAATGCCGCGTCGCTGTTGGGCGATGGCCCGCTGTCGCCTGACTTCGCCGTTGCCGTGGCGGCGCTCTATATCGTCGGCTTGGCTGCGGCGTGCCTTGCCTATCACCGTGCGATCGATGATCATGAGGAGCGCGCGTGGCTGTGGGCGGGGCTGGCGGGCTGGTATACTTTTATCCTGCCTGCGCCGGCATGGTGGGTACTGCACCGCGCCGCCGTTGCGCCGCCAGTCAACGCGATGCTGCTTTTCCTCTTTTCGCTGCTGATAAATGCCATCGTGTGGCTTTGGCTCAAGTTTCGCTGATCTCCCTTTCCCCTTTACACCCATGCATTGTAAGGAGCTGTCCATGACCCGCAAACTTAACGTCCTTCTGGCTGCCGCTGCGATGATCCCGCTTGGGCAATGTGCAGCCGTTTCGCCCGTAGGCACCGCGATGGCCCAATCTGCGCCTGCAGCGCCCGCAGCCGTGAACGAGGATGCCGACCCGGCGCTCTGGGTGGTCAAGGACGCTGACACTACCGTCTATCTGTTCGGCACCGTCCACATGCTGCGGCCGGGCCTCAGCTGGTTCGACGAGGCGGTGAAGGAGGCATTCGACAAATCGGACATGCTGAAGCTGGAGGTCGTGCTGCCCGAGGATCAGGGAGAGATGGTGTCCAAAACCCTTCCGCTGGCCATGGATCAAAGCGGAACGAAACTTTCCAGCCTGATGACCGAGCCTCAGCGTGCGGCCTATGAAGCTGCGATGATGAAACTGGGTTTGCCGACGCCGCAATTCGACGTGTTCGAACCCTGGTTCGCGGGCATGACGATCGGCGCAGTGGCGCTGGCGGCGGAGGGCTATAACCCTGAAAACGGCGTCGAAAAGCAGCTGAGCGCCGCCGCGAAGGCCGCGAACAAGCCTGTGGCGGGGCTCGAAACGCTTGACGAACAACTGAGCTTTTTCGACACGCTGCCACGCGAGGCTCAGCTAAAGTTTCTGAACGATACCGTTGCCCAGCTGCCCACCGGTGCTGGCGAATTTGCCGACATTTTGCTCGCGTGGAAACAGGGCGATCCCGACGCGCTTGCCGTGCGCATGAACCGCTCGCTTAGCGGGTCCGAACTGCTCGCCGACGTCCTGCTGTACCGGCGCAACGAGCGCTGGGCCGACTGGATCAAGACACGCCTCGACACACCGGGAACGGTGTTCTTGGCAGTCGGGGCCGGACATCTGGCGGGTGACAAGAGCGTGCAGGACTATCTCGCCGCGCGCGGGCTGACGGCAACGCGCATCCCCTATTGATCCATGGGCATCAGGCGCGGCTCTTTGCTATCGGCGATGGCCGCGCTGCTGCTGACGGCTTGCGCCAAGGAACCGGTGCGACAGGCCGCGCCGCCAGTTTTCATCATCAGGGATACCGACACCACCATCTATCTGACCGGCACGGTGCACCTGCTCCCCGATGGTCTTGCGTGGCGCAGCCCGGCGGTAACCCGCGCCATGGCAGCGGCGGACACGCTGGTGACCGAATTGCCGCAAGCCGAACTCGACCGGGTGGCAGAGGTTGCGCCGCGCTTTGCCCGTGCCGCACGGGCCATACCGGTCCCCGCCCGCCTTGCGCCTGACCTGCGCGACGACTTCGCACGGCTCGCGGACGATCTTCCCTCCGCATCCGAGCTTGCGGCATTGGACGACTGGGCGGTCGCCGTAATGCTGGCACAGGTAAGCGCGCGCGAAGCCGGAGCAGAGGCTGGTAACGGTATGGATAGCGGGTTGGCCGACGCCTTCCGCCGGGCAGGCAAGCCGCACACGGGCCTGGAAACCGCGGCGAACCAGTTTGCCGCCTTCGACGCCATCCCGCTCGCTGAGCAACGGCTGATGCTGAACCGATTGGTTTGCGACATGGCGGCTGGGATAGCCGATGATCGGCTGCGCGCTACCATCGACGCATGGGCGGCGGGCGACCTTGACCGGATCGCTGCGATTATCGAGGATGACCGGACGCTTGCCCCTGGCGCGCACCGCGTCATGCTGGTCGCGCGCAACGCCCGCTGGCGCGACTGGATCGCCGCACGGATGGCGCGTCCCGGAACCATCCTGATCGCGGTCGGCAGCGGGCATCTGGCCGGACCGGACTCGCTGATCGCACTGCTCGCAGAACGCGGCATCCGGGCAGAGCGGGTGCCGGGATAAGGCTTGCCTTTCCGCGCATCTGGCGCTAACGGCCCCGACTTCCGGTTTGGTCATCCCTGGAGGCGAGCCGGATAGTGAAACATCATCTCGGAGAAATATCATGAGCGATCAGCTGACGCTGACGGCCG
>ERZ1066121.2481-NODE-2481-length-11564-cov-11.193066_pt1 | contig 11564 bp, 10 predicted proteins | sample MGYA00382768_ERZ1066121 | MGnify/ENA primary metagenome ERZ1066121 (study PRJEB33369, sample SAMEA5778351) | biofilm metagenome | biome: Industrial cooling water; feature: Water cooling tower basin; material: Biofilm | place: United Arab Emirates | collected... | reverse complement strand
GGCCAGTTTCACTCCACGCGCCCGCGAGGGGCGCGCCATCAATGAACACTCTCCAGCATTACCTTGACGCTCAGGTTTCAATCCACGCGCCCGCGAGGGGCGCGACGTTGGAGCGATTACGCGGAGCATCGAATAGCACGCGTTTCAATCCACGCGCCCGCGAGGGGCGCGACGCGCCGAGTGCATGCATTGCGGCGAGTTGGTGGATGTTTCAATCCACGCGCCCGCGAGGGGCGCGACCAGCGAAGCGCGCGTACAGTCCCTGGTGCGCATCGTTTCAATCCACGCGCCCGCGAGGGGCGCGACGGCCAGCGTCTGCTGAAGCTCATTCAGCAGAACATGTTTCAATCCACGCGCCCGCGAGGGGCGCGACCACGTCACTCCGTCCGACAAATCGCAGGGAGCGAAGTTTCAATCCACGCGCCCGCGAGGGGCGCGACCAGGACAAACGACTATGGTCGCCCCCGCGACCCTGTTTCAATCCACGCGCCCGCGAGGGGCGCGACTCCAAATCGAGGGGGCAGACACACACATAGCACGGGTTTCAATCCACGCGCCCGCGAGGGGCGCGACGTGGGCGCCCGCCGCAATGCAGCTTCTTGAGCGATGTTTCAATCCACGCGCCCGCGAGGGGCGCGACATTTCAGCCGTTTATGCCGCCGCTATGGGTGAGCCTGTTTCAATCCACGCGCCCGCGAGGGACGCGACCCGAAGAGCCGCCGGAAGAGCCGCCGCCGCCCGAAGTTTCAATCCACGCGCCCGCGAGGGGCGCGACGAGTTTCGTGCCTGCAGGGGGTGGAGGGCTTTTCAGGTTTCAATCCACGCGCCCGCGAGGGGCGCGACTCGGCACATGCAACTCGTAGCCGTCCCAGTAGTCGTTTCAATCCACGCGCCCGCGAGGGGCGCGACCAGATGGACAGTGCGGCGGGCGAACGGGTTATCCTGTTTCAATCCACGCGCCCGCGAGGGGCGCGACCGGGCGATGATGCAGCCGTGCTCGCGGATCGCGTCGTTTCAATCCACGCGCCCGCGAGGGGCGCGACGTGGTCGCGGGCCTCGCTCGGCGCGATGCCGTCGTTTCAATCCACGCGCCCGCGAGGGGCGCGACGGATGTCGAGCGGGATCACCGCATGCTTTGCGTAGTTTCAATCCACGCGCCCGCGAGGGGCGCGACATGACGCGCCCGGTGGTGGTGCCCTTCAGCGTGAGGTTTCAATCCACGCGCCCGCGAGGGGCGCGACTGGCCTCGGCCGTTTCTTCGCAGAGGATGTGGGCGTTTCAATCCACGCGCCCGCGAGGGGCGCGACGAGACCTACAAGGGCGAGGGTGACGCGCCTGACTGGTTTCAATCCACGCGCCCGCGAGGGGCGCGACATGTTCGACCGGGCACGCGCCGCAGTCACAGTAGGTTTCAATCCACGCGCCCGCGAGGGGCGCGACGGGTCGGCGGCGGCCTAGGCCACATGACCCGGGAGTTTCAATCCACGCGCCCGCGAGGGGCGCGACCCTGAGATGCGCGGCTTTCTGGAGCCGGGCGGCGTTTCAATCCACGCGCCCGCGAGGGGCGCGACTCCTCGCATGCCTTAAATTGCATGGGCCGTTGACGTTTCAATCCACGCGCCCGCGAGGGGCGCGACCGGGGAAGACCGTCCAATATATCGACCGTGACGACGTTTCAATCCACGCGCCCGCGAGGGGCGCGACGCTCGCGCTGCGCCATGCCCTCGGCCACCTGCCCGTTTCAATCCACGCGCCCGCGAGGGGCGCGACGATAGACCAGCGTCCCCACCATCTCGGCGGTGAAGTTTCAATCCACGCGCCCGCGAGGGGCGCGACTTGCGGTTGGCCCACATGCGGCGCACCGACTCGGAGTTTCAATCCACGCGCCCGCGAGGGGCGCGACCATGTCGCCCGTCTCGTCCAGCAGCACGAACGGGTTTCAATCCACGCGCCCGCGAGGGGCGCGACGATTCGCGACGGCGCCATCGATCACCTCGTTTTCCCGTTTCAATCCACGCGCCCGCGAGGGGCGCGACGACGCTGGCCTACATCGCGGGTGACTTCAACGCGTTTCAATCCACGCGCCCGCGAGGGGCGCGACCCCATGGGGCTATTGCCATTTTCCCCAATACCCGGTTTCAATCCACGCGCCCGCGAGGGGCGCGACCCGCCCACAGCAGGTTAGATCCATCGTTTGTGAGGTTTCAATCCACGCGCCCGCGAGGGGCGCGACACACGAGCGGCGTTGTTGGCGATGTCAATGTCCGTGTTTCAATCCACGCGCCCGCGAGGGGCGCGACTCTGCGAGATTGCCCGCGGCCTCTCTGTACGCTTGTTTCAATCCACGCGCCCGCGAGGGGCGCGACATTGCGTCGAGTGGTCGGAGGAAACGAAGGCGAGGTTTCAATCCACGCGCCCGCGAGGGGCGCGACTCACCAGATAGCCCGTACCGGCGCCATTCGTGTGTTTCAATCCACGCGCCCGCGAGGGGCGCGACGAGTACCGACGACACAAAATGGCTTGTGCAGTCAGGTTTCAATCCACGCGCCCGCGAGGGGCGCGACGGCGCCATCCTAACGTATTGATGCGACGGGCCCATTTCGCGGGTTTCCGCGAACCGTCGAGGTGCCGAGACCGGCCACGGTTCTACCGAGCGGTCAACGTGGCGCAAGCGCTTGTGGCTGCAGGGCGGATGCCGGGCGCGAACCCGGCGGGACATTCACGATCGCTTGGGGTTCGCGGCTCAGTACACGAGCGGGCCGGACAGGTCGACGCTTGGCTTGGCCCCCACGTGCTCCACTCTGCCGCGCCATTGGGCGCCGAGGAAGTAGAAGCGCAGGCTGTCGCGGGCGGGGTCGATCAGGTCGCACAGGCGCTGGCGCAGCAGCACCCATTGCGCGGGTTCCACTTCGATCTCGAACACCGAGTACTGCACGCGCTGGCCGTAATCGCGGCAGGCCTTGGCCACCCTGCGCAGGCGCCTGGGCCCGCCCGGATCCGTGGTGGCCACATCGTAGCTGACCAGTACCATCATGAAGGCACCCTCCTTCGGGCGCGACGCTCCGCGCCGCGCTCACTTCCAGAGAAACGGCGGGTAGGCGTCCAGATCGCCGCGCAGGTGCCGCGCCAGGGACTGCGCCTGCAGATAAGGCAACACGCCGATGGCCGCCTTCTCGCCCAGGAACGGGTGCAGCACCTCCTCCCGCTTCCGCTCCTGGTAGGCCACCAGCACGGTCTTGCGGGCGTCGTCGGTCAAGGTGACGGCGCCTCCGTCGGCGTGGCGGAAATCCCCGGGGCCTATCTGCCTGCGGTTGACCAGGGTGAGCGCCAGGCGTTCGCCGAGCAGCGGCCGGAATTCCTCCGCCAGATCGAGTGCGAGGCTCGGCCGGCCGGGCCGGTCCCGATGCAGAAAACCGACAGCCGGGTCGAGCCCGACCGTCTCCAGCGCGCTTCGGCAGTCATGGGTGAGCAGCGTGTACAGGAAGGACAGCACGGCGTTGATCGCGTCCCGCGGGGGCCTGCGGTTTCGGCCACGGAAGCGCATGTCGGCATGCTCGATGGCGATGAGTTGATCGAACACGCCGAAGTACGCCTGAGCGGCTTCGCCTTCCAACCCGCGCAGCACGGCCACGTCCTGCTCCTGCAGCAGGCGCAGGGGGATACGGCGCAGGCGTTGCATCGCGTGCCGGAAGGCGTCGCGATCGGGCAGACGCTCGCCCCGGTCGCGCCAACCGCGGGCCAGCACGGCACGCTGATTGTGGATCTTGCCCGCCAGCAGGTTGCGGACCACGGCCGCGCAGGCGCGCGGATCGTCGCTGGCGCGGTATTGCGCCCTGCGCAGCAGCACGTTGCCCGAGACCGGGCCTTCCACCCGCGCATAGAAACGTCCCTGCGGACTGAGGTAAGTCACGCCGACGCCATGCGTCATGCAGTGGCCGAGCAACTGCGGCGAGACCCCGATGCGGCCGAAGCACACCAGGCCCTCCAGCATGTGGATAGGGATGCGGGCGCGCTCCTGCCTGTCCACGTCCATCACGATGTTCTCGCCGTCCTTGCGCAGCAATGCGCCTTCGGTGGTGGCGTAGAGCGTGTTGAGGTGCTTACGCATCGTCGCCCTCCAGTTGGGCACGCAGCCATGCGTCGACGCCCGCGGCGCGGCCGAGCGTGCGTGGCTGGCAGAGGTCGATCAGCGAGCAGGCATCGCAGCGCCTGGCCGTGTATTCGGCAGTGGGCACACGGCCTGCGTCCAGCATCGTGCGCACCTCTTCGACGGTGCGCAGGGTGAGCGCACGCAGCTCGGCATCGAATGCGACATCCCTGCGACGGCGTGTGGCACCATAGAACAGCGCGCCGCAGGCCACGGGCACGGCGAGCATCGCCTCCAGACACAGCGCCTGCGCGCAGAGCTGGATCTCGTCGGCGCGGTGGGCCTTGGGGCGCCCGCGCTTGTATTCGACCGGGAAAGGCCGTTCGCCGACCCCGTCGGCATCGCGGTGGAACTCGACCACATCGGCCACGCCCACCAGCCCCAGTCCGGGGTGGACGAGCGCGACCGCGGTCGCCGTGCGCACCCCGCGCCGCCGCTCGTTGCGCGGAACGTCCGCACGTTCATGCAGCACACGGCCCTCCGCCGTATGCCGGTTCTCCTGCCAGACGCGTTCGACGTGGATCAAGGCGCATTGGCGCGGGCAGTACACGTAATGCTGCAGGGCGGAGATGGGCACCAGCCCGTCCTCGTCGTCGTCGCGCATGGCCGCGTGCCTCCGCCCTGCCCCACCGTGTTCAGAACGGCTCGACGATGCTCACGCCGGCCGGCAGGCCGTCGTGATCCACCGTCACGCGGTAGTCGGCGAAGGCGCGCGCAGGCTTGCCTGGGTCGACCGGCGCCACGTCCACGCGCCCGAACAGCGCATGCGCCGGCGCGTTGCCCATCGGGTGCTCGTGCTTGAACACGATCAGCCGGCGCGCGGACATTTCGCCGCGGGCCGCCGAGCGGTCGTGTTCGAACATGTTGCCCAGCGCCCGCCAGAACAGCGCCAGATCGTCTTCCGAGAAACCGGTGCGCTCGGCGAGCTTGGCCGAGATGAAGCCGTGGACGCGATAGAGACCGTAGGGGAGGATGTGCTTGCGGCCCATCGTGCGCTCTTTCTCGATGTCCTTCTCGTTGGTGACCGCAACGCGGGTGATCGACACTTCCAGCGGCACGACGGGTTCCACCGAGCTGGCGAAGGCCAGCTGGACCGGGCCGCGCACCTGGCCGGCGTTGACCTCGGTGGTCATCACCGCGCCGAACGTGCGGACATCGAAGAAATTGCGGCACATCCATGCAGTGATGTCTCGTGCCTTGGCTTCGTCCTTGGGCAGCTTCTTGGACTCATGCTCCAGCTCCAGCGCGGCATAGGCCTGTTTATGCTGGTTGTTGAGGATGGAACGCTCCTGCATGTAGATGGCGAAGCCCGGCTCGCTTTCCTTCTCCATCGCCACGTAATTGCGGATCTTGCGCTTGAGCGCCACGTCGGTGACCAGCCCGCGGTTGGTTTCGGGGTCGAGGCGCGGCAGATTGCCGGCGTCGGGGTCGCCGTTGGGGTTGCCGTTGCTCACGTCGAAAAGGTAGACGAAGTCGTAGCGGTTCTGGATGGCGTTCATGCGGGCTCTCCTGCGGTGTCGGTGGTGTCGTCCTGGGTGTCGTCTTCGTCGGCCTGCGCTCCGTCCCTGCGGGCGAAGCGGGCCTGGGTCTGGTGGTAATAGCCGATGGCGAAGTGGCCCTGCGCTTCGATGCGAAGGCTGCGCGGGAACTCCGCAGGCAACAGGTCGACGGTCTCGCCGATCTCCTTTTCGAGATTGACGGCGAAGCCCGGCTTGTCCTTGCGCAGCCGGCTGAGGTGGTGTTGGGCATTGCGCAGCAGTACCGGGAACACGCTGGCCGGCGTGGCCGAGGCGGCGCCGTAGTAGCGGTCGCGGATGGTGGCGTTGAGTCGATCGCCGAGCGCTGCGCGCTGGACGTTTTCGAGGGTGGAGAACAGACGGCCGAGCACATAGCCGGGGTCTGTATTTGCGAGGTCGAGGCTCACGGGGACACTCCTGTCGTCGGTGTTCGGGTCTGTGTTCGTATCGCGGGGTTGCAGGCGACGGCTGCGGGCGAGGACGGCCTTGCACAGTGCGACGCGCGCGGGACCGACATCGCCGTCGGCGCGCATGCGCATCACCAGCACGTTGAGCAGGCTCTGCGGATAGCGATGGCCCTGCAGAACGGCACGGGCCAATTCGCCCGCCAATTGCGGGGGCACGTCCTCGCTCTTGGCCTTGCCGTTGCGCGTAGGCGCCGCGGCCAGCAGCAGACGCCACAGCGGCGGCGGGGTGCGCCAGGGCGAGGGCTCCAGGCGCAGGTCTTCGTGATGCTCGGCCAGCCGCCGGGCGAATTCGCCGAGATCGCCCTGCATCCAGTAGCGGATCGACAGGCGCGAGGCGTTGGGCGCGAGGCCCAGCACGTACATGCGCGTGCCGGGGTCCAGCCCGGGGCCGAGGTCGGGCACCGCCTGCGACCGGCGTACGCGCTCCAGCGCAAGGCGCAGCAGCTCGGTTTCGCTGGCGTCGTCCGCAGGCGGGTCGAGCATCGCCGCGAACACGTTTTCCGCGACCTCGGCCCGCGCAGCGTCGTCGGCCTCCGCCCAGAACACCACGGTGGCGTCGCCGATCTGCATGCGCTGGTGGTTGCCCTCCTCGCGACGCAGCAGGTGGTTCAACGCGGTGGTGTAGGCGAACGTGGCCTGTTCCGACGCCGGAGCGTTGTCGCCCTGCTCTTTTCCGTAGGACTCGAACGACTTCTTGTTGAAGGAGACGATGGACGCCCCGGAACTCTGCGCGCCGTTCACGCCCTTGATCGATGGGTGCAGCCTGGCCAGCGGCGCATGCCGGCCGGTGACGAGACAGAGCCCCTCGGCGACGGGCGCCCCGTCGCCGTCCGCACGTGCCAGCAGGGCCAGCGCCGCAGGGCGTTCATGCAGGAAGCCGCGTTCGCCGTACAGGCCGAACACGATGTTGGCGTCCAGCATGTCCGCAGGGAACAGCGGATGGCCGACGAACGCGTCGGGGTGCCACTGCTTCAGGAACCTCAGCAATGCCTGCAGCCCCGCATCCTCCTGCCCTTCGAGCAGTTCGACATGCCGGTCCTTGAACGCGGCGTGTTCCTGCTCGACACGCTTGCTGGTCGCGCTCACGCCCAGCGCATAGCTGGTCTTGTCCCACAGCGTCGCGGGTTCGACGTTGGAGCTGCGTTTCGGCGGCTGCGGCACGTTCATCAGCCGCGGCTGCGGCTTCTTGCCGCTGGTGTCGCGCAGATCGATCACGCTGGCCAACTCGCCAGAGGCGTCCAGCATCAGCGCGAACGAAATTTTCTGCTGACTGAAGCCCGGCCGCGACAGCCCGGGCGTCTCCCGTTCCAGCAGGCGTTCGTAGTACGCATTCAGCGCGGTGAGAATCATGCCTTCACCTCCTCCGCCATGAACGGCGGCACCTCGATCAGGCCATCGACCATCCGCGCCCGGAAAAAGCGCGGCGTCCTGCCGTTGGCGAAATCGATGTCGTGCAGCATCCAGCCGAGTTCCTGCGCGCCACGGAGCGACGCATCGGGCGGCGGCGCGTCCTGCCCGTCTTCCAGCAGCATGAAGCTGGCCGGGAACTCGCGCGTACCCAGGCACGGTGCATGGAAGGTCTGCCCCTTGCGCGCGCGGCGGTTGAAGATGTCCAGATGCTTGCCGATGGTGTCGTCGCCGCCCGCGCGTTCGGTCAGTTCGACATGCGCATGGATCACATAGGCCACATCGCGCAGGACGGTGGCGGCGCGCTGCTGGCGTTCGTCCTCCACCACGCAGGCCAGACCGTCGACGCGCCCGGCCTTCATCGCCTTGGCGACGCTGGCCTCCGAGAGCTTGCCGCCCACCTCGTTGCGGCGGATGGACTCGAAGCGGATGGGCCTCAGCACCTGGATGCGGTCCACCGCCCAGCGGATGGCCGGCTTCCAGTGGATCGCCTCCAGAATGCCGCGCGCGGCGGAGGGCGTGATGACGTCGTAGGAGACGCGCTCGACCTTCATTTCCGGGCGGGTGAAACAGGCGCGGTCGCCCCAGATGTGCAGCCTGACTCCGTAACTCATGCGTGATCTTCTCCCTGGCCACCATCAGCGGCAGCCGCTCGCTTTTTCGGGTAATGCGGCCAACGGTTGTACCCGACGGCCGGGTCGTTGGCGCGCAGGTTGCGGATCCATTCCAGTTCCACCCGCGTCACTTCCTGTCGTGTTGCGGTATGCGACGTCCACAGCACGATGCGCCTGACCGTGAAATCACGGCGCTGTACCTCGTCGAAATCCCGAGCGATCAGCGCCGCATCGGCGCTGCCGAAATAGTTGATGTTGTTCGTCCTGTCCTGGCCGACATAGATCTTCCCGTTCGGATAGATGATCTTGTAGACGATGCTGCACGAGGTCGGCATTACCATATGTTCCGCTCCGCAGCTCTGAACGTCGGGTCGTCCCAATGCACCCCGAACCGCGGGTGATAGTGATCCGGCAGCATCAGGCGAGCGAACTGCTCGCCATAGCGCTTCTCGTGGACCACCTGCACCGCGCCCGCGCTCCGCAGCGTGCGGTAGCCCTCGGCAGGCAACTGCACCAGGTAGCGCTGCAGGACGCGTGCGAGCTGGCCGACCGAGCGTGTGCGCTCGCGCGGATCGAACACGGCCAACTCCTCCAGCGCCTCCATCGCGCGCGGGCTGGGCACCACTCGCCCCTGCGTATCCACGTCGAAAGGCGCGATCACCGGGCGCATGGCGGTCTCGATCATCCGGAACTTCGCGGCCAGGGTCGCGAAGGGCAGCATGTCGGGCCGCTTGCGATCCTGCAGCAGTTTCAGCAGCGCCTTCTGGTCGAGGCCGGCATCGCCCTTGCGCCAATACAGTTCCAGAAAGTAGTCGCGCACCGCATCCAGCCCCAGCAGATCGCCCGCATGCCGGCCGGCGATGTCGCGGAACACCTCCGCATAGCGCTTGAGTTCCGGCGGCGGCGTCCAGCCCACCGGCGCGAACACCAGCACTTCGCTGGCCTCGCGCGCGCGCCGGCCCTCGCGGTTGCACCGCCCGGCTGCCTGGGCGATGGCGTCCAGCCCGGTTTCGGCACGCAGCACGGCGGGGAAATCCACGTCCACCCCGGCCTCGATCAGCGAAGTCGAGACCAGCCGGCACGGCCGGCCAGCCTTCAACCGCGCCCTCACCTCCTCGAGCACCGCACTGCGGTGGTGGGCGTGCATCAGCGTGGTGAGATGGCGCGCGCCCTCGGCATCGGCGATGGCCTCGTACAGCGACCGGGCGTGGGCGCGGTTGTTGACGATGCACAACACCTGCGCGCGTTCGCGCATGTGCGCGTCCAGCGCGTCGTCGTCCAGCGCCCCGGCATGACGCACGGCCACACGCTCCAGCCGCCGGTAGAGCGCCGGCGGGTCGGGCGCCAGCTCGCGCACCCGCTCGAAGCCGCCATCGAAACCCTCGTCGCGGCCCAGCGCGGGCTGAGTGGCGGTGCACAGCACCACGCTGGTCCGGTAATTCAGCGCCAGCTCGTCCAGCGCCGCCACGCAGGGGCGCAGCAGGTGCAGCGGCAGGGTCTGCGCCTCGTCCAGCACCACCACGCTGCCGGCGATGTTGTGCAGCTTGCGGCAGCGCGCGGGGCGGTCGGCGAACAAGCTCTCGAAGAACTGCACCGCGCTGGTGACCACGATGGGCGCGTCCCAGTTCTCCATCGCCAGATCGAGCTTGGAGCGGGACTCTGCCGCGCGGTGCGGGTCGTCGCGCAGGGCGCTGTGATGCTCCAGCACGGCGCCCTCGCCCAGCGCGCCGAACGCCCTGCGGAACACCGCGGCGTTCTGCTCGATGATGCTGGTGAAGGGAATCACATAGATCACCCGGCGCAGGCCGTGCGCCAGTGCGTGGTCCAGTGCGAAGGCCATCGAAGCGAGCGTCTTGCCGCCGCCGGTCGGCACCGTGAGGCTGAACAGGCCCGGCGCCTCGCCGCTGCGGGCGCGCACGTGGGCGAGGATGTCGGCGCGCAGCGCGTTGACGCCGCTATCTCGGCTGCCGGCCTGCAACGCGGCCAGATGCAGATCGAGCGCGTCGCGCAGCGCGTCGAGCGTGGGCGGCGCCGGCCCGGCATCGCGCGCGGGCCGGCCCTCGATGCGGCGATAGAAGTCGTCGGTGTCTCGGTAGTCGGCATCGACCAGCGACGAGAACAGCATGCGCGTGAGCAGTGTGATCTGCAGGCCGGCGCGTTCTGGGCGCGGGGTGTAACCATCTGGAAACTTCGCTTGCACATGGGGCAGCGTCAGCTCGGCTTCCCACTGCGGCAACAGCTCCGGCAGCGCCGCATTGAGCCGGTCCTGCAGGCTGGTGCGTCCGGTGTCGCTGCCCATCCCGTCGGCAAGACCGGCATGGTGGCCTGCGATGGCATAAGCCAGCAACGTGCCCAGCGGGCCGTAGCGCGCTTGGGCGACGCGTGCACCGTGGGTGGAATGGTCCACACGCTCACCGCCCTCCAAGCGACGCTGGAAGCGCTCGGTGTACTTGCCGAGGTCGTGCAGCAGGCCAGCGGCCATCGCCAAGGGCCCGCAGCCGAAGGCGGCCGCGGCGGTTCCGGCAAGCTCACCCGTCGCCGCCAGATGAGTGGACAACGGTTGCCAGTCGCTCATGTCCTGGCGCGTCGTGGAATGCGCGTAGAACTTCATTCGCCCCCTGTGGCGTATGCCTTCCTGAAGGTATCCGTCGCGAAGGCTAATGATGTCCGGTCTCAGCCGCTGAGACACCTGTCGGTTTTGACAGGCCAGGGCCCTTTCTTCATGAGGCATGGACACAAAAAACACCGGCCCGCTTGCGCGGGCCGGTGTGGATACGACAGTCGCGGAGTGACGCCGGCTCAGAACGCGAGCTTGAACTCCAGACCGAAGGTGCGCGGCTCGTTGAGGAAGCCGGTGAGGTTGTTGAAGTCGATGCCGCCGACGATGGTTTCCTCGTCGGTGATGTTGCGGCCGTACAGCGCGACCTCGTAGGCACCGTCGTTCCAGTTGTATCCCAGGCGCAGGCCACCTTCCAGCAGCGAGTCGCCGGTGAATTCGGTCGACTCGTACAGGAAGAAATTCACCTCGCTGCGATAGGCCCAGTCGGTGTAGGCGAAGAACTCGCCGTTGCCCACCGGGATACCGTAGCGGGCGGTGAGGTTGTAGACATGCTTCGGCGCCTGCGGCAAGGCGTTGCCGTCGATGCGGAAGGTGCCGGGCACGCTGCCCGCCGGGTCGTTCACGGTGCAGCCGCCGCCGCAGCCCAGGACCACCAGATCGTTGTCCTGGATCTCGGTGTCGTTGTAGCTGGCGCCGAAGGTGACATAGAGCTGGTCGGTCAGCCACGCCTGCAGGTCGAGTTCGGCGCCCTGCCCCACGGTCCTCTCGGCATTCACCAGACGCGCAGTGTTGCTGGTGCCGCCGACCGCGGTGAGCTGCTGGTCGTCGATGGTGTAGCGGTACAGCGCGAAG
>ERZ1066121.2478-NODE-2478-length-11592-cov-5.429661_pt1 | contig 11592 bp, 8 predicted proteins | sample MGYA00382768_ERZ1066121 | MGnify/ENA primary metagenome ERZ1066121 (study PRJEB33369, sample SAMEA5778351) | biofilm metagenome | biome: Industrial cooling water; feature: Water cooling tower basin; material: Biofilm | place: United Arab Emirates | collected... | reverse complement strand
ACCGCGCCGCCGTAGGGGCCGCGGCGGTGGGGTTCGAGCTCGTCGATGATCTCCATCGCCCGCACCTTCGGGGCCCCGCTCAGAGTTCCGGCGGGCAGGGCGGACCGCATCGCGTCGAAGGCGGTCTTGCCGGCCGCGAGGGTGCCGGTCACGGTGCTCGACAGGTGCATGACGTGGCTGTACCGCTCGACCGCGAGCAGGTCGGAAATCTTGACGCTGCCGAGCTCGCACACCCGGCCCACGTCGTTCCGGCCGAGGTCGACGAGCATGATGTGCTCGGCCCGCTCCTTCGGGTCCGCGAGCAGTTCGTCCGCGAGGGCCTTGTCCTCGTCCGGGGTCGCGCCGCGGCGGCGGGTGCCGGCCAGCGGGCGGACGGTCATCTCGCCGTTCTCCACCCGGCACATGATTTCCGGGCTCGCCCCGACGAGCGTGACCGGGCCGTTCTGCACGAAGAACATGAACGGGCTCGGGTTCACCACCCGCAGGGCCCGGTACACGTCGAACGGCTCGGCCGCGGTCTCGGTCCGAAACCGCTGGCTGAGCACGACCTGGAAGGCGTCCCCGGCGAGGATGTACTCCTTCGCCTTTCCCACCGCGGCTTCGAAGCCCTCCTTCGTGAAGTTCGAGCGGTACCGCGCCGGCAGGCCGACTTCCTTCCCCGTCTCCCGGCGGACGCCCGCGGTCGGGTCGATGTCCGTCAGCCGCAGGTCGGCGGGGCCGCGCTGGAGCCGGGCGACGAGCTCGTCCACCCGCCGGCTGGCGTCGTCGTAGGCCGCCCGGAGTTCGGCCTCGGATTCGCCGGTGACGTGGGCGTGGACCACCGCGGAGATGGTCTTCGTGATGTGGTCGAAGATCGCCATCCGGTCGTAGAAGGCGAAGCTGAGGTCCGGGATGTGCCGGTCGTCCGGCGGGGCGTTCGGCAGCCGTTCGACGTACCGGACGGTGTCGTACCCGGCGTAGCCGACGGCCCCGCCGCAGAACCGGGGCAGGCCGGGGACGTGCGGGGCGGACCCTTTCGCGATCAGGTCTTCGAGCGTCCGCAGCGGGTCCGGGTGGGTCGATTCGGTCCAGTCCCCGGCCGCCCCGCGTTCCCGGACGGTCGTGCCGCTGGCCTCGAACAGCCGGAACGGCCCGGACCCGACGAAGCTGTACCGGCCGATCTTCTCGCCGCCGACGACGCTCTCGAAGAGGAAGGCGCGGTCCCCCTCGCGGATCAGGCCGAACGCGGTGACGGGCGTCAGGGTGTCGCCGACGAGTTGGCGGTACACCGGGACGACGGTGTGACCGCGGGCGAGTTCGACGAATTCGGAGAAGCTCGGGCGGTGGCGCATCGGCTCGGCTCGAAGACGGAAAAGGTCCGTGGGTAAGGGTATGGACCCGGCCGGCGGCGGCGAATCGGCCGGCGGAACCGGTTCTGCGCGTTGCACAAGGTGGCAAGCGGGGCGACCGGCGGCGACTGCCCCAACCGAGTGGACTACGGGGGAAGGCTATTCTAAGTTTGAGCACACCAAGTACCCGCGACCCTTGCCTCACCCCCGGAACTCCCATGCGTCCGAGCCGCGCCGACCGCAACCGGTTCCGTCCGACCGTTGCCAGCCAGCTGGAAGACCGGCTCGCCCCGGCGGTGTTCAACATCGCGGCCGGGGACGTGGCCGGGCTCGTGGCGGCCCTCAACACCGCGAACGGGAACGCGCAAGACGACACGATCAACATCGCCGGCGGCCGGTTCGTGTTCCAGACCCCGGCGGACAGCTTCGACGGCGGGACGGCACTCCCCGTCGTCGAGAGCGACGGGGTCAACCAGACGGTGACCATCAACGGCAACGGCGCGACGTTCTTCCGGCCGGACGGGGCCCCGTCGTTCCGGTTCCTGCGGGCGCAGGGCAAGACGCTCCAGCCGTCGGACGCGAAGTCCGTCGCCCCCCTCGGCATCCCGACCCTCAACGTCAACGGGATCACCTTCGAGGGCGGCAACGTCTACGACTACGGCACGACCGACCGGAACAACCCGGGCGCGCTGGCGCAGCTCGTCGGCGGGGCGGTGATGGGCGACAACGCGAACTTCGCGTTCGACAACTGCGTGTTCCTGAACAACACCGCGACCGAGTCCGGCGGGGCGTTCCGGACCCGGACCGCCGCCGAGACGAGCACGACCGCGGCGTTCACCAACTCCAACTTCCAGGGGAACATCGCGGGCACGCTCGGCGGGGCGGCCTACGGCACCCAGGAGGGGGGCATCATCCGGTCGAACATCGTGTTCGGGGCGGGCACCACCGTCCAGAGCAACACCTCCCTCACCGGGGCCGGGGCCGCCCAGGGGGAGACCTACACGGTCAACGTCGTCGACGCCAAGGTGCTGAACAACACCGGGACCGTCGGCGGCATCGACTCCTCCCTCGTCGACCTCGAACGGTCCCTCGTTCAAGGCAACACCGGGTCGAGCGGCCCCGGCGGGGTCATCGCCCGGAGCCAGATCCTCCGGATCAAGAACAGCACCATCGCGTTCAACACCTCCAAGGCGGGGGGCACCGCGGTCGGGCAGGCCGGCGGCCTCGCCGTCGAGGTCATCAACTCGACGATCACCAACAACACCGGGGCCGACGCCGCCCTCGTCGCGACCCAGGGGGAAGTCGTCCTGGCGTTCGCCACCATCACGGACAACGTCGCCACCACGGGGAACTCCGGCGGGGTGGCCGCCCCGCGGAACATCATCACCATCAGCCGCAGCGTGGTGACCGGCGGCCGGTCCGCGAACACGGCCAGCACCGTGTCGAACCTCCAGGCCGCCATCTTCCGCAACCTCGGTTTCAACTTCATCGGCATCGCCCCGGCCAACTACCCGATCGACCCGACGGACCAGGTGGGCCGGGTCGGGAACGAACTCAACCCGCTCCTCGGGCCGCTGGACAACTACGGCGGGCCGACGCCGACCCGCTCTCCGGCCGCCGGCAGCCCGCTCATCAACCGGGGCGGTATCCCGGAAGCGACCCGGCTCGGGACCGACCAGCGCGGCCAGCCCCGCAACGTCGGCGGGTCGTCGGACATCGGGGCGTTCGAGGTCCAGCCGACCGACGTGCTGCCGGCCGCGAGCCCGCTCCTGCCCGTCGACGCCGGCATCCCGGACACGCCGGGCACCCTCCCGACCGGGCCGGACTCGACCATCGCCGTCGGCCCCGGCGGGTTCGGCGTCACCGCCGGCAACGACCCCACCCTGCCGGTCCGCCTCGGCCAGGCCGGGCCGGGCGGCACCCTCGCCAACACCCCGCCCTCGGACGTCACCCTCCGCAACGCCGACGGGTCCACCCGGATCACCCTCGCCCCGTTCGGCGTCGTCCCCGGCGGCATCCGGACCGCGACCGCCGACTTCAACGGCGACGGCCAGGGCGACCTCGTCGCCACCACGGGTTCGGGCGTCGCGGTCCAGGTCAAGGTGCTCGACGGCGTGACCGGGCAGGAGCTGTTCAACTTCGTCCCGTTCGGCAACTTCACCGGCGGGGCCTACGTCGCCGTCGGCGACGTGACCGGCGACGGCCAGGCCGACATCGCCATCACCCCCGACGAGGGGGGCGGCCCGCGGGTGATCGTGCTCACCGGGGTCGGGTTCGGCGTCGTCGCGGACTTCTTCGGCATCCAAGACCCGTCGTTCACCGGCGGGGCGCGTGCCGCCATCGGCGACATGAACGGCGACGGGTTCGGCGAACTCATCGTCGCGGCCGGGTTCGGCGGCGGCCCGCGGGTCACCATCTGGGACGGCGTCGCGGTCGCCGGTGCCGGCGGGTTCACCCCGGCCGGGAACCCGCTGTCGAACTTCTTCGCCTTCGAGGACACCCTCCGGAACGGCTGCTTCGTCGCCGCCGGCGACGTGAACGGCGACGGGTTCGCCGACCTGATTCTGGGCGGCGGGCCGGGCGGCGGCCCGCGGGTCCGCATCGCCGACGGGCTGGCCCTGCTCAACGCCACCAACTTCGTGTCCCTCGACCAGCGGCTCGACCTGCAGATCGGCAACTTCTTCGCCGGCGACCCGAACACCCGCGGCGGCGTCCGGGTGGCGGCCAAGAACCTCGACGGCGACGGCCTCGCGGACGTGGTCGCCGGCGACGGCATCGGCGTCGGGTCCACCGTCCGCGGCTACTCCGGGGCCACCATCAGCGGCAACGCCACCCCGACCACGATCCTCTCCTTCGAGGCCTACCCCGGCTTCGCCGGCGGCGTGTTCGTCGGCTGAGCCCCTGCGGAAGACCCAAAACCCCGGCCGGTGCGAACCCCTTCGCACCGGTCGGGCTGTTTTCCCCGCCGCGCAAACTCCCGACCCGCCCGCCTTTCTGATAGACTTGATGCGGGACCGCAGCGCGACGACGGCGGTGAGGGAGGCGACAAGACATGAAGTACATCGACCCGCACATTCACATGTCCGCCCGGACCACCGACGACTACGAGGCGATGGCCGCGGCCGGGGTCGTCGCGGTCATCGAGCCGGCGTTCTGGCTCGGCCAGCCCCGCACCAGCGTCGGCACCTTCCGCGACTACTTCGCCTCCCTCGTCGGGTTCGAGCGGTTCCGGGCGGCGCAGTTCGGCGTCCGCCACTACTGCACCATCGGGCTGAACTCCAAGGAGGCGAACAACGAGCCCCTCGCGGAGCAGGTGCTCGAAATCCTCCCGCTGTTCCTCGCCAAGGACGGCGTCGTCGCGGTCGGGGAGATCGGGTACGACGAGATGTCCCCCGCCGAGGACAAGTTCTTCCGGGCGCAGCTCGAACTCGCGAAGCAGGTCGACTTGCCGGTGATGGTCCACACCCCGCACCGGAACAAGAAGCAGGGCACGACCCGCAGCATGGACGTGGCGACCGAGCACGGCCTGCCGCCGCACCGGGTCGTGATCGACCACAACAACGAGGAGACCGTCAAGGAGGTGCTCGACCGCGGGTTCTGGGCCGCGTTCACGATCTACCCGAAGACGAAGATGGGCAACGAGCGGATGGTCGAGGTGGTGCGGAAGTACGGGTCGGAGCGGATCATCGTGGACTCGTCCGCGGACTGGGGCGTGTCCGACCCGCTGGCGGTGCCGAAGACGGCCCGGCTGATGCTGGAGCGGGGCATCCCGGCGGCGGACGTGGAGGCGACGTGCTACCGCAACGCGGTCCTCGCCTACGGGCAGAGCGGCCAGTTCAACGAGGCGGACTGGCTGACGCCCAAGCCGATCGACCAGCGGACACTCTTCGAGGGGAACACGGTGCTCCGCGGGCAAACCCCGCGGGTGGACGAGGGCGTCATTTCGTAACCCCGCCGCTCGCCACACCCAAAGCCGCGCCAGCAAGGGTTTCCGGTGCTCCCTCGCCGCTCGTCGTTCGGAGGGGGCCGTCAGATCCGCGCCAGCATCTCCTTCATCTCCTGCGGGGAGCCCGGCCGGTCGCCGGGCTTCTTGCGGAGGCCCTTGAGCACGATCTCCTCCAGTTCCTTCGGGCAGGCGGGGTTGATCGTGCGGATCGGGGCCACGTCGTCGCTGTTGATCTGGCTGATGAGCGACGGCAGGGACTGCTCGCCCTCGAACGGCTGACGCCGGGTCAGGGCGAGGTACAGGCAGCCGCTCAGGCTGTAGATGTCCGACAGCGGCGTCGGCTCGGCGTGGCCGACGAGCTGTTCCGGGGCCTGGTAGATGTACTCCCCCTTGGGGATGCCCGTCTGCGTGATGGCGTTGATGGACTCGATGACCTCGCTGCGGAGGAGGAAGAAGTCGCCGAGCTTGGCGGTGCCGTCGTCGGTGAAGAGCACGCAGGACGGGTTGATGTTCCGGTGGACGAGGGACCGGTCGGCGAGTTCGGCGAGGGCGTCGCAGGCGTCCTTGCCCATGCGGACGACGTCGTGGACGGGGAGGGGCTTTTGGCGGGCGGCGATCCGGTCGCGGAGGCTGCCGCCGCCGGCGTACTCCATGGCGAGCCACCACGCGAGGCGGTTCCGCCAGCGGGCGACGGCCCGGCCGCCGCGGAACAGGCGGATCAGGTTCTTGTGGCGGAGCTCGCCGCCCTTCTCGCTGCCGCGGAGGAACCGGGCGATGTCCTCGGGGTTGTCGTCGAACTCCATCGGGAAGACGCGGACGGCGACGGGTCGGCCGTCGAACCCCGCCCACTTCGCGACGAACAGGTCGCCCATCGTGCCGGTGTGGATCTGCTTCACCAGCTCGAACTTGTTCTTGGCCTCGTCGATGACCCAGTCCTGGGGGTCTTCGAGGATCTCGACGCGGTAGACCCGCGACCCGAGCTTGACGAGGTCGTCGTCGTCGAGCCGCTTGGCGGTCATCTTGATGTCGTTGACGAACGTCCCGTTGCGGCTCTGGAGGTCGTAGACCCACCAGTTGCCGCTGTCGTTGCGGGCGAAGAAGCAGTGCTTGTCGGACACGTCCGGGTCGTTGACGACGAGCCGGCAGGCGGCCCCGCGGCCGCCGATGCCGGGGGTCGTCTGGGTGAACCGGGCGGCGTGGACGGGGCCGGGCGTGGGGTGCTCCCACAGGTTGAGGGCGGACCGGATCGGGGGCTTGTCCGACTTCGGCTTCGGGGCGGCCGGCTTGCCGACGGGCTTCGCCGGCGGGCCGCTGGGCGGCGCGTCCTCGTCGCCGAACTGGATGTCCCGGGCGGGCGGCTTCGGGGCGGGTTTGGGGGCCGGCGGCGGCGGCGGCGGGGCGGGGGCCGGCCGCGCCGCCGCGGCCGCGTCCAGCGGGGGCAGCTTCCGGTTCGACACCAGCCGGGCCGGCCCCAGCACCGCGAGCACGTCGGCGGCCGTCTTGTACGCCCGCTCCTTCGGCGGCTTCCGGATCAGCCCCACCAGGATGTCCAGCATCGACCCCGGCACCGCGGTCAGCACCTGCTCCAGCGGCGGCAGCGTCAGCGTCAGGTCGCCGTGCCACCACAGCCAGTTGGAGTCCTCCTCGGCCTGCCCGGTCTCGCCGAACAGCTTGGTGAAGTTCGGCCCGGCGAGCAGTTCCAGGGCGACGTACCCGAGGGCGTACAGGTCGGCCCGCTGGGCGCGGACGTCCGCCGGGCCGGGGTCGACGGTGCCGTCGATGAGCTCCGGGGCGCGGTACTTGAGCGGGTAGTCCGGCGGGACGGGGGCGTTGCCGGTGTCGTACCGGTAGCCGACGAAGTCCGCGAGCTTGACGTCCCCGGCCGGGCTCAGGAACAGGCCGTGCAACGAGAGCGACCCGTGGCCGAGCCGGCGCTCGTGCAGGTACTGCAGGGCCTGCAGCGCCTGCGTCATCACCTGGGCGACGAGGTCCACTTCGAGCCGGCCGGTCTTCGCCAGCAGCTGGGCCAGCGTGCCCTGCGTGTCGTCCAGCAGCAGCCGGGTGCCCGGCTGGTCCAGTTCGGTCGGCCGGAGGACGTGCGGGTGTTCGAGCTGGTCGAGGAACTTGAACTCCCGGGACAGCTGGGTGAACACGCGGGTGCGGTCGGTCGCCTGAACCCGCGGGGCGGGCTCCTTGACGGTGACGCGCCACCCCGTGGCCGGGTGCTGACCCCGCCAGAGGCACGTTTCCTTCCCGGAGCGGATGTCGGAGAGTCGTCGGTACTCGGTCATCGAATCCCGGAGCTAGGGGGTACCGCGGGGACTCTGTCGGCCCTCGGGTCGCGGGCGGGGGGAACCCGGCGTCGGCTCAGAACCCGCCGACCGCCTTCTTGCGGGGGGTCAACGACACCATCCGGTCGTTGACGTAGGTCCGGGCGGTCTCCAGGGCCTCGACGGTCGATTCCGGGAGCTTTCGGCCGACGCCGACCTCGGGCGCGCCGAGGGTCCGGTTCAGTTCGTCGCGGGCGGCCTCGTACCGCTGGTAGGCGACCTTGGGCCGGTGGTACGCCTCCTGGAACCGCGCCTCCTTGATGTTCGCCAGCACCGCCCGGGCGGTCTGGGCCGCCCCGTCCCGGTCGGGCTTCTCGGCCTCCGCGGTCAGCTTCTCCTCCACGGCTTTATAGGGTATCCGCGGGGCCCCGGCCGTTGCACCGTCTCCCGGGTCCGAGTCGACCAGAAACAGCCCCGCCGCCGCGACGATCAGGACGATGCTGACGATCATGTTGATTTTGTCGCGGGACTTCTTCGTCGCCGCCGAGTCGGTCCCCCGCGTGACCTCGATCTTGCCGTCCGGGATCCGGACCCCGTCCTCGATGGTCAGTTCGAGGACCGTCGCCTGAGTGGGCTGGACCCGGTTGCCGTGGAACCACACCCGCTGCTCCTGCGGGTGGAACTCCTCGTACCCCTCGGACCCCTCCGGCGGCAGCACGTACCCCGGCGTCTGGAGCTCGTTCCGGACGACGTAGGTGCCCTTCTCGAACCAGACCCGGAGCTGGCCGTTCAGCCCGTCGTCGGTGAGCGGGACGTTGAACCCCGCGCCGCGGCCGATCCGCACCTCGGCGACGCCGAACACGACTTCCAGCCCCTCGTCCGGGCCGGACACGACCTTGATGCGGGCGGCCATAACGAATGCCCTCGTCGACGGGGGTGCAACCCCTCCCCCCAACCCCCTCCCCGAAGCGGGGAGGGGGAGCAAGACCAGTTCCCGGAGTCCCGGACGCGGGAAAGCCCCTCATGTTTCTCCCCCTCTCCGCTTCGGGGAGGGGGTTGGGGGGAGGGGTTATCTTTCCCCTACGGCGAGCCGGTCATCGCCGGCAGCGCGAACACCGCCCCAACGATCAGCAGGCACGCGCACATGATGATCATCGCCGGGAACGTGATGTTCACCTTCGCCTGCTCGGAGGCCCGTTCCAGGTGCTGGATCCGCTTCGTCCGAATCGGGCCGGTCATCGCCTTCAGGATGTCCCGCAGGCCGCTCGACTGGCCCGTGGCGGTCAGGGTGAACACCAGCTCGTTCATGTCCGGGTCGTCGATCATCTCGGCCATCCGGCGGAGGGCCTCGTCCTGGGGGACGGACCGCCGGATGCTGTCCGCCAGCACGGAGAACAGCTCGCCGATCGGCTGCCCCTTGTTCTCGACGGCGACGGTGGTCACGCACTGGTAGATCGTCGCGTCCGCCTCGAGCATCAGGGCCATCAGGTCGATGACCATCGCGAGCCGGGCGCGGACCAGGACGCGGTAGCGGTTCGCCCGGCTGCGGACGCCGCTGGCGGACACCCAGGGGACGACGAGCGCGATCGGCAGGGCCAGGACCAGTCCGATGACCGGGTCGAGGATGCCGCCGATCGCGAACAGGATCGCGAGCCCGGCCCCGAGCCCCTCCACCTGCCGGACGGCCAGGTACTCTTCGGGGTGCCACCGCTCGATCGGGTCGCGGGGGGCCGGGGGCTCGACCAGCAGCAGGTCTTTTTCCAGGGCGGCGACCGAGCCGGGGAAGGCGGCCCGGAAGAACTCGCCGAGGGCGTCGACGACCGGCTCGAACCACCGGTACGCGGCGGACCGCTTGCGGAGCAGCCGGCGGCGGTCGCGCTCCAGTTCGCCGGGCAGCAGGTGGTCCGGCCGCGGGGCGGTCGCCATCCACAGGAGCAGCAGCCCGGCCACCGCGACGGCCGCCGCCAGGCACCCGGACGCGACCAGCGTCAGCGGGGCGTTCGCCAACAGGGGCACGGGCGCGGCGGGCATCGGGTCACACCACCTGGTTGAGGATGCGCTTCGCCAGCGCCATGCTGAACCACACGATGCCGGCCACGATCACGAGGACGAACTGCCCGGCGAGGGTGGTGAACACCAGGGACGTGGCCTCCGGGTCCATCGCGTAGAACATCCCGAGGAACGCGACGGGGAACGCCGCCATGATGTTGATGAGGAACCGCCCGGCGGCCGTGTCCGCCTCCCGCTTGCGGTCCATCCGCTGGTTCTCGGACAGGCTGTGGGCGATGCCGTCGAGCAGGTCCGCGAGCGACGACCCTTCCTTCTTCTCGTAGGCGATCGCCAGCGTCAGGACGAGCAGGGACATGTAGTCCATCTGGACCCGGTCCTTGAGGTCGGTCAGGGCGACCTTGAACGGCACGTTCCGGCTCACCTTGCTCGTCACCTGCCGGAGCAGTTTCCCCAGCGGGTCCGGGGTCTGCTCGGCGACGCGGGTCAGGCCCCGGATCAGGATCGCCTGCCCGCGGATCTGCCCCGCGAGGTTCCGGGTGGCGACGACGAGCTGGTCCCGGATCGCGCCGCGGCAGAGCAGGATGTTTCGTTCGAGCAGGACGGGGACGAGCATGTAGATGCCGAACGCGACGAGCACCCCGATCGGGGCCATCCCCATGCCGACGCCGACGGCCAGCCCGGCGACGATCCCGCCCTCGATCCGCCACCGGAGGTAGTCGCCGACGCGGGAGGCGTCCATCCCGAGGCGGTCCATCCGCGCCCGGAGGTCCGCCTCGTAGGCGGAGTTGAACCGGCCGACGAGCGCGGCCCAGAGCCGGTAGCCGAACGCCACCGCCCCGCCGAGGCAGACCGACGCGATCAGCAGGAAGACGTCGTTGGCCACGGCCGAGCCACCCGAAGGGACGGGGGGAACGCGGTCATTCTAGGGCCGGGCTCGGGAGCCGGCAGTCGGTCAGCGGTTCAGGACTTTCTCGAAGATGACCAGATTCGCCCCGCGGTCGGCGTCCCACCGCATGCCGGTGATGTCGTACCCGAGCTGGATCGCGAGGTGCAGCATCGGCCGGTGCTGGTTGTGGCACTCCAGCCGGATCGACTCGTACTCGTGCTGGGCCGCCCAGGCCTGGGCCGCCTCCATGAGTTGGGAGCCGACGCCGGACCGCCGGGCGTCGGCGAGGACGCCGTAGAACCAGGCGAAGTAGACGTCCGGCTTGAGCTCGAACCCGAGGAAGAAGCCGACCGGCCGGCCGTCGATCCGGGCCAACAGTTGCAGCACGTTGTACCGGCCAAGGTACCGCCGGCGGAACGACTCGACGTCCCGGTGCGGGCGGAAGATCTGGTTGTACAGGTCGCCGATCAGCGGGAGGTCGTCCATCCCGACCACGTCGATGACGGCGTCGGCCATCGCGGTCTCCCCCGGACTACGCCCGGACTGCGGCCGGTCAGCGGTCGGGGCGGTAGAGCCCGGCGACGATCTCTTCCCAGGACGGCACGTTCCAGTTCGCGACGATCTCGCGGGCGGCTTCGGGCGTCACCTGCTCCTCGCCGACGACGGCCCCGACTTCCTCGGCCTCGCCGCCGTCGTCCCAGCCGGTCTCCGACTCCGGAAGGGCCTCCTCGTCCGGCCCGGTGTCCCCCTCGGCGTCGGCCGTCGCCACGGCGGGACCGCCGTCCGCCCCCGGTTCGCCCGGCCCCTTCTTCTTCCGCCGCCGCCGCCGGCGACGCCGCTTCTTCGGGCTCCCCTCGCCGGGTTCGCCGGGGGTTTCGGCCTCGTCGTCGCCGTCCGGTTCGTCGTCGCCGGCGTCGGCATCGGAGGAGTCCTCGGGTTCGCCGCCGAACGGCGCGTCCTCGAACTCCTCGGCCGGTTCGGGTTCGGGTTCCGGGGCGGCCGGGGCCGGGCGGGACCGCTCCCCGGATTCCAGGCCGAGTTCTTTCGCGAGGTCGGCCCAACCGTCGTCGGGTGTGTCGTTCGTGTTCATCCCGTCACAGTATCAGCCGGCGGCCCGTTCGGGAACGGCGGGCGGCATCGTCCACGCCCGAA
>ERZ1066121.2477-NODE-2477-length-11598-cov-5.714026_pt1 | contig 11598 bp, 6 predicted proteins | sample MGYA00382768_ERZ1066121 | MGnify/ENA primary metagenome ERZ1066121 (study PRJEB33369, sample SAMEA5778351) | biofilm metagenome | biome: Industrial cooling water; feature: Water cooling tower basin; material: Biofilm | place: United Arab Emirates | collected... | reverse complement strand
GGAACGCACTCCCAGCTTTGAGATTTTAGGTACTGACTCCAACGTCCGGTTTCGTGTTCCCACCGCAAAGTCCTTATTTACGTGGTGCCTCGTCCCGACTGTTGTCACGTTTGATGGCGAAGTTTCCGTAGCTCAACCTCATGCCTTTACAATGGAGACTTCAGATGCAGGTCTTCAACTGCGAGGGGTTCTTGATCTTTTCGGCGGACTTCATCAAGCGGGTCGCACCTTCGAGAATCCTTTCTGGAGGGACCTCCTGACGGAACTTGCAGGACGGCCAGAAAATGCGCGAGCGCGTCAGGCGAAAGCGGTAAGGGATGTGCTCCTCGAGGCAGCCGACAGGTCTGGCGGTATCCTATCTGAATCCGCGATCGGTAATCTTGCCGAGCGTGTGGCAGAGAAGGCCTGGCGCATTGAACCCAGCACTCTCCGACTCGAACTGGCTAATCTCCAATCTAAATTCAGCCGCTTCAGGGCGCAGTGGACTAGGAGCAATCCTACGCAATCGTCGTTCCGAGATGAGGAAAAATTCGAAGAATGGGCTGTGCATGACCTCACTAATCTTATTGACAGGGGTGTTCTATTTCAAGGTGTGAGCCTCCGGTGTCCGGATTGCTTTACGACGTTTTGGTTGCACGTTGATGATCTGCGACGCGCGAGTCCATGTCCTGGATGTTTGACGTACGTATCATTGCCTCCAAATCCCCGGTGGACCGCGCAGGCAAATGAACTGGTGGCTGGAGCAATACGCCAACGAGGTATGCTTACGGTGATTCACGCGCTCTATCACCTTCAGCAGCAAGCACTTGGAAAGACATTCACGTTTATAGCTTCGCAGGACGTGCTCACATGCCGAGACGGTAAGCGCGTGACCGATCTCGACGTAATGGTAATTCTCGATGGGGATCTGCTGATCGGTGAAGTCAAGTCCAACGCGCGCGGCTTTGACTCAGTTTGCGTCGATTCGATGGTGAGGATCGCAAAAGTAATGCTCCCGGACGCGTTGCTATTCATCGCAGAAGCGGATGGCGGAGACTGGCCTCTTGACGTGGTCAAGTTGCTTGAGGAGGCGGAATCCGAACTCGCGACTTTTGGAGTTTCCGTGCGTAGAGTCGCCCTTAGCTGGCCGCCCTGACAGATCCTCGACTAACGCGCATTCCTACACGCTTTCTGACGCACTCGGAACGAACCGGTTCAATCATTCTGCTCTTGAAGAACTGAGCGATTCCCTCGTTTCCGGAATCACGAAGCGCAAATCGGCTCGGGACTCTTTCGACGCTGCGGATGCTGGAGGGGATGACGAGTCTCGCCTTTCACTACGAGAACTGCCTGGGTCGCAGACCATGCGGGAAGCGACAGGATTTCCCAGTAAGGCCCATAGCCGGACCCTCAACGAGTGCATACTCGGGACGTGTACCAGTTCACCGGTGACACTGTCGGTTACGATCAACGCGTCACGCGAGAGCTCCCGCTGGCCAACGCGACCGAGGAAGTGGTTCACGCCGCCGCCTTGGGAGTGTCGGCGACCGTCTGCGGGCTGCGACGGTCCACAACACACCACCGAAGCGCCGCATCAAGCGGATCGATAGCTGCCGTCGGACGCTGCGATAGATCTGCGGCTTTGGGTCGTGCTGTGGGTGACTTTCGCCCCATCTTCGCGAGCCGAGACGCGGGTTGCACTGAGCTGCATGTGGTTCAACAAGGACAAGCACGCGAAGCTGGCTACGTTCACTCCAACAACTCACGGATGCGCAACAATACTGGTCCTTTACAGGTTGTCGCTCTGCGAACAGACCGATGATGGTCGGGCCAAATTCGTCGTTTACGCCGGAAAGCATTTGCAACGCTTCACGACGGGGCGAAGATCAAGTGCGCCATCGAAAACGGATGCATGCGAAAGCTCGTCGCCAAGCGCTGTGTCGCACTAGTCGAGGCGCTCCGCGTACTGGTACAGGAGCGCCCTCCCAATTCGCGCACCCGTTTGGTTCTGCCGGCGCACAAACCGAGCGACGCACGATCGGACACGTATGAGGTCTCAATGCGGTCACCCTCTGAGGGGAATACTCCGCGGGATGCGAACCAGCACGTCGTTACGGCCTGGGATCATCTTCTCAATGAAAGACCTCCCGGAAACAGAAAAACTTTATTGCTCAGAACGTGCGCTCGTCAGGCTCGTTCGCGTAGCTCTCAGCCAAAGCACTGGCCCACGTCCCCAGGAGTTCGTTGGGTGCGGGTGCGGCGAATGCAAAGAGGACGACTCGCTCGTCTCTCTTGCAGGCTTCTGCCAATCCAGGGGCGAGAAACTTAGGCGTGCTGTTCAAGCGGAAGGAGAGCTCGCCGGGCTTCATTGGCCTGCTAGACGCGAAGCCTGCGATGCTGCAGTCTCCTTCCAGTGTGGGCGTTTCGCTGCCCTCCTGGAGACGGCGTTCCAGTACTTCTTTGCCAAAGGTCTCTGGAATCCGCTGTGCTGGGAAGACGACTTCGCGTAGCCAACGGGTGAACTCCGAATAGGCGCTGCGGCGAAAGGCGTCGGGGTATTCCCATTGCAAAGGGGGCCATCGGTAGAAGAGGCGGTCGCAGGCTTTGGAGGCCAAGGCCGTAGCCATCTGTGGAAAGCGGGAGAAGACGAAGACGCTCACGAATCCTAGACGGTAGGGCTGGAGCAGCGGGTCGGGGTCGTAGACCTCGAAGTTGTTGATCTGCAGGAAGCAGTTCTCGTCCGCGTCTGCGTCCCTCGAGTTCGATCTGGCGCGAGTTCTCTCCTCTTGCGCGATGAGTCGGGCGGACAATCCGGCGTGATGGATCTTCGGCACGCGCATCGAGGCCGGGTCCTCAGGCGTGGGAAGGGTGCAAAGCGGCTGCTCACCGTAGGGCAAGGCACCCCAGGCGCGAAGAGTGCGTAGCGAAGCACTGGGCTGGCGGATTTCAGCGCTGAGAGACTTCCTTAGTGTCTCGCTCTCCTCGGAGGGAGGATCGGCGGGAGCGCAAGACGCGAAGAAAAGCACGAGCGCAACGACGATCGGTAGGCGCTGCGGCATGGCCTCGTAGCAGCAAGACAGATGCCAGCGTCGATCCCGGAGAGGAACGAGACCTCAGATGGCGAGTGACCCGTTCTCCCTGCGCACGCGCCAAAGCAACTGGCGTGTAAACGCTGGCAGATCGTCAAAGCGGTAGCTGCGCTCTCCTAAGCACTCGAAGCCGAGCTTTTCCAGCACGCGATTGGACGCCTTGTTCTCCGGATGCGGATCGGCGAGGACTTGGGGGTCGAGAGCTCACGAAATGCAAAGTCGACGAGAGCGCGCGAAATCTCCGTCGCGTAACCTTGGCGCTGAAAACTGGGCACGATCATGTAGCCCAGTTCCAAGCCCTCTTCGTCGGGGATGCGCGAGGCGAAGATTCCCGCAACACCGACCGGGCTCGCGTCCGAACTCCAAGTAAGCGCCGCTTCGCGCAAACAGGGGATTAGATTAGCCGACGCGCCTTCGGCATCCCTCAGCGGTTTGGGCAGCGGGGGCAAACTTCTAGGCAGCCCGGGCAAGGTTCGCCCGAGTTCGAGGAGTCGCCCGCTCCGACGCCGCCGGTGGCGCCGAGGAGGGAGGGTGAACCAAAGACGACGAGGTCGAGTTCTACGGAGCGGCTCGCATCGACGAGGGGAAAGACGAGGCGCTCGCTTGCGCCCCTTTGTATGGCGAGAGCGACCCCTCCTTCTTCGGCCCGGCTCCAGCCCTGTGCAATCGAGGAGTTGTCCAGGGCATTTTCGAGAGCCTTCCGGAGGCTTGCGTCGCTCGAGGAGAAGTGAATCTCGATCGGAAGATCACAACCCTCATGGGTCACTGTGATGCTGGCCGCGAGGCTTTGTTGGGTAGCAGCGCCGACATACGCGAGGCCGAGGTACTGCAAGAGGGCCGAAAACCCCCACGTGGTTTCTTTCGCGTCGAAGCGTTCACTGGCGCTCACGACGAGCGCGCTCGAGTCGAGGCGTTCTCCCCTCCCCGACTTGATGCGCTCGCTCTCAGGCGTATGAGGGTCCGTGGCCGCTGTACACGCTACGCTCAAGCTCAGTACGAATCCGACCATCCATCGCATGAGGAGACCTCGTACCAGAGCATGACGGTGTCGGACAAGCAGACTTCAGATGCTCAGCTCGCGGCAGAACTTCTCGGCTAGCACATTTTGACTTCAGATGAACCTGCGCTTCTCCCTTCGTCATCTGTGGGATGCAACGATCCTTTTGTGGGACGTGGCAGGAGGCATCGCTTGCTCTGCGTCGCCTATGGACGGCAACCCAGGCGCCCTGCAGCGAGGCGCCAAGAGCGCTGCTTCTTGCCCGCAGGCGCTGCAGTTTCGACCCTAGCTCGAAGAACACGAAGGGGACCAGGACCTGCAACGTTTGGGGCGGGAACTGGACACGCGCTTATGGTCGCGCAATCGCTCGACGATGGACTACTTCCCCTCGGCCATGGGCGAGGAGCTGCGGCGTGTGCTTCTGGATGAACTGCTCGAGTACAGCGGTGATTTGGACGACTACTTCAATATCGACCCCGAAAACATCATGCAGCAGACGCCAGGAGGAGATGCGCTGCTGCGCTTTGAGGAGGTTATCCGGCGACCGTTGGTGGAGAGGAGACAGTTCGGCAGCATTTCGCTGATGCGGGGCTTAGACGAGGGACAAGTAAACCAGAAGGCTGGTCAACGTGAACCCCGCACGCTGCCTTGGGTAATGTGGCGAGCGGCGCATGGTTCGCTGCCCGCTTTCTATAAGGTGCTTCGTAAGGCCTTGAGCGCAGAGTCGCGCGGGCTCTCGGACGAGCATGTCTCGCTTTTCGAGGACTACGTCGAGTCGGTACGGAACATTATGGAATCGATCCGCGGACAGGCCCTCGCGATGGACATCTGCGTTGCAGCCGGACGTGAGGACTATCGGTTCAAAGGGCCTACCGCATTTCACAAGGACACCGAAGAGACCGACGCCATTGTAACTCTGGCTTTTGGCGATCCCTCAGAGACGGAGACTCTAGGTACGCAGGTTCTTCTCGAAGGAGATGCGGAACACCCGCTTCGCTGGGAGCAAGGCCGCGCGCGCGAGGTCCTATGGATCCGCGGCAACCGCATTGACCATCGCGTCGAAGGCTATCGAGATTGGCGCGTCGCCATCGTCTTGAGCTTTGGCGCTTCGGACTGAGGTGCCGCCGCCCGGGCGCACGCCGACGCTCGGATGCAAAGGGAGGAGAACACTGGCGATACAATGCCCGGCCGAATGGGCTCAGAGAGCAAAGATTCCGCTCGTGGCATGCCCTTTGCTTCTATGCTGGCTGGATCACGCTCACCAGAGCCCTAACTCTCGTGTTGTTGCTTCTCTGCGCTTGTGCGCCGGAGAACTCCAGAGAGGTGCTCGATAAACTCGAACCCCAGGGCTCCCTGAGTTGCAAAGAGGAGAGTGAGTTTGATTGGCTCCTTCGGCAGTTCGACCGCGATCGCGCCTGGGCGGAGCGAGAGATCGCGGCGCACGCTCCGCATTTCCAGAGCGACTCGGCGCGGAGATCGCATCGTGGATGGTCGATCGCCGATGACCCCGGCCTTTTGCATGCAGACTTCCCGGAGCGACTCCTCGATGCGCTGAAACAGACCCCCTCCCATTCCGTCATCATAAGGGAGATCAAGAAAGTCGACGATATTCGGATCGCAGCGCTGGATGCGGCAGACCTCTTGAGGTTCGCTAACTACTTTCGGCTGCTCGGTCACCTGCTCACACGCTTTCATCGAAACCACTACCGCTTGTACACCGTCGAAGTCTACGCGCGGCGTGATGGCATGCCGCTTTTCGATTCTCCGGAAGGAAACTCGAAAGGCTTTCACGTCGATGACGAACCTCGTGCGAGCAACCGAACCTATTACTTCCCTGAAGGGGCGGACGATGGTGAGGAGGTATGGGGGATGGAAATCCTCAAACCTGCGGGGAGTCACGAAACACGCAACGTCGGCATGTTGCGCTCGTACCCTCCCGACCTCGAGGTGTACTCCGCACCACTGGATCGTACGGTGTACTTCACCGGGGACCGAATCAATAAGGGAAGCGGCACCGTTGGTACGGTGCACAGGACACCGCCCATTCACTGGAAAGGATGGCGGCTCTCGCTAATCGGCGGATATCGGGTCGAGTCGTACTGATAGACGGAAAGCGGAAGCGCGATGGCCGAGGAAAAGTTGAGCTTGCGCTCCGAAAGGAGGACATCGGCCGAGCACAACACTTCGGTGACCAAGGTGGACGCAAGCCTTCGAGAGAACGGTCGATTGCGGTGTGGTGCACACGCCATTAGGGAGAGACGTAGAACCGATTTCTCACGCTCTCCTCCGAAGCCGGTCGGAGCGCGTACACCTTCTTGAAACGACTTTGGTGCATGGAAGCATTCGCACCATTGACTTCGGAAGAAAACGGGGGAGACTCGCGCCTGGTGTTTACACGCAACGCAAAGGCACTCTGCCGCAGCGCGATTCGGGGCTCGTCGACGTTCGTTTGCGGCGGTTTCGCTCTCGCCATGGTCTTGCGTATCGCCTCCGCAGGCCCCGATGCAAGCGCGCATCGTCCGGTGGAGAGCGCCCCCGGCTCCAAGCTCGCGCAAACTCCGGCCACGTTATGGAAGATCCTGTCCTTCGCTGAGCCGCGGGCTGCACTCGACGCTGCGCCCTCGCGGCATTCACACACCGCGCTGCTGGAGAGCTTCGGCGAGAAAAACGACTCCGAAGAGGAGGACCCGTTGAGCCTCCACGGGCTGGCGCCACGGCCTGTGGTCGACGGCAACCAGGCCCAGGGAGCCGTCTCCTGGCTGGCGGAAGTACCCGCCAAATCGTCTCGCTTTCGCGCTTGCCTGAATCGCGGACCTCCTAAGCTCTGAGCCGATGGCGTCGCACGAATGACGCCGGCTGCTTCGAGGTGATCGCGCAAAGGAATGTGCTGCAGACACGGAGTGTTGCAGGCAACGTATTCGGTTTTTGTTCCGCATTCCTTCGCCTTGCTCATCCATTACGAGAAGTTTGGGAGAATCTAATCTCCCTTTTTGCTTTCCGCGCGATGAACTCAATGGCTCGAAGGGTCGTGAACTCTCTACGCACACCTTTGGCCTAGCGAGCGCTCACCTTTCCACTCTGCACACCTTTCAGGTAATCGCGCTGCAAGTCCCTCACAGCGACCGCAGACATTCACTAAGGCTCGGAAACCGGTGACTCTCCGGCGTCGGAGAAGCGGACCCTCCATATGACGCCCCAATTCCGAACGTACTCGGCTTACACTTCCGCTGGGACCAGAACGTTTCGGGGCAGGATAGAAGCAATGACACAATGGCATCGATATTGGGCGCTGGGCGCCTTGGCCGCTTGGTTCTGCGGCTGCCAACCCGCACATGGTCATGAAAAGGCGGCGGTGTATCCAGTTACTACTCCCCTCCGGAAGGATGTGGAGATCGATAGCGAATACGTCGCGCAGATCCGCGCGATACAGCATATCGAACTGCGGGCACTGGAACGTGGTTATCTGACCGGGATCTACGTCGACGAAGGTCGACTCATTCCCAAGAACACCAAAATGTTCCAGGTCCTTCCGCAGATTTACGAGGCCGAACTCAACCGCGCGGAGGCGGAGCAAGACCTCGCCAAGATCGAGTTCCAGAACACCCAACTCCTCGCCGACAAAAACGTCGTCGCGGCACCCGAGCTCGCCATGGCGAAAGCCAAGCTGGCCAAAGCCAAGGCGGAACTCTCCCTGGCGCAGGCCCGGCGGAAGCTTACCGAAATCCGCGCTCCTTTCACGGGGCTGATGGGTCGCTTCCAAGTGCGTCTCGGCAGCCTGGTGGAGGAAGGACAGCTGCTCACGACGCTTTCGGACAACAGCACCGTATGGGTGTACTTCAATATGGCCGAGGCCGAATACCTCGATTACCAGATGCAGGCCCACGCGGAAGGGGAGCTGCCCGTTCGGCTCCGCATGGCCAACGGCAAGTTCTTCGATCAAATCGGCAAAATCGAGACGATCGAGGCCGACTTCAACAGCGAGACGGGCAACATCGCCTTGCGTGCGGCCTTTGCAAACCCCGCAAAACTGTTGCGGCATGGCGAGACCGGCAACGCCATCCTGAAGCGCTCCTTTGCCAAGGCGCTGCTGATTCCCCAGTCGGCCACCTTCGAGATCCTCGATCGCCGCTTCGTCTTCGTCATCGACAGCTCCAGTGTCGCGAGGCAGCGACGCATCACCGTCGCCGCGGAGATGCCGCATATCTTCATCGTCGGTGAAGGCCTGAAAGAGAACGAGAAGATCCTCCTCGATGGACTGCGGAAAGTGCGAGATGGCCAGAAAGTCCAAATCGAGTCCCTGGAAGCGGCCAAGGTACTCGCGGACCTAGAGCCCCCGGCAGAATGAGCAGGACCGATCGTGTTTCGAAAAATCATCCACCGCCCCGTGATGGCGATCGTCCTCTCGCTGATCTTGGTAATACTGGGGGTCATCTCCGCCCACGAGCGCCCCGTATCGCAGTTCCCGGAGATCGCTCCGCCCCGCGTCATCATCAACCTCTCCTATCCAGGTGCTAGCGCCGAGGTCCTCGTCGACACGACGCTCATCCCTCTCGAGCGCGCCATCAACGGCGTGCAGGATATGCGCTACCTCATCTCCGACGCAACGAGCGCCGGTGAAGCGACGATTCAGGTCATCTTCGACCTGGGCACCGACCCCAATCAGGCTCTGATCAACGTCAAGACTCGTATCGACCAGGTCATGAGCCGCCTGCCTCAGCTCGTGCAGCTCGAAGGTGTGGTGCTCTCGCGCGTGCAGCCGAGCATGTTGATGTACGTCAACGTTTACGGCACCGATAAGGACGCGAACGAGAAGTTTCTCTACAACTTCGCCAACAACAATATTTTGCCTGACCTGCAACGCATCAAAGGCATCGGGCAGGCGCAGATCCTCGGTTCGCGGCAGTTCGCCATGCGTATTTGGCTCAATCCGGACCGTCTGCGCGCCTACAACGTCTCGGCGCAGGACGTCATGGACGCCATCAACGAACAGAGCGTCATCGGTCGTCCGGGCAGGATTGGGCGCGCCGACGGAAAGCGCGCGCAGGCCATCGAATACGTGCTCGTCTATGCGGGACGATTCAATAAGCCCGAGCAGTACAAAAACATCATCGTCCGCGCCAACCCCGACGGCGAGCTCCTGCGCCTGAAAGACGTAGCCGAGGTCGAACTGGGGAGCGAGTTCTTCAGCATCTACTCCAACCTCGACGGCCACCCCTCCGCGGCGATCACGCTGAGGCAGAACTACGGCAGCAATGCCAGCGAGGTCATCAAAGAGGTCAAAACGCGCCTCGAGCAGATCAAGAAGGAGACCTTCCCGCCCGGGGTCGACTACAAAATCAGCTACGACGTCTCGGCCTTCTTGGACGCTTCGATCGAGCAGGTCCTCCATACCCTCGGCGAAGCCTTCGTCCTCGTGGCGCTCGTCGTCTTCCTCTTTTTGGCGGATTGGCGCTCAACCCTGATCCCTACCCTCGCCGTCCCGGTCTCGTTGGTGGGCGCCTTCATCGCGATGAGCGCCTTTGGCCTCAGCATCAACCTGATCACGCTCTTCGCCTTCGTTCTCGCCATCGGCATTGTGGTCGACGATGCGATCGTCGTCGTCGAGGCGGTTCACGCGAAAATGGAAGCCGAGCACCTGCCGCCTTTCCAAGCGGCGAAGGAGGTGCTGGACGAGATCAGCAGCGCGGTCATCGCCATCACCCTGGTCATGGCGGCCGTCTTCGTCCCCGTCGCCTTCATGGGCGGACCGGTCGGCGTCTTCTACCGGCAGTTCTCCATTACGATGGCCTCGTCGATCATCTTGTCCGGTATCGTCGCCTTGACCCTGACCCCGGTCTTGTGTGCTCTGATCCTCAAGCCGATTCACGGCCACGGTGGTCATACGCGCAACCCCTTGGTGTTGTTCCTGCGTGCCTTCTCCCGGGTCATCGACAGGATCGGCGATGGCTATACCAAGTTGGTGGGTCGTATCGCGAAACGCTGGCTCGTCACGGTACTGCTCCTAGCCGCCTTCGTCTTCGGCATCTTTTCGGTCAACAAGGTGCTGCCCGCGGGCTTCGTTCCCAACGAAGACCAAGGCATCATCTACGCGATCATTCAGACGCCACCGGGTTCGACGCTAGAGCGAACCAATGCCGTCGCGCGGCGGCTGCAGGGCATTGCGGGCAAGCTCGAGTCGGTCAGCTCCGTGTCGTCTCTGGCCGGCTACGAAATCCTCACTGAAGGCCGCGCCTCGAACGCTGGGACCTGCTTGATCAACCTCAAGCCCTGGTCGAAACGCAAGCAATCGGTCAACGAGGTGATCGAAGAACTCGAAGCCGAAGCGAAGAATATCGGCGCGGTCGTCGAGTTCTTCGAGCCACCGGCCGTTCCGGGCTACGGCGCGGCGGGCGGTGTCTCCTTCCGCCTTTTGGATAAAACTTCGGGCTCGGATTACCACGACTTCGATCGACTCAACCAAGAGTTCATGAACGCGCTACGGAAGCGCAAAGAGCTCACCGGTCTCTTCACCTTCTACGCCGCCAACTACCCTCAATACGAGCTGATCATCGACAATCAGTTGGCGATGCAGAAGGGCGTCTCCATCGGCAAGGCGATGGAAAACCTCAACATCATGGTCGGAAGCAGCTTCGAACAAGCTTTCGTCCGCTTCGGATTTTACTACCGAGTCTATCTCCAAGGTCACCCCGAGTACCGGCGGCTCCCCTCGGACGTGCTCAAGATGTACGTCAAGAACGACCATGGCGAGATGGTCCCCTACTCGGCGTTCATGCGCATCGAGAAGCGGGAAGGTCCGAACGAGATCACGCGTTACAATCTCTACAATTCCTCCGCCATTCGCGGTGGACCGGCGGCGGGCTACACCACGGGCGATGCGATCAACGCGATTCGGGAGGTGGCGAGTGAAACCTTGCCGCGCGGCTACGAGGTGGCCTGGGAAGGCCTATCCTTCGACGAAGCGCAACGAGGCAATGAAGCGCTCTACATCTTCCTCGTCGTCGTCCTCTTCGTCTATCTGGTGCTCGCGGCGCAATACGAGAGCTTCCTGCTGCCGCTGGCGGTCATCCTCTCGCTGCCTGCGGGTTTGTTCGGCTCCTTTTTGCTCCTGAAGGTCCTGGGCCTAGCGAACGACATCTACGCTCAGGTCGGCCTGGTCATGCTGGTCGGACTTTTGGGTAAAAATGCCGTGCTTATCGTCGAGTTTGCGATTTTGAAGCGGCGTCAGGGCGCGAGCGTTCTCGAGGCGGCCATCGGCGGCGCGAGGGCTCGTTTCCGCGCCATTTTGATGACCTCCTTCGCCTTCATCGCCGGCCTGATTCCTCTCGTGATCGCGAGGGGGGCGGGCGCCATCGGCAACCGAACCATCGGCTCTTCGGCCCTCGGCGGCATGCTCATGGGCACCGTCTTCGGGCTCATCATCGTGCCCGGTCTCTATTTCATCTTTGGTCACCTGGCGCGCTTCGAGAAGTTTCTCGCCTTTGGATCTCCGCAACCCGCGAAGCCCTCCAAGGCGCCCGCGAGCGCGGCCACCCA
>ERZ1066121.2476-NODE-2476-length-11598-cov-16.369835_pt1 | contig 11598 bp, 10 predicted proteins | sample MGYA00382768_ERZ1066121 | MGnify/ENA primary metagenome ERZ1066121 (study PRJEB33369, sample SAMEA5778351) | biofilm metagenome | biome: Industrial cooling water; feature: Water cooling tower basin; material: Biofilm | place: United Arab Emirates | collected... | reverse complement strand
CGGCGCGGCGGCCGCCCCAGCCCCCGCCCCCGCCGGGGCCGCCGTGCTCGGCGGCCACGGCGCCCACGGCGGCGCGCACGGCGGCGCGCACGAGGCGATGGCCGGGATGCTGAGCGCCGCCGAGATGCAGGCGCTCGACCGGTCGCGCGGCGCCGACTTCGACGAGCGCTTCCTGCGGGCGATGATCCAGCACCACCGCGGCGCCGTGACGATGGTCGCCGAGCTGTTCGCCACCGACGGCGCCGGGCAGGACGAGACGATCTTCAAGTTCGCCTCCGACGTGCAGGTCGATCAGCGCACCGAGATCGCCCGCATGGAGCGGATGCTGTTCGCCCGCATGCTCGAGCGCGACGCGCGGTGAGCGTCCGCCGCCCGCCCGCGCCCCGCCCCACCCGGCCCTCCCGGCCCTCGCCGGACCCGATGTCCTCCACCCACCCCGTGATGCCCACCACGCCGGTCCTCTCGCGCGCCCTCGGCGCGCTCGCCCTCCCCGCCCTGCTCGCCCTGCCGCTGGCGGCGGGCGTCGCCCAGAGCGGCGGCACGCCGACGGCCATGTCGGCCCAGCCGCCGTCGCCCGATCCGCGCATCGGGCTGCGCGCCGGGCTGCACGACGCGGCCGAGGCCGTGTGGAACCTGCGCGTCGTCTCGAAGACGCCGCCCCCGGAGCGCTTCGCCCAGAGCACCAACTCGGACCTCGCCTTCACCGGCCCCTACGCGATCCAGGGGAACTACAACGGCTTCGTCGTGTGGGACATCGCCAACCCGGCGAGCCCCTCGCTGGCGACGGCGTACTTCTGCCCGGCGTCGCAGAGCGACGTGTCGGTCTACAAGAACCTGCTCTTCGTCTCGGGGGAGGGGCTCACCGGGCGCCTCGACTGCGGCGGGCAGGGGGTGCCGACGGCGGTGAGCAAGGACCGCCTGCGCGGGCTGCGCATCTTCGACATCAGCGACATCAAGAACCCGCGCAACGTCGGCAACGTGCAGACGTGCCGCGGCTCGCACACGCACACCGTGCTGGTCGATCCCAAGGACTCGGCCAACGTGTACGTGTACATCTCGGGCTCCGCCGCCGTGCGCCCCGAGGCGGAGCTCCCCGGCTGCTCGAGCGTCGCGCCCGAGCAGGACCCCAACTCGGCGCGCTTCCGCATCGAGGTCATCAAGGTCCCGGTGGCGAACCCCGGGCAGGCGGCGATCGTCAGCTCGCCGCGCATCTTCACCGGGCTCACCGCGCCGCCGCGCCACGGCGCCGCCCCCGAGGACCTCGCCGAGTCGCGCCGCCGCGCCGAGGAGGCGCGGGCGCGCGGGGCGTTCGTCGTGAACCTCAACGGCGAGGACTTCGTCCTCCCCCCGCGCATGGTCGCGCCGATGCTCGACAGCGTGTCGCGCGCGCGCGGCAACGCCACGGGCGTCGCCACCGGCGCCGACAGCGCGGCGCTGCGCGAGGCGCTCCCGGCGATGGTCGCGCGCCGCTTCGGCGGCTCGGAGCGCGAGCGCACCGGCCCCGACCAGTGCCACGACATCACCGTCTACCCGGCCATCGGCCTGGCCGGCGGGGCGTGCGAGGGGTACGGGCTGCTGCTCGACATCCGCGACCCGGCCAACCCGGTGCGCCTCTCGGCCGTCGCCGACAGCAACTTCTCCTACTGGCACTCGGCGACGTTCAGCAACGACGGCAGCAAGATCCTCTTCACCGACGAGTGGGGGGGCGGCGGGCAGCCGAAGTGCCGCGCGACCGACAAGAAGGAGTGGGGCGCCAACGCGATCTTCACGCGCGTCGGCAACGACATGCAGTTCAAGAGCTACTACAAGCTGCCGGCGGCGCAGACGGCGATGGAGAACTGCGTGGCGCACAACGGGTCGCTGATCCCGGTGCCGGGGCGCGACATCATGGTGCAGTCGTGGTATCAGGGCGGGATCTCGATGTTCGACTGGACCGACCCGAGCAACCCGAAGGAGATCGCCTTCTACGACCGCGGCCCGGTCGACTCGACGCGCATGGGGAACGGCGGGTCGTGGTCGGTCTACTGGTACAACGGCGCGATCGTCAGCTCGGAGATCTCGCGCGGGCTCGACATCCTCGAGCTGGTGCCGAGCGCCTTCCTGACGCAGAACGAGATCGACGCCGCCAAGACGGTGAAGTTCGAGTACCTGAACGCCCAGGGGCAGCCGAAGCTCGAGTGGCCGACGACCTTCGCCCTGGCGCGCGCCTACGCCGACCAGCTGGAGCGCTCGGGCGGGCTGAGCGCGGCGCGGCTGACGGCGGTGCGGCAGGCGCTCGCCACCGGCGACCGGGTCTCGAAGAGCGCGGCGAGCACCGCGGCGCTCGGGCGGCTGGCCACGCAGCTCGACGGCGAGGCGGCGCGCTCGACCGACGCCGAGAAGGTGCGGCTGCTGGCCGCGACGATGCGCGGGCTCGCCCGCGGGCGCTGAGCGCCGACCGACCGGCCGCCGCCCGCCCGCGCGGGCGCGGCAGGTCACCCGCACGCAGACGCCCGGGAGCGCCCGCCGCGCTCCCGGGCGTCTTGCGTTCGCGGCCGCGCGGCGCCCTCGTATGACGCATGGACACCCCGCCCTGCACGATCCGCCTGCTCGGCCGAGACGACCTCCGGGTGCTCGACCGGGTGGCCCCCGACGTCTTCGACCATGCCGTCGATCCGCGGTGGGCGCGCGCCTTCCTCGACGACCCCCGCCACCACCTCGTCGTCGCCCTCGACGACGGCGTGGTCGTCGGGATGGCGTCGGCCCTCGACTACGTGCACCCCGACAAGCCGCCGCAGCTCTGGATCAACGAGGTCGGCGTCGCCCCCTCGCACCAGCGCCGCGGGATCGCCCGGGCGCTGCTCGCGGCGATGCTCGCCCACGGCCGGACGCTCGGCTGCACCGAGGCGTGGCTTGGCACCGAGGAGGACAACGTCCCGGCGCGGCGCCTCTACGAGCAGGCCGGGGGCGCGGAGGAGCGGTTCGTCCTCTACGCCTTCGCGATCCCCCCCGAGCGCGACCCGCGGTGACGGCGGCCGCGGTGCGCGTGCGGACGGAGCCGGTGACGGCGCCGGCGCTCGCCGACTACGCGCGGGTGCCCATCGCCTTCACCGTGTGCGAGCGGCTCGCCGTCGTCGAGGGCGACGACGGCGGACTGGGGGGGCTCCTCCTGCGGCGCGAGCCGGTCGCCGTGCCCTGGATCAAGGACTACGATGCCGCCCCCGCCCCCGGCGGCGCCGCCGGGGAGCGCCCGCAGCGGTGGGCGACGCGCTTCGACGTGACGCGCTGGGGGATCCTCACGGCGTGGGCCGACGGCGAGCGCGTCGGCGGGGGCGTCGTCGCGTGGGACACGCCCGGGGTCGACCTGCTCGAGGGGCGGCGCGACCTGGCGGTGCTCTGGGACCTGCGCGTCGCCCCCGCCTGGCGCGGCCGCGGCGTCGGGGCGCTGCTGTTCGCGGCCGCCGAGCGGTGGGCGCAGGAGCGCGGCGCCGGGTGGCTCAAGGTCGAGACGCAGAACGTGAACGTGCCGGCGTGCCGCTTCTACGCGCGGCGGGGGTGCGTCCTCGGCGCCGTGCACCGCTTCGCGTACCCCGCGCTCCCGGACGAGGCGCAGCTGCTCTGGTACAAGGCGCTGGTCTGAGCGCCGGAGCGATCGTCGTCCGGAGCGGATGGCGCGGCCCCCGCAGGCGCGAGCGGGGGGGACGAAGTGCCTGCTGGCGGCGGATCGGCGGGCGCCACACGTTGCGGACGGGCGCCGCTCCGACGACGGCGCGCGCACCCGGGGCCGCGCGTCGGCGCCGCACGTTCGGACCGCACGTACGGAGGACGCCGTGGGCGACATCGATCTCCACCTGTATCTCTCGACGAACCGCGACCAGTCCGGCGTCCTGGTCGTTCGCGAGCGCGCGTCGATGCGCGAGCTCGCGCGACTGCACGCGCTCGGGCGCGGCAGCAGGGGGGTCGGCGACACGCAGATGCAGGTGAACGGGAACACGCCGGTGGGCACGTACCGGGTCAAGCGCCTCAAGAGCACGGCGGGGTGGAGCACGACTAGCTACGGGCCCAACGGAGCGCTCGAGCTGGAGCCGGTGGCCGGGCTGGCGAAGGACGCCGAGCAGCTCGTCGGGCGCAGTGGCCTGCTCATCCACGGCGGATCGCGCGGAGCACCCGGGTACTGGCGCGGCCAGGGGCAGCTGCGCGCGACGCAGGGATGTGTCCGCCTGAGCGACGCGGACATGCAGCGGCTGACGACGCTGCTCGGCGAGGCGCAGGAGGACCTCGCGCGGGCGCAGTCGACGGCGATCGAGGTGACGCTCACGGTGGCCGAGTTCCCCGCCTCGATCGCCGCCCCACCGCTGTGAGCGTCGCTCAGGCCGCGGGGCGGCCGTCGCCCGCGGCCGCCGCGTCGCAGACGATCTCGCCGGCCGCGCACCGGTGCACGAGCGTCGCCGGCCAGTCGGGCTCGTAGTCGGTGGCCCGGCGCATCCGCGCCACGGTCGCCTGCTTGCCCGCCCCCCACGCCACCATGATCGCCCGGCGCGACTCGGCGATCGTCGCCACGCCGACGCTCACCCCGTGGTGCGGCACCGCGTCGAGCGTCCCGAAGGTGGGGAAGGTGGCGAGGTTGTCTCGGCGCATCGACTCGGGGAGCGGGATGATCCGCGTGCGGCTGTCGACCGGGGTCCCCGGCGGGTTGAACGCCACGTGCCCGTCGCTCGCCCCCGAGGCGAGGAGGAACAGGTCGATCCCCCCCGCGTCGGCGATGCGGCGCTCGTAGGCCGCCGGGTCGCGCGGATCGGGGAACCACGCCCCCGCCCCGTCGACGTGCCACGCCGGCGGGAGCGCCGCGTTCAGCCGCTCGGCGATCTCGACGCGGGCGAAGTGGTGGCACGACCAGGGCGCCCGGGGCGACGCGTGGACGAGGGCGCCGTCGGCGTCGGGGACGAGATACTCGTCCATCATGACGAGGGCGACGTGCGAGAGGTCCTGCGGCGCCGCGGCCAGCCGGCGCGCCATCGCCGCGACGATCGGGCGCGGGGTGCGCCCGGTGGGCCACCCCAGGTGGAAGGGACGCCCCGCCGTGCGGGCGGCGGCGACCTCGGCGAGCACGCGCGCGGCGAGGTGCTCGCCGACGGCGTCGGCGGTGGGGAGGACGGTGAGCGGGGCGGTCGGCATCGCGGGGCGGCGGGGTGCAGGCGGTGTGGGGCGAGCGGGGCGAGCGGCGACGCGGGCGGTCAGGGCGACGCCTCGGCGGCGCCCCAGGCGTTCGCGTGCCAGCGCGCCAGCCACGCGGCGCTCCACCCGGCGAAGCCGCCGGCGGCGAGCGCCGCGCGCGCGTCGCGCATCGTGTCCAGCAGGAAAGCGAGGTTGTGCAGCGCCACCAGCCGCTGCCCGAGCGACTCGCCGGCGTGGAAGAGGTGCCGCAGGTACGCGCGGTCGTAGCGCGTGCAGCACGGGCAGCCGCACCCCTCCACCAGCGGGCGGCGGTCGGCGCGGAAGCTGCTCCGCCGGAGCTGCACCTTGCCGTCCGGGGTGAAGGCGGTGCCGTCCCGCCCCATGCGCGTCGGCGCGACGCAGTCGAACAGGTCGATGCCGCGCCGCACCGCCTCCACCAGGTCGTCGGGGAAGCCGACGCCCATGAGGTAGCGGGGGAGCGCCCGCGGCAGCTCGGGGTCGCACGCCTCGAGCGTGGCGTGCATGTCCGCCTTGGCCTCGCCCACCGACAGCCCGCCGACGGCGATCCCGTGCCAGTCCCCCGCCGCGAGGATCCCGCGCACCGAGTCGCGGCGGAGCGCGGCGTGCGTGCCCCCCTGCACGATGGGGAAGAGCGCCTGCGGCGGCGCCGCGAGGTCGCGCAGGGCGTCGGCGGTGGCGAGCGGCGGCGCGCCGTGCGGCAGCGCCACGGCCTGGAGCGGCGCGCGCCCCTCGCGCCCGAGGCGCTCGAACTCGGCGCGGCAGCGCGACAGCCAGCGCAGACTCCGCTCCATCGCCGCGCGCGCCGTGGGGGCGTCGGCGCCGCCGGCGATCAGCTCGTCGAGCTGCATGACGACGTCGGCGCCCAGGTTGCGCTCGATCGCCATGACGCGCTCGGGCGTGTAGTGGTGCAGCGCGCCGTCGAGGTGGCTGCGGAAGGTGATCCCCTCCTCGCCCACCTCGCGCAGCCGCGCCAGCGAGAAGACCTGGAACCCACCGGAGTCGGTGAGCATCGGCCCGTCCCACCGCGTGAAGGCGTGCAGCCCCCCCAGGGCGCGCACGAGCGCGTCGCCGGGGCGGAGGAAGAGGTGGTAGGCGTTGGCCAGCACCATGCGCCCCCCGGCGGCGGCGACCTCCTCCATCGCCAGCCCGCGCACGGCGCCGTGCGTCCCCACCGGCATGAACGCCGGCGTCTCGACGGTGCCGTGCGGGGTGGTGAACCACCCCAGCCGCGCCGACCCGTCGGGGTGCGCGGTGCGGAAGGCGAAGTCGGGGGCGGTGGGGGGCGCGCCGGCGGCGGGGGTGGGGGTGGGGGTGGGGCGGAGGGGCGGCGGCGGGGAGGACATCGTGCGGCGGGTGGGGGCGGGGAGCGGCGGGCAAGATAGCCCGCCGCCCCCGCACGGCCGCTACCCGGCGGGCACGACCCCGACCGGGCGCTTCATTCGGGCCGGGCGCGTGCCGAGACTCGCGGGCACCTATGCGTGCGCCAGAAGCCTTCATCCGCGCCTTCGGGCAGCTCCTCTGCGATCCCAGGGGATCCCAAGGATCCGCGCCGTCGGAGGCAGCGCTCGGCACGCTGCGCCGGCTGACGACGTGGACGCAGCAGGGCGAGCTGCACCTGGCGCTGACGCGCGGGGCGGGTGCGGACGACGAGCCCGAGCTCCTGGTGAACGGCGTACCGCTGTCGGGGCGGCGCGGACCGATGGGCGACGTGCTGGTCGCGGCCCTCGAGCGCCACGACATCGCGCAGCTGACGATCCGACAGCACGCCCCGGCCCGCGAGCTCTTCCAGGTGGTCCGATGGCTCCAGCGCGAGCCCACCCGGGCAGGCGCGGGGCGCGCGGGCGGCGCCCAGGGCTTCTTCGCGCTGGCGCTCTGGTACGTGGACGTGACCCTCGGCGGCGAGGAGCGGGCCGCGCGGAGCACGCTGGGCGTGCAGGGGCCCTTCGTGCAGCCGTCGCAGGTGGTCGCCCGCCACCTGGCGGCCGCGCACGCGGCGACCAAGCCCAACGAGGTCCGGGTCGCGCTGCTGGCGCTGGACACGCTGCTCGACGCGTACGCGAGCACCGGCCAGTGCTGCCCGGTGGCGACGGCGCTGGTCGGGCTGCACTCCCTGGTCGTCGAGTCGCGGTGGATGCCCGCCGTGCGCGAGACGGCGGCGCCGCACCTCGCCTGCCTGCGGACCCGCTGCGAGGACCTGGCGGTGGCGAGTCTGGCGGTGCGCCGGCTGGCCGAGCTGGCGCCGTCCGCGCGCCCACCGCTGCTCGCGGCGCTCGGGTGGCTGGGCGAGCCGGGGGGCGCGGCGCTCGTCGCCCACCTCCTGGCGGCAGAGACGCTGGCCGCGCGCCGCGTCTACTTCGACGCGCTGCGCACGCTGCGCCTCGGCGTCCCGCTGCTCGTCGCGGCGCTGCGGCACACCCAGTGGTACGTGGCGCGCAACGCCGCGGCGCTGCTCGGCGAGATGCAGGTGACCGACGCCGACGCGGAGCTCGTGTTCTGCCTCGACCACCCGGAGCCCCGGGTGCGCGCCGCGACGGCCACCTCGCTGCTGGCGCTCCGGACGCCGCACGCGCTCGCCGCGCTCGCCGCGCGGCTCGGCGACGAGCACCCGGTGGTGCACGCCTCGGCCGCATCGGCGGCGGCGCTCCTCTCCGCCCGAAAGCCCGCCACCGGAGCGCTTCACGGCGCCGCGACGGAGGAGCCGAGCGAGGGGGCGAGCGGGGCGGGCGGCTCTCCGGCGGGCGGCGGGCGGCCGGGCGGCTCCCGGGGGCGCGCGCTCTCGGCGGTCGGACCCGACTGGTCGGGGGGCCCACCCCCCTCGCACGGGCGCGGCCGCTCCGACGACGTCACCGACTGGGGCGACGACTACGGCTGAGCGCCGTCGAGCGCCGCCGCGGCCAGCTCCGGGCGCAGCCAGAGGTCGACCGGGCGGGCGACGCCGCGCGGTCGGAACGGCAGCGCGATGCGCCGCCCGAGCCCCGCGGAGGCGTAGGCGGCGTACAGCACCTCGAGCACCAGGCGCCCCATCGCGCCGTCGGCCACGGGCGTCTCGAGCCCGCGCACGCAGCGGGCGAAGTGCCGCATCTCCTGCGGGAAGCCGTAGTTCCAGTGCTCCTCGAAGACCGGGTACGACCACCCCCGCGTGCTCGCCGCCTTCTCGACCGCGTAGCCGTAGCCGCGCTCGGAGTAGGTGGGCATGGCGCTGCCGCGCAGCAGGTCGACGTACGTCTGCCCGCCGGCGCCGAAGACCTCGACGGTGTCGTCCATCCCGCCGGGCTTCGTCCAGCTGTTCTCGATCACCCCCGTCGCGCCCCCCTCGAACTCGACGATGCAGATCGCCTCGTCGTCGCCGCGCGTGCGCGCCCCGTGCACGCGCGTGGCGAGGTGGGCGTACACGCTCCGCACGCGCGGCCGGCCGAGGAACCACCAGCAGAAGGCGATCCCGTGGCAGCCGAGGTCCATGAGGGCACCGCCGCCGGACTGCTCGACGTCCCAGAACCAGTCGCTGTGCGGCCCCGAGTGCTTCTCCCCCTGCCGGACGAGGTGCACGCGCCCGAACGCCCCCTCGTCGGCCAGCTGCTTGGCGCGCACGTACTTGGGGGCGAAGCACAGCTCCTCGGCGTAGAGCAGGAGGACGCCGGCGCGAGCGCAGGCGTCGAGCATCGCGTCCGCCTCCTCGAGCGTCACGCACAGCGGCTTCTCGCAGACGACGTGCTTCCCCGCCCGCGCGGCGGCGATCGTGATCTCGGCGTGCAGCCGGTTGGGCGCGGTGACGACCACGAGCTCGACCTCCGGGTCGGCGAGCAGGTGGCGGTAGTCGGCGTGGGCGCGGGGGATGCCGTGGCGCCGGGCGAACGCCTCGGCGTTGCCCGGGGTGGGGGAGGCGACGGCGACGACCTCCGCCTCGTCGGGCGCGGCGCGCACCGAGGCGGCGATGCAGTCGGCCTGGAAGCGCGAGCCGACGAGGCCGATCTTCACGGTGGGCATGGCGGTGGGCGGTGGGGCGGCGTGGGGCGGGACCGGGGGGCGGTCGTCAGGCCGTGCGCCCGCCGATGTCCACCGTGATGTGGCGCCACTTCCCCTGCCCGAAGCGCCAGACGCTCAGGGCGCAGCGCGTCACGTGCCCGGCGAGGATCGCCAGCCAGACGTGCAGCGGCTCGAGCGTCGTCACCTCGCGCACGAGCCAGCAGATCCCGAGCGGCACGATCACCTGCGAGACGATCGAGATGTAGAGCGGGCTCTTCGTGTCGCCGGTCCCCTGCAGCCCGCCGGTGTAGGCGAGCGCCACGGTGATGAACAGCCCCGAGACGCCGAGCACGCGCAGGAGCTGCGTGCCGATCGTGACCACCGTCGGCTCGTCCATGCCGAACATGCCGAGGAGCAGCCGCGGGGCGAGCAGGAAGACGGCGCCGAGCGCGGCGGCGCCGACGAGGCCGAAGCGCGCCGCGACGCGCACCCCGCCTTCGGCGCGCTCGGGGCGGCCGGCGCCGAGGTTCTGCCCGGCGACGGTGGCGGCCGCGCCCATGAGCCCCACCGAGGTCCAGGTGACGAGCGAGAAGAGCTGCGAGTAGCTCACCGCGAACGCCGCCTGCGCCGCGGCGCTCTGGGCGAGCGAGCCGATGACGGCGAGCATCAGCACGCCGCCGACGTTCATCGCGATCCCCTGGATCCCGGCGGGGAGCCCGAAGCGGAAGAGGGCGGCGACGACCCCCCAGTCGGGGGCGAGGGCGCGCCGGCGCGGGAAGCGCACCACCCATCCGCCGCGCCACAGCCGCACGAGGGCGTAGGCGCCGACGAGCCCCGAGGCGAGCACCGTCCCCATCGCCGAGCCGGCGGTGCCGAAGGCCGGGATCGGCCCCAGGCCGCGGATGAGGACGACGTTGAGAGCGAGGTTGAGGAGCGTCATCGCGATCCCCAGCACCATCGGGGTGCGCGCGTCGCCGGCGGCGCGCAGGGCGCCGCCGAGCATGAAGTAGATCATCATCCCGCTGCCGCCGAGGAACATCACGCGGAGGAAGGGGAGCGCCTCCTGCTGCACCGCGGGCGCGGCGTTGACGAGGGTGAGGAGCGTCGGCGCGAGCGCCCAGCCGATCGGCGCGAGGATCCCGAAGGAGAGCCCCATCGCCGTGAGGAACGCCTGATAGCAGGTGCGGTCGACTGCCTCGGCGTCGCCGGCGCCGGCGAAGCGCGCGACCAGCACCCCCATCCCGGCGAAGAGCGACGAGACGAAGGCGATGACGACGAGGAAGATCTGCCACGCCGCGCCGATGGCGGCGTTCCCGGCGAAGCCGACGAGGTGGCCGACGAGGGCGTGGTCGACGATCCCCTGCAGCCCGCCGATGACGTTCGTGAGCATCGCCGGCCAGGCGAGCTTCCACACGGCGCGCCGCAGCGGCCCCTCGACGATCGAGCGGTCGTAGCGCGAGGAGGGCGGCGGGGCGGGCGGGGGGGTGAGCGGGAGCGCCGCCGGAGCGGCGGGCGCGGTGGGCGCGCTCACCCGTCGAGCATCCGTTGCGCCCAGCGCGCCGAGACCGCGGCCGGCACGGCGGCCAGCTCGTCGGGGCGGCCGTCGTCGCGCCGGCTGGGGGGGAGGATCCCCGCGTCGACGAACATCCCGGCGACCGCGTCGGGAAGCATCGCCGGCCAGAGCACGACGCCGCGCAGCAGGATGAGCGGGCGCGGCGCGCGCCCGGTGCCGCGATAGCGACGCCGCGCCCACAGCTCGTAGGCGAGCGTGACCGCCCCGCCGCCGGCGGCGAACACCCCCCAGGTGACCAGCGCCTCCCGCCACGGCAGGTCGATCGCAATCCACGCGCCGACGGCGTAGCTGAGGGCGAGCCCCATGTAGCGCAGGGCCCGCAGCCCGGCGTTGAGGACGACGCAGCAGGTGGTCCACAGCGTGACGCCGAGGAGCACCATCGCCCACATGATGTCGACGTACAGGAAGGTCATGAGCCCGGGCGGTGGGCGCCGGGCGACGTGCCGGGCGCGACCCGGACGATCATGGCCCCGGGGGGCGGATCGCGCCAGGGCCGTGCGCCGCCGCGTGTGCGGATTTCGTCACACGCGCACGGTGCACCGTGCACCGACGCGCGCGCGGGGTCACGGTTCGCGACGGCGCGCCGGACGTGGAGGGCGCTACGCCGCGACCCGGCTCACTCGGCGCGCTTGCGCCCGCCGCCGGTCCCGCGTGCGGTCCCACGCGGCGCCCCGTTGCGCGCGGCGCTCTTCGCGGCGCTCTTCGCGGTGCTCTTCGCGGGGCCGCCGCTCGCCCCCCGCGCGCCGCTCCTGACTCCACCCGTGGCCGCGCCCTTGGTCGCGCCAGCGGTGGCGCGCGTGAGGCCGCGCGCGGCGCCCTTCGCGGCGGTGCGCGTCGGGCCGCTCGCCGCGGTGCGGCTCGCGGAGGTGCCCTTCGCGGCGCCGGCG
>ERZ1066121.2475-NODE-2475-length-11604-cov-12.145987_pt1 | contig 11604 bp, 10 predicted proteins | sample MGYA00382768_ERZ1066121 | MGnify/ENA primary metagenome ERZ1066121 (study PRJEB33369, sample SAMEA5778351) | biofilm metagenome | biome: Industrial cooling water; feature: Water cooling tower basin; material: Biofilm | place: United Arab Emirates | collected... | reverse complement strand
GCGCCCTACGTTCCAGCGAGCCGCCGCCCCGCGGCCGGCGAGCGCGTTCCAGCGCCGAGCTCCGGGCCCCCGCCCACGGGGCGGGCCCGGAGCGAGGGCGCGCGTTCCAGCGACGCGGCGACAGCCGCGGAGCGCGTTCCTCGCCCCGCTCGGCCTCCGATCGCGAAGCGATCAGAGGCCGAGCGGGGCTGCCACGGGCGGATCCTGCGAGTAGTCGTAGAAGCCGCGGCCGCTCTTGCGGCCGTACATCCCGAGCAGGACCATCCGGCGGAGCAGGGGCGGGGGGGCGAAGCGGCGCTCGCGGTACTCGGCGAACATGATCTCGCCGACGCGCACGAGCGTGTCGAGCCCGATGAAGTCGCTCAGCTCGAGGGGGCCCATCGGGTGGCCGGCGCCGAGGCGCATCCCCGTGTCGAGCGCCTGCACCCCGGCCACCCCGCGCTCCAGCTGGACGATGGCGTCGAACAGGTAGGGGACGAGCAGGCGGTTGACGACGAAGCCCGAGCTGTCGCGCGCCCCGATCGGCTCCTTGCCGAGGGCGCGCACGAAGGCGAAGGCGCGCGCGACCGTCTCGTCGCTCGTCGTCACCGTGCGCACCACCTCGACCAGGCGCATCGCCAGGACCGGGTGGAAGAAGTGCAGCCCGATCATCCGGTCCGGGCGCGCCGTCGCCGCGGCCATCGCGGCGATCGTCAGGCTCGACGTGTTCGACGCGAAGATCGCCCCCGGGCGGCACAGCGCGTCGAGCTCCGTCCAGAGCCCCGTCTTCACCGACAGGTCCTCGACCACCGCCTCGATCACCAGGTCGGAGCCGGCGATCGCCTCGAGCTCGGTGGTGCAGCGCAGCCGCGCGAGCGCCGCGTCGCGTCGCTCCGCCTCGATCAGGCCGCGCTCGACCAGCCGCGTCGTCGAGCGCGTGACCGCGGCCAGGGCGCGCTGGCACACCACCTCCGTGACCTCGCGCACGGTCGTCGTCATCCCGGCCAGCACGCACGCCACCGCGATCCCACTCCCCATCTGCCCGCCGCCGATCACGGCGACGGTGCGGATCTCGTTCATCGCCCGCCCGCTCCCGGAAAGAGTCACCCCAGCGACCGGCGCACGCCGTCGAGCAGCTCGCGCAGCGTCCCGCTCGGGCGCGGCTCGGGGGCTCCCGGCGCGTGCTCGACGCGGTCGAGCAGCCGCTCGAGCGCGTCGTGCGTGCGCGCGAGCGTCGTGCGATGCCCGCGCGCGAGCGCCCACGCAGTGCCGCTCCCGGCGAGCATCGGCAGCGCGGCGAGGGGCGCGACGAGCGCCAGCATCGCGTCGGCCACCATCCCCACGGCCAGCAGCGACGCGCCGGCGACCGCGCCGCTCGCGGCCGTCACGCCGCCGACGACCAGCCGCTGCCGCCGCCCCGCCGACACGTCGGCCTCCAGGCGGAGGAGGGCGCGCCCGGGCTCCACCGGGAGGGCGACGGCGGCGAGCCCCGCCACCGCACGCAACGCCGGCGTCCCCCCGCCGCGGCGCAGCGCCCGATCGAGGTTGCCGAGCAGGTCGCGCCGCGGCTCCCAGCTGGCGCGGTCGGGGAGCTGGCGCACCGGGCGCATGCACTCCTCGCGCTCGAGCAGCCGGGCGAGCCGGGCGATCGCCTCCTCGGGCGTGCCGGCGACGACGCGCGCGACGCCGACGTGCCCCGGGCCGGCCAGCCGCGCCGCCAGCCCGTGCTCCGCCCCGGCGGCGCCCGGGGCGAGGGCGCCGCGCACCCGCTCCTCGGCCAGCGCGTGGCGCACGTGCTCGACGCTCAGCCCGGCCTCGCGCGCCACGTCCAGCACCTCGGCCTCGCTCAGCCCGCGCTCCCCCCCCGCGCCCCCCGCCATCTGCAGCTCGGCGGCGCGCGCGAGCACCCGCTCGAGCGCCGGGCGGTCGAGCGGCGGCGAGGCGGAGGGGGCCGGAACGGGGGGCAGGGGCGGCTCGGACATGGCGGAAATGTGGCGCCGCGCGTCACCGATCGGAAATCGCGCGTCGGAGGTCGCGCCGGCACCTCGCCGGGTGGGCGCGCCGGGCGGGCGCGCCGGGCGGGCGCTCAGATGCCGCCGAGCGTCACCTCGAGCTGCCGCGCGATGGCGTCGACGATCGGGGCCGGGAGCGCGAACGCCTCGGCCAGCGCCGCCACCGGATCGCCGCCGGCGCTCACCCCCGCCTCGCGCAGGTAGTAGCGCGCGTAGCCGGCGGCGAGCGCCGGCGCCGTGCGCTGCAGCAGCAGCAGCCCGCCGCGAACCTGCGCCGCCGCCACGTAGCGATCGCCCACCCCGGCGCGCTGCTCCGCCGGGGTGATGTGATCGCCGACCGCCGTGCCCACGAGCGTCCCGACCACCTCGTGCGCCGCCGCGTACGACGCCTCGGCCGGATCGGCGCCGCGCGCCGGGAAGCCCACCGCCACCAGGTTCGCCCGCTCCCCGCCGCTCGTGGTGCGCCCCTCGCCGCCCAGCGGGAGCGAGAGCAGCAGCTCGCCGTTGCGCTGCCCGGTGTTGTTGAGGAAGCGCTGCAGCGCCGGCCGGGCGACGCGCTGCCACACCGAGTCGGCCGCCGCCAGCGCCGGGCTCCGGTCGCGCTGCTCGGCGAGCCAGTGGCGGTGATGGAAGCGCGTCGACTCGTCGTCGAGGGCGGCGGCGAAGACGCGCAGCCACTCGCGGTCGGCCGCCGCCGGGAAGGTGCCGGCGAGGAAGGCCACCGCGCCTGCCGACGCCGCGTTCCCGGCGCGCCGCGGATCGCCCTGCACCTGGAGGAAGAGCTCGATCGCCCGCCGCAGCTCGTCCCACGACGAGAAGGCGAGCGGGACGAACTGCGCCGCGAGCGGGAGCTGGCGGTTGGTCGCGAAGCGCGCGCGCAGCCGGTCGCGCTCCGCGTCGAGCTGCGTCAGCACGTTGTCGCGGGCGCGCACGGTGCGCATCCCCTCGCGGTAGCCGCGGCGAAAGAGCGGCACCCGCGCCGTGTCGTCGACGAGGAGAGCGAAGCCGTGCAGCCACAGGTCGACGTGCTCGCGCGTGCGGATCGGCCACACCGCCGCACCCTCCGTCGCCGCCGCGCTCCCCGGGCCGGTGCCGGGCGCGGTGGCCGGCGCCGGCGCGCCTGTGGGGCTCGGGGCCGGCGTCGGTCCCCCGCCGCTCCCACCCCCGCAGGCGGCGGCGAGGGAGAGGAGCACGGCGGCGAGCGCGGATCGGGCGCGAGTGTGGGGGCGGAGCATGGGCGGAGGGCGGAGCGCGCGACGGGTGAGCGGGAGCGTGAGCGGGAGCGAAGCCGGCACCGGCCCGGCAGCGGACGGGCGCACGGAGGGCGCGGTCAGCGCCCGTCCCCCGGCGGGAGGTCGCCGGCGAGCAGCCGCGCCGCCGCACCGCCGCCGGCCGCCGCGTCGCGCGATCGGCGCTCGCCGCCCGGCGGTCCCGCCCCCTCCCCCGTCCCGTCGACGTCGAGCGCGCGCCCGCAGGTGATGCAGAAGCGCCACCCCACCTCGAGCTCGGTGCTGCACGCCGGGCAGCGCACGCGCGTGACGTCCTCGCCGCAGTACGGGCAGAAGGTCACCTCGCGGCCGGCGGGGAGCTGCCGCCCGCAGTAGCGGCACGGGCCCCCGAGCACGGGGGTCGGAGGGCGCGTCGGGAAGGGCATCGCGGTGGCGACCGCGGTGGCGGCGGCCGGGTCGGGACGGGTGGGCGGAGCGGCGGCCGGCGCGGCACCCGGCGCCGGGGCCAGCGTGATCGGGACGAGCAGCGGCGGGCGCGTCGGCGCGTCGACGGGCGCGCTGCGGGGCGCGTCGGCGGGCGCGTCGTCGGTCGCAACGGCGGGCGCGTCGGCGGACGTGTCGTCGGTCGCAACGGCGGTCGCGTCGTCGGTCGCTTCGTCGGTCGCGTCGTCGGTCGCGTCGTCGGGTACGTCGGCGGGCCCGTCGTCGGTCGGCGCGCCGGGCGCGCTTCCGGGCGCGTCGACCGACGCCGCCGGCGGGCGCTCGTCCTCGTCCTCGCCTGGCGGAGCGGGCGGGGGCAGGGTCGGGGCAGTCGCGAGCGCGGGTGGGCCGCCGGCGCCGGCGATGGCGATGTCCAGCCCGGAGCCCTCGTCCCGGCGCCCGCCGGCCGAGGCGAGCGCCACCCGCACGTCGCCGTACCGCCCGAGGAAGCCGTCGAGCGACGGGGCCGGCGCGGCGAGCGCGTGGCGCGCCGCCTCGCGCACCGCCGCGTCGACGGTCAGGTAGCCGCGCTCCCCCGAGGCGAGGCGCAGCAGCGCGTGCTCGTAGCTCTCCACCGACTCGAGTCCCAGCGTGCGGCGGTGCAGCCGGTAGGGGAGCAGGTGCTGCCGCACGTCGGCGAGCGTGAACGAGCCGCCCAACAGGTGCGGCGCCGTCTCGGCGAGCACGCCGACGAGGCGATGGTGCAGGCGATCCAGGTCGTCCATGAGCGCTCCGCGCGCGGGTCCGTGGTGCCGTGGCCCCGCCGCGCCGTGCGCGGCCGCGAGCCCTGCCGGCGGTCACCGCCGCGGCTCCGGCGCATACCCCGCCGCAGGCGCCAGGATCGTGCCCGGGCTCGCTCCCCCCGTCACGGACCGGCGCCGCGCCCTGTCAGCGCTCCGCTTCCTCGGCCTGGCGGTCGACGTTCGGATCGTACTTGCCGCGCGCCTGCCCGCCGGCGCGCTCGACGACGCGCTCGACGACGCGGTCGTACACGGGGGCGCGCCGGTCCCGGGCGTCCCGATAGCCGGCGGCGTAGCCGAACACCGCACCGAGGGTGAAGAGCAGGAGGATCTTGACCACGGAGCACCGGGCTGGAGGAGCGCCACCGGCAGGCGGGGGCTGCCAGGGGAAGGACGCGCGACGCTCGGGCTCGTAACGGTCGCGCCCGCCACATCGGTGCACCGCGGGGGCGGGAGGCGCGACGACCGCACCCCCCGCCCCCGGCTCCACTCCCGCCCCGCCGGCCGCAGGTGCGGCGCCCCCGGTCAGCGGGGCAGCCGCGGTGCCCACTCCGGCGTCGTCGGGATCGTGCTCCACTGCAGGCGCAACGCCGCCAGGGGCGGCACCCCGTACTCCCCCAGCTCGGGCGTCGCCGTGAGCGTCCGCCCACGGAGCCCCATCTGGTCGTCGAGCCCGAAGTGCAGGTCGAGGAGCTGCGACGGATCGGCCGGCCGGGCGTCGAACGCGCGCGACAGGGCGATCGGCTCCTTGGTCACGTCGGTGCGCTCGGTCCGGTAGGTCGGGTAGACGCACACCTCGTGGATGGTCTGCGTGTACGCCTCGTCGATGAGGAACTGGAACCCGACCCGCAGCTCGCGGCGGTCCACCGACGCCACGCCGTTGTACCAGAAGAACGACGGCCCGCCCGCGCCCACCGTGCCGGCGCCGATCGGCAGCGCCCCGCTCCCGTTCCACGTGACCGTGGTCTCGCAGTTCTCGGTGTACGCCACGTGCCGCCCGCTCGCCGTCCACCGCAGCTCGCTCGGCTGCGGCGAGAGGAGCGAGATCCCCGGCGTCACCATCGCCAGGTCGTGCGGCGCCTCGTCGGGGACCGCGCGCCCCCACAGCGGGTCGGTGCGCAGGCGCAGCCCGACCGTCACCTCCTGCTTGAGCGATCCGACCCAGGCGACCGAGTAGGCGAGCGTCCCGTTCCACGCGTACACGCGCCGTGGGTTGCTGAGGCGGCCGCGCGTCTGCACGCGCACGTCGCCGACCGACCCGACGCCGGTGAGCGGGATGCGCGCGAAGATCACGGTGCTGTCCCAGTGCACCACCGTCAGCTCGCGGGCGGTGCCGCCGTCGCGGATCGTCACCGTGCGCAGCGACGGACCCGGATCGGGGCCGAACGTCCCGCGGATGTACAGGTCGCTCGGCGCCTGGCCGGGGACCTGGCAGGTCTCGACGGCGGTGCGGGTGCAGACCGCCACCCCCTCGATCGACGGCACCAGGAATCCCGCGTTGCGCGTCGCCGCCGGGCGCGGCATCGGCAGCAGCTCGGCGCCGTTCGCGTCGCGCGCGCGCCCGGTGCGGCGCATCTCGGCGATCACCGCCTGCCAGTCGAAGGGGCGCTGCAGCGGACCCGCCACCGGCTCGAACTGGTTGCTCCCGAGCGTCCGGTCGACGAAGTAGCGCACCGCCCTCATCGCGTGGGTCACGTCGACCGCGCGCGTCCACCCGAACACCACGCTGGCCCCCTTGGCGTGCAGCGCGGCGACGAAGGCGCGCGGCCCGCTCGCCGCGTCGGAGGTCTGGTGCGCGCTCCAGCACACGTTGAGGAACACGACCGCGTGCTCGGCGAAGCTCACGTACGTCCGCACGAACTCGGGGGTGATCGCGTAGACGCCCTCGTGCGCCGGGCCCCCCATGTCGCCGACGAAATAGGCCAGCCGCCGGTTGTTCAGGTCGTCGGCGTAGCCGACGTCGGTGGTGACCCCGACGCGCGTCGAGGTGCTCATGACGTAGAGCGTGTCGCCGCCGCGCAGCACCCCCTTGTCGCCGTGCGCGTTGACCTGCACGAAGCCGTCCCCCTGCATGGCGCGCAGCGCCTCCACCGAGACGTCCCCCTCCGGCATGCGCGTCGGCAGGTAGTCGGCGTCGGCGAGCCACGTGGTCATCTGGTCGATCGGCGCCTGGATCTGCGCGCGGACCCCCGGGTCGGTCCCGAAGGTGTGGAAGAGCCGCGCCTTCCGCGACCAGGGCAGCTCGCTCGCCGACGGCCCCGCTGCAGCGACCGCGGGCGCGGCGGCGGCGGCGCGCGCCGGGCCGGCGGTCGACGCGTGGCGCGGGCCCCACGGAAGGTCTGCCGGGGCGGGCGCCATGGCGGGCCCCGCCACCGCGGCGGGGGCGGCGAGGGAGATGGTGCCGTGCGCGGCGAGCATCGCGGAGGGCGCCGACGCGGCGGCGGCACCCGGCGCCGCGTCGCCCTGCGCCGCAGCGGTCGCGGTGGAGCGGGCGAAGTTGGCGTGCGGGTTCTCGATCACCAGCAGCCGCCCGTCGCGGAAGCGCGCCCACACGCCGCCGGTCACGCTCGTACCCGACGCCTCGAACCCCGCGCGCGCGCGGACCCACGTCAGCATCGGCGTCGCGAACGCCGCGCCGCGCCGGCCGAGGCGGTCGAGCCGCGTCGCCTCGTCGGCGGCGGCGCGCACGAGCGCCACGCGCTGCTCGGGCGTGATCGGACCGTCGGCCGGCGGCAGGTCGATCCGGAAGCGGATCGGGAGCGCCGAGGCGGCCTGCAGCGGCGCGAGCGTGCCCGACTGCGTGAGTGCCCACCGGCCGCGCACCGCGTCGACGAGGACGGCGCCGACGGCGGCGGTGCCGCGGCGGACCTGCACGCGATAGGTGCGCCGCGTGGTGAGGCGCACGTCCATCAGGTCCCACGACGCCTCGTACCAGCCGCCCGTCGCGTTCACCACGAGCGGGCGCGTCGGCGCGACCGGCGCGATCGCGAAGCGCACGATCGGCTCGCTCGCGCACGCCGTCCCGGTCCACGCGCAGATCTCCACCACCGGCGCCGCGTTCGCGTCGAAGGTGGACGGCTCCGCGCTCGCCGTGCCGAGCGGCGCGAGCCACCCGAACGGCGACGTGGCGCTCGTCGCCGCGCTCGTCGCCGCGCTCGCGGCCACGGCCAGGCGCGCGGGCGCGGGCGGGACGTCGGGAGAGGCACCGGTCGGGGTGTCGGCGCACGCGCCGAGCGCGGCGAGGGCCACGAGGGCTCCGAGCGACGCACGGCCGGCCGTCGCGACGGCGCGGGCGGGTCTGGTGATGGTGGAGGATGGAGGACGCATCGTCAGCGCCCCCGGCGGCGCGCCATCGCGCCGAGCGCGAGGAGCCCGCTCCCCACGAGCGCGACCGTCGCTGGCTCCGGCACCGTGGAGATGGGGGGCGTCCCCTCGGAGACGTCGCACGGGGCGTCGGGCGCGCCGCACGACATCCCCTGCGGGGGGTCGGTGAGCGCGACGAACTCGAGGTTCAGGATGGTGAAGCGCGCCAGGTCGAACGACGCCGTCGGCGCGAACGAGAAGGCGACGAACTGCCCGGCGCCGCACGTCGTCGCCGCCTGCCCGAAGCCGCCCACGTCGGCCCCGCGCGCGCAGCCGCCGACGCCGCGATTGCCGAGCGCGGAGAGGAAGAGCACGTCGCCGGCGTCGAAGATCTCCCACGCGCTCGCATCGTGCACGACCGCGCTCCCCACCTCCGTCGGCGTCGCGAGCGTCGCGCGCCCCTCCGCCGCCGGCTCGGCGCCGGTGCCGAGGACGAGGTTGTAGAGACTCGTCGGCAGCAGCGGCGCACCGGTCGCGCCGCGCGCGCCGAGCGCGATCTCGACGCGGTCGGGCCCAGCGGTCAGGCGCAGCTCGGCGCACGCGGCGAGCGCGCCGGCCGTGCAGGCCGTGAGCGTGCGGTGGTCCTGGGCGGCGGCCGGGCGCGGCACGGCGGCCGCAGCGGCGAGCGACAGGGTGAGCGCCGCCGCGATCGACGCCCCGAGGGGCGGCGCAGCGGAGAGAGAGCGGGGAGCGGGAGTCATCGCAGTGCGGGTGCGGGCGGAGGGGAGCGGGCATCCAGCGGTTGCCCCAGCCTACGCCCCACGTCCGGGCCGCTCGCGGGTCGTTCGACCCAACCGCCCGTCGCTCCCGCCCCGCCCTCACGCGCCGGCCACGCGCCGCCCGTCAGTCGTTCGCCTCGATCCGGCGCCCCGCGCTCGTGGCGCCCCGCGCGGGTCAGCGCTCCGCGCCGGTCAGCGCTCCGCCGCCATCGCCGGGAAGGGCGGCGCGGCGCGGAACGCCTCGGCGCTCGGGAAGGGCTCAAGCCGCCCGCCCGTGGTCGCCCGCCCCTGCTGCGCCTGTAGCCACGCGTCGAACCCCGACGGCACGAGCCCCCCGGACTCGGTGCGGTCCGCCGCGGCGCGCGTGGCGAGGTGGTTGGCGTACTCGTTCTGCGGATGCCCCGCGTGCCCGCGCACCCACCGCCAGTCGCACTCGTGCGCGGCGGCCGCGGCGACCGCCTCCTGCCACAGCTCGAGGTTCTCGATCGGCCCCGTCTTCCGCGTCCACCCGCGCCGCATCCACCCGGGCACCCACGAGAGCATCCCGTCGACGACGTACTTCGAGTCGCTCGTGAACACCACCGAGAAGCGATGCCCCTTGCGCGACAGCGCCTGGAACGCCTCGATCACCGAGCGCAGCGCCATGCGGTTGTTGGTCGTGTCCGGCTCGCTGATCCAGTAGTCCCAGCGGAGGATCTCGCCCGTGCGCGGATGGCGCCACTCGAGCAGCCCCCCGGCGCCCCCCGGCGTCGCGCCGGCGCGCCCGTTCCCCAGGCACGACTCGTCGGCGTAGACGGCGACCACCGGGTGCGCCGCGCTCATCGCACCACCTCGAAGCCGACGATCTCGTCGACGTAGAGATCCAGCCGGTCGCCGGTGGTCGGGTGCGACGCCTCGATCAGCTCGCGCCCCTGCACGAGGCGCAGCCGGCGCGGCAGGACGACGACCTCCGAGGCGCCGCGGCGCTGCACGGCCAGCCGCCGGCCGTCGGTGATCGCGCGCTCGAGCGCGTCGTACTGGGCAGAGGTGAGCTGGGCCATGCGCGCAAGGTAGCCGCGGCGCCGACCGGGGCGGAGGGGCCGAGGGCGGACGATCCGCCTCGGGCTCGCCCGCTCACCCGCACCACGCCGTCACCACCCCCTCGAGCACGCGCACCGCCCGCTCGATCTCGTCGACCGGGATCCACTCCTCCGCCGCGTGCGCCAGGGCGATGTCCCCCGGGCCGAAGCAGATCGCCGGGATCCCCGCCTCGTTGAGCAGCGCCGCGTCCGTCCACGCGCTCATCCCCGCGATCGGCGCCGGCTCCCCGGCCGCCCCGAGCGCCGCCGCCACCGCCCGCACGAGCGGCGCCTCCGCCGGCACGTCGCTCGGCGGCTGCGCGAAGTCGAGGGCGACCCGCGCGTCGAAGCTCCGGCGCCGCGCCCGCACGCGTTCGCACGCCGCCTCGAGCTCCGCCTGCGCCCCGGCGGCGCTCTCCCCCGGGATCGTCCGCCGCTCCAGCCGCAGCACGCACCGGTCCGGATAGGTGGTCAGCCCGATCCCCCCCTCGATCAGCGAGGCGTGCAGCGAGCCGCGCCCGAGCAGCGCGTGCGCCGCCCGCCGCGGCAGCTCCTCCTCGTCCAGCAGGTCCAGCTCGGCGAGCAGCAGCCCGGCGTGGCGGATCGCGTCGACGCCCAGGTCGTATCGGCTGCCGTGCGCGGCGCGCCCGTGCACCGTCACCGTGTACCAGGCGAAGCCGCGGTGCGCGGGCATGATCGCCAGCCGCGTCGGCTCGGTGACGATCGCCGCGTCCACGCGCTCGCCCCGCGCCGCGAGGTCGGCGACGAGCGCGCGCGTGCCGACGCTCTCGAACTCCTCGTCCGCCACCGCGGCCACGAGCACCGTGCCGCGCACCCGCCCCGCCGCGTGCGCCCGCGCCGCCGCTGCGCACATCGCCGCGACGCCCCCCTTCATGTCGGCCGACCCGCGCCCGTAGAGCCGCCCGTCGCGCTCCTCGGCGTCGAAGGGCGCGTGCGTCATCCCCTCGGTGCCGACGACGTCCAGGTGGCCGTTGAGCATCAGCGTGCCCGCCCCCCGCTCGCCGCGTCCGAGGCGGGCGACGACGTTCGGGCGGGCGTGCGCCGCGTCGCGCACCTGCACGTCGAAGCCCCACCCGGCGAGCACCCCGCCGAGCAGGCGCGCCGCCTCCGCCTCGCCCGGGGCCCCGGGGACGAGCGAGGGGTTGCGCGAGTCGACGCGCACGAGCGCGCGGGTGAGCCCGACGGCGTCGGCGAACGGGAGCATCGGAGGCATGAACGAGGTGGGAAGGGGGGGTGGCCGGACGACGTGGCGCCGCCGGCCTAACGCGGCGGCAGGGGGGCGGCCGCGGCCGGGGCAGGGTGCGCCACCACCTGCACGCCGTCGTCGTCGAGCCGCACCGCGCCCAGCAGCTCGCCGAGCGGCGCGACGGCGGCGCGCACCTCCTCCTCGCGCCCCGCGGCGGCCAGCAGCAGCACGCACCCACCGCCCGACGCCCCGAGCGCCTTGCCGCCGAGCGCCCCGGCGGCGGCGCCGCGCGCGAGGATCGCGTCGATGCGGGGGGTGGGGATCGCCGGATGCAGCCCGCGCTGGTGCACCCAGTGCTCCGCCAGCTGCGCCCCGAGCGCCTCGAGGTCGCCCGCGGCGAGCGCGTCGGCCATCAGGCGCGCCAGCGCCGCCATGCGCGCGAGCGCGTCGACGACGCGCCGCTCGCCGGCGCGGTAGGCGTCGAGCACCGCGGTGATGGTGTCGGCCGAGATGCGCGACTCGCCGGTGTAGACGACCACCAGCCGCCGCGCGAGCGCCTCCGCGTCGGCGAGCGGGATGCGGTGCACCCGCGCCGGCGCCCCCCCCGCGGCCGCGCCGAAATCGAGGCGGAGCGCCCCGCCGTGCGCGGCGGCGTAGTGGTCCTGCCGCCCGCCGGCGATCCCGGCGTCCTCGACCTCGACGGCGCGGCTCCACTCCGCCAGCCGGTCGCGCGCCGCCGCGTCGAGGGCGCCCGCAGGGGCGATCTCGCCGCGCCACGCGGCCGCCGCCGCGGCGAGCGCCACCCCGGCCGCCGAGG
>ERZ1066121.2473-NODE-2473-length-11609-cov-7.174745_pt1 | contig 11609 bp, 13 predicted proteins | sample MGYA00382768_ERZ1066121 | MGnify/ENA primary metagenome ERZ1066121 (study PRJEB33369, sample SAMEA5778351) | biofilm metagenome | biome: Industrial cooling water; feature: Water cooling tower basin; material: Biofilm | place: United Arab Emirates | collected... | reverse complement strand
AACGATTGCCCAGACAACAAGTCCGCGCCATCTACGATACCGACTGCGATATAGCCAGCGTTCGCTTCCATCTACACTGTCTTTTCGGTAAGGATTGCCCCAGTGGCGTATGAAGTCGGCTCGTGACGGATGGCCGGTCTGCTCTTGTAGTTCCCCGATACCAGATGCGGGCATTTTGTTTTTAGTGTGTTGAGCAGCCCCCAGAATCAAGTGTACGCCAATGCAGCTCGACGTCATTGCCATAACCGCAAAGCACGACAGCGACGCGGCCAACCGCTTAAAGTTCGGAGCCATTGTTTGACCTGCTTCTTTAAAGCAGCGCGCCCGGTGAGCGAGGGCCCAAAAACCACTTATGCCACAAAATTATCCGACTTCTTCACTCCGCCGCCTTCTACTTTTCGCCTCCTCATCGCCACCCTTGTGCGCCGCCTGGTCGCTGTCGAACTGCTCATTCTGACCGTTTTCGTCGTCGTCGGCGCCTGCTCGTGGGTCGGGCAGCCCGCAGCCAACTTTATCAACATCATCGCCCCCGGACAGCACCTGACGTACTCCTTTGCCGTTGATACAGTGCCCGGCCCCGTTCGTCAGGTGCCGGAACAGGAGGGCGGCCCTTGCTCAGACGCCGCGTCCGCCGGGGCAGGCTCTGGTGCAGGTTGCGCCGGTTTGGGTATGGCCTCCGGCAATCGACGGCTTTTTTAATCCTCTTTCGTGCGCCGTCTCGTAGCGGCCGTATCAATTCATACGTCTTCCACCTATGTCCTGTTGCCATTACCTCGCTCGTCTGGCCGCATTGCTCAGCCTGTTGAGCGTTGCGGCCCCGGCCCGCGCCCAACAACCCGCCGATGCGCCGCCCGAAACCGCCATTCGCCGGTATTTGAAGGTGCCGGCGGGCGGCATCGACCTCTACGAGCACCGCGCCGACCCTCGGCCTGCGCGCCACCTGCGCGCTCATCCGCGCCTCTACGTGCAGACCGCGCCCGATACCACGTGGTTTCGGGTGCTGCTGGCGGGTAACTCGTACTTCGTGCGGCAGCGGGCGCTGCCGGTGCCGGGGTGGGTGGCAGGTACGAAGTAACGGCCCGGCGAACCGCTATGGCCATCGGGCCAGACGGTTGTCAAGGAAATAAAAAAAGTCCCTCAGCGCAAGCTGAGGGACTTTTTCGTGGTCGCGTAAGGAGTCGAACCTTAAACCTTCTGATTCGTAGTCAGATGCTCTATCCAGTTGAGCTACGCAACCCTGTGGGTACCGAAAAGGCGAATCGTTTTCGCTTTTCGTTCCGCAAAGGTAGGACGTGGCACGGTAACGGCGCAACTCCGTGGCGGAAAGTTTTTGGCAAGGTGTGGTCGCGTAAGGAGTCGAACCCTAAACCGTCTGATCCGAAGTCAGATGCTCTATCCAGTTGAGCTACGCGACCAATGGACGCAAAACTACGTGTAATTCAAAAGCGTCTGGCCCCCAGCGCCCGCCGCACGGCGTGGTTGATGAGCACGAACAACCCCGCCCCCGATGCCAGCACCAGTCCTACCACCAGCCATTGGCCCTGTGTAGTGCGTTCAGGATGAGCCAGAAGCGCGGCAAGTCCGGCGGCGCGGGTGCCGAGCCAGTAAAAGAACAACGTGCGAGGCAGCATCCCGAGCACCGAGCCTACAATGAATCGCTGAAAATTGACACCGGCTGCCGCCAGCACAAACGTCATCAGCGCAAAAGGCAGCACCGGCGAGAGCCGTACCAGAATGATGAGCTGCAACGATTCGGCCCGCAGCTCGCGCAGCACGGCTTCGGCCTTCGGAAATAGCTCAATGAAGCGCTGTAGCGCCCCCCGGTCGATGAGCGTAGCGAGCCGGTAGTTGGCCGCCGCCGCCAGGCCGTAGGCGGCTACGGTGCCCGCGAAGCCTTCCCACCCCAAAAAATAGCCGCTGATGAGCGCGATGAACGTGGTGTGCGTGAGGCCCAGCCCCATCAGCGCCGCCGTGATGGTGAAGTACACCAGCATCCGCGTACTGCTCATTCCGGCGAGCCACATCGAGCCGCCGCCGTCGTAGAGCCATGCCGTGACGAGCGAATCGACCAGAAACGGTGCTATGGCCAGCACCAGCACCGCCGCGAGCGAGCGCGAATTGAGCAATAGGAAATCCCGAAACATTACTTTGCTTTCTAATGCGCCACAAAGAACCGACCGCGCCCGGCGCCGTACGACGGGTGCCCACCCTACGTGGCGCCGCCGGAAGCACTCGGCGCCCAATGGGGTTACGTGCCGATGCCTGAAACCGCCGCCCTTGCCCCGCCCGTGCGCCCCGACCTGCTGCGCCTTTCCTACGACGATTACCGCGCGCTGCCGGCCGTCGCCAACTCCGACCTGAGCCGCCTGCGCGACTATCTCAACGGGCGCGGGCCGCGTTCGTTGGGCAACTCGGCGGCGCTGTCGTTCGGCACGGCCTTCCATACGGCCCTGCTCGAGCCGGAGGCCTACGTGCCGGGCCAGCGAGGCATCAACGACTCGCTGGTGTGGTGGATGGTGGAAGCCGTGCGCTACAACGACGACCTGCGCCGGATGCTCGATACGGGCCTCGCCGAGCCGAGCTGCCTCTTCACCGACGCCGAGACGGGCACCGTCTGTAAGCTCCGCGCCGATCTGGTGGTGCCCACCGAGGGGGCGTACACCATCGTCGATTTCAAGAGCACGATGGCGCCCGACTGGCACCAGTTCGCGCTACAGTGCTCCGTTTTCGACTACGACCGGCAGGCGGCGTTTTATCTGGATGCGCTCCGGGCCGACCGGTTTTTGCTGGTGGGTGTGCAAAAGGCGGCGCCCCACGGCGTGTTTCTGGTGGAAGTGACGCCGCAGATGCTCGCCGAGGGCCGCGCCAAGTACCGCGCGTTGCTCACGCTGCTGGTGCCCGGCCGCGAGGCGGAAGTGCTGCCCTTCGTGAGCGCCGAGGCCGTGCGGGCAGCCGTGAAGGAGTTGGGGTTGGGTGGTGGAGATGCGGAGGGAGGAATAGACTTCTAAGAGGCTGGTTGCGGTAACTAATGGACCGCGAACCTCCGGTTCGCCCGCAGTTAGGCACGGCGGTTAGGTAAGGCGGTTGGGGACAGCGGTTGGGGGCCACCTCGTTGCGCCGTAGCGGGTCCACTCGGTACGCCCCAACGCCCAGCCAGCGGCGCCCAGCCGCGAGCGAACCGGAGGTTCGCGGACCATTGGCTACCGCACACAACTTCTACATTGGAATCAGGGGGATGTTGTGGGATGGGTGAGATGAAGAACTAGCCGCGACGGAATACAATGGCCCGAAACAGTTTCAGAGTGGAGTATCGGGCGACTCTTCCAACTCATTGCCGTCATATTCGGCAGCGCGTTGGGTACTCAGACCAGAGTCGGGCGCGAGGCGACCGGTGGCCAGGACGGTGCGGTAGTTGGTCAGCCAGGCCGTATGATGGTGCTGCCGCGCCGCCGAGCCGATGCCAGTGGCGGGGTCGGTGGTGAGCGAGCCGGGGCGGCGGCGGCGTAGGTACAGAAACGCATCGACGTTGCCGATGCGCCACGTCGGCGCGGCCCGCAGCAGAAGCTGCGTGTCGAGGCCGAAGCGCAGGTAGGTCGAGAAGCCGCCCACCGCCAGCAAACTCGCGCGGCGCACGAGGAGCGTCGGGAACAGCACGGGATGGCCCATCGTGGCGCGCAGCGCGGCGGAGGCATCCAGCGGAAACCGCCGTGCCACCACTGCGCCGGCGAGGTAGTCGAGCCGCAGCTCGTGCGAGCCAACGGCATCGAGGCCACCGGCCGCGAGCGCGGCGGTCAGGCGCGCGGCGCGGTCGGGGGTGGGCGCGTCGTCGGAATCCTGAAACAGCAGCAGTTCGGTGGTGGCGCGCTCCAGGGCGCGCTGGCGAGCTACGTACGGCCCGACGCCGGGCCGCCGCAACGCGCCGAACCAGATGGCCGGAAAAGCCGCCCGCACCGCCTGCATCGGCGCCGACACCGGCTCGTCGAGCACCACGAATGCCGCATCGGGCGCGGGCGCGGGCAGGCTGCCGGTGGCGCTGCCGCCGGCCGGCGCGGCGGGGCGCAGTTGCGGCGCCAGCCGCGCCAGGCACTCGGCCAGCCAGCGCGCGCCGCCCCGGTGCGGCACGACCCACGTCAGGGCGAGCGCGGCAGTTGCGGGGGTGCCGACAGCCGTGGCGCGAGCGCCCCGGCGCCGCACCTGCACCACCCGAATGCCGACGTCGGGCAGGCGCAGGGCGGCATCGAGGCGCGCGAGCAGCGGCGCGGCGGGGCCGGGCAGGCAGGGCAGCAGTTCCGGCGGGGCGGCCCACGAATGCACCGGCGCATCGACCCGGCCCGCGAGTACGGGCGGGCGCCGGTAGCGCACCAGCACCACCACGGTGGCCGATTCGGGCGGCCAGTCGGCCGCCAGCGCCCGCTGCACGGCCGCCACCCCGAGCATATCGCGGGGGTCGAGCACGACCCTGAGCGCGGGCGGCCCGATGGAGCAACCGGGCGGGCGCGTCAGCTCGAGCAGGCGCGGCGTCGGGCAGCGGCGATGCCGCCACCGCCCCACCGCGCGAATTGCCTTCTCGGCGCCCCGCTCGCCGGCGCCCAGGGCGTGGCGGAAGCGCGTGGCCACGGCGGCCGGGCGCAGGTGCCCGCGCCATCGCGCCAACCAGGCCGAGAAGGAAGGAGACATTGTGGGCGCTACGGTGTTCTGACCGGCCGCTGGTCGGCGCACGGCCGACGGCCAACGCCGCGTACGCAAGAAACACCTCATTCTTCATTTTCCGCCGTAGATGCCGGAGCTGCCCGAAGTCGAAACCTACCGCCGCTTTCTCGATGAACTGGCCCTGCACGAGCCGATTGCAGCCGTGCGCGTATTGGATGCCCACGTGCTGACCGTGCCCGAAACGGCGTTGCGCGCGGCCCTCACGGGGCGGCGCCTGACGGGGTCGCGCCGGGTGGGCAAAAATCTGCTGTTGCTCCTCGACCAGCCCGCCGGTGCCGCCCTCACGCTGCACTTCGGAATGACCGGCGACGTAGCCGCCTACCGCGACGACGTGGACCGCCCCCGCTTCGTGCGCGTTGAGTTGATGCTGACCAGTGGCCTCCGCATCGGATTCGTGGACCCGCGCAAATTCGGGCGCGTGGGCCTGACGACCGACGTGGCCGACTTCCTGAAAGCCAAGCGCCTCGGCCCCGATGCCCTCGACGACCTCTCGCCCGCCCACTTGGCCGCCGCGCTCGGGCGCCGTAAGTCGGCGCTGCTCAAATCGGCGTTGCTGGATCAGCAGCTCACGGCCGGCCTCGGCAACTGGATCGTGGACGAAGTGCTGTTTCAGGCCCGCCTGCACCCCGCCCGCCGCTGCGGCGAGTTGACGGCGGCGGAGACGGAGCGCCTGCACGAGGCCATCGGCTACGTGCTGCGGACGGCCGTAACTGCCGAAGCCCGGTACCGCGATCTTCCGGCCGATTTTCTCATCCACGCCCGCGAGTGGGACACGACGCCCGTCGGTGCCACCACCACGCAGTGCCCGCGCCACGCGCGCACACGCATCCAGAAGCACTACGTCGGCGGGCGCGCTACCTACTGGTGTGGCCGCTGCCAGCCGAAGCCCGCCGCGTGGGAGCCGCCGTCTGAGTGACGGCTGACGGGCGGTGCAACCGCCAGAGCGGGAAAGGCCGCGCATCTTGCATCCGGGGCGCGGGTGGTGCGCCTTTTTAAGCGGGCAGCCACAAGCTGCAAGCTAACCATCTGATTTTGAATCGTTGACAACCAATCGAAACCCGATGAACTTTTGGTTGACCGTTTACCAGTGGCTATGTCGTCTCTACTGACCGCCTATACGGGCCGCGTACGGGTGCGCGTGGGCGGGCTGCTGCTCAGTCCGGCCGCCGATGCGGTGTTGTTGGCGGGCCATCGGGGGCTGTTGCCTGATGGGGCGGTGTTCTGGTCGCCGCCGGGCGGCGGGTGGCAGTTCGGCGAATCGCTGGCGGAGGCCGTGCGGCGCGAGTTTCTGGAGGAAACCGGCCTGACGGTGCGCGTCGGGAGCCTGTTGCACGTACACGAGTTCCGGGACGTGGCGGCGGGTTTGCAGGCGGTCGAGCTGTTTTTTGCGGTCGAGGCGGCCGACCGTGCCGCCGTGCCGCGCCTCGGCCACGACCCCGAGCACTCACCCGACGCGCAGCTTCTGACCGGCCTGCGTTGGCTTACCCCGGCTGCGTGGCAGGCGCTGCCGCCCGCGCACCTGCACCCCGTCGTGCGGGGAGCCGGCTCGCCGGCCGACGTGCTGACGCCGCGATTCCAATCGGCTTGATACGCCCCCCAGGGCGCTGCGTCAGGGGTGAGGCGCGCGTTACCTTTGGGGTTTGGCGCCCCGCAGGGGCCGCCGTCCTCCGCGTATGTCTGCTGCTGCCCCCGTCATTGCTCCGGTTGTACTTACGCCCACGCTGCGCGTACACGACGAGACGTTCGACCCCGCCCAGCGCACCCGATACGGCCTGTACGTGGTGATTCGCGCCGACGGTGGTCTGCGGCTGGCGGTGTTGGACACAGGGCGTACCAAGTTTCTGGTGCTCGAAGATTACGATCAGCCGCCCGCCCCCGCCGATGGTCCCGACGTAACCCCCGTCAGCCCCACGGCTACGCTTCGCGCGCTTACCCAACACCACGGGTGGGTCGGCGCGCGGGGGTGGCACCACGTGCGGGTAGCCGTGCAGCACGCGCGCGCCACCCTCGTGCCCACCGACTTGTTTCGCCCTGCCGACGCCGCTGCCCTGCTAGCCCTGCACTGTGATGTGCAACCCGACCACGAGCGCGCACTCTGGCACCAGCACCCGGCCGCCGACCTCACCGCCGTCTTCGCCACCGAGGCGGCATTGCCCGATTGGCTCTCGGCTACCTACGGCGCCGGCGTGGCGCAGGTGCTGCCGTGCCTGAGCAGCCTGGTTGAGGGGGTGTTGCACCAGCCCTCACGCGCCGAAACGTCGTTCGCGCCCAACCCTGCCACCATGAATCTGCACGTATCGTCGGGGCTGCTGACGGTGGCCGTCGTGCGCGGCCGACGGCTCGAGTTCACCAACGTTTTCGCCTTCACCACCCCCGAAGACTTGGTGTACTACACCATTCTGGTGATGCAGGAACTGCAACTCACGCCCGAGCAGGTGCCCGTCACGGTCTGGGGCGACCTCACGCCCGATGCGGCGCTGCTGCAGTTGTTGCGTCGGTACGTGCGTACCGTCCGCCTCGGCGAGCGCCCCCCCGACCTGCACTACACCTACCGCCTCGACCAGACGTTTCCGCACCGCTACTTCGAGTTGTTCGCGGTTCATCTGTGCGGCTGAGCACCGGACCACGAACCTCCGGTTCGCCTCCACGGCATATCGGCCGCGAGTGCCGGGCCTTGCCTAACCGCGACACCTAACCACCACACCTAAACGCCGCGCCTAACCGCGAGCGAACCGGAGGTTCGCGGTCTATTCCCAGCCGCCGTGAGTTGACGCAAGCAGCTCCTCAGAGCGCCGCAGCCGCATCCGCCACCAGTTCTTCCACATCCTCCACCCCCACCGACAACCGCACCAGCCCCGGCGTGATGCCCAACCGGCGGCGCATTTCATCCGGCACGGTGCGATGACTGGTTGAGAGCGGATGCGAACTGGACGAGGCCACGCCCGCCAGCGACGGCGCCAGCGGAAACAGCTTCGTCTGCCGGAAAAAGCGGTCGGCCGCTGCCGCTGAGTCGTCTTTCAACCGAAAAGAGAGCATCCCGCCGAACCAGCCGCCGCTGAACTGCTCGGCGGCCAGCGGATGGCCTTCGTGCGTGGGCAGGCCAGGGTAGTACACGGCCGCCACGGCCGGGTGGTCGGCGAGGAATCGCGCTACCGCCAGCGCGTTTTCCGAGTGCTGCCGCACGCGCAGGCGCAACGTTTTGAGGCTCCGCTCGGTCAGCCACGCATCGAACGGCCCCAGCGCGAGGCCCAGCTTGCTGCCCACGGCGCGCAGGCGGCGTACCAGTTCTTCGTCGCGCGCCACCACCACGCCGGCCGTCACGTCGGAGTGGCCGGAGAGGTATTTCGTGGCAGAGTGCCACACCAGATCAGCGCCCCACCCGAGCGGACGGCTCAGCAAGGGCGTCGCGAAGGTGTTGTCGATGAGGAGCTTGATGCCGTGCGCGCGGCAGGCGGCGCCGAGGCGCGGCCCGTCGAGCACGGTCAGGAGCGGGTTGGAGAGGGTTTCGGCGAGCACGAGCCGCGTGGTCGGCTCGGCCCAGCGGCCGAGGTCGTAGAGGTCGGCCAGCGGCACGTAGGTGGTGCGGATGCCAAAACGGTTCAGCTCCGTGGAGAGCAGCGCCACGGAGCCGCCGTACAGTTCTTCGGGGCACAGAATGTGGTCGCCGGCCTCGCACGTGGCGAACACGGCCGCCAGCAGCCCCGCAATGCCCGACCCCGTGGCTACGCCGCCCGTGGCGCCTTCCAGCCGCGCCACTTCGCCGATGAAGGCATCGGTGTTGGGGTGCTCGATGCGGGCGTAGGCGTAGCGGCCGTCCTGGCCGGGGTGGGCGTAGTAGTCTTCCAGCTCATCGAGTGAGTTGAAGGAGAAGACTGAGGTTTGGTAGATGGGCGGCGATTTGGGGTGCGACGGCATAGCACCCGCAAGGTAGCGGTCAGGCCGGCGCCGACGCGGTGGCGTCGGCCAGCAAGGCGCGCACCTTATCGGCGATGAGGTCGCGGATTTGCCGAAACTCGGCCGGTTCGAGGTGGCGCGGGTCGGGGATTTGCCAATCGAGCCGGTGCCGCGCGGCGATGAACGGACAGGCATCGCCGCACCCCATCGTCACGACGTAATCGAAGGCAATGTCGCGCACCTCGTCGAGCGATTTACTCTGGTGCGTCGTCAGGTCGTAGCCCAGTTCGGCCATCGCGGCCACGGCTTTCGGATTGACTACGCCCGACGGCCGCGACCCGGCACTGTACGCCTCCACCGCGCCGCCGCTCAGCAACCGGGCAAACGCTTGCGCCATCTGGCTCCGGTTGGCGTTCTCGACGCACACAAAAAGGAGTTTTTTCACGGGTGAAAATTTGATGTAGAGTCTTGTTGAGAGTCTGGTTGGGAATCTGATTGCGCGTCTGTCAGGGAAGAAGCGGAATCCGCAGAAAACAGCAGCCGGTCAACCGCAGCCGCCAACACGGCCCCACCCAGCGGCCCGACGACATAAATCCAGACATCCGTGAGGCGCCCGCTGACCACCGCCGGCGCCACCGACCGAATAGGGTTCATCGACCCGCCGCTGACGGGGCCACCGGCCAGAATTTCCAGCGCCACCACGGCGCCTACCGTAAGGCCCGCCAGCAGGCCGCGCTCGCGCGAGCCGTGCGCCACGCGCAGCACGATCAGCAGCAGCCAAAACGTGAGGACGATTTCGGTTGCCAGTCCCACGCCCGCCCCGAAGCCGGGCCGCGTGCCGCCCAGCGCCGGGCCGACCAGCGGCGTCAGCAGCCGCACCAAGCCACTGGCGGCCAGGCCGCCCGCCGTCTGCGCCGCCACGTATGGCAGCACGACGCGCCCCGGCAGCCGCCCGGCCGCCCAAAAACCCACCGTAGCAGCGGGGTTGAGGTGCGCGCCGCTGATGTCGCCGAATGCCTGAATCAGCACGAAAACCGTCAGGCCGCACACGGCAGCTACGCCGCCCAGTCCCAGCGCCCCGGTTTGCGCATCGACGGCCGTGGCGCCCGTGGCGAACAGGACGAGCGCCAGCGTACCGAGCGCTTCGGCCAGCAACACGCGCCTCATTGGCCTACCACTGTGCTGCGCCGTTCGAGCAGCAGCGTATCGCGCCAGTGGCCCCGAAGCTGGCCGATGCGCTCGCGCCGCCCCACCAGCCGAAAGCCCGCCGCCTCGTGCAGCCGAACACTGGGCAGGTTTTCGGGGAAGATGCCGGCTTGCAGCGTCCACAGGCCGGCGGCTTCGGCAGCAGCTACCAGCGCCGTCAGCAGCGCCTGCCCGACGCCCTGCCCGCGCGCAGCGGCGGCCACGTACACGCTCACTTCGGCCACGCCCGCGTACACGCATCGGCCCGACACGGGCGTGAGCGCCGCCCAGCCAAGCACTGGTTGGCCGTCATCGTCGCCCACCGCGACCAGTCGGCCCGTGGACAAATGACTGGCGTCCCACGCATCCCACGCGGGCGCCTCGGTGGTGAAGGTGGCGTGGCCCGTGGCGATGCCTTCGAGGTAGATACGCCGCACGTCGGGCCAGTGCGCGGCGGTCAGAGGGAGTATCTGCACGGCCTCAGCAGCAAGCGGGGTCAAGCGTACGGGTGGCGGGGGTGCCGCACGCGCAACCAGCCTCGGCCGTAACGGGCGCCACGGTGAAGTCGGCCAGCGCCAGCATCGGGATTTCTGCCTGCGCGGCCGGCGCTGCGCAACACGCCGTGGCCGCCTCCGACTCGTAATGCGGGTCGTTGAACTCAGCGTCTTCGTGGAAATAGTACACCTCCCACTGCGCGCCATCCGGGTCCGTGACCCAGAATTTATCCTGCTTGGCGAAGCAGCAAGCCGTCCCGATTTCCTCGCGGCTGATGAGGCCGGCAGCTTCGGCCGCCGCGCGCCGCTCGGCAAGCTGCGCGAGCGTCTCAACCTGAAAACCCAGGTGCCCGAAATTGGCCTGTACCCGCGTCGGGTTCTCCACGAACGAGATGATCAGCGACGGCTCACCCAACGTGTATTTGGCGTAGCCGGGCCGCACTTTGGTCGGCTCCTGGCCGAAGAAAGCGGTGTAAAAACTGACCGTAGCGGTCAGGTCGCGCACGTACAGCGAGACGTGCATCCGGGGGAAAATGGACATTGGCGTAGGGGGAAAAGATGAAAGTGTCAGCACGCGCAAGCCGGAGCGGCGGGCGGTATGTGGGTCAGCAAATCGTTGAGCAGCGTGCGCGCCTTCACCCAGCCGGCCGGGTCGAGGCAGTAGCACACGCGCGGGCCGTCGATCTCGCCCTGCACCAGCCCGGCCGCTTTCAGCTCTTTGAGGTGCTGCGAGACGGTGCTTTGCGACAGCGGCAGCTCCTGCACGATGTCGCCGCAGATGCACGTCTGGCGGGTGGCCAGCAGCCGCAGAATCGCCACGCGGGCGGGGTGGCCGAGGGCTTTGGCGATGGTAGCTAAGTCTTGTTCGGCGGTGGTGAAGTGGTCGCGCTTGTGGGTGGCCATTGGATGTTTTCGTTCATCGTCGATTTACGATGACAAAGCTACGATTATTTTTTGGAAAACGGCACAGGGCTCACTCTTTATTTTCAAACTCGTTGCGATGCCGAGCTTGTGGAATGAGCAATAGAGTTATTACGAAGGGCCATCAAGTGTTACCTTTCACGGCGATAAGTTGATTCTAAGCCGTTATGGCTGCCAGCAACTGTCTTTTCAGTCAAACAACCTGCTCCACATCCAATGGATCTCAAAACGCTCGCCCACTTCTTCAATCAGCGGATGTATTCTATCCCTAACTACCAGCGCGGTTATAGCTGGCAGGAAGAAAACGTTAAGGCATTGCTCGATGACTTAGCCAATGCTATTCAACTGGATAATTCACATTTCACAGGAACTATCACGCTCAATCGTCATCCGACGGTGCCGGAG
>ERZ1066121.2472-NODE-2472-length-11613-cov-5.966257_pt1 | contig 11613 bp, 10 predicted proteins | sample MGYA00382768_ERZ1066121 | MGnify/ENA primary metagenome ERZ1066121 (study PRJEB33369, sample SAMEA5778351) | biofilm metagenome | biome: Industrial cooling water; feature: Water cooling tower basin; material: Biofilm | place: United Arab Emirates | collected... | reverse complement strand
TCTCCGGCCCGTTGAACCACAAGCGGATGCCGGCCTCGCGCAGCAGTGGCACGCGGCGCGCCGAGCCCTCCAGCAGCGGCGCCACGTGATCGAGATCGTCGGGCAGGGTGCCGTAGGCGAAATCCTGCGGGATGCCCGCCATGCCCCAGGGCTTCGCCTTGGGTTCGAACCAGCCGACCAGCAGCTTGCCGGCCTCGGGCTTCACATAGGTGCAGGCATCCATGTCGCGCAACACGGGCAGGCCGGCAGGCAGCGCGGCGATGGGTTCGGTGACGACGTAGAAATGTTCGGCGGCGTGCAGGGGGACGTTCACGCCGGCGGTTGCGGCCAGCTCGCGCGTCCACATGCCGGCGCAAAGCACGACGGTTTCGGCGGCGATCGGGCCCTGCGCCGTCATCACGCCGGTCGCGCGCCCGTTCGTGTGCAGCACCTGCGTGACCGCCACGCCCTCCACCACGCGCGCGCCGTGCTGCCGCGCGCCGGCGGCCAGCGCGCGGCAGGTGTCGCCGGGGGAGGTATAGCCGTCCTTCGGCAGAAAGACGCCGCCGGCGATGTCGCGCGCCTCCATCACCGGCCAGCGCGCGGCGCACTCCGCCGGCGACAGCACCTCCACCTCCAGCCCGAAGCAGGACGCCATGGAGGCGCCGCGCGCCAGCTCCTCCATCCGCGCCGCGCTCGCCGCGACGGCGAGCGAGCCGCATTGCACGAAGCCGGTGGCGTGGCCGGTCTCCGCCTCCAGCCCCTGATAAAGCTGGCTGGTGTACTGCGCGAGGCGCGTCAGGTTCAGCGTGGCGCGCAGCTGGCCGACGAGGCCGGCGGCGTGCCAGGTGGTGCCGCTGGTCAGCTGGTGCCGCTCCAGCAGCAGCACGTCCTGCGCGCCGCGCCGGGCCAGGTGGTAGGCCAGCGAGCAGCCGACGATGCCGCCGCCGACGATGATGATGCGGGCGTGAGAGGGGAGGGAGGGCATGGCATCGAGGATAGGCGGCGGATGGGGCGGAGGGCCAGCGGGGGTCGACGGTCCTGCGCGCAAGGCGATACGAGCGCTCGCGGCGAAGCTCGGCGCCCGTCTCTGTGCATCGGAGCCGTGTTCTCCGCCGCCGGCAGGCCCGTCGCACGGGTTTCGTCTCACCGCGGATGAAGCGCTGTGGTATCCCGGGTCGAGCAGGGCGAGGTCGATCATGTTCAGCGTCGTGTACGTAATCCTGCCCTTTTCGGCGCAACCGCCCGCCGAGGCGATCCGGGCCTCCCTCGCGCCGTTCGGGCGCGGGACGCGGGGCGACCTCCCCGACGACCGGCTCGCCTTCCACGACGAGACCGATCACGTCAGGCGCCTGCACGAGACCCCCTTCGTGTTCACGGACCAGGGCAGCGGCGGCCTGCTTGTCGAGGGGGGCGACACCTGGCACCTCCGCACCGGGGCGGTCCGCGCCGGGATGGCGCGAAGCGGGACGCGGCGCTGGGCCGTGCGTTTCGCCGACATCGAGCCGGATGTGGGGCGCTTCTTCGACCGCTTCGTGGACGGCCTGGAGCGGCACCCCGCCGCCGCCGCCCGGTTCGGGCGCTGGCTCAACCCGCTCGGGCGTTGGGACTGGTGGGACCTGGGGGGGCGCTTCGACGGGCGCATCCTCGGTGAGCGGGCGCGGCACGGACGCACCGTGAGCGCGGTATCGTCCGGCCCGAGCGCCGGGCGCGCAGTGCTCGGCAACCTGCACGCGGCGCTCGAACGCGCGCTCGGGGGGGCCGAGCCGGGGGCAGGGATGGACGTGCGGGCCGACGGCAACGTCGAGATGGTGTCGCGGCTGCTGGAGGACGCGCGAGCGGAGCTCGACCACGCCTTCCCGGGAGCGGTGCTGTTGCCGCCCGAGGCGGTCGCCGACCGCCTGCGCTGGATCGATTCCTGGCCGGAGGTCGGCCCCGCCGAGGCGCTCGCCTGGCTCGGGCTGCCGGAGACGGCGCCGTGGAACCGCGTGGTCGCGGCCGCCTACGCCCGGTTCTCCGATCATTGGGCGGCGGGTGTTGCCTATCACCTCTGACCTTGGGCGGCTGTCGCGGTTTCCCGGCGCGGATCGCCGACCTGGCCCCTCTGCCTGTTCGCCCCATGAGCAGGTGGCTCCTGCTCGTCCATTGCCATAGGCTGGCGCGAATCGGAGGACGGCCATGCCCAGCAACGCCTACCAGCTCGAAAGCGTCGGCGAGGCCTTCCTGGTGCTGATGAAGCGCCGGGGCATCGACCATTTCTTCGTCAACGCCGGCACCGACAGCGCCTCCCTGGTGGAAGCCTATGCGCGCCAGCCGAGCAGCGGGCTGGACTTCCCGAATGCCGTGGTCTGCACGCACGAGAACCTCGCCGTCGGCATGGCGCATGGCTACACCATGGTCACCGGAAGGCCGCAGGCGGTGATGCTGCATGTCTCCGTCGGCGCCGCCAACGCGGTCTGCGCCCTGATGAACGCGGAGCGCGACAACATCCCCATGCTGTTCACCGCCGGCCGCACGCCGCTGTTCGAGCAGGGGCGCCGCGGCGCGCGCAACGTGCCGATCCACTGGGCGCAGGAGATGTTCGACCAGGCCGGCATGCTGCGCGAGATCGTCAAGTGGGACTACGAGCTGCGCGACGGCACGGTGAACCTGGAGGACATCGTCGATCGTGCGCTGGCGGTGACCTCGGCGCCGCCGCAGGGGCCGGTCTACCTGACCCTGCCGCGCGAGGTGCTGGCGACCGAGATGCGCGAGCTGGTGCTGGCCCGCGACGAGCTGGCCGTGCCGAGCGAACCGGCGCCGGACCCGCGCGCGGTGGAGCGCCTCGCCGCGCTGATCGCGGCCGCGGAGTTCCCGGTGATCGCCACCGCAACCGCCGGCCGGCGGCCGGGCGACGTGGCGGCGCTGGGGGCGCTGTGCGAGGCACACGGCATCGGCGTGGTGGAGACGCATGCAAGGTTCCTCGGCCTGCCGGCGAGCCATCCGATGCATCTCGGCATCGCGCTGAAGCCTTGCTTCCCGAAGGCCGACCTGATCATCGTGCTGGAAGCCGACGTGCCCTGGATGCCGTCCGTGGATGGCGGGCCGCGCGCCGGCACGACGCTGGTGAATGCCGGCGTCGATCCGCTCTTCGCGCGCTACCCGGTGCGCGGCTTTCGCGGCGACCTCGCCATCACCGCCACCACTTCCACCCTGCTGCCGGCGCTGGCCGCCGCGCTCGGCGCGCGCAGCGCCGGGGCGGAGGGGCGGCGCGACCGCATCGCTGCGGCATCGCGGGCCGTTCGCGCGGCGCGGGAGGAGAGGGTCGCGGCGCTGCGGGCGGCGCCGCGCATGACCAAGGACTGGATGAACCTCTGCCTGTCAGACGCCAAGCCCGCCAACGCCATCGTGGTGAACGAGTACTGGGCGACGCGCGCCATCCTGGACTGCGAGGCGCCCGGCAGCTTCTACCACCACCCGCCGGCCGCCGGGCTGGGCTGGGGCATGCCGGCGGCGCTCGGCGTGCAGCTGGCCGAGCGCGACCGCACCGTGATCGCCACGCTCGGCGACGGCGCCTACATGTTCGCCAACCCGGCCGCCTGCCACCAGGCCGCGGCGGCGATGGAGCTGCCGCTGCTGACCATCCTCTGCAACAACGCGCGCTGGCACGCGGTGCAGAACGCGGCGCAGACGCTCTACCCCGAAGGTCACGCGGCCAGGCACGCGACGCCGGTGCCGCTCGCCGACCTCACGCCGACGCCGGCCTTCGAGAAGTATGCGGAGGCGTCCGGTGGGTACGGCGAGGTGGTCGCCGACCCGGCCGCGCTGCCCGATGCGATCGCCCGCTCGCTGCGCGTGGTGCGGGAGGAGCGGCGCCAGGCGCTGCTGAACGTGCTCTGCGAGTAGCCGCTATCCCTGCGTCGGCGGAATCCGCAACACCAGCCCGTCCAGCCCCGGATCGAGCCTGATCTGGCAGGACAGCCGCCGCGCCGGCGGCACCGTGCCGAGCGTATCGGCGAGCATGTCCTGCTCGTCCGGCCCCGCGGGTGGCAGCCGGCCCAGCCATTCCGCATCGACATCCACCATGCAGGTCAGGGTGATGCTCTGGGCGCCGCGTTCCACCGGCAGGCCGGCGACGTCATGGCCGACGGCGACATGCATGCCAGTCGGCAGGTCCGGCGCGTCGAAGGTCTCGGAATCGCCATCGGGTTGGACGAAGGTGATGCGCGGCATGGCGCCACCCTGTAGCGCATCCGGCGGCGGCGGTGCAGCATGGCGCCGAATGCGGGAGGATGCGCAACGATGACCTACAAGCCCTTCGACCTGACCGGCAAGGTGGCGCTGGTCACCGGCGGCAATTCCGGCATCGGCCTCGGCATGGCGCTGGCCATGGCGGAGGCCGGCGCCGACATCGCCATCTGGGGCACCAGCGCCGCCAAGAACGACGCCGCGACGGCGACGCTGGAGCGGACCGGCCGCCGCGTGCTGGCGCAGCTCTGCGACGTGGGCGAGGAGGCGGCGGTGGAAGCCGCCTTCGCCGAGACCCTGCGCGCGATGGGCCGGGTCGATGGCTGCTTCGCCAATGCCGGCGTCTCCGGCGGCCGCAGCGGCCCCTTCCTGGAACGCACCGTGGACCAGTGGGACCGCATCATGCGGGTGAACCTGCGCGGCGCCTTCCTCACCTTCCGCGCCGCGGCGCGTCACATGAAGGAGCGGGCGGAGGGGGGCGACAAGGGCGGCGCGCTGGTCGCCACCGCCTCCGTCGCCGCCATCGAGGGCGCGGCGCGCAGCGAGCACTACGGCGCCAGCAAGGGCGGCGTCACGGCGATGGTGCGCGCCCTGGCGGTGGAGCTGGCACGGCACGGCATCCGCGCCAACGCCATCCTGCCGGGCTGGATCGAGACGGAGATGACGGCGCGATCGGTAGCCGATGCGAAATTCGCCGCCAACGTTCTGCCACGCGTGCCGATGCGCCGCTGGGGCACCGGTGCGGATTTCGGCGGCATCGCGGTCTACCTGCTGAGCGACGCCAGCAGCTTCCACACCGGCGACGCCTTCGTCATCGACGGCGGCTACACGAAGTTCTGAGGGGGTTCCGGTGGCGGATTCGGAGATCGGCGTCTGGCGCCTGGTGGAAGCACGGGCGCGCGACGCGCAAGGCAATACCGTTCCCTCGCAGTTCGGCCCGACACCGCTCGGCGTGGTGACCTTCGACGGGCGACGCATGATCGCGGCGCTGGGCGATGCAAGGGAGGCGGTGCCGGAGGGTGAGGGGCCGCGGCAGTACAATTCCTACGCCGGACCCTACCGTTTCGACGGCACGACGCTGGTGACCGGGGTGGACTGCGCCTCCTCCGCGGACCGCATGGGCGCGGACCAGGTGCGCGGCGTGCGCTTCGAGGAGGGCGGCCGGCGCATGGTGCTGACGCCGCCGCCGCGCATGATCCGCGGGGTGATGCACCACCCAGAGCTGGTCTGGGAGCGGATGGGTTGAACCGCGGCGTGCGGCGCGGCACGCTCCGCGCAAGCACAGGGGAGCCGCGCCATGCGCTCGCTGAACGTCATGCATGATCGGGCGCGCAGAAGCCGGCCCGTCCCAGGGCATTCACGCCGAGGCGGCGCGCGCCGCAGCCGAGCCCACGCTGAACCGGCTGATGGCCATGGGCAACGGCGCCGCATCGACCCCGCGCCCGAACGGCCGAGTGCCTGATGGTCCATCGCCCCACCCTCGTCATGGCCGGATTCGGTCCGGCCATCTGCGCAGGATGCGCGGATCAAGCCCGCGCACGACGGGGAACACCAGCTCTGTCGGAGGACCCGCCCCATGCCCCGCCGCTACATCGACCTCTCCGTCGCGCTCCGCGCCGGCATCAACTCCGACCCGCCCGGCAGCCTGCCGCAGATCGAGTACCTGAACCACCACGACACCGCGGCACGCATGGCGGAGTACATGAACGTGCCCGTCTCCGCCCTGCCGGAGGGCGAGTATGCCGCGGTGGAGCGGGTGCAGATCAGCACGCACAACGGCACGCATGTCGATGCGCCCTACCACTACTTCTCGCGCCAGGATGAGCGGCTGATCCCCGGCGGGCGCCCTTCCATGCGGATCGACGAGATGCCGCTCGAGTGGTTCCACAATCCCGGCGTGAAGCTGGACTTCCGTCATTTCCCGGACGGCTACGTGGTGCAGCCCGGCGACGTGGAGGCGGAGCTGCGCCGCATCGGCCACGTGCTGAAGCCGCTGGAGATCGTGGTGGTGAACACCCGCGCCGGCAGCCGCTACGGCGAGGAGGACTACGTCGACAGCGGCTGCGGCATGTCCAAGGCGGCGACCCTCTGGCTGCTGGAGCGCGGCATCCGCGTGGTCGGCACCGATGGCTGGTCCTGGGACGCGCCCTTCAGCTTCACCAGGCAGCGCATCGCAGAGGGCGGCTCGCCTGAGCTGATCTGGGAGGGCCACCGCGCCGGGCGCGAGATCGGCTATTCCCACATCGAGAAGCTGCACAACCTGGAGATCCTGCCGCCGGACGGGTTCGAGGTGGTGTGCTTCCCGGTGAAGGTGCACCGCGGCTCGGCCGGTTGGACCCGGGCGGTGGCGATCATCGAGGGGTAGCGGCGGGAGGCGGAACCCCCACCCCGTCGGACATGCATGTCCGACCCCCCGCAAGCGGGGGAGGGAGGGGCCCGCGAAGCGGGAGGGTGGGGGTGGACAGAACCTGCCCAAGGCGGCGGCAGTCCTGGTCCGCGCCGGCGATTTTGCCGCGCGCGACGCGATTGCCCCGGCGCGCCCGCCGCGCCAGCATCACCCTGCCGCGCAGACCCGGAACCCTCGCCATGGCGACGATCGACACCGCCCGCTTCCTCGCCGACCTGAACGAGCTGCGCCGCTTCGGCGCGTTCAGGACCGGCGTGCACCGCCCCACCTATTCGCCGCAGGACATGGAGGCGCGGCGCTGGCTGGTGGCGCGGCTGGAGGAGTGCGGGCTGGAGGCGACGATCGACGGCATCGGCAACGTGCACGGCCGCCACAAGGGCCCGGGCCCGCACCTGCTCGTCGGCAGCCACATCGAGAGCCAGAACGAGGCCGGCTGGCTGGACGGCGCGCTCGGCGTCGTCGCCGGCGTGGCGCTGGCGCGTGCCGGGCTGCCGGTGGATGTCTGCGCCTTCGCCGACGAGGAGGGGCATTTCGAGGGCGGCTTCCTCGGCTCGAAATCGATCATCGGCGAGCTGTCGGAGGCCGAGATGGACCGCAGCCGCAGCCGCAACGACGGCCGCCCCCTGCGCGAATGGCTCGCCGAGGCGGGGTTGGCGGGCAAGCCGCGCCTGACGCTCGAACCCGGGCGCCACAGGGGCTTCTTCGAGATGCATATCGAGCAGGGCACGCAGCTGGAGAATGCCGGCCTGCGCGCCGGCGTGGTGACCGGCATCGTCGCCATCTGGCAGTGGCGCATCCTCATCGAGGGCATGCAGGACCATGCCGGCGGCACCACCATGGCGGAGCGGCGCGACGCCGGCCTCGCCGCGGTGCGGCTGCTGGCAATGATCGACCAGGAATTCCCGCGGGCCTGCGGCGGGCGCAGCACCTGGACGACGGGCCGCCTCGCCCTCGATCCGGGTGCGCCGAGCATCATCCCGGGCAGGGCGGACATCCTCTTCCAGTTCCGCGACATCGACCCGGTGGTGCTGGCGCGCATGGAGCGCTGCCTGCGGGCCTGCGTGGGCGAGAGCAACCGGCGCGAGCGCACCACGGCGACGCTGGCCAGCATCAGCAAGTCGCAGCCCGCGCCCTGCGACCCGGCGATGATGGCCGCGCTCGATGCCGCCGCGGAGGCGCATGCGCCGGGCCTGTGGCAGCGCATGCCCTCGGGCGCCGGGCACGATGCGCAGTACATCGCGCGGCGCATGCCGGTGGCGATGCTGTTCACCCCCTCCATCGGCGGCATCAGCCACCATTGGGCCGAGGACACCAGGGAGGAGGACCTGGCGCTCTGCGTGACGATCCTCGGCGATGCGGCGGAGCGCTACCTCCGCGGCTGATCACCCGCCGCGGTACTGCTCCGCGCTCACCTGCTCCATCCATTCCACCACCTTGCCGTCCAGCGCCTCCTGGATGGCGATGTGGGTCATGCCCGTCGTCGCCGTGGCGCCGTGCCAGTGCTTCTCGCCGGGCGGGAAGAACACCACGTCGCCGGGGCGGATTTCCTCCACGGGTCCGCCCCAGCGCTGCGCCCAGCCCAGGCCCGCCGTCACGATCAGCGTCTGGCCGAGCGGGTGGGTGTGCCAGGCCGTGCGCGCACCCGGCTCGAAGGTGACGCTGGCGCCACGGGCGCGGCCGGGCTCCGGCACCTCGAACAGCGGATCGACGCGCACCGCGCCGGTGAACCACTCGGCCGGCCCCTTGCCGGAGGGACGGGAGCCAACGCGCTTGATGTCCATGGCCCTAATCCTTGATCTGCCGCACCGGGGTACCCGCACAATAGCCCAGGATCGACTCCACGGCGCTGGCATAATAGGCGCGGAAATTCTCCTCCGTGACGTAGCCCAGGTGCGGCGTCAGCACGGTGTTCGGCGCCGCCAGCAGCGGGTGGCCGGCCGGCAGCGGCTCCTGGTCGAAGACGTCGAGGCCGGCGCCGGCGATGCGCCCTTCCGTCAGCGCCGCGATCAGCGCCGCCTGGTCGACCAGCGGGCCGCGGCTGGTGTTCACGAGAAAAGCCGTGCGCTTCATCAGCGCCAGGTCGGCGGCGCCGATGGTGCCGCGCGAGCGTTCCGACAGCACCAGGTGCAGGGTCACCACGTCGGCCTCGCGCAGCAGGGCCTGCTTGTCCACCAGCCGCGCGCCGGCCGCCGCCGCCCGCTCGGCGGTGAGGTTCCGGCTCCAGGCGATGACGTCCATGCCGAGCGCCGCCCCCACCTTCGCCGCGCGGCTGCCGAGGTTGCCGAGGCCGATGACGCCGAGCGTCCTGCCCTCCAGCGTCACGCCGAGCGGCATGCCCTGCCAGGTGCCGGCGCGCAGCGAGCGTTCCTGCGCCGGCACGCCGCGGGCGAGGCAGAGGATCAGCGCCCAGGTGAGGTCCACCGTGGGATGCCCGACCGAGGACGTGCCGCAGACCGTGATGCCGCGCTCGGCGCAGGCGGCCATGTCGATGGAGCGGTTGCGCGCGCCCGTGGTGACGAGCAGCCGCAGGTTCGGCAGCCGTTCGAGCAGCGCGCGCGGGAAGGGCGTGCGCTCGCGCATGATGACCAGCGCATCGAAGGGCGCGAGGCGCGCGGCCAGCGCCTCCGGGTCGGTGATGGTGTCGCGGAACACCTCGACCGCCATGGAGTTCGGCAGGCGGTTCCAGGGGCCGAGCGACAGCGCCACCCCCTGGTAGTCGTCGGTGATGCCGATGCGGGTGATCTCGGGCATGGCGTTCTCTCCCCCTCTATGTGCGCAGGGCGCGCAGCGCGTTGAGTATCACGGCGACGTCGATCGCCTCCTGCAAGACAGCGCCCTGCACCGGCGTCAAGTATCCGAGCGCCGCCGCCACCATGCCGAGCAACGAGAGCGCGATGCCGGCGGCGACAGACTGCACCGCGATGCCCCGCGCGCCGCGCGCGATGCGCATCGCCTCCGCCAGCCGGTCGAGGCGGTCCACCAGCAGCACCGCATCGGCGGCCTCGGCGCTGGCGGCGGCGCCGCGCAGGCCCATCGCCACGCCGACATCGGCGGCGGCCAATGCGGGCGCGTCGTTCACGCCGTCGCCCACCATCACCACGCGGCCGTGCTGCGCCTGCTCCGCCCGCACCATCGCCACCTTGCCGGCGGCGGAGAGGTCCGCATGCACGGCGTCCAGCCCCGCCTGCGCACCCACCGCCTCCGCCACCTCGCGCCGGTCGCCGGAGAGCATGACCACCCGGCGGATGCCGGCGCCGCGCACGGCGGCGAGCATCGCCAGGGCGTCCTCGCGCAGCGGGTCGGCCAGCACCAGGCGTCCGGCCAGCCGCCCGTCGACCATGACCACGACCAGCACGGCGCCGGCCGGTGCGTCCGGCGGAAGGGCCTGGCGCGGCAGGCCGGCCGCGCGTGCTGCATGGCCGGCGCCGCCGACGAGCACCGCCTGGCCCTCCACCACGCCGGCGACGCCGTCTCCCGGCGTTTCCTCCACCTGGTCGGGCAGGGCCAGCGGCAGTGCCCGCGCCCGCGCGGCGGCGACCAGGCTCTGCGCCACCGGATGCGCACTCGCCTGGTCCACCGAAGCAGCCAGGCGCAGCACCCGATCCGCCGTGAAGCCCGGCTCCGGGTGGATCGAGAGCAGCCGCGCCCGCCCCTCGGTCAGCGTGCCGGTCTTGTCGAGCAGCAGCACGCGGGCCAGCGCCAGCGCCTCCAGCGCGCCACCCGACTTCACCAGCACGCCGGCCTGCGCGGCGCGCGACAGGCCGGCGATGATGGCGACCGGCACGGCCAGGATCAGCGGGCAGGGCGTGGCGACCACCAGCACCGCCAGCGCGCGGCGCGGATCGCCCGCCAGCAGCCAGGCGCCGCCGGCCAGCGCTAGCGTGAGCGCGAGGAAGCCGATCGCCCATCGGTCGGCAAGCCGCGCCATCGGTGCCCGGCTGGCCTGCGCCTGCTCCACCAGCCGGACAATGCCGGCATAGGTGCTGCCCGCGGCGTCGCGCTCGGCCAGCAGGTCGAAGGCGTCGCCGGCGTTCATGCTGCCCGACAGCACCGCGGCGCCGGGCGGGACGCGCACCGGCATCGCCTCCCCGGTCAGGGCAGCGGTGTCGAGCACGGCGGGCGCGGCGCCGGCGACCTGGCCATCCACGGGCACCACCTCGCCACGGCGGATCAGCAGCCGGTCGCCAGGGGTGATCGCCGCGATCGGCACGGTCTCCAGCGTTCCGTCGGCACGGTGGCGGGTGGCGCTGCGCGGCATGCGGGCCAGCAGCGCCGTCATCTCGCGCCGGGCCCGCTGCCGTGCGAACTCCTCCAGCCATTGGCCGCCGGCGAACATCAGCGCGACCACCACGGCGGCAAGCGGCTCGCCCAGCAACAAGGCGAAGCCGATGGACAGCGCCGCGATCAGATCGAGGCCGGTCTCGCCGCGGCCGAGGCCACGCAGGATGTCGCGCAGCAGCACCGCCAGCACCGGCACGGCGCCGAGGGCGAAGGCGCCGGACGCGGCGGCGTCGTGGCCCAGCGCCAGCAGCACCAGGCCGATCGCCAGCCCGGAGACCGGCACGGCGACCAGCGCGCGGGCCGCCAGCCGTGCCCCGGGAAGCACCGCGCCCGGCCTCAGCCCGGCGCGGGCGGCAGCAGCTTCGCCGTCACCGCGGCGCGCAGCCGCTCCGGCACCGGGACGGTGCGCGACTGGTCCTGGCGGTTCACGTAGACATGCACGAAGTGCCCCTCGGCGCAGGCCGTGTCGTCGGCGTTGCGGAACAACCCGATCCCGTAGCGCACCGAGGAGCCGCCCAGGCGGGCGCAGCGCAGCCCGCAGGTCACGCTGTCCGGGAAGGCGAGCGGTGCGTGGTAGCGGCAGAGCGTCTCCACCACCAGGCCGATGGCGGTGACCCGCTCCAGATCGAGGGCGTTGTCGCCGAACATGCCAGCCTCCAGCAGGAAGCGCGCCACGCCGGTGTCGAAGAAGCTGTAGTGCTGGACGTTGTTCACATGGC
>ERZ1066121.2471-NODE-2471-length-11614-cov-8.251579_pt1 | contig 11614 bp, 9 predicted proteins | sample MGYA00382768_ERZ1066121 | MGnify/ENA primary metagenome ERZ1066121 (study PRJEB33369, sample SAMEA5778351) | biofilm metagenome | biome: Industrial cooling water; feature: Water cooling tower basin; material: Biofilm | place: United Arab Emirates | collected... | reverse complement strand
ACCATCATGTCGGGGATGGAGGATCTGGTCGTCGCGGGCGGGACCGAGATGATGAGCTATACCCAGATCATCGCCGCCGAAGAGGCGGAAAAGGGCATCAAGCCGATGGGTATCGGGTCGGGCAACATGCGCCTGATGATGAAGCACCCGCAATCGCATCAGGGCGTGTGCGGCGATGCCATTGCGGCGCGCGAGGGGATCAGCCGCGCCGATGTCGACGCGCTGGGCTTTGACAGCCAGCAAAAGGCAAAGCGTGCGATCGCGGAGGGGCGCTTCGAGAAATCCTTGGTCACCGTCTATAATGACGACGGCAGCGTCGCGCTGGACCATGAAGAATTTCCCCGCCCCGAAACCACGCTGGAAGGGCTGGCCGCACTGAAAGCCAGCTTCGACGGGATCGCCGACTATGATTTGGGCGGGATGACGTTCCGCAAGCTTATTCAGATGAAATATCCCGACCTAAACTGGACCGGGGTTCATCATGCCGGCAACAGTTCGGGCGTGGTCGATGGCGCGGCGGCCGTGCTGCTGGCGTCGAAGGACTATGCCGAGAAAAACGGCCTTAAACCGCGCGCCCGGGTGGTGGCCTTTGCCAATGAGGGCGACTGCCCGACGTTGATGCTGAATGCCCCCGTCCCCGCCGCGCGCAAGGTGCTGGCCCGCGCGGGGCTGACCCCCGACGACATCGACCTGTGGGAAATCAACGAGGCCTTTGCCGTTGTCGCCGAAAAGTTCATCCGCGACCTGGCGCTGGACCGTGACAAGGTGAACGTCAACGGCGGCGCCTGCGCGCTTGGCCACCCCATCGGCGCGACGGGTTCCATCCTGATCGGGACGGTCCTCGACGAACTCGAACGCCGCGACCTGAAGCGCGGGCTGGTCACCATGTGCGCGGCAGGCGGCATGGCCCCCGCGATCGTCATCGAACGGATTTAGGGTCCGTCGAGGATCGACACAAAAGTTTCAGGTTGCCGTCACCCCGGCCTGGATCCGGGGTGACGAACTTGTCGGGACCAACGGGAATCCCGACAGGTCCTAAACCGGCTCACCGGCGGCGCGGGCGCGGTCGAGCAACGTCGCCTCCGCCGCCGGGACGGTGCGATAGGCAATGACCAGCAGTACCATGGCAAAGGGCACGATCCCCAGCAGGGCCAGAATCCCCGTGCGCAAATCGCCGACCATCTTGCCGTCGACCATCGTGCCGGTCAGGTCCGCGACCAGCCCGACGACATAGGGGCCAAAGCCAAGGCCCACGAGCGTCGTGGCCAGAAAGAAAACGGCGGTGGCCGTGCCCCGCATACGCGGCAGGACCAGATCCTGCGTGGTCGCTGCCGCCGCGCCCAGCGCCGCGCTGCCCAGCACCCCGGCGACAAAGAACATGCTGTAGAAAAGGGCGGAACTCGCCGTGGTAAAGGCGATCGCGATCGGCACCACCGGGCCGAGGACGCCGATCATTATGACGATGATGCGTCCGGCGGGGTTGCTGCTGTGCAGATGATCCGCCAGCCGCCCGCCCAGGATGACGCCCAGAAAGCCGCTGAGCGCCGACATCGCGCCGATCCAGAACGCCAGTTCGGTCTTGGGAAGACCCAGCACCAGTTCAGCATAAGGCGCGGTCCACGCCGCGAGGCCATAGGATGACAGCGCGATCAGGCCATAGCCGAGCGCGGTGCTGATAAAGGCGGGCGTGCCCCAGATGAGGGCAAAGGTCGCAGGATCGCGGGCGCGCAAATTGGTTGCCCAGGAAAAAACCGCATAAAAGCCGATCGCAACCGCCAGCCACTGCGGCCGGTTGCCGGTCAGGCCGATCATGCCCCATGCGAACAGCGCCATGACCCCTGCGGCGATCAGATTGACGACCAGCGCCCCTGCCCCGCGCCGTAGTGCGCCATAAAGGGTGAAGGGCGGCACGATGGTCGACAGGTCATAGACGAAATCGCGAAACGGCGTCGGCGACACGACCACCGGGGTGCCGTCCATCGCCCCTCGCGTCGGTTCCCGCAAGCTGAACACCCACAGCGCGACGAGCAGGCCGGGCAGACCTACCGCCACAAACGCCGCCTGCCACCCCACCAGATCGAGCGGGCCGCCACCCGGAAAAGCCTTGTCCCAATTGTCCTTGATCAGCGCGCCGATCAGCAGCGACACGCCGCCGCCAATATACAGGCCAGAGGAGTAAATGGCGAGCGCGGTCGCGCGCTGACGTTTTGGAAAGCTGTCGGAAATCAGGGAGTAGGCCGACGGACTTGCCGTTGCTTCACCGATCCCCACGCCCATGCGCGCCAGCCCCAGCTGACCGAAGTTTTTGGCAAAGCCGGACAGCACGGTCATAGCGGACCAAAGCGCCAGCCCGATGCTGAGCAGCTTCACCCGGCTCCAATTGTCGGCCAGCCGCCCCAGCGGAATACCGAACAGCGCATAAAAGACGCCGAACGCCGCCCCCATCAGGAAACCCATGTCGCTGTTATCGATGCCGAGATCGCGCTGTATATCGACGGCCAGGATGCTGACGATCTGGCGGTCGATGAAATTGAGGATGTAAACGACGACCAGCACGCCCAGCATGTACCAGCTATAGCGCGTTGCCTCTGGCTCTATGCCCTGCCGCGCCGTTTGACCATCGTTGCTGTCGGCCACACCCATCTCCCGCGTCATTGTCATTCTGTTCCATCCTGCTAGCAGGCTTTGCCATGCAGTCGATCCTGTTTCTGTGTCTTGGCAACATCTGTCGTTCACCGCTGGCCGAGGGCGCGGCGCGCGCGGCCTTTGCCGACGCTGGGATTGCGGCACGGCTCGATTCGGCCGGGACCGGCGACTGGCATGTCGGACGCCCGCCCGATGCGCGCGCGCAGGCCGTAGCGCGGACGAACGGGATCGACATCGGCAATTTGCGCGCGCGGCAGATCGGGCCAGAGGATTTCGTCCGTTTCGATCTGATCCTTGCCGCCGACACCCAGAATCTTCGCGACCTTCATGCCCTGGCCCCGCGCGGTCACACAGCGCGGCTGGCGCTGATGCTCGACATGGTGCCAGGCCGCGCGGGTCAGCCGGTTGCTGATCCCTATTACGGCGATGCGCCGGAGTTTGACGCATGCTGGCGCGAGGTGTCGGCGGTGGCGGCGGCGCTGGTGGCCAACAGCCGGTAACGCATGACCGGATGGTATCGCGCGCCATCCGGCCCCAGTTCGCTTTCGTACAGGATGACATGATCCATGACGAAGTCCGGTGTGGACAAACTGCCGGAACGAGCCAGGAACGCGTCCACTGGCCCCGCGCTCCGGTTCAGCCGCGCCAGCGTGATATGCGGCACGAACGCGCGGGTTTCGGGCGCAATCCCTGCTCGCTGCACCGCCGCGTTGACCTTGTGATGCAGGGCAGTCAAGGCGCCAGCGGGCTCGACCCGCGCCCACAAGCTGTGCACGGCCCCGCGCCGGGCAAAGGTGCCGACGCCCACGATCCGCGCCGTGACCGCGCTGCCGTGCACTGCCCCCAGCGCGGCGGCAATATCGTTGGCCTGGTGACGGTCGACCTCGCCGATGAAGCGCAGCGTCAGGTGGAGTTGATCGTCATCCTGCCACCGCGCGCCGGCAACGCCCTCCATCGCGGCGAGCAACTGCTGCCGCACCGCAAGCGGCGGGCGGAGCGCGACAAAGAGGCGGCGGTCGGACACCGCCCTGCTCTATCCTGCGCGCGGCGACCGGGCCAGCGCCATTGCCGTGCAACAAACAATCGCATCGGGCGTTGTGCAGAATGTCCGGTTTCGCTTGAAAGCGGAACGGAAAGGTCCGATATTGCCGCTACTGCCAGTATTGGCTGGCTGATGATGGAGAGAAAGACAATGGCTAACTGGAACGACCCGCGCGCTTCGGCCGCCGGCTTCCCGACTTCCGCGACCCAGATGGACGCGGCCGTCGATGCTGGTCTGCGGTCGTACATGCTGTCGGTTTACAACTATATGGCCTCGGGCGTGCTGCTGACCGGCATCGTCGCCCTGCTGGCCTATCAGTCAGGCTTCACCGCCTCGATGGTCGGCACCCCGCTGATGTGGGTGGTGGCGCTGGCGCCGCTGGCCTTTGTGCTGGTGCTCAGCTTTGGCATCAACAAGCTGTCAACCGGCGCGGCACAGGCAATCTATTGGGTGTATGCGGCCGTTATGGGCCTGTCGATGTCGACGATTTTCCTCGCCTTTTCGGGCGTGTCGATCGCGCAGACCTTTTTCGCAACCGCTGCGGCATTTCTGGGCCTCAGCCTTTATGGCTATACCACGAAGAAGGATTTGTCGGGTTTCGGCACCTTCCTGATCATGGGTGTGATCGGCATCCTGGTCGCGATGCTGCTCAATGCGTTCATCTTCCAATCGGGTGCGATGGCGACGGCGATCAGCGTTGTCGGTGTGCTGCTGTTCGCGGGTCTCACCGCCTATGACACGCAGAAGATCAAGAGCATGTATTTCTATGTTCAGGGCACCGACTTCATTGGCAAATCGGTGATCATGGGCGCGCTGACGCTCTATCTTGACTTCGTCAACATGTTCACTTTCCTGCTTAACCTGCTCGGCAACCGCGAATAATCGCGGCACGCCAACAGGAACCAGGCCCGGCGGAGCAATTCGCCGGGCCTTTTTCCTTTCCCCCTTCCCTTCCCCTGACCAGCACGTAAGACGCTTGCCATGACGAACGAACGCATCTGGACTGCCGCCGTGCTGGTGATTGGCGATGAAATCCTGTCCGGCCGCACCCAGGACAAGAATGTCGCGCAGATCGGCGTGTGGCTGAACGCACAGGGCATCCGCCTGCGCGAGGTGCGGGTCGTCCCAGACGTGGAAGAGGAAATCGTCGCCGCCGTCAACACGCTGCGGACGCGTTACGACTATCTGTTCACCACCGGCGGGATCGGGCCGACGCACGACGACATCACGGTCGACGCGGTCGCCAGGGCGCTGGGTGTAACAGTGGAAATTCATCCCGATGCGCGCGCGATATTGGCGCGTTATTACGAAACGCGCGGCGGGCTGACCGAGGCGCGGCTGCGCATGGCGCGGGTGCCCGCGGGTGCGGACCTGATCCCCAACCGCATGTCGGGCGCGCCGGGCATCCGCATCGCCAACATGTTCGTGATGGCGGGCGTGCCGCACATTACCGCCGGAATGCTCGACGCGCTGTCAGGCGAGCTGGAGGGCGGCGCCCCCCTGGTCGCACAGACGATCGGCGCATGGGTGCCCGAAAGCGAAGTCGCCGACGTGCTGCGCCGCGCCGAAAAGGAGCATGAAGGCGTCGCCATCGGCAGCTATCCCTTTTTCCGCGAGGGGCGGGTGGGCGCGAACTTCGTCGTGCGGGCAACCGACGCGGCACTTGTCGCGACCTGTGTCGAGGGGCTGACGACCGCGCTGGAGGCTGCGGGCTATCCGGTCACGGCTGGCGGGATTTAGGCTGGGCTGTCGCTAAATTGGGTTGCCCCAATATCCTCTAGAGCCTGATGACTTCATATGGAATCGTCACCCCCGCGAAAGCGGGGGTCCATCACCTGCCGTGGCAAGTTTTACCAGCAGGTGATGGATTCCCGCCTTCGCGGGAATGACGAGGACAAGAGGATCAACCTAAAGTCATCACGCTCTAGGGCCTTTGGGGATTCAACGCGTCACCATCGGTTCGTCATTCCCGCGCAGGCGGGAATCCATCACCTGTCGTTGAAATTTAGAGCGCAGGAGATGGATTCCCGCTTTCGCGGGAATGACGAGATAAGGCGAAACGGAAATTTTCGCATTGAATCTGCACAGCCCCTGGAGCGGTTTGTTGTCAAACCGACCCACCATCCTGTCATCCCCCCCTACCCTGAGCTTGTCGAAGGGCCGTTCTTTCTTCGGCCATGGTCAAGAAAAGAACGGCCCTTCGACAAGCTCAGGGCGGGCGGGTTTAGGGAGAAATAGGGGTAACGGGTGGACGGACCACAAACCGCTCTAATCCCGCCCACCTGCGCACGCTTATTTCAGTGCGGCGCATGCCTGCTGAATCCGGACGCAGGCATCCTTGAGCACTGCCTCACTGGTCGCATAGGATACGCGGAAGGCCGGCGACAGGCCGAATGCTTCGCCATGCACCGCCGCGACGCGGGCACTGTCGAGGAAATAGTCGATCAACTTTGCGTCGCTGTCGATCAGCGTCCCGTCGGGCGCACGCTTGTCCATGCAGCCGCTGGCGTCGGGATAGACATAGAATGCCCCCTCCGGCACTGGACAGCTCAGCCCCGGGGCGTCGTTGAGCATCGCCACCACCATGTCGCGGCGCTTTTTGAACGCGGCGTTGCGGTCGTCCAGAAAGCCCTGCGGTCCGCCCAGCGCCGCCGCCGCCGCCGCCTGTGCGATCGAACAGGGGTTGGAGGTGGACTGCGACTGGAGCTTGCCCATCGCCTTGATGAGCCACGCCGGGCCGCCCGCATAGCCGATGCGCCAGCCCGTCATGGCATAGGCCTTGGAACAGCCGTTGACGGTCAGGGTGCGGTCGTAAAGGTCGGGGCACAGCTCGGCCATCGTCGCAAAGGCGAAGTTGGCGTACCAGACATGTTCGTACATATCGTCGGTCATCACCATGACATGCGGATGTCGCCGCAGCACTTCGCCCAGCGCGCGAAGCTCGTCCGGGGCATAGGCTGCGCCCGAAGGGTTGGACGGCGAATTGAGGATCAGCCAGCGGGTGCGCGGCGTGATGGCGGCATCAAGCTGTTCGGGCGTGATCTTGTAATTCTGGGCCGCGCCCGCCGAAATCACGACTGGCACGCCGCCCGCAAAGGCAACGATGTCGGGGTAACTGACCCAATAGGGCGCGGGGATAATGACCTCGTCCCCGGCATCGACGGTCGCGACCAGTGCGTTGAACAGCGTGTGCTTGCCGCCGACATTGACCGTGATCTGGTCAAGCCCATAGTCGAGCTGGTTGTCGCGCTTGAACTTGCCGCGGATCGCCTCCTTGAGCTGCACCGTGCCGTCGACCAGCGTATATTTGGTCTGCCCCGCACGGATCGCGGCGATGGCGGCTTCCTTTACGAAATCGGGCGTATCGAAATCGGGCTCCCCCGCCGACAGGCCGATCACGTCTACCCCTTGCGCCTTCAGCGCGCTGACCCGCGCCGTCATGGCGAGGGTCGCCGACGGTTGAATGCGGTTGAGGGCAGCGGACACATGGGCAGCAGACATGAAAGCGATCCTTGAGGGTTTGGCCAAGAAAGGAAATTGCGAGCGCCGCGCCCTTAACGCGGGCAGCGTTGCGCCGCAACCGGCGACGGTGGATTATTCCGCGCCAGCCAGTTGCAATTGCGCCTCCCCTCAGGGTGGTTTGTGATGAGGTCGACCTTGTTAACCCTATTCCCGCCCGACCCGCTGCGCTGAGCTTGTCGAAGAGCAAGCGGGTAAGATTAGAGATTTTTCTGTTTGGCGCCACTAGCGAAAAGGTGGCAATTCCATTTGATCACTAACCGCTCCAAACGCCGGCCACGGTTCAATCGATCAATTCTGCCGGGATCAGCCCCCGCACCGCATTGCCGATCAGGAAACCGTTCGCCAGGTCGGCAAGGCGCAGATGTGTTTCCACCGCGCGGCCACATTCGATCAATTCGCCGCGCAGCACGCCGGGCAGCAGACCCAGTTCGGCAATCGGGGTCAGCAGCATGCCGTCACGCTCGACAAAGATATTGGTCATGCTGCCCTCGGTCACAAAACCCTCAGCATTGACGAACACCACCTCGGCCGCGCCGCTGTCGTGCCGGGCATCGTCGTAAAACTCGCGCGCCGATGTCTTGTGGCGCAGGCGAAAATCGTCCGCGGCCACGGTCAGCCGCACGGCACGAACCCGCACCGGCACCTCGGCAAAGGCGGGCATTGGCGCGACCTCAATCGCTACCGACCCGGCGGGCGATAGGCGCAGGCGGATACGCGCGGCGCTTTTCAGGCGGAAGGTCGCCGATTGCAGGCTGTTGCGCGCGCCGTGCCGGTCAAAGCGAAAACCGAAGCACTCGGCGCTCGCCTTCAACCGCGCAAAATGGGCCTCCAGCCGCTGCACCCCCTCGACCGGATCGAACCGCATGGTCTCGATCAGATCGAAACCGCCCCCCGCTGCCGTCACAAACGTCCCCTTTGCCAGACACTCGCGCCATTCGGTTGCCGCTTCGCTATCGGCGACAATCCCTGACCCCAATCCAAGCGTGGCCTGATTTACCGCGCCGGGCAAGAGGGGCCGTGCGGGAAAAACGAGCGTGCGGATGGCGACGTTGAACGCCGCGTCGCCATCCGCGTCGATGAACCCGATGGATCCGGTGTAAAGCCCGCGTGGCCCCGCTTCGACTTCGGCGATGACTTCGGCGGCGCGGATCTTGGGCGCGCCGGTAATCGATCCGCACGGAAAGGCCGCTTCCAGCACGTCGACCGCGTCGCGCCCGTCCGGCAGCTCGGCGGCGACGTCCGAAACCAGCTGGTGGATGGTCGGAAAGCTTTCCACCCGAAACAAGGCGGGCACGCGCACGCTGCCTGGCGCTGCGATACGGGACAGATCATTGCGGATAAGATCGACGATCATCAGGTTTTCGGCGCGCTGCTTGGGGTCGCTCGCCAGTTCCGCCGCCAGGGCGGCGTCGCGCGCCGCGTCGCCGCTGCGCCGCGCGGTTCCTTTCATTGGCCGGGCCAGCAGCGTGCGCCCACACCAACCCACGAAACGTCCGGGCGAGAACGGCGCCACCGCCTCCCCCCCCGTCGACACAAAGCCGACGTAACACGCCTGCGCCGTCGCGCGGAGACGGGCATAGACGGCCAGCGGATTGCCGGCATAGGGCACCGCCGCAGCAAAGGTCAGGTTCGCCTGATAAATGTCGCCGGCACGGACCAGGTCGAGCACGCGGGCGATCATCGCGTCATAATCTGCGCGCGACAGCTGCGGTTCGGGCGCTCCCAGCCAGCTCCCTGCCGGATCGGGCAAAAGCGCGGCGACCGCATCGCTGTCGATCCGCGTCACATCGGCGAACAGTCCGAACCACGCCAGCGGCATGCCGCTCGCACCCGCCCCCCCCGGAACCCGCGCTGCATTGGCAAAGCCCGTGCCGGCATCATAGCTGAGGTAGCCCGCGACATGCAGCCCGCGTCGCCGCGCGCCGCGCAACTGGTCGAGCAGCGCGGGGACGTCCGCAGGGCGCTCAGCCGTTATTACCTCAACCGGATCACGGAACAGCCGCGCGGGCACCGCGCCAACCCTGCGCGCATCGTCGAGCAGGACGAAAGCCGGAACGCCGGCCGCGGGGACCGGCACAGCGTCGGACGGCGGCACCATCAGTGTCGCCGGATCAGCGGTCGCGCTTCATGCGGATTGCCCGCTGACCATCGACATTGGCGAAATAGCTGCCCATGCTCGCGGCGCGAATCTTCACGGTCTGGCCGGGCTTGGGCTGACGCGGCAGCGCGGTCGTGTCGATCTGCTGCCACACCGCGCCATCCTCCATCACGATGCGATATTTGCCCGAACGGTCGATGCTGGCGGATTTGACGACGGCCTCGAGCTCCTTCAGCTCGTCATCATCGCCGCCGCCGAACAGGCCGATGCGGGGCAGGGAAAATCCGAACAGGCCACGCCGCGTTTTCGTCACCGTTTCCTTGTCGGCAATCGTCACCTCACGCTTCGTTTCCGCATCCACCAGCGCGGCGACGGTGCGGTCGAAACAGGCAAGCCGCGCGGCATCGTCGGCAATGGTGCGGCAATCATAGATTTGCTGCACCGGCGCCGCGCGCTTCGCAGGCTCATCGTCCTTCGCCAGCGCGGGCGGAGCCAGCAGCAGGATGGCGGCCAGGGGCAGCGTGCGGGTGATGATGGTCATGCAGTGATCTCCCTCGGGCCGGACAACGGCGGACAAGACGATGGCATCGCTCGCCCATTGCCCTAACTGTCCTTTGCCCCACCGGCAAGCAGCAGGCGTTTGCACCCGCCCATCAAGCTGTTAACAACGCCGCACCTCATCACGGAGACCCCCCGACCATGACCCCCGCCGACTATCACCACCCATGCGACTGGAACCTGGCCCTGCCGCCGCTGTCCCTGCCGCAGATGTTCGCGGACAGCGCGGCGCGGCGCGGGGCTGCGTCAATGGTCGATTTCATGGGGCGGAGCTTTTCCTATCGCGAGATGGCGGATCAGGCCGCCCGTGTCGCCGCCGGGCTACAGCGGCTCGGCGTGGCCAAGGGCGACCGGGTCGGACTGTTCCTCCCCAATGTGCCGCATTATATCGCGGCCTATTATGGCGCGCTCGCGGCCGGGGCCACCGTGGTCAATTTTTCGCCGCTTTACACCGTCGATGAACTTGCCGCTCAGGTCGAGGATTCGGGCACGGCGCTGCTCTTTACCCTGTCCGCCACCGCCTTGCTGCCGACCGCGCTCAAGGTGCTCGACCGGTCCAGCCTTGGCCGGCTGATCGTCGGCAGCGTGGCAGAGGCGCTGCCGCCGATCAAGTCGCTGGCCTTTCGCCTGCTCAAGCGGCAGGAGACTGCCACCGTGCCGGACGATGCGCGCATCACCCGCTACGGCGCGCTCATCTCCAACGATGGGCGCGCGGAACCGGTCGCAATCGACGCGGCGAGCGATGTCGCGCTGATCCAATACACCGGCGGCACCACCGGTACGCCCAAGGGCGCGATGCTGACGCACCAAAATCTGACCGCCAATGCGCGTCAGGTGGCCGCTGTGGACCCCAATCCGCAGGCCGAGGACCGCATCCTGGGCGTGCTTCCGATGTTTCATGTCTTTGCCAACACCTGTGTCCTCAACCGCACCGTCGCGAACGGGGGGACGATGGTGCTGCTGCCCCGCTTTGACGCCGGACAGGCGCTGAAGGCGCTTCAGCGCGCCCGCGCGACCGCGCTTCCCGGCGTGCCAACGATGTACCAGGCGCTGCTTGATCATCCCGCCATTGCCCGCACCGATTTTTCCAGCTTGCGCGTCTGCATCTCCGGTGGTGCGCCCATGCCCGCCGCGCTGCGTGAGGAGTTCGTGGCACGCACCGGCGCTGCGTTGGTCGAGGGCTATGGCCTGACCGAAAGCGCGGGCGTCGTGTCGACCAATCCCTATGACGGCCCAGTCAAGCCCGGCACGATCGGGCAGGTCCTGCCAGGAACCGAGGTCAAGCTGGTCGACAAGGAAGACCCGGCGCGCCCCGCCCCCGACGGCGAACCCGGCGAACTCGTGGTGCGCGGACCACAGATCATGCGCGGATACTGGAACCGCCCGGACGCTGACGCCGACAGCTTCACCCCGGACGGCTGGCTGCGCACCGGCGACGTCGCCGTCATCGACGCCGAAGGCTATATCCGCATCGTCGACCGGTTGAAGGACATGATCGCGGTCGGCGGGTTCAAGGTTTATCCCAGCGTCATCGAGCGCATCCTTTATACGCATCCGGCGGTGAAGGAGGCGCTGGTCCTGGGTCAGCCCGATGCGCGGCTGGGCGAAGTGCCCGCCGCCTATGTCACGCTGGAGGCGGACATCGCTCCGGTCACGGGCGAGGCCCTGCTCGCCTGGCTCAACCCCCAGCTTGGCAAGCATGAGCGCGTCGCCGTGCTCAAGGTTCGCAGCACCATGCCCAAAACGAT
>ERZ1066121.2470-NODE-2470-length-11616-cov-6.340195_pt1 | contig 11616 bp, 13 predicted proteins | sample MGYA00382768_ERZ1066121 | MGnify/ENA primary metagenome ERZ1066121 (study PRJEB33369, sample SAMEA5778351) | biofilm metagenome | biome: Industrial cooling water; feature: Water cooling tower basin; material: Biofilm | place: United Arab Emirates | collected... | reverse complement strand
ACCTGCCCGGAAGCACGATCTTCATCCCGACGCGTGACGCTAACGGGGTCCCGCTCTACTTCTTCGACAATGGAACGCCGGCCAATCCGGCTGACGACGTCACGCTGGCGGTGCCCCCGGGCGGTACCGTTCCGCCCGGATATGTCGCGCTCGGCCAGTCGACGGAGCCGTTCCAGGAAGTCTTCCTCGGCAACTCGGCCTCCCCCCGCATTTCGGTGGGCATTGGCGTCAACTGGAACTCGCCCTTCGGCCCGCTGCGCATCGACCTTGCGCATGCAATCAAGAAAGAGCCGGGTGACGACACCAAGCTCTTCTCCTTCAACGTAGGAACTCAATTCTGATGACGAAATACGCTTATCTGCTCGCCGCCGCCGCGGCGATTGCTCCCCTGCCTGCCGCTGCGCAGGTCGCCGGGATCGCCACGACCAGCCCCGAAATCGTGATCGCTCGCGCGGCAGCCCGCAACACGGGCTATCAGCAGATCCAGACCCAGTATGCCGCGCAGATCACCCAGATCGGCACGGTGCGTCAGGAAATCCAGACGCTGGCGCGGAGCCTCGACACCAACAACGACAATCAGCTTTCGGATGCTGAGCGCAACGCCAAGCCGGCCGTGGTCACGCAAATTCAGCAGAAAGAGCAGCAGATCAACACGCTGGCGACGCCGATCACCATCGCGCAGGCCTATGTGCTCGATCAGATCGCCCGCGAATATGACGCTGCGCGCCAGCAGGTGATCACTGCCAAACGCATCCAGATCATGCTGTCGCCCGATGCCATCCAATATGCCCCCCCGGCCGTGGATGTGACCAACGACATCGTCACCGCACTCAATACCCGTAAGCCCACCGTAACCGTGGCGGTGCCCGCCGGCTGGCAGCCGAGCCGGGAGATCCTGCAGCTGCAGCAGACGATCCAGCAAATCCTGCTCGCCGCCGCGCAGCAGCAGGCGGCGCAGCAGCCAGCCGCGCAACAGCCTGCCGCACAGCAGCCAGCCCAGCAGCAACCGCGCCCGACTGGTCGCTAAGCGATGAGCGAGAGCAGCGGCGGGTTCGATGTCGTCGAGGTGCTGAAGCGCCTCCCGCACCGCTATCCGCTGCTGCTCGTCGACCGCGTGGTGGAGCTGGTGCCCGACCAGCGCATCCGCGCGGTCAAGGCGGTCAGCTTCAACGAGCAGTTCTTCCAGGGCCACTTCCCCGGCGCGCCGATCATGCCGGGTGTGCTTCAGGTGGAAGCGCTGGCGCAGGCGGCGGGCGTGCTCGCGATCGAGACGCTCGGCCTGAGGGATACCGGCCAGCTGGTCTATTTCATGGCTATCGAGAACGCCAAGTTCCGAGCCCCAGTGACCCCCGGCTGCCTGCTCGAGCTCGAGGCGACCTTCGTCCAAAAGCGCGCCCGGGTATGCAAATTCGCCGGAAAGGCGAGCGTGGAGGGCAAGGCGACCTGCGAAGTCTCCTTCACCGCCATGATTGCGGATTCTCCGCAATCATAGCTGCTTCTTGTTTTCCGCAAGCGCGTCCGCGCTCGCGATATCCTCGCGCCTGACGGCGCTGCGGGCGGCCGGTCGGCCTTGCGGGCCTGCAGCCCGGACCAGCGCGCTTAGCCGACGGTGGTCGGTCCGCGACCAGCGGACCGCAGGGGCAAGTGCCCGCCCGCAGGTGCCCGGAGCGGAGCGACGGATTAGCACCGAGGACGCGCCCGCGGAGGCGGGTGCGCAAACGAAAACCACGACCGCCAAGTGACCTTGCGTTTTGGCAAAACGCCGCCTAAAGGCGCCACCTTCCCGATTACAGCTGGACCGGTCGGAACCGTTCCGAGCTATGGAGACTTGCCGTGAAGACCGAAGGCCATCCCGACTACCACATGATCACCGTCAAGATGACCGACGGGACCGAATTCCAGACCCGCTCGACCTGGGGCAAGGAAGGCGATGTGCTCGCGCTCGACATCGACCCGACCAGCCACCCGGCCTGGACCGGCGGCAAGCAGCAGATTCAGGAAGGCGGCCGTGTCGCTGCCTTCAACAAGCGTTTCGGCGGGCTTACGCTCAAGAAGTGACGCGAGACTTAGCGCGCTTGCGCGCATAGTGGCAGAGCCATCCCCGCGCAGGCGGGGATCGCATGAGGCGAATTAACGGCTTGATGGCTTCGGCCATCGGAGAAGGGCGGTCCGACGGGGCCGCCCTTTTGCGTTGCGTCCAGCTTCGCCGGGCCTCGCACTATGAACTTGTCGCGATGGATTTCGTCTGGGGAGCGCTCAACGCCCAAATCCGTTTTCCTACAGATGCCGCGACGTATAGATGAGTCGATTCGTTCTCGTTTAGTTCACGGAGTAGCGGATCATGTTCATTCCATCTCGCCCCGCCATTCAGTCGGCTCGCGCCAATGGCTGGACGCCGCAGCGCAAACATCTGTTTCTCACAATGCTGGCTGGACATCACACCGTGGCCGCGGCCTGCACCCGTGTGGGGCTGTCGCGCCAGGCAGCCTACAAGGCGCGGCGCCGCGATGCGGAATTTGCGGAACAATGGCGGGAAGCGCAGGCGTCGGCTCATCGCGAGGCCGAGCGGGCTTTCATGGATAGCCTGCCCGACCGTCTGCGCTCTGCGCTGTCGGATGGGCCCGAGTGTGAACTTCGCGGAGCCAGGTTTTTTCCCAGGACGTCGTCAACTCCGTCAGCCTCGTGTAAACCTGGCCGTTGATTTCGCTGGCTCTCGCCTGGTTGGCATCGTCCAGCGGGGCGCACCGCATCACCAGCCCCAGGGCTTCTCGCGATACCATTTCGTGATGACATATTTGGTGCCTTTGCGGACCTTCATGCCATGATGGAGGGTGTTGGGATTGACGCTGCCGTCGGGGCGGCGGTTGTTCCAGCATACCAGCTTTCCAACCTCCGGCTGGAAGGTCTTGCCGATGCATTTGAAGCGCGTTCCGCCACCTGCTTCGACTTCATTGAGATAGACCATGAATGTCCAGCTCCGCTGGCCCGCGACCGAGGTGTATCGTTCCCAATCCTTGCCGCCAGGGTTAAAATAGTCGCAGTGCGGCTTGAATTCCTGTCCCTCGGCATAGCGCTGGCCCTGCACCGGCTCGCCATGCGCGGGATCGATGTTGTTGAGTTCGTAGAGAAGCGCGTCGAGCTTTCGAACTACACGGGCGTCGGATGGGAGGTCGCAGGTCTCGCTGGTGCGAAAATAGTTGTCTCCATTGTGATCGGCCAAGGTCGAGGGGCGGCGCTCTGCGTCGATCATTTCGATCAGCTCCGCGCAGATGTCTGCCGGCAAAAAGCCCCGCAGTTGGAACAGCTCGAGCTTGGGGCTCGGCACGCGCTGCACCCCATTTCGCGCCAGGAGGATTTCGGCTGCGGATTCACCGGGTGCCATCACGGTCTGATTCTAGCCGCGAGCCGCTCTCCCGCAAGCCACGAAAGATCGTTGCGCAGGGGGGCTGCTCGGCGCTTTTTCGCTTCCAAACTGGGCGCCTCTGTGCAACAGGCAGCGCCCGCTGCATGGGCCGCTTGACGCGCCCGGGCGGCTGATTATCAGGCCCCACTTCAGGCGCGGCGCAACCCGCGTGCGGGGCATGTGGCGATCGTAGCTCAGTTGGTTAGAGCGCCGGTTTGTGGTACCGGAGGTCGGGGGTTCGAGACCCCTCGATCGCCCCATTTCCCCATCGTTCAGGCTGCTTCGGCGGCCGATTTCAGACGGGGAACAACGCATCATGCCGGCATTCTGGACCGAAGCGGATTACGACGAGCATGAGCTGGTCCAGCTGGTGCACGACCACCGTTCGGGTCTCACGGCGATCATCGCGCTGCATTCCACCTATCTCGGCCCCGGCGCCGGTGGCACCCGGTTCTGGCACTATGCCGATCCGGCAGCGGCAATGCGCGATGTGCTGCGCCTCTCGCGCGGAATGAGCTTCAAGAACGCCATGGCGGGCCTTCCCATGGGCGGCGGCAAGGCGGTAATCCTGGCCGATGCCGAGCGGACCAAGACGCCGGACATGCTCGCGGCCTTCGGAGATGCGGTGCAGGCGCTGGGCGGCCGATACGTCACCGCCGAGGATGTCGGTATTTCCGAGGCCGACATGGTGGCGATCTCGCAGCGAACGCAGTTCGTGTCGGGTCTGCCCGTCGACGGCGCGGGTGCCGCCGGCGGCGACCCCGGCCCCTTCACTGCGCTTGGCATTTACCACGGCATCAAGGCGGCAGTGCGCCACAAGCTCGGCAAGGACAGCTTGGCGGGCGTGCATGTGGCTGTGCAGGGCACAGGCAGCGTGGGTGGTGGACTGGCGCGGCTGCTCGCGCAGGATGGCGCCAAGCTCACGCTGGCCGATATCCATGCCGATCGCGCCGCAGCGCTCGCGACGGAACTGGGCGGCACTGCGGTTGCCAGCGATGCAATCATGGCTACCGCTTGCGACGGCTTCAGTCCCAATGCGCTCGGCGCCATTCTCGACGATCCGGGCATCGCCCGGCTCGATTGTGCGGTGGTCGCCGGCGGCGCCAACAACCAGCTTGCTCGGGCGCAGCACGGATCGCTGCTGGCAGAACGGGGCATCCTCTACGCCCCCGACTATGTGATTAACGCGGGCGGGATCATCAGCGTCGCTCTCGAATATCTGGCGCGGCGGGATGGCACGGGAAGCGATGTGAACGCGGTGAGAGACCGCATCGCTCAAATCCCCGGTCGGCTGGAGGCAATCTGGCAAGAAAGTGATGCCAGCGGCATCTCCCCCGACCAGGTCGCCGACCGCATGGCGCAAGAGCTGATCGGCCGCTGAACCGGCCTCGGCGACGGGGCCTTGCCGTGCGCCTCGCTGCCTGTCAGAACCACGTACGGACGCTCGATCTTCCATGCATGGTTACGCCAATCCGAAGCGGTTTCTGAGCCTGGCGCGGTGGATGACGCCGCTATTCCTGGCCGCAGGGCTCGTGCTCGTCGCGGTAGCGCTGGTGTGGGGCTTGCTGGTGGTCTCGCCCGACCGGCTGATGGGCGAAACCGTGCGCATTCTCTTCCTTCACGTGCCGTTTGCCTGGCTCGGCATGGGCGGGTGGAGTGCGCTCGCGATAGCGAGCCTCGTCTTTCTCGTGTGGCGCCATCCTCTTGCGGCGCTGGCGGCGCGGGGGATTGCCGTGCCGGGCGCGGTTTTCACAGCGCTCTGCCTTGCCACCGGCTCCATCTGGGGACGGCCGACCTGGGGCACCTGGTGGGTGTGGGATGGCCGCCTGACAAGCATGCTGGTGCTGCTGTTCCTTTACATGGCTTACATTGCGCTGGCGCAGGCAGCGGCACGCGAAGGCATCTCCGCTCGCATTCCCGCGATCTTCGGCTTGTTGGGGGCCATCAACATCCCCATCATCAACCGATCGGTGGTGTGGTGGAATTCGCTCCATCAACCGCCCAGCATCACCATGGGCAAAAGCGCAATCGATGGGGAGTACTTGACCCCGCTGCTGGTTTCCACGCTTGGCTTTTCCCTGCTGTTCGGCGGCATTGTGCTGGCCCGAATGCGTGCGCTCCTAGCCGAGACTCAGGCTGAAGCGCGCTTGCGCCGAAGGGCGCTCGAGGTCGCCTGATGCGCGAGGTGCTCGACCAGTGGGATTTCGTCCTGGCCGCCTATGCACTCGGCATCGGCGGAACGCTGGCGACAGTCGTTTGGAGCTGGCTCGTCATGGTTGGTGCAGAAGCGCGGCGTGACGCGAGTCGCTCGGCGAGGCGCGAGCCATGAAAGCCAAGCATCAGCGCCTGGTCCTCATCGGTTTCGCGCTCGTGGCGCTCATCGCCGCGGGGCTGCTGGCAGCCTGGGCGCTGCGCAATCAGGCCAACTACTTCTACCTGCCTGAGCAAATGCGCGCCGATCCGCCGGCCATCGGGCAGGCGGTGCGGCTCGGCGGCATGGTTCAGCAGGGTTCCGTCCGCACGCTGGCGGACGGCGTTACGATTGCTTTCACTGTCACCGGCCAAGGCGCCGCCGCCGTTCCGGTGCGCTTTGCGGGCATAGTCCCCAGCCTGTTCGAGGAAGGTTCGGGCGTTGTGGCAGAAGGCAGCCTGCAAGCTGACGGCACCTTCCGCGCCGACAATCTCCTCGCCAAGCATGACGAAAACTATGTGCCGCGCGAGTTGGAGGGCATGAGCCAGGCGCAGGCTGCGCGAGTGGCCGAGCAGACTACGGTCGGCCTGGAATGATCGCCGAACTCGGCCTGGCCGCGCTCTGGCTGGCGGCGGCGCTTGCGGCCCTGCAACTTGTTTGCGGAGCACTGGCCGCGCGCACTGAAGGGGAGGGCAGCGAGGTCGCTCTAATCACTCGCCCGGCCGCAGTGCTTCAGGGGGCGCTGGCGGCATTCTCATTCGCCATGTTGATCTGGGTATTCGCCATCACCGATCTGTCGGTGAAGCTCGTTGCGACGAACTCGCACGCCATGAAGCCGATGGTGTTCAAGATCGCCGGCGCCTGGGGCAATCACGAGGGCTCAATGCTGCTGTGGGTCACCGTGATGGCGCTCGCTGGCGGCTTGATCGGCTTTGCCGAGCGCCGGTTGCCTGAGCGCACCATGCAGGCGACATTGGCGGCGCAGGGCTTCGTTGCGCTGGGTTTTTACGCCTTCCTGCTACTGAGCTCCAACCCGTTCGAGCGCCTGCCGATACCGGCGTTGGAAGGCATGGGACTGAACCCGCTGCTGCAGGATCTCGGCCTCGCTTTCAACCCGCACACGCTTTATTTCGGTTACGTTGGGTTATGGGTGGCCTTCAGCTTCGCAGTCGGAGCCCTGATTACGCGTCAGGTCACGCCCGATTTCGCTCGGGCCATGCGGCCCTGGGTGCTGGGTGCCTGGGTTTTCCTGACCCTCGGCATCACGGCGGGCAGTTATTGGGCCTATTACGAACTCGGCTGGGGTGGCTGGTGGTTCTGGGACCCGGTTGAGAACGCCAGTCTGATGCCGTGGCTGGCCGCGACCGCTTTGCTCCACTCGGCAGGCGTCCTGGCCGCTCGGGACGCTCTGCGCGCCTGGACGATCATGCTCGGCGTGGTCGCCTTTTCGATGAGCATGGTCGGCACCTTTCTGGTGCGGTCCGGCATTCTCACCAGCGTCCACGCATTCGCCGTCGACCCAGAACGCGGCAGTTTCATTCTCATACTGCTGGCGATCTATATCGGAGGCGCACTTCTGTTGTTCGCCCTGCGCGCCGGCACGGTGGCGGAAGGGGAGCGGTTTGCGCCCGCTAGCCGGGAAGGGGCGCTGGTCTTCAATAACGTCATGCTTAGTGCGATCCTCGCCATCGTCTTGCTCGGCACGCTTTATCCGCTGTTGACGGAGGCCTTCGATGTGCGGGTCTCGGTCGGGCCTCCCTACTTCAATCCAGTTGGCGCGATCTTCGTGGTTCCGATGCTGCTGGTGATGGCGGTCGGCCCCTTGCTGCGTTGGCGGCACGATTCCCTGAGCCGCATCGGTCGCGAGATCGCGCTGCTTGCCGCGCTGGTGCTGGCCTCCTTGATGCTCATCAGCATAGTCGGGGAAGTGGCGCTGCTGCCGCTCCTCGGCCTCGCGCTGGCTGGAGTTGTCGCGGTGGGCAGCGTGCTCCCCTTGCGTGGCAGGACCCTGCGGCGCGTACCCTTGGTGACATGGGGAATGGTCATTGCGCATCTCGGCATCGCGGTCGCCCTGTTTGGAATGGCGAGCGACAGTGCGTTCACTCGGGAGCGCTTGGCCGCCCTCGCCCCGGGCCAGGCGGCCGAGGTCGGTCCGTGGCGCGTGGTGCTCAACGATGTGGCCCCGGTGGCGGGTGCGAACTGGACGGCGCTGCAAGCCGACCTTCAAGCGAGCTATCAGGGCGGCAAGTCAATCAGCTTGCGGCCGGAGACGCGTACCTTCTGGGCGCCCTCGCAAGCCACGACGGAAAGCGCGCTGGCGACCCGCTGGAACGGTCAGCTTTATGCCGTGATCGGGGAGGAGGCGGACCAGGGCCGTTGGCAGATCAGGCTGTGGTGGAAGCCCTTTGTGACCATGATTTGGTTTGGGGGCATGTTGATCGCTTTTGGCGGGGTTCTGGCGCTGATTGGGCGGCTTTCCACCGACCTGAAGCGCCGAACCGTAACGCGCCGCGCCGCCGCCCGCCGTGCCGAGACACGCGCGCTCTTGCCGGAGCCTGCGGAATGAACCGCTGGCGATTGTGGGTGCCGCTTCTGCTGTTCCTGGGTTTTGTCGGCCTGGCCGGCGTCATGCTCGCCAAGCCCAAGTCCGAATTTGTCGAAAGCCGGATGGTTGGCCAAGAGCTGCCCTATTTCGCGCTTCGCCCCGCAGCTCCCGACCGCCCGGGTTTGGCGAGTGCTGATTACAAAGAGGGCCAGCCTCGCCTGCTCAACATTTTTGCCAGCTGGTGTCTGCCCTGTGCCGCCGAGGCGGAGCAATTGCGCCGGCTGGCCGAGCAAGGTGCGGTGATCGACGGCATCGCGATCCGCGACAAGCCGGCCGATGTCGCTGCTTTCCTGGCCCGCTACGGCAATCCTTATCGAGCCATCGGGGCGGACGACCTTTCCGAGGTCCAGCTCGCGCTCGGTTCCTCGGGGGTTCCAGAAACCTTCGTGATCGATGGTCGCGGTCGGATCACCTATCAGCATATCGGCGACATTCGCGCCGAGCATGTGCCGATCCTCCTCGAGAAGTTGGAGGAAGCCGGCGCGTGAGAGCTTCGCTCGCACTGATTGCAGCGCTGCTTGCGACGCCCCTTGCCGGGCAGGACAGCATGCCGCCGGCACCCTACGCCTATCGACAACTCGAGGACCCGGCGCAGGAGGCCAAGGCGCGCGAGCTGATGGAAACGCTGCGCTGCCTCAAGTGCCAAAGCCAGTCGATCGCCGATAGCGATGCGCCGATGGCAGGCGACATGCGCAGCCAGGTCCGCATCCGCATCGCCGCCGGGGAAGAACCGGATCAAATCCGGCGCTGGCTGCGTGAACGCTACGGCGACTATGTCAGCTACAAGCCGGAAGTGAGCGCGGCGACCTGGCCCCTTTTCGCTATTCCACTGTTACTGATGCTGGTTGCGGCAGCGATCCTCTGGCGGCGCATCGGAACGCGGCGGTGAGCTGGCTCCCCGTCCTGACGCTTGGCGCAGCGGCCTTCCTGGCTGCCGTCTTCCTGCTCAAGCTTCCGCGCGGCGGCGCCACGCTGCTTGGAGCCGCGCTGTTGTTCGGGCTAGCTGGCTATGCGTGGCAAGGCTCCCCCGGTGCGCCCGCGGCGCCGGGACTGGTTCAGGGCGAGGAGGAGGGCACGAGCGCACTTATGGTTGAGGCGCGCCGTGCTTTTTTCGATCCCGACACCCCGCCTTCGCGCTATTTGGTCACGTCGGATGCTTATGCGCGGCGCGGCGATCCCGAGCGAGCAGCGGGTTTCGCGCGAAGTGCTGTCACAGAAAATCCTGGCGATGCCGAGGCCTGGACGGCGCTAGGAAACGCCCTCGCCGATCATGCCGGCGGTCGGCTAACTCCGGCTGCGCTTTACGCTTATGGGCAGGCGCAGCGCCGGGCGCCCGCCTCTCCTGCGCCCGGATACTTCCTCGGCCTGGCCATGCTTCGCGGAGGCGAGCCGCAACGCACGCGAGCTATCTGGGCGGAGCTGGTTGCCAACGCGCCGAGCGATGCCCCGTGGCGGCCCATCATGGCCGAGCGGCTGGCGCGGCTGGACATGCTGCTGGGCTCGGGCGCCCTCCAGTGATGTCCATGGTAGGGACGGGGTTCGCGCGGCGCTGCGCCGCCATTGCGGGCGTTTCGCCATGCTGCTACGCGCCCCGCGCCGTCCCAGCACTGGCGGGACGAGGCGAGGTAAATACCATGCAGGCGGTTCCGCAGTTCCGATGAGCGAGACGCCCGTCGATCAAATATCACAGCCGAGCGAAACGCGGCCAATGCACGGAGCCGGTGAGGGGCACGCACGTGGCTCCACGCTCGCGCTCGCCGTGGGCGCGATCGGCGTTGTCTTCGGCGACATCGGCACGAGCCCGCTGTACGCCTTCCGTGAAACCTTCGCCTCGCATGGCGATGTGCCCGGCATTCAAGTCGATCCGGTCCACATCCATGGCGTGCTGAGCCTCGTGTTCTGGTCAATGATGATAGTGGTGACGTTCAAATACGTCCTCACCATCATGCGCGCCGACAACAAGGGGGAGGGCGGCAGCCTGGCGCTCCTGGCGCTGATCAATCGCAACACTCAGGGCAAGCGTTGGACCGGCCCCTTCATCCTCCTGGGCGTGTTCGCGACCGCGCTGTTTTACGGCGATTCCATGATCACGCCAGCGATGTCGGTCTTGTCCGCGACGGAGGGGCTGCAATACGTGCACCCCGGCTTCAAAGACTGGATTGTGCCGCTGGCGGTCGCGATCCTGTTCGCGCTCTTCGCCATTCAGTCGCGCGGGACGGCGCGGGTGGGGCGCCTGTTCGGGCCGATCATGCTAACCTATTTTCTGACACTGGCCACCTTGGGGCTAATGTATGTGGTCAGCATGCCCGGGATCATCCTGGAGACGATCAATCCCGTCAACGCCCTGATCTTCTTCCAAACCGACGGATTCCGTGCCTTTGTAGCGATGGGAAGCGTGGTGCTCGCGGTCACGGGCGCAGAGGCGCTTTATGCCGATATGGGCCATTTCGGGCGCAAGCCGATTGGCATCAGCTGGATCGCGATTGTGCTGCCCTGCCTGATGCTCAACTATATGGGGCAGGGGGCGCTGGTGCTGTCCTCCGGCGCCGCAGCCACCGATTTGATCAAGGATCCATTCTTCCTGATGATCCCCGATGCGGTCCGGCTGCCGGTCATCTTTCTGGCGCTTGCGGCCACCATTATCGCTAGCCAAGCGGTGATTTCCGGCGCTTTCTCGCTCACGCAGCAGGCGATCCAACTCGGCTTCATACCGCGCATGCAGATCAAGCACACCAGCGCCTCGGCGGCCGGGCAAATCTACATTCCGGTGGTGAATTGGGGCCTGATGGTCATGGTCCTGGTGCTGGTGCTATTCTTCCAGTCGTCCAGCAATCTTGCCGCGGCTTATGGCATTGCAGTGACGGGGGCGATGTTCATCGACACGATTTTGCTCGCTGCCGTGTTGTTCTCGTTGTGGCGCTGGCCATGGTGGAAGGCGCTGCCGCTGATCGCAATTTTCTTCGTGGTGGACATGGCTTATCTCGGCGCCAATCTGATCAAGGTGCCGGATGGCGGCTGGGTCCCCCTGCTGATGGGCCTGCTGATCTTCACCATGCTGACCACCTGGGCGCGGGGGCGCTCCCTGATGCGCGCAACGATGGCGGAAGGCTCGATCCCGATCGAAATCTTTGCCAAGAGCGCCAAGAACAGCGCCCAGCGCGTGCCCGGCACCGCGATTTTCATGGCCTCCTCAAGCGACGGCGTGCCTTCCGCGCTGCTTCACAACATCAAGCACAACAAGGTGCTGCATGAGCGGGTGATCGTCCTGACGGTGGCCGTGCAGGACGTACCCTATGTGCCAGAGGAGGAGCGCATCGAGCTGCGCGATCTCGGTGATGGGTTCTATCGCATGAAACTGCGCTACGGCTTTCTCGAAGAAACCGATATCCCGGCTGCGCTGGTCGACGCATCCATGTG
>ERZ1066121.2464-NODE-2464-length-11626-cov-28.820327_pt1 | contig 11626 bp, 8 predicted proteins | sample MGYA00382768_ERZ1066121 | MGnify/ENA primary metagenome ERZ1066121 (study PRJEB33369, sample SAMEA5778351) | biofilm metagenome | biome: Industrial cooling water; feature: Water cooling tower basin; material: Biofilm | place: United Arab Emirates | collected... | reverse complement strand
CTCTTCCTGCCGTTCCCTGCCGTTCCTGCCGTCCCCTCGCAGTTCCGAGCGGTTCCAGCGATCGCGAAGGACACACGGCAGCCGACGCTGCCGCGCCGACAGGAAGGGTCGGAGGTACGACAGGAGAGGACGGGAACGCGGAACGGGCCGCCCCCGACCGGAGTCGGAGGCGGCCCGTTCAGGCCTGGTCGAGGCAGGTCCCGATTACGGGAGCTGCTTGATCTCGACGCGGCGGTTCAGCGCGCGACCCTGACGGGTGGCGTTGTCCGCGACCGGCTCGGCCGGGCCGTAGCCCTTCGCCGAGAGGACCTCGGCCGGGATGCCGAGCTGGACGAGGTACTTCACGACCGACTCGGCGCGGGCCTGCGAGAGGCGCTCGTTGGCGGCGGCGCGACCCGTGTTGTCGGTGTGGCCACCGACCTCGAGGCGGATGCCCGTGTTGCTGCCGAGCGCGTCCTTGATCTGCTGCGCCGTGCGGCGGAGGTTCGGGAGCGACGCGGCGGTGAGGCGCGACGAGCCCGTGGCGAAGTTCACGCCCTGCAGGACGAGGCGACCACCCTTGATGACCTCGGGGCACCCGTTGGCGTCGACCTTCGTGCCGGCCGGCGTGTTCGGGCAGCGGTCGCGATCGTCGGTCACGCCGTCGCTGTCCGCGTCCTTCGGGAGCTCGCAGCCGTTGGCGTCGACCGCGGCACCCCGCGGCGTGTTCGGGCAGCGATCGCGGTCGTCGGCGACACCGTCGCCGTCGCTGTCGAGCGGGCAGCCCTCGGCGTTGACGCGCGTGCCGGCCGGGGTGTTCGGGCACTTGTCCTGGAAGTCGGCGACGCCGTCACGATCGCTGTCGACCGGGCAGCCCGACGCGTCCACGGTCACGCCACGGGGCGTGTTCGCGCACTTGTCGAGGTAGTCGGCGACGCCGTCCATGTCGGTGTCGACCGGGCAGCCCTCGGCGTTGACCTTCACGCCGGCGGGGGTGTTCGGGCACTTGTCGGCCTTGTCCTTCACGCCGTCGCCGTCGGCATCGAGCGGGCGGGTGTTGAACAGGTACGAGACGCCGAACTGGCCGCCGATGTTGTAGTTCCGCTTGTCCTGGAACAGGTACGGGATGTCCGACTGGTCGACGCCCGAGCCGTCGACCGTGACGGCGGCGCGGAAGGCGACGTTCTCGGTCAGGCCGAGGCGCGCGCCGACCATCGTGGCCCAGCTGAACTCGCTCGCGGTCTGGCGGACGCCGGCGCGGAGGAGGGGGTTGGGCGTCGGGCTGGGCGTCGTCCAGCGGTACTCGTTGCGGACGGCACCGGCGCCGAGGAGCAGGGTGACGTTGTCCGTCACCGGCCAGTTGTAGACGGCACGCAGGTGGATCGGCGTGTACGACGCGAGCGTGCGCTGGCCGCGCTGGGCATCGCTCAGGCGACCGTTGGCCGACGAGATCTCGCCTTCGACCGAGAAGTTCCGGCCGAGGAAGACGCCGAGGAGCGCCGTCGGCGACGTGACCGACGAGAAGTTGCGGATCCCGACGTCCGAGACCCGCACACCGGCGTTGACCTCGACGGTGCCGGCCTGGGTCTGCTGCGCGACGAGCGGCGCGGCGCTGATCGCGAGCGCGACAAGCGAGCCCGCCGAGCGCAGGCGAACAGAGAGCGTCATGCCACCTCCAAACAGGGTGAGTGCGTGCTGAGTGCGAAACGCGCCCCAATAGTGGGCAGGCGACGCGGATTCCGCTACCCGTGACATCGGACAGGCGAGCGCAAGGTTCGCGCCCGAAGTCCAAGTCGGACGCGCCGTTACGCCGGCCGACCCCGTGACGGGCGGGACGGGAACATATGGTCCCCTCCCCCGCTCCCGCCATGGCCGGCACCCCGCCGGGCACCGCTTGCCTCCCCGGACGCGCCCCCGTTCCTTGCCGTCGGGCCCGCCGCAGGCCGGCGTCGGCCCCCCGTAACTCCCAGCTCCGAGTGCAGCGATGTCCGAGCCTGCTCCGGCGCCGGCGGAACCGGCGCTCACCGTCCCCTGCCCCTTCTGCGGCACGCGCAACCGCATCCGCGCCGCGCGCGTGGACGACCGCCCGAAGTGCGGCGACTGCGGGCGCCCGATCCTCCTCGACCGCCCCGTCAAGGCCGGCGACGAGAGCTTCGACGGCGTCCTCGCCGGCACCGACGTCCCCGTCCTCGTCGACTTCTTCGCCGACTGGTGCGCGCCGTGCCGCATGCTCGCCCCCTCGCTCGACGCGATCGCCTCGGAGCGGCGCGGGCGGCTCCTCGTCCTCAAGGTCGACACCGACGCCGCGCCGGCCCTCTCGCAGCGCTTCGGGATCCGCAGCATCCCGACGATCGCGCTCTTCCGCGCGGGGGCCGAGCTGTCGCGGCAGACGGGGGTGCTCCCGAAGCCGCGCCTCGACGCCTGGCTCGACGAGGCGCTCGCGACGCCCTGAGCGGCGCGCGCGGGAGCGCCGCCCCCGCGTCAGCCCGGTTCGCCCCGCGCGACGCGCCGTGACGCCGCCGCCACGGCGACGCCCGAGAGCGCGAGCCACGCCGCCGACGCGGCGAGCGCGCCGTCCCACGGCGCGCCGGCCGCGAACGCCGCCGGCTCGACCGCCGGCCACCCGAGCGCGCGCCACCAGCCGTGCGTGCGCATCCGCCCGTCGACGGTGACGGCGACGACCCACGCGGCGATGCAGAGCAGGTGCGCCGCGACCTTGTTCGCGACGACGACGTGCACCACCCAGCTGCACGCCATCCACGCGACGAAGGGGACGAGGAGCCACGCGACGCTCGCCGCGGCGTAGCGCGCGACCTCGGGGACGGCGCCCGTGCGCACGAGCGCGGCGAGCCACGCGACCGCCGCGAGCAGCGCCACCAGCACCGCCTGCGCCGCGACCGTGCCGGCGAGCCCTCCGGTCACGAGCGCCCCGGTGCGCGCCGGGAGCGCGTCGAGCAGCGGCGCCGTGCGCTGCTCGCGCTCGCGCCACACCAGCTCGCCGGCGTAGATCGTCGCGAGGAGGATGAGGAAGAGCCGCGCGTGCATCGTGGCCGCCGCGAGCGCGTGCGCGGCGGCGAGCGCGGGCGATGCGTCGCGCGGGACGGCGCGCCACGCGTTGACCGCGACGTTGAGCGCGCCGAGCGCCGCGAGCACGCGCCACCCGGCGTCGCGCATCATCCAGCGCGCGACGTACCCTGCCTGCGCCCGCACCGTGGCCCACCCGTCGAGCGGCGCGGCGGCGACGGCGCGCCACGCATCGACGCGCGCGGGCGGGGCCGCGTCGCCCGCGGCCGGCGACGCGCGCGGCACCGCGACGGGGGCGGCGATCGTCGCCCGCGCGAAGGCGAGCGCTGCGGCGAGTGCTCCGATCGCGAGCCAGAGCGCGCGGTTCGCCACGAGCGACGCGTCGACGGGGAGCGGCGCGACGGCACGCACGGTGTCGGGCCATGCGCGCGTCGCCGCCACGACCGGCGCGCTCGCGAACGGGTCGAGCCAGGTCGCTGCCCCCGACGCCCCGCCCTCGGCCGCGCCGAGCGCGGCGCCCCAGAGCCAGAGGAGGACGAGCCCCTGCCCGACGATCGCCCAGAGCCGTCCGGCGAGCGCGCCGAGCGCAAACTGCAGCAGCCCGACGCCGAGCATCACCGGCACCACGAGGAGCGCGAAGGGGCGCAGCACCGCCCCCGTGGCGTCGAGCGCACGCACGACGCCGCCGTCGGCGGCGAGGCCGAGCCAGAGCCCGACCGGGATCGCGGCGTACACGGCGAGCAGCACCACGAGCGCGGCCGCGAGCTTGCCACCGAGGTACTCGACGCGCCGCAGCGCGCCGGTGGCGAGGAGCGCGTCCATGCGCACCGCGCGGTCGCGCAGGATCACCGTCGCGGCGACCATGGTCGTGATCACCTGCCCGAAGGCGACGAGCCCCGTGCACGCGAGCGCGAGCGCCCACGGCGCGCCGCGCGGCACCGGGCCGCGCGCGGGGACGAGCTCCACCGGCCCGCCCGAGGCGTAGGCGAAGGCGAGCAGCCCGAGGACGAGCGGGTAGAGCGCGGTGAGCGGCTCGCGCCGCTGCACGGCGAGCTCGAGGCGCGCCACGGCGACCGCGCGGGCGAGCGCGCCGCTCACGCGTCGCTCACGTGCGGATCGCCTCGGCGAAGACGTCGTCGAGCGTCGGGGCGGTCGCGACGAAGGCCGGCGTGGGGGCGACGTCGCCGACGACGGTGAGCTCGACCTCGCCGCCGACGAGGCGGTCGCGGATCACGCGCTGCGTCTCGCGCACGGCCGGGGCGGCGGCGTGCGGGACGCGCGCGCGCCACGTGCGCCCGGCGAGCGGGGCGACGAGCACCTCGGGGGCGCCGCGGCGGACGATGCGCCCACGGTGCAGCACCAGCACGTCGCGGCAGAGCGCCTCGACGTCGGCGACGAGGTGCGTGCTGAAGAGCACCGCGCGCGTGTCGGCCAGCTCGACGACGAGGTCGTGCAGCCGGTGGCGCTCGTGCGGGTCGAGGGCGACGGTCGGCTCGTCGACGAGAAGCACCGGCGGCGCGCCGACGAGGGCGACGGCGACGCCGAGGCGCTGCCGCATCCCGCCCGAGAGCGCCTTCACGGGGCGGTCGCGCACGTCCCACAGGTTGACGCGCGCGAGGAGCGCGTCGACGGCGTCGCGGCGCGTTCCGTCGGGGGCGACCCCCTTGAGGAGCGCGAAGTGGGCGAGCAGCTCGCGCGGCGTGAGCGCGGGCGGGAAACCGAACTCCTGCGGGAGGTAGCCGATGCGCGCGCGCGCCGCGTCGGCGTCGGCGAGCGCGTCGACGCCGGCGATCGTCACCCGCCCGGCGTCGGGGCGCTGGAGCGTCGCGAGGACGCGCAGGAGCGTGCTCTTGCCGGCGCCGTTGGGGCCGAGGAGCCCGGTGAGCCCGGCGCCGACGGCGAAGGCGACGTCGTCGAGCGCCGCGGGGCCGCCGGCATAGCGGACGCGCAGCCCCTCGACCGCGAGGAGCGGGGCGGCGGTCACGGGGCGGGGGACGTCAGTCGTCGTCGCCGTCGGGGAGGAGGACGCCGATGAGCCAGCCGGCGATCGCGACGACGATGGCGCCGACGATCGCCGCGCCGAGGCCGTCGACGTGGAAGCCGAGCCCGAGGCGCCCGCTCGCCCACGAGGTGAGGAGGAGCATCGCCCCGTTGATCACCAGCAGGAAGAGCCCGAGGGTGAGCAGCGTGACGGGGAAGGCGAGGAGCTTCACGATCGGCTTGACGATCGCGTTGACGACGCCGAAGACGAGCGCCACGCCGAGGAGCGGGAGGTAGCCGGGGGCGGTGTAGCGGACGCCGTCGACGACCTTCGTCGCGATCCAGAGCGACGCGGCCGAGGCGAGGAGACGGAGGACGAAGCCGAACATGGGAGCCGGGTGCGAGTCGCCCGGAAAGATGGCGTCGCGCGGGAGCCCAGCGAACTCAGCGCGGCGGGAGCGTCGCGAGGAAGGCGGCGAGGTCGTCGCGCCAGAGCGGCGGCACCGAGTGCGACCCGTGCCCGCGCGTGCGCGGCCCCGTGGGGAGGAGGACGAACCGCGCCCGCGGCAATCGCGCGTGCAGGCGCTCGGCGATCCCGAGCTCCGGCGGGTTCACCTCGTCGTCGGCCGAGTTCACGTGGAGGACGGGGGCGACGATGCGCTCGAGGTGGGGCGAGGGGTCGTAGTCCCAGCTCGCGTCGAACTGGTAGAGGAAGTCGTTCGCGTCGGTGGTGCGGAGGCGACCGTCGACGAAGGCGCGGATCGCGCTGTCGGCGGCGGCCTGCGTAGGCGCCTGCTGCTGCAGCTGGAGCGGGACGCTGCTCATCACGAAGAGGACGCCGAGCGCGGTGCGCAGCCCCGCGACGGGGGGCGTGCGGTAGTCGCCCCCCTGCCACGCCGGGTCGAGGCGGATCGCGTCCATCGCGAGCGTGCGGAGCATCCGGTTGCGCCCCGCGATCTGCGTGGGCAGGCACGCCATCGGCGCGAGGCCGTCGGCGACCGCGGGGAACATCCACCCCCACGTGAACGCGTGCATGCACCCCATGCTGGTGCCGAGGATCAGGCGGAGCCGCGTGATGCCCAGGTGCTCGCGGAGGAGCCGCTCCTGCGCGACGACCATGTCGCGGTAGCCGTAGCGCGGGAAGCGCGCGCGGAGCCCGTCGCTCGGCTTGCTCGAGCGGCCGTGGCCGATGCCGTCGGGGAGGACGATGAAGTGGCGCGCGGTGTCGAGGAGCTGCCCGGGGCCGAACAGCTCCCCCGCGTAGCCGTTCGAGAGGAAGCCGCGCCCCGAGCCGCCGGTGCCGTGGAGGACGAGCACCGCGTTGGTCGCGACGCCGCGCGCGTCGCGACGCAGCGTGCCGAGCGTCGTGAAGTGGAGGCGGAGCGTGTCGAGGCGGCCGCCGGCGGCGAAGGCGAAGTTCGCGAGCAGCGCGTCGCCCTCGGTGCCGGCGCGCTGCCACGCCGAGGGGGCGGGCGCGGGGGCGGGAGCGGGCGCGCCCTGCGCGACCAGGACGCGGGCGAGGAGGGCGACGAGGGCGGCGGCGCGGGCGATCCCGGGCATGGCGACGCTCGTCAGCCCGGCGGCACCGGGACGGGACGCTCGCCCGTGACGCGCTCGTCGAGCAGGACGCGCACGCGGTCGAGGAGGACGACGGGGGTGAAGGGCTTCTGCAGGAAGTGGCGCTGCTCGCGCTCGTCGGCGGCGACGGGGAGGCCGCCGGCCGTGAAGCCCGAGATGTAGAGCACCGTCGCGCGCGGGATGTACTGGCGGACGAGCTCCATCATCTCGCGCCCGCCCATCTCGGGCATGACGATGTCGGTGAGCACCAGGTCGATGGAGTCCTTCTCGCGGCGCGCCACCTGCACGCCGTCGCGGCCGTTGGTCGCCTCGAGGACGCGGTAGCCGGCGCCGCGGAGCGTGCGCGCGGCGACGGCGCGCACCTGCGGCTCGTCCTCGACGACGAGCACCGTCTCGGTGCCGACGCGGATCGGCGTCGGCTCGAGGACGAGGGGCTCGTGACGCGGCTCGAGGGCGCCGTAGAAGCGCGGGAACATGATGTGGACCGTGCTCCCGCGCCCCGGCTCCGACTCGATCCAGATCACGCCGTTCTGCTGGCGGATGATGCCGTAGCACATCGCGAGGCCGAGCCCCGTCCCCTGCCCCACCGGCTTGGTGGTGAAGAAGGGCTCGAAGGCGTGGGCGAGGGTGGCGGCGTCCATGCCGGTGCCGGTGTCGCGCACCGTGATCTCGACGTACTCGCCGGCCGGGACGGGGCGCGGGAAGAGATCGCCCTGCGCCCCGTCCTCGAGGCGACGGTTCTCGGTGCGGATGGTGAGCGTGCCGCCGCTCGGCATCGCGTCGCGCGCGTTGACGACGAGGTTGACGATCACCTGCTCGAGCTGCGCCGCGTCGGCGCGCACGGGCCAGAGCCCCTCGGCGAGGCGGACGCGGAGCTGCACGGCGGGGCCGACGAGGCGCGAGAGCATGCGCTCCATCGCCGAGACGCGCTCGCCGACGTCGATCGGCTCCTGCGACACCGGGTGGCGGCGCGCGAAGGCGAGGAGCTGGCGCGTGAGCTGCGCGGCGCGCTCCGCGGCGAGCTGCACGTCGCCCAGGTCGGCCTGCGCCTCGTGGTGCGGCGGGAGCGACTCGCGCGCCATGCTGGTGCTGCCGAGGATCGCGGTGAGCAGGTTGTTGAAGTCGTGCGCGATCCCGCCGGCGAGGCGACCGACGGTGTCGAGGCGCTGGGTCTGCTGGAGCCGCGTCTCGAGGGCGCGGCGCGCGGTGACGTCGCGGCAGACGATGACGGCGCCGGTGACCGTGTCGCCCTCGCGGATGCCGCGCGCGAAGACGTCGAACTCGGCGTGCGCCTCGGCGCCGGCGGGGACGTAGCTGCTGTCGAAGCGCAGCTCGCCGCCGGCCATGAGGTCGGCGACGTAGGCGCGCCAGTCGGGGCGGCGCTCCTCGGGGAGGAGCTCGACGAAGTCGCGCCCCCCGATCGTCGCGTGGCCGTAGCGCCGCATGAAGTCTTCGAACGCCGCGTTCCACGCGACGACGCGCCCCTCGCCGTCGAGGACGACGACCTGGTCGGGGATCGCCGAGAGGGCGGAGACGAGGCTCTCGACCGAGCGGTTGGCGCGGCGCTCGGCCTCGAGCCGCTGCTCGGCGGCGGCGGCGACCCGGCGTGCGTCGTCCTCGACGAGGGCGAGGCCGGTCGCGACGCCGAGCGCGGCGACGAGCAGGACGTCGAAGAGCGGGAGCGAGGCGAGATAGAGCGGCGCGATCCCGTCGCCGAGGCTGCGCGGCCCGACGATGCCGACGGCGCCGTAGTGCAGCCAGAAGAGCCCGAGCAGGACGAGGATGCGCCAGGTCCAGCGGTAGCCGGCGACCCCGCGCGCGGCGCTCGCCCGGCGCAGGAACCAGGCGGCGGCGAAGGCGCAGCCGGCGGCGACCGTGCGCGGGATGCCGACCCGCGCGAGGAAGCGCGCGTCCAGCGCGGCCGGATCGACGAGCGGGACGCCGAACGTGCTCACGAGCCCCAGGAGCGCGGCGGTCGCGACCAGGACGCGCCCCGGGCGCCGCAGGTCGTCCTCCTCCTTCAGGATGGCCCACGCCCCGAGGGGGAGCATGAAGGCGGCGAGCCACCCGCCCCACTGGCCGAGGAACGAGGCGACGACGCTCGCCGGCAGCCCGTGCGGGACGTTCCGCAGGACGAGCGCGAGCGCCGAGGAGAGCTGGTAGAGGGCGTGGCCGAGCCACCCCAGCGCCCACCAGCGCAGGTACCGCCGCGGGTACGGGCGCGCCATGAGGACGTAGGCCCCCGCGAGCATGAGCGCGGCGGCGACGCTGGTCGCGACGACGGCGTGGCGGAGGAACGTCTGGTAGTCCATGCGGGATGAGCGGTGGCGCGACGAGGCGCCGTCCGTCAACGTGCGGTGCGCCGCATCCGTTGCCGATGATGGAGCGCGCCGCCGCCCCCCGCCACGGTGCGGGCCGGCTCGTCATCGTATCGACAGGTTCCCCTCGTTCCTGCACATGCCGTCACCTGCATCGATTCCGGCCTCGGCCGACGTGGTGGTCGTCGGGGGCGGCGTCGTCGGCGCGTCGGTGGCGCGGGCGCTCGCGCGGCGCGGCGTGCGCGACGTCGTCGTCCTCGATCGCGCGCCGGGCCCCGGCACCGGCGACGGCAGCACCGGCCGGGCGACCGGCGGCTACCGCGCGCAGTTCACGGCGGCGATCAACGTGCGGCTCTCGCTGCTCGCGCGCGACGTCCTGCGCCGCTTCGCCGACGAGACGGGCGTCGACGCGGGGTACCGGCCGGTGGGCTACCTCTTCCTCGTGCACGACGACGCCACCTTCGCGCTCCTCGCGGCGGCGCAGTCGGTGCAGCGCGGGTGCGGGCTCGTCGAGGCGCGCATGCTCGGCCCCGAGGAGGCGCGGGCGTGCAACCCGCAGGTGCGCCTCGACGGCGCGGTGGGGGCGGCGTGGTGCCCCACCGACGGCACGATCCGCCCGCTCGAGCTCCTGCGCGGCTTCCGCGAGGACGGCGCGCGGCACGGCGTGCGCCACGTGTGGGACGCGCCCGTGACGGCGCTCGTGCGCGGCGGCGACGGGCGCATCACGCACGTCGTGGCGGGGGGCGCCCGCATCGCCTGCGGCCACGTCGTCAACGCGGCGGGCCCGTGGGCCGCGGCGCTCGCGGCGATGGCGGGGGTGACGCTCCCCGTCGTCCCGGTGCGACGGCAGGTGTGCACCACCGCGCCGCTCACCGCGCTCGACGACGACTTCCCCATGACCATCTGGACGAAGGACGCCTTCCACCTGCGCGTGCGCGACGGGCGGGCGCTCCTCAACTGGCCCGTCGACACGCCGGCGGCGCGCCCCGACGCGCTCACGATCCACGAGCCGTGGGTCGACGCGACGTGGGCGATGGCGCAGGCCCGCGTCCCCGCGCTCGCGCACGCGACGCTCGACCGCGCCGCCACGTGGGCGGGGCTCTACGAGATGACCCCCGACCGCACCGCGATCCTCGACGTGGCCCCGGGGTGCGACAACCTCGTGCTCGTGAACGGGTCGAGCGGGCACGGCGTGATGCACTCGCCCGCGCTCGGCCCCCTCGCGGCCGAGCTCCTCCTCGACGGGCGCACGACGACGCTCGACACGACGCCGCTCCGCCTCGCGCGCTTCGCCGACGGCGCGCCGCATCCGGTGCACGACGTGCTCTGACCCGCATCGGACCGCGGCCGCCGGGCGCCGTCCCCGGCCGTCGAGGTCGCGCCGCCGCCCGGGCCCGGCCACATTTCGCCCCTTCCGCCCGGATCCCGCGTGCTCTTCAAGTCGCTCCCGCTCCACCCCGGCCTCCTGCGCGCCCTGCAGGAGCTCGGCTTCCTCCATCCGACGCCGATCCAGCAGCAGGCGATCCCCCCCGCGCTCGAGGGGCGCGACCTGCTCGGCTGCGCGGCCACGGGGAGCGGCAAGACGGCCGCGTTCCTGCTGCCGATCCTCCACCAGCTCGTCGACGAGCCGCGCGGGACGACGCGCGCGCTGGTGGTCACGCCGACGCGCGAGCTGGCGGCGCAGATCCTCGAGCACCTCGACGCCCTCGCCACGCACACCGGCGTCACCGCCGCGGCGGTCTACGGCGGCGTCGGGATGGGGCCGCAGGAGCGCGCCTTCCGCCAGGGCGTCGACGTGATCGTCGCGACCCCGGGGCGCCTCCTCGACCACCTCAAGCAGCCCTACGCGTCGCTCGCCGGCGTGCGGCACCTCGTGCTCGACGAGGCCGACCGGATGCTCGACATGGGCTTCCTGCCGGACATCAAGCGCATCCTCAAGCAGCTCCCCGCGCAGCGGCAGACGCTCTTCTTCAGCGCGACGATGCCGACCGCGATCCTGCGCCTCGCCGACGAGCTGCTGCGGAGCCCCGTGAAGATCGAGACCGACCGCGTCTCGCAGCCGGCGCGCGGGATCACGCAGGCGGTCTATCCCGTGCCGCAGGAGCTCAAGGCCGAGCTGCTGGTGCGCATCCTCGAGCGCGGCGACATGGAGGAGGCGCTCGTCTTCACGCGCACGAAGCACCGCGCGAACCGGCTCACCGAGCTCCTCGTGCAGCGCGGGATCAAGGCCGAGCGGATCCACGGCAACCGGTCGCAGGGGCGGCGCGAGGCGGCGCTCGACGGCTTCAAGGACGGCACCTACCGCGTCCTCGTCGCGACCGACGTCGCCGCGCGCGGGATCGACGTCGAGGCGCTCGGGCACGTGGTGAACTTCGACGTCCCCGCGGTGGCCGAAGACTACGTGCACCGCGTCGGGCGGACGGGGCGCGCCGAGCAGACGGGCGAGGCGTTCACCTTCGTCGCCCCCGAGGAGGAGGGGGAGCTCAAGGCGATCGAGCGCGCGATCGGGCGCCGGCTGCCGCGGGTGACGGTCCCCGACTTCGACTACGCGATGAAGGTGACGCAGCCGCTCGAGATCCCGCTCGCGGAGCGCATCAAGGAGATCCGCGCGCGGAAGGCCGAGGAGCGCAAGCGCGCGGCCGAGAAGGCGGCGCGCAAGGCGGCGGCCGAGGAGGCGAGGCAGCGCGGCGGCAGCGCCGCGACCGACCGCGGCGCCCGCTCGTCGGCGCGGCCCGCCGCCACGGCGC
>ERZ1066121.2460-NODE-2460-length-11643-cov-7.162237_pt1 | contig 11643 bp, 11 predicted proteins | sample MGYA00382768_ERZ1066121 | MGnify/ENA primary metagenome ERZ1066121 (study PRJEB33369, sample SAMEA5778351) | biofilm metagenome | biome: Industrial cooling water; feature: Water cooling tower basin; material: Biofilm | place: United Arab Emirates | collected... | reverse complement strand
CCCCTACATAGGGTGCGGTGCCGCGCGTTCAAACTCAGCGATCGCCGAGATAGAGCCGCAACTCGTCGCTGCCGCCGATGCGCTCGCCGTCGATGAACACCTGCGGCGTCGTGCGCACGCCCTGCTCGGCCTTGAACGCGTCCACCTCTTCGCGCGTCGCCAGCACATGCTCCTCGACCGCGAAGCCCGCCTGCTCGAGCATCGCCTTTGCGCGCACCCCGAACGGGCATTCGTGATCTGGGAGCACCATCCGGTACAAGGTCGCATGTTTCGCTTCGCTCATTCGGCCTCTCCAACGGTTCGCGAGGCAGAGCGCGCCGCCCGGTGAAGCGTTCCGCTCAGCGACGCCCAAATAGCTTTTCCAGGTCGGCTTTCGCCAGCTTCACCCAGGTCGGGCGGCCGTGGTTGCACTGGCCGCTGTGCGGCGTGGCTTCCATCTCGCGGAGAAGCGCGTTCATCTCGGCGACGGAAAGGGCGCGGCCGGCGCGGACGCTGCCGTGGCAGGCCATGGTGGCGGCAACATCGTCGAGGCGCTCCTTGAGACTGAGTGCCTGATCAAAGGCCGCGAGTTCGTCGGCCAGATCGCGAATGAGGCCGCCAATGTCGGCGCGGCCGAGCGGGGCAGGAACGGCGCGGACCAGCATGGCCGCGGGCCCGAACCGCTCCAGCTCCAGCCCGAACTGCGCAAGCTCGGCCGCGCGCGCCTCGAGTCGGTCGCAGCCGGGCTCGTCGATCTCCACCACCTCGGGCAAGAGCAGCGCCTGCGCGTGCACCCCGCCATTCCCTGCGGCGCGCTTCATGCGCTCGAGCACCAGCCGCTCGTGCGCCGCATGCTGGTCGACCAGGATGAGCCCGTCCGGCGTTTCCGCGACGATATAGGTGGCGGCGACCTGGCCGCGTGCGACGCCGAGCGGGAAGGCGTGCGCGTCGGGCGCGGGAGCCTCGGCAGGTTCGGCGCGGGCTTGGGGGGCGGCAGCGAAGAAGGATGTGCGCTGGTCCGAAAACGCGCTTCGATGCGCTCCGGCGAAGGCCGGAGCCTGGGGGTATGTGGGCGCAGAGCTCCGGCCTTCGCCGGAGCGCAGATGGCCCTGTGAGGCAATGCGTGGGTCTCCAACCAGCCATGCCTCGGTTGCATCCACAACCGGCCGCGCGCTCGCATGTCCCGCGGCGTCGAGTGCACGGCGCAGGCCGCTGACGATCAGCCCCCGAACCAATGCAGGCTCGCGAAAGCGCACCTCGGTCTTCGCCGGATGCACGTTTACGTCCACTTCGCTTGGGCGCACGTCGAGGAACAGCGCCACCACCGGGTGGCGGTCGCGCGCAAGGAGGTCGGCATAAGCCCCGCGCACCGCGCCCGCGAGCAGCCGGTCTTTCACCGGGCGCGCGTTGACGAACAGATACTGGTGATCGGCGACGCCCCGGCTGAAGGTCGGCAGGCCCGCCACGCCGCCAAGGGTGAAGCCCTCGCGGACGAGGTCGACGCCCACGCTGTTGGCGGGCAGCGCGCGGTCGATAAGCGCCGCCACCCGGTCGGGCGCGGACTCGCCGGGCGGCACATTAATAACGGTTCGACCGTCATGTTCAAGGCTGAAGCCGACCGCCGGCCGCGCCATGGCGAGCCGCTTCACCGCGTCCAGGCAGGCCGCATATTCGGCGCGCGGGCTGCGCAGGAACTTGCGGCGCGCGGGCACGCGCTCGAAGAGCGCCTCCACCCGCACCCGGGTTCCGGGCGGCAGCGCGGCCGGCCCCTCGCCTCCGAGCTCGCCATTGTCGATGATCCGCGCCCAACCGTCGCGCCCTCGGGCCCGGCTCTCGAGCGTCAGCCGTGCGACGCTTGCGATCGACGGCAGCGCCTCGCCGCGAAAGCCAAGCGTCGCGACCGCCTCGATAGCATCGTCGGGCAGCTTGGAGGTCGCGTGCCGCTCAAGCGCCAGCGCCATCTCGTCGGGCCGCATCCCGCAGCCGTCGTCCGTCACTTCGATCAGCTCCGTGCCGCCGGCGCGCAGCCGGATCGCGATGCGCGTGGCGCCCGCGTCCAGCGCATTCTCGACCAGCTCCTTGAGCGCGCTCGCCGGGCGCTCCACCACTTCGCCCGCCGCGATGCGGTTCACGAGGTGCGAGGGGAGCCGCCGTATTGACATGGCTGGGGCTCTAGCCCAAGCGGCCCCATCCCGCGACCCGGCGCCTTTCTTTTCACCAGAAAATCTGGGCTGCCGTTCAGGACGAACGGGCTATAACGCGCCGCGGCGCACCTTTATCGAGCGGATGAGCGGGACGATCATGTTGTTTTCGCGGTTCTTCAAGTTCATGTCGCACGACATGGCGATCGACCTCGGCACGGCCAACACGGTCGTTTATGTCCGGGGCCGCGGCATCGTGCTCAACGAGCCGTCGGTGGTGGCGATCGAGACCATGAACGGCGTGCGCCGCGTCAAGGCGGTGGGCGACGACGCCAAGCTGATGATGGGCAAGACGCCTGGCTCGATCGAGGCGATCCGGCCCCTTCGCGACGGCGTGATCGCCGACATCGACATCGCCGAAGACATGATCAAGCACTTCATCCACAAGGTGCATGGCGGCAAGATGCGCGCCTGGCGCTTTCCGGAAATCGTGATCTGCGTACCCTCCGGTTCCACCAGCGTCGAGCGGCGCGCAATCCGCGATGCGGCGTCCAACGCGGGCGCGAGCCAGGTTTGGCTGATCGAGGAGCCGATGGCGGCCGCGATCGGTGCCGACATGCCCGTGACCGAGCCGATCGGATCGATGGTGGTCGATATCGGCGGCGGCACCACCGAGGTTGCGGTGCTCTCGCTGCGCGGGCTGGCCTACACCACCTCCGTGCGCGTGGGCGGGGACAAGATGGACGAGGCGATCGCCTCCTACGTCCGCCGCAATCACAATCTGCTGATCGGCGAAGCAACCGCCGAACGCATCAAGAAGGAAGTGGGCACCGCCAAGCCGCCTCTGGATGGGGTGGGCAAGACCATCCACATCAAGGGGCGCGATCTCGTGAACGGCGTGCCCAAGGAGATCGAGATCAACCAGGGCCAGATCGCCGAGGCGCTGTCGGAGCCCGTCGGCACGATCATCGAGGGCGTGCGCATCGCGCTCGAGAACACCGCGCCCGAGCTCGCGGCGGACATCGTCGATCAGGGCATCGTGGTCACGGGGGGCGGTGCGCTCCTCGAGGGGATCGACGAGGTGCTGCGCGACGAGACGGGGCTGCCGGTGACGATCGCGGACGATCCGCTCACCTGCGTGGCGCTGGGCACCGGCCGCGCGCTCGAGGACCCGGCGTTCCGCGGCGTGCTGCTGACCGCCTGAGCCTGGGTCCGGCCCGGTGGCCCGCCCCTATAACCGCCGCACGGGCTATTCGCGCCGCGCGCAATACGGCCTCTTCTTCAGCTATGTCGCGGCCGTGTCGGGCGCGGTCGTCGCGCTGCTGCTGCTCATCCTGTCTGCGGTCGATCCGAACGGCTTCGGCGCGCTCAAGGGTGCGGTCAGCGACGCGACGCTTCCGATCAGCAACGCCGGGCGCGCGGTCGGCGCGACCGTCTCGGGCGTGTTCACCAATCTGGGCTCCTATATCGACGCCGCCGGTCAGGTGCGGCGGCTGGAGCGCGAGGCGGCGGCGAACAAGACCAGGCTGATCGAAGCGCGTGCGCTCGCCTACGAGAATGGCCGGCTCAAGCGGCTGCTCCGCATGGAGGAACAGGGGACGCGTGCCGTGACGGTGGGGCGGCTGGTCGCCTCCACGGGCACGAGCATCCGGCGCTACGCGATCCTGAACGCCGGTTTCGTGCACGGCGTCCGCCAGGGCATGCCCGTGCGCGGGCCGGGCGGCCTTGTCGGCCGCGTGGCGAGCGCGGGGGCGGCGAGCGCGCGCGTGGGCCTCGTGACCGACGGCGGAACGGTGGTGCCCGTGCGGCGCGTGCCCGACGGCATGCCCGCGATCGCAACGGGCACGGGCGACGGCTTCATCGACATCCGCGCGCTCGGGGCGGAGAATACGACCTTCAAAGTCGGCGACGTGTTCGTGACCTCGGGTGCCGGCGGCGTCTACCCGCCCAACATCCCCGTGGCCGTGATCCGCCGCCGGACGCGCGACGCGCTGCTGGCGCGGCCGGTCGCGGATCCGACCGCGTTCGACTTTGCCGCCGTGCTCCCGATCTACCAGCCGCAGGTCGAGGTGCAGCGCCGCGCGCTGCCGCCGCTCCCCGGCCAATGAGGACACTGCCGTTCCGCGTCGGCAAGCCGGTGCTGAGCCTGCGCGCGCGGGCAACGCCCGTCGCCTCGGTGATGTTTGCCTCGCTGGTCCCCCTGCTGCTGCCCGTGGTGGCGGACTGGCCGTTCCTGCCGCCCTTCGGCCTTCTCATGCTGCTCGGCTGGCGCCTGCTCCGCCCCGGCTTCTTCCTGCCCTGGGCACCGCTTCCGCTCGGCGCGTTCGACGATCTGGCGAGCGGCCAGCCGATCGGCAGCGCAATGCTTCTTTGGACGCTCGCCTTCCTGGCCATTGACGCATCCGAGCGCGCGCTCCTGTGGCGCGATTACCTCCAGGACTGGATCGTCGCCGCTGCCGCGATCGCCTTTTGTCTGGCCGGCGGGTACCTCCTTGCCCTGCTCGCGGGCGGTGACGCACCCGTGCTCTCGTTCGTCCCACAGCTCCTCGCTTCGATCCTCGTCTTCCCCGTCATCGCCCGGCTCTGCGCACGGATCGACATCTGGCGGCTGAAGTGAAGCGCCCGAAGAAGATCGTCACCGAGGCGAGCCAGAGCTTCAGCTTCAGCCGGCGCGCGCTGTTCCTGGGAGCGGCGCAGGGCGGCGTGGCGGCACTGCTCGCGGGGCGCATGGCCTGGCTCGCGATCGCAGAGAACGAGCGCTATGCGCTGCTGTCCGAAAGCAACCGCGTCAACCTGACGCTGATCCCGCCCCGGCGCGGCTGGATCGTCGACCGCAACGGACGCCCGATCGCGATCAACAAGACCGATTTCCGCATCGACCTCATCCCCGACCGGGTTGCGGATCGCGACCGCGTGCTCACGGAGCTCCGGGGTCTGCTCGACCTGTCCGACGACGAGGTCCGGCGCATCCATGACGAGCTGGAGGACGCGGCGGGCTTCAAGCCGGTGCAGGTCGCCGAAGACCTTGCTTACGAGAAGTTCGCGGCCGTCAGCGTTCGGCTGAACGAGATGCCGGGCGTATCCCCGATGCGCGGCTATTCGCGCTTCTACCCCGACGGGGCGGCGGTGGGGCACCTGATCGGCTATGTCGGGGCCGCCTCTGCCAAGGATTATGACCGGGACAAGGATCCGCTGCTGATCACCCCCGGCTTCAAGGTCGGCAAGGAAGGCGTGGAAAAGGTGCTGGAGGGGTGGTTGCGGGGCAAGCCCGGCGCCAAGCGCGTGGAGGTGACCGCGCGCGGCAAGCTGGTGCGCGAGCTCACCACCCGGTCGGACACCCCCGGCAACACGCTCAAGCTCACCATCGACGAGCCGCTCCAGACCTATGCCGCGCGCCGGATCGGTCCCAACTCGGGCTCGGCGATCGTGATCGACTGCGAGACCGGCGGCATCCTCTGCATGGCGTCCATGCCGTCCTACGATCCCAACAGCTTTTCCGACGGGATCGGACGCGACGAATGGCGGATGCTGTCGGACGACGAGCGCCGCCCGCTCTATAACAAGGCGCTGCAAGCGATGTACCCGCCCGGATCGACCTTCAAGCCGATCCACGCGCTCGCAATCCTGGCGGCCGGGGTGCGACCCGAAGAAACGGTGCACTGCCCCGGCGGTTACCGGCTGGGCAACCGCTTCTTCCGCTGCCTGGGCCGGCACGGCACCGTCAACATGACGCGGGCTATCGCCAAGAGCTGCAACACCTACTTCTACGCGATGGGGCGGCGGATCGGGATCGAGCGCATCGCCGAGGCGTCGCGCACCGCGGGGCTGGGCAAGAAATACGACCTGCCGAGCCCGTCCCAGAACTACGGCACGGTCCCCGACAGCGCATGGAAAGAGCGCAAGTACAAGCAGAAATGGACCGAGTCGGACACGCTCAACGCGGCGATCGGGCAAGGCTACGTGCTCGTCACTCCGCTCCAGCTCGCGGTCGCGGCCGCACGGATCGCCTCGGGCCGGGTGCTCGAGCCGCAGCTGATCGCGAGCAAGGCCAAGGGCGGCGCGCCGCCTCTGCCCATGGCCCCGGCCTTCCTGGACGCGGTGCGGCAGGGGATGACGCAGGTGGTGAACGGCGACGGCACCGCCGGTCGCAGCCGATTGCCCCTCGAGGGCATTCAGATGGCGGGCAAGACGGGAACAGCGCAGGTCCGACGCATCACGGCCGGCCAGCGCGGCCAGGCAGGCACGCCCTGGAAGTATCGCGACCACGGGCTCTTCATCTTCTTCGCGCCCGCCGACAAGCCGCGCTACGCCGGTGCCGTGGTGATCGAGCACGGAATGTCGGGGTCGGGCGCGGCCGCGCCGGTTGCGCGCGACATGATGACCTTCCTGTTCGATCCCGCGAAAGCGATGGCGACGCTTGAGCAGATGGAAGCGGGCTGGGGCGGCGATATCACCGCGCGCATGGCCAAGGAGGCAGCGGCTTATGCGCAGGCCCGGAGCGGGGCGACGGCACCCGTCCCGAGCGACGCCTCGGCTTCGGCGCAAGAGAACGCGACCAACGCCGCCGCCCCCGCTTCGCCGACCGCAGTGCCGCCGGCGACCACCTCCGAGGGTCCGGAATGAGGTCTGCGACCGGACGCGGGCTCGTGCCCGCGGCGCTCCGCGCCCTGCCCTGGACGCCTGTCCTGCTCGTGCTCGCGATCGCAAGCTTCAGCTGCGTCGTGCTGTTCTCGGCCGCGGGCGGGAGCCTCAAGCCGTGGGCGCTCAACCAGGGCGTGCGCGTGATCGTCTTCCTGTGCATGGCGCTCGCCCTCTCGCGGGTCAGCGAGCGCATGCTCCAGATCGCGGCTTTCCCGCTCTATGGCCTCTTTCTCCTGCTGCTGTTCGGCGTCGAGATGGTGGGGGCGGTCAAGGGCGGCAGCCAGCGCTGGCTCGATCTGGGGTTCATGGAGCTGCAGCCGTCCGAGATGATGAAGGTGGCCATCGTGCTCGCCACCGCGCGCTTCTTCTCGCTGCTGCCCGCAAGCCAGCTTCGCACCGTGGCGGCGCTCTGGCCCGCGGCGGTGCTGATGGGCCTGCCCGTCGGCCTCGTCATGCTTCAGCCCGATCTCGGCACTGCCCTGATGATCGCAGGCAGCGCGGCCACCGTCACCTTCCTCGCGGGTCTGCCGCTGCGGCTCTACATCGGGGCCGCGCTCGCGCTCGCCGCGGCAGCCCCGATCATCTTCAGCACCATGCACGAGTATCAGCGCAACCGTGTGCTGATCTTCCTCGATCCCGAGAGCGACCCGCTCGGCAAAGGCTATCATATCAGCCAGTCGAAGATCGCGATCGGGTCGGGCGGGCTGTTCGGCAAGGGTTATCTGCAGGGCACGCAGAGCCGCCTCGATTACCTGCCCGAGCGCCAGACGGACTTCGTTTTTGCGACCATGGCAGAGGAATGGGGGCTGGCCGGAGGGCTGTACCTGATCGCCTGCTTCTTCCTGTTCATCGGCTGGGGCATGCGCGTGGCGGGGCGCGCGCGGACGAAATTCGCGCGGCTGACGGCGGCGGGCCTCGCCACGACCATCTTCTTCTACGTCGCAATCAACCTGATGATGGTGATGGGGCTTGCGCCCGTGGTGGGCATCCCGCTCCCGCTCGTCAGCTATGGCGGATCGGCGGTGATGACGGTGATGATCTGCCTCGGGATTCTAATGGCGATCGAACGCGACAGCCGAGTGGGCGCGCGCGTCTAACGCCTCGGTCCGCCTGACTTCAGCACGCCTCGGCGGAACAGCCGGGCGGCGATTGTGACAGTCAGCAAAAGCCATAGAGTCTGCCAGGCGAAAGCCGCCGCGTGTTGCCAGGCTGGGGCACCCGTTGCGGCGCGCGCGGCCATCGCGAAGGGCGAGCTGAACGGGAAGAGCGCCGCCGCGATCCCGATGGATTCGTCCGGCGCGTTGGCCGCCGCGCTCGACAGCGCAAACATAGCGACCTGGAAGATCGTGACGGGAAGCGAGAGCATCTGGATCTCGCGCATCGTGCCCGCCTGCGCGCCGACGCCCAGGAAAACGGCGCTGAGCAGAAGAAAGGCGAGAATGAAGTAGCCGAGGAACAACGCGGCGAAAGTGGGCAGTCCGACGTCAGGCGCCAATCCCTTCCAGTCGACCAGCCCCGTGCTCGCCTGCGCGGCGACGAGACCGATCCCACCCCAGAAGCTCAGGAACAGGAGCGCCACGCCAAGCAGGCCGATCAGCTTGCCAAAGAAGACGGCCTCCAGCGGAATGGCGGCCGCGAGGATCTCGATCACCTTGCTGCTCCGCTCCTCGGCCAGCATGGAAATCGCCTGGCTCGACAGGAGCAGCGTCAGGAAGAACATGGCGAACACGGTGGCGAACGCTGCAGCCGACCGTGCGCGGGCGCTTACCCCATCCCCTCTACGTCGCTCCTCACGCCGGACGGGGTCGGCCTCGGCCGCCGCCGCGACCAGCGCAAGATAGTCGGCCTGCTCCCCGGCCCCGCTCTCGTAGCGGACGACGTCGCCGGCGAGAACGGCGCTGACGTCGGCCCGCGCCAACACCTGCTCGGCACGGCCGTCGTCCGGCTCGAACCGCACCAGCGGCGGGCCCGGTTCGGTTCCCACTGCGCGCCGCACGCGCGCCTCCGCCGCCCTGAGCCGGGGCAGCGCCGACGCGGGAGCCAGGATCGCCACCTGCCCGCGCGCGCCCTCCAGCACGCCGATCGCGCCGATGCTGCTGATCGTGGCCGCGCCGAGCATGAACAGCGGCGCGAACAGGAAGACGAGAAAGGTCGGCGTGAGCACAAGGGCGGCGAAGTCGCGCCGCGCGATGACCAGCGCCTGCGCGAGGAAGCGCATCAAGCGTCCGCCTCGCGGACCAGCTTCACGAACACATCGTGCAGCGCGGGCCGCTCGACCGACAGTCCCGCGACCCCGTTCCCGCTCTCGATCAGCCGCTTGAGCACGGGCTCGATCCCGTCCGGCGGCACGTCGAAGGCGAACCCCTCGCCCTCCTTGCGCGCATCGGCCGGCAGCAGCGTGCGCGCGTCGCCCTGGCGTGGCACCAGGTGCGCGCGCATCGGTAGCAGCGCGCGGGCATCGTCGACGCTGCCCTCGAAGCGTCGCTGCCCGCCTGCGATCACCGCCAAGCGGTCGCAGAGGCGTTGTGCATGCGCCATGATGTGCGTCGAGAAGAGGATGGTCGCGCCGCGGTCGCGCTCGCCCAGGATCAGCGCTTCCAACCGCTCCTGATTGACCGGATCAAGACCGGAGAAGGGCTCGTCGAGCACCAGCAGATCGGGCCGATGGACCATCGCGCCGACCAGTTGGACAAACTGCGCCATGCCCTTGGACAGCGTTCGGACTTTGGCATCCGCGGCTTCTCCCAACCCGGCTGCCTGAAGCATCTCGGCTCCACGTCGCCGCCCTTCGCGCCAGTTGAGCCCGCGCAGCGCGCCCATGAATCCGATCGCGTCCGACGCCTTCATCGCCGGATAAAGGCCGCGCTCCTCGGGCAGATAGCCGATCCGGTGCGCGACCTGGCGCGGGTGCGCGGCCCCGAGCACCGTGCGCTCGCCGGCATCCGGCTCGATTATGCCGAGCAGCATGCGAAGCGTGGTCGTCTTGCCGGCGCCGTTGGGCCCCAGCACGCCGTAGATGCTGCCCGCAGGCACGCTCAGGTCCACATGCTCGACGGCCTGCTTCTTCCCGAAGCCTTTGCGCAGGCCGGTAGCGGTGAGCGCATGATCGGGCACGCCTTGTGCGTGGCCGCGAGGAGGGCGTGGCGTCAAGCAGCGCGACCGGTTTATGGACCCGCGATGATCAACATCCGCCCAGCCGCTCCCGCCGACCTGTCCGCGCTGCTTGCGCTCGTCCAGCGGGCCTATCGCGGCGAGGCTGCGCGGGCCGGCTGGACGCACGAGGCCGACCTGCTCGACGGCCAGCGCACCGATGCGGACGCGCTCGGCGCGGCGCTGGCAAGCCCGAGCGAGCGCATCGTGCTGGCCGAAGAGGACGAGGCGCTGATCGGCTGCGTCCAGGTCACGGACAAGAGTGCAGGCCTCGCCTCGCTCGGGCTCCTCTCGGTTGATCCGGCACGTCAGGCGGGGGGCCTCGGCCGGCGGCTCATCGCCGCCGCCGAGCAGGCCGCGCGCGAGGCCTTCGCCTCCACCGCCGTGGAAATGACGGTCATCGCGCAGCGCGCCGAGCTGATTGCCTGGTACGAGCGCCGCGGCTATGTCCGCACCGGCGAGCGCCGCCCCTTCCCGCTCGACGATCCACGCTTCGGCCTGCCCCGCACGCGCGATCTCGCCTTTGTCGTCCTCTGCAAGACGCTGGCCGGCTAGGTGGACGGGAGCCGGTACCCCATCTGAAACGCCGTGGCGAAATAGGGACTGAGCGCGTCGGCGGTCGGCTCGGCCAGCGCGATGAACACGCGGCGCCCATCGCCCGGATCTTCGTGGCGGATGAACAGGCCGTTCTCGGTCAGCGTGCGGATCCAGCGCAGCGCGGTGGTCGCCGGAACGGCGGCCGCGATGCACAGGCTCGATACCGCCACGCGCTTGCCGTCGAGCCGCGCCGCATAAAGATCAAGCAGCATGTCCCAGGCCGGGTCGGAGAACAGGCCGCGTGGCAGGAACTGTTCGCGCAGGCGGCGAATGCGGATCAGGTCGCGCACCCGCTCCGACGTCATCCGGCTCGGTTCGGCCGGCCGCGCATAGTCGCTGACCGGACCGTAAGCGTTGGGCCGCGCGTTCGACATTTCGGCAAGGCTCGCTGCGATCCGCGCGACATCCTCGCTCAGCCTGCGCAACCGGTCCGAGTCGTCCTCCAGCGCGTGATCGTGCAGCCGCTGACGCCGCCGGGCGAGCTGCAGGCCGAGCTGTGCCGCGCGCTCGCCTTCGCTCGGGTCGCACAGCAGTTGCACGCCTGGCTCGTCGATCCGAGCCATCACCGCATCGATCAGCATGCTGGGCAGGCAGATGATCGGTGCCGTATGCCCCTCGCGCGCGGCTTCGTTGGCCCATCTGAGCAAGGCATCGTGCGCGGGCTCGAGCGGAGCCTGGAGTTCGATCAGCACGGCGTCGACCGAGACCTGCTGCGCCAGTCGGACCTTCGCATCGCCAAGAGCGACCACCCCCACGATCCGCGCCTGGGCGGATCGGACCGCGGCTTCCGCTGCGAGGCGCTGGTCGGCACGGTCGGCGAGTATCAGAACGGAAGGCGCATCTTCCCAACCACTTGCAACGTCAATCACGCGATCATCCTGGACGCTATTTGCCCCCTGATGCCGCCAACGATGATTTATGTCAGCCTTGCAATGCTCCGGAACGGAGTGGATTGATCCATTTCGGACCGATCAGCCGAGCGCCTTGACGATCTCCTCGACCATCTTCTTGGCATCCGCCAGAAGCATCATCGTGTTGTCGCGGTAGAACAGCTCGTTGTCGACGCCGGCATAGCCCACGCCGCCCATCGACCGCTTGATGAACAGCACGGTCTTGGCCTTTTCCACGTCCAGCA